>WBZO01006643.1_pt1 | contig 11109 bp, 8 predicted proteins | sample 5204261 | NCBI WGS metagenome assembly WBZO01 (sample SAMN12412400, study PRJNA552823) | activated sludge metagenome | isolation source: activated sludge from anammox sidestream of wastewater treatment plant... | place: USA: North Carolina | collected 2017-09 | reverse complement strand
AGTTTATCCTGGGAAAATATCAGCCCGACATGCAGCCCCGGCGCGAACGGGATCATTCTGTACGAACACACCTACTACACAGGCAAGTGTTACACGTTTACGAGCAGCGACAATGATTTCAATTTGATTAACTTTAACGACCTCGCTTCTTCCATCAAATTCGTCGGCTCGTATGCCAATGGTTATCAAGTGACGCTCTACGAACACACCTACATGACAGGGAGTACGCACACCTTTACCGGAGACAATCCAGATTTCAATCCGCTCGGTTTCAACGATATCGCATCCTCTATCAAAATCGAGGTTCAGAATGTCAGCCAAGTCACGGTTGACCGCGTGTGGACGACCGATGGCAAGAATCGCGCCAAAACTATTTTCAAGCGCGGCGCAAAAATCCGCTACCACGCCGACATCAGCAACTCGGGCAATTCGACTTGCACGGTCTATTCGGTCTGGAAGGCATCAAACAAATCGGCGACCCTGATGCAGTGGAAAGGGAATCTGGACATTGTTCCACCAACTCAGCATTGGTGGCTGACGACAAAGATTCCGCCGAACGCGCCAGCGGGCAAATACACTTACAAAGTGACTACGAACTGCAACGGATACAAGTCCGTCGCGAAAACGACGTTTAATGTTTCGAGCAGTGCCGCCAAGAACGTGGAAACAACCGGACTGGACACGCGACCGCGATGGCGGTGAGAAATAGTATTACGTAACACCCATTTGTACTTTCGATTCAACCTCTGGAGGTCAATGTGAAACGCTCGCTCCGCAAAATGATTGTGTTTGTTGCACTTTGCGCACTTGCAGTCCTTGGCCTATTTCCCGGACTTTCGGCTAATGCACAATCTCCGTCACAACTCCCAAGCACAATTCCGATACCTGAAGATATTGGCAGGGCTTATGCAGAAGCTGCGCTCAATCGTCCGCATGATGTTCTACCGAACGGAGACCTCATCATTACCTCTCTTGATATGAAAGATGATTGGGCTATTTCAACCATAGCGGCCAGACCAAACAACCTTGATGAAGGCGAGAACATACTTGCCAATAGTTCACTCCTTATCGCGCACAAAGCCGGAATACGTTGGTCAGCCTTCATAATGGGAACTCCGGAATACGAATTCCTACTTTCCCAAACACCTAATAACTTTATTAGTCCTCAAGCCAGACCATATCTGCGTTCACCAAAGTATGCTCGCGATAAAGCTCCAGAAGGAGTCGGAACTCAACTCAAGTGGCCGTGGAGTAATGGACAGATTTGGGTCTATTTTCAGGGTAGACATGGGACCAGTAACAGTGCTGTCGATCTCGCTCCATATCATTCAATCCCAGCAAATGACCGCGCCGTTGTCGCAGCTGCAAGTGGGACCATCATCAGAAAATGCGATGATGATCTTCAAAGTAACGTAGCGATTCGTCATTCAACTGGAAGCGCAAATGACGATGTTACTGGGTACCTACATATTGACAAGAATACAGTGAGTAAAGGCACAGGTAATTGGATCAATCAAGGTGAAAAAATCGGGGTTACTTACAACAGTTCGATTCCATATAGTCCGAGTAGATGTGGGTGGAGTGATGGACCTCACGTTCATTTTTCGACAGGGGTTACACCATCAGGCAACAATAGCGCAGGAAGTATCACATTAATTGATATTGCGGGAACCACGATTTCAGGATGGAATCTCAACACAGACAATTGTTTTCGAAAGAGTGGACAACCTGATCGTTGTATGGGTTCTGATTTCACGTCGGATAATAGCGGTAACGGCAGCGGCGGTCCCGCCGGCTATACCTTTTGCGCGAACGAAAATCAACGCTGTAATTTCAGCGGCACAAAAGATGTAGCATACGGCGCAAATGGGAGTTTCAATTACAAGTACAACATCTCCGGCGGGATTGACTGCAATAATGGCACATTCGGCGACCCAATTCCTGGCGTCGGCAAAGCATGCTACACCAAGGACTCGACGCCAACCGGCTGCGCTCCCAATTCTGACCAAGTCGCGTTATTTGAACATGGCGGCTATAACGGCAGCTGCAAGATTTTTAACAAAGGAGAGTATCCCAATCCAGGGTCAATGGGTTTTGCAAACGATACCGCCTCGTCCGTCAAAGTTGGCGGGAACGTCAAAGCAATCCTTTGCAAAGATGATAATTACAATGGCGGGTGTGAAGAATTTAATGGCGATGACGGAAACTTGGGCGACAATTCGATTGGCGACAATCAGGTCTCGTCACTCAAAGTCCAAGACCGCGGCGGCGGCAATGGCGTCGAATTCTGTGACGGCACGAACTATGGTTCGCCTTGCATCACCTTGACCGCCGGAAAATACGGCAATCTCAACGATCTTGGATGGTACGACCGCATTGAATCCCTGCGCTTCAAAGGCAGCTATGTCGGCAACTATCATGTAGTTTTAAGTACCGAAACAAATCACGGCGGCACGCCCGGCCATTTTGAACAGGACGAGCCAAATCTCCAAGACCCCTGGCGCAATCGCGTTCGGTCCATTGAAATCAATTATATTGACCGCAACAATCCGCCCGGTATTCCTACGCTTTCGAGTCCGGGCGATTGGTATGAATCCAACGACGGGACCGCGCCAAATCTGTGTTGGAACAGCTCGAGCGACCCCGAGGGCGATAATCCCGTCCAGTACTATGCCGAAGTTTTTGACAGCGCGGTGAATGCCAATAGCGGATGGATTACCGATACCTGTTGGCGGCCGGGACAATTGGATTCACAATACTATTCGTACCAATGGCGCGTGCGCGCGCGCGATAATAAAAACAAAGAATCGGATTGGAGCGCCACACGCCATTTCACCATTCGCCAACCTGCGCCGCAAAAGCCAGACCTGAAACCGGATGTTCCTGACGACTATCCCGCGCCGCTCGTCCCCAGCTCGATTCAGGGCACGCACCAAGTCAATACCCTGTTTGCGAATGCGCGGACTTTTATTGATTGGCATTTTATCAATGCCGGCAATGGCGTCGCGCCAGGCGGATTTTACGTTGACGTCTACATTGATAATGAACGTATTGTTCATTATGGACAGCCCGATTTTAACGCCGGATGGCGAGGCGGTTTTGACGATTGGGCAGTCAGCGTGATGACGCCCGGCCTACATACCTTAAAGATTGTGACCGACCCGGAAAATGTTGTCCAAGAATCGGATGAGAACAATAACGTCTGGGAACAACAATTCACGTGGGTCAATATCAATGGCTGGAGGGGCGAGTATTTCAAGAATCCGACTCTTGACTCGAATCCATGGCTCACGCGCGACGACGCCAACATTGACTTTGATTGGTCAGGCGGTTCACCCGACCCCGCGCTGCCCGCCGATAATTTCTCGGCGCGTTGGACTCGCACGACGGCGTTCGAGTGCGGACGGTATCGCTTTAACGTTCGTGTGGATGACGGCGTACGGCTCTGGGTGAATAATCAACAGCTGTTGAATGAATGGCGCACTCAAGTTGCCGATTTTCATCCCGAAATAGATTTACCCGCGGGCAATTTACCAATTCAAGTTGAATATTATGAGAGTGGCGGCGGCGCGGCAATTCAAGTCAATTGGCAAAAACTCTCGAGCTGCGTTACGCCGCCGGCAGCGCCGACATTGAATAATCCCGCCAATGGTTCCACCAAACCATACAACCATGACCTGACATTCCAGTGGAATTCTGTCGCAGGCGCAACCGAATATCTGCTAGAGTGGTGGGGCGGTCCCTATTCGACGATGCAGCCATGCGGTTGGTCGAGCAACACCTCGTGCCATATCGGACAAGTGGCAGCAGGGAATACCTATTCGTGGCGCGTCAAAGCGCGCAACAGCGCGGGCGAAAGTGGTTGGAGCGACACCTGGACCTTTACGACTCTAGCGCAACCTCAACCACCTGCGCCGCCGCACGATCCGAATCCAGCTAACGGCGCCACCTTGAGTTATCGGACCACGCTTGACGTTTCCGTGCAGGGTGACGGCGACGAGTTCCGCATACACGTTTGGGGCGCCAACTATGACCGCTGGCGCGATTGGGAAGCCAGTCGCTCGCTGCATCTCGATGGACTCACGAGCCAGACCTATAACTTGCAGGCGCAAGCGCGAAACAGCGCAGGCACAAGTAATTGGAGTGATGTATGGACCTTTACGATTCAGCCACAGCCACAACCGCCCGGCGCCTTTGACAAAACGAGTCCCGTCAACGGCGCGGTCAACCAGCCGACCAATCCAACTTTGAGTTGGCACAGCAGCGGCGGCGCGGCAAGTTATGAATACTGCTATGATACGTTAGACAACAACGCTTGCGATGGCGGTTGGAACAATGTTGGAAATACGACGAGCGCGAATCTCGGCGGATTAAACAACGGCGCAACTTATTACTGGCAAGTTCGCGCAAAAAATAATAATGGCGTCACCGATGCCAATACCGGAGCATGGTGGAGATTCACCACGCAATCGAGTTTTGTGAATCTTGTACAAAATCCAGGTTTCGAGCTCGATGCCGACAACAATAACATTCCCGACAATTGGGGCGCGAACTCCAAGTTCACCCGGGCAAACAAGCCGCATTACGAAGGACAGTACGCTGGCGCGCTCGGCGCGACAGACAATCGAAAAGTAACCATCGCGCAACAGATTCCGAATCTATCGCCAGGGCAAACCTATAGCGCTTCCTGCCGGGTGAAAATTCGAAAGACAACAGATACATTCACATTCAAGGTCCAAGTCCGTTGGCTCGATTCCCTCAATAAAGCTATCCGAACCGACACGATTGGAAAAACATTCACAGGGAAAACAGCCGGTTGGGAACAGGTCTTGCGAGAGGTCGTGGCGCCCACCGGCGCAACCGCCGCTCGATTCCAATTTACGGCTACGAGTTTGAATGCCAAACTCAACCTAGACGACTGCGCCTTTACGCAAAAGTAAAGCGAACGACCAGCGTAATCAAAAAGAGCCGCTGACAAATTTGTCAGCGGCTCTTTTTTTTTCAACAGATGCGGCGGCGCGCCGCGCTATTGCTCCAAACGCACGCCCAAAAAGCCCGCAAAATTTTCTTCGAGTTTGAAAAACACTTCGGGCGTGAGTTGATAAAAATACGCGTTCAATACCTGAAACTTGTCAAACACCAACATTAAACCGACGATTATCAAAATCACGCCGCTGACGATTTCGATGGTATGTAGATATTTATTGAATCCTTTCAAACGCAGCACCATCGAATCGAACGCGAACGCCGTCAAGAGAAACGGCACGCCCAAGCCCGCCGAATACATCAACAAGAGCGCGGTGCCTTCCAACGCCGTCGTCGTTTGCGTCGCCGCGCCGAGAATGAGCGACAACATGGGTCCGACGCACGGCGTCCAACCCGCCGCGAACGCCATGCCCGTCAAGAATGAACGCGGATACCCCAACTCGGCAGAGCGATATTGGACGCGCGCTTCTTGGTGCAAAAAGGGCAGTTTGATAATGCCGAGCATATTGACGCCAAAAAGAATCAAGATGACGCCCGAGATATGCGCGAGCAGCAATTTGTCAATGAATTGCGTCAACGCAAACAGCGCGGACCAGATGGCGACAAAGATTGTAGTAAAACCCAAGACGAACGCGAGCGCGTGCATCATCACTTGGCCGCGCGGCACCGCGACGCCTTGCGGCGTTACCGCCGCGCCGCTCAAGTAACCGATATAAATCGGCACGAGCGGCAGCACGCACGGCGAGAGAAAGGACAATAACCCCGCGCCGAACGCCAAAAAGAAAAGCGGTACATTCATACGCTATTTATACGCAAGCCCGCCCAACCTGTCACCTGACATTTGTCCCCAATCAGAGCGCGGCTAGACCTTTACGCGCCGCGTCAATCGTTAGCCGCGTCGTCGTCGGTTGGCGTCCGCTTCAAGGCGTTTATTTCGCGCTGCAATTCACGATTCCGCCGCGACAACGAATACATGTATAAAAACAGCAGCAGCCAAATAACGCCGAACGCGAAAAACAGGTACGATAAATTGCGGACTTCGATGAGAATCTGCTTGACCAAATCTTCCATTACTTTTTATTCTCCGTATTGTTCGCGCAATTCCGCCACTTGCGCTTGCAGACTGCCCAAGTGCGTGCGTTGAACCAACAACCAAATATACAAACACATCACCGCCACAATGCACACGAAAAGCGTCGTCAACATTTCAGGCGTGATATTGAATGTAAATTCTCCGCCGGCATTGGTCCCAAATAAAACGGGATGCAAACCGCGCCACAAACGCGGCGCAATCATAATGAACGGCACGTCAATGACGCCGACGAACGTGAACACCGCCGCAATGCGCGCAATCGTCGGGTCGTTGGCGGACGACAGCCGCAGCATCATGTACGCCACATAGACGAGCCACAAAATCAAAAACGAGGTCAAGCGCGCTTCCCACGTCCACCATGTCCCCCATACCGGGCGCGCCCAAATCATGCCCGTCGCCAGCGAAATCGCGCCAAACAAAACGCCGAGCTCCATACACGCGTACGACACGCGGTCGTATTTCAAATTGCCCGAACGCAAAAACAGCGCCGCCGCAATCGCCGCGATAAGAATCGAAGTCAACGACGCCGCATTCGAACCCATGTGAAAATAAAAGATGCGTTGAATCGAACCCATCGTCGCTTCGGTCGGCGCATACACAAACGCAAAATAGAGGCCGACCATCACCGCAATCAACGTGACGATGCCCCAAACATCCGACCAGTTTCGTTTCGTGTTCATAAGTCCCCTCGGGTTTCGCAAACTCCGTATCGCAGAGCGAAAATAGAAAATAGAAATTCAAAATTAAAAGTTCAAAAATCAGAATTAAGTCTCCAATCTCCAATCCCTCACTCTTCCACCACAAACTCAAACACCAAATACGCGACCACCAAGAAAATCACATCGTATGCCAACAGCAGATTGAACCATCCTTGATAATCCGAAAACGGCAAATTTTGCAGCGCGCCCTGCGTAAGTTTTACCGAAGCGACGAGCAGCGGCACGAGAACGGGAAACAGCAGCACCGGCAGCATCACATCGCGCATCCGCGTAGACGCCGCAATCGCCGACAACAATGTGCCAACCGCCGCGAACCCCAGCGTCCCCATCAAGATATAACCCACCAACGGAAACCATTCGATTGGCACATTAAATAAAATTACAAATAACGGCAGCGTCACGATTTCCATCGCCAGTATAAAAACCAAGTTCGCAAACGCTTTGCCCAGAAAAATTGCGCCGCGATCCACCGGCGCCAATAACATGCCGTCCAACGAACCGCGGTCGCGTTCCGCCGCGAACGAACGGCCCAAACCGATGATGCCGCTAAAACTGAACGCCACCCACAAAACGCCGGGGCCAAACACGCGGATATCCACGCCCTGCAAATCAAATGCAAAATTAAAAATGACCAAGACCAACAGCGCAAATACCAACATCGCGCTCAAGGTTTCTTTGGTGCGCCATTCCACCTGCAATTCTTTGGCGATGATGGCATACAGTTGGCGAAAAAAAATCATGGCTACAATTCGCGTCCGACAACGCCGCGCGGCGTCGAGGATTCGTAAGTTCAACTTTTCAAATTGTCATGGCGAACGCGACGGTTTTTGCCGCACAAAGCAATCTCCTACGCGCGGGTTCAGAAAGTTGTAAATTTACGGATCAAGCCCGACCGGGGCGTTTGGGCGCTTGGTCCGCGCGCGCCAATTCGGCGGTGTACACTTGGGCGAAACCGGACGCATCGCGCCACGCGGCGCGCACGTCGTCGTAAATAATTTTGCCATTCCGCATAATCAGCGCGCGGTCCGCCGCCGCGAGACTGCGTTCAAATTCATGCGACGAAAACAAAACCGCCGCGCCCGCCTGGCGCGCCTGTTCAAAAATGCCGGTCAAAATATGCGAAGAACTCTGGTCGAGACCCGTCCACGGTTCATCGAACAAATAGACTTTCGGACGATGCAATACCGCGCGCGCCAGCGCCACGCGCTGTTGATACCCGCGCGACAAGGTTCGCACCGCGTCGCCCAAACGTTTTTCGATGCCAACCTGTTTCGCCACGTCGCCAATGCGCGCATCCGCCTGTTCCAGCGCATACAAGCGCGCGTAATAGCGCAAATTTTCGGCGACGCTCAATTCATCATACAACAAGGTTTGATGTCCCACATAGCCGATGCTCGCGCGCGCCTGCATCGCGCCTTGCGGAATCTCGACGCCGTTCACTGCCGCGCGCCCGCGCGTCGGACGCGACAGCGTGGCGAGAATTCGCAGCAGCGTAGATTTGCCCGCGCCATTGGGTCCCGCCAACGCCACAATCTGGCCCGCTTCAATCGTCAGCGTCGTACTCTTTAACGCCTGTTTATAGCCAAACGTTTTTTCGAGTTTGAGCGTTTCAATCATAACGTCAAATAACCATTGTCGCTTGCAGCGGCTTGGGCGTCGGCGCTCGACACGGTCAATTGTCCTTTGAGCGCTTCGGCTTTTAACGCCGCGCGCTGCGCTTGATACTCGCTTTCGTCCAATTCATTGCGCGCGTACGCGTCGTCCAAACGCGCCAGCGCGCGCACCAATGTCGCGTGGTCAGGCGTGACATTGGTTTTATTTTTCACGGCATAGCGCCGATACACCGGATACGCCAGCAGCGCCAAACCGCCCAAACCGCCCACGACAAAAATGAGCGTTTGCAGATTTTGCGTATTGTCCGCGCCGGGCAAGTTCGAAATGTTGGCGGTAAAAGTCGTACCCGCTTTTTGCCCCGGCGCCGCAAACACCAGATACTGCTGTCCATTCTGCGAAGTGAATGGATTGCCGGGCGTCAGATTCGTTCCCGTCGCCGTGACGGCGCCCAATTTGCTGACGAGCAGATTGATGCCGCCCACATCATTTTGCAGCGGCATTGCAAGCGTAAAATCGGGCGGAGTGTACGGAATAGTAATGCCGTACAAAATTTCAGCGGCGTTCGGCAAAACCGGAAACAAGATGCTCCCGTCGGCGAGACGTTCCGCGCGCCCTTCGTCGCGCACATCGTCAAACTGCACCTTGTCATATTTAGCGGGCAGCGGTAGCGGAATCAAAAAAACGCGGTCGGTCGGATTGCTCACCTGGACAAGTTGCAAGCCGTTAAAAACTTTGGGTTGAACTTCGAGAATCAAATGCACGCGCGCCAAAGAAAAATCCACCGGTATCGTTTGCGTCTCGTACACCGTTACGGTAAGCGGCAGCGTCGCGCCGACGGGCGCGGGCGTAATTTCGGAATAGTATTTGATGTCTTTGTATTCGACGCGCGCAAAGTATGCGTTCGCGTTCGTAATGACATCGGTCAGAAAAAATTTTCCGCGCGCGTCGGTATTGACGATGCGCTCGACCGGCCCCTGGGGCCCAATCTGAAAAATCGTGACCGGCAAATTGGCGACGCTATCCGGCGGCGCGTCGTGCGTGCCATTCAGCAGTTGCCCCTGAATCTGAAACGGCGCAGCCGCCTGCGCTTGCACGCGCGCAACGCCCAACCAGCCGATGGCGATACACATAACAAGCGCCGCGCTAAAAAACGCGGCGCTATGACGATTCCACTTCATGCGCTTTTGCTACCCGTTTGCTCACACCGCGCGTCCGCACTTGGCGCAAAACTTGTCGCCCGCGTCAAGAGCTTTGCCGCAGTGACGACAAAAACCGCCCGCCGCTTTGTCCTTTGTACGCGCGGCGTGGCGGTCTGTCGTTTTGCGCTGCGCGCGCACCTCTTGCTCCAAACGCGCGCCCGCGTCCGTCGCCGCGCCTTTGCCCTGTACCACATCCAATGCTTGCAAGACTTGACTCGCCTGCGCCATGTACTTGGCGCGCCGCGCGGCGTAATCCGCTTCATCCAATTTGCCCAACTGCCGGTCCGCTTCTAAATCGCGCAGCGTCGCATACAAACCATCGCGCTGCGCGAGCAAATCGTCCAACGTGGAAACGTTCAACGTCGCCGACTGCGGCCGCGCGCGATACAACGGATACGCCAGCGCCGCTAGAGTAATGGCGAGAACGACCAGCGCGATAACAAAATCCATACGCGTCTATTCCGCCGGTCGCACGTAACCGCCCACCGGCACGCTGCGCGCGCGTTCGCGCGCGCGTTTTTCCTGCGGGTCGGGGAACATTGTAATCACCGTCGCAATGAGAAACAGAAAACCGCCAAGCCACACCAACGTCACGAGCGGATTCACAAAGACGCGAAAACTCACGTCCTGAAAATTATCGTTCCAGCCCTGAACGATGATATAGAGGTCGCGGCGGAAAAACGGCGCATCGTGCCAAATGGCAGGTTCCGTCACTTGCTGCTGTTGGCGGTCAAAAAACGAAATCGCGGGATAGAGCGTGGTCACGCGCTGCCCATTTTCGTACACGCCCAACGTCGCCGTCGTGACGACCGCTTCGCCGCGTTTGACTTGGGGTTGGAGGCCCTCAAATTTGAGCGCATAGCCGTGCGTCTCCCACGTTTCGCCGCGCGCCATAGCATGCACTTGGTCCGACGCAAAGACGCGCGAACCAATCACGCCGAGCGCCAAAATCAAAATCGAGAGATGAATCAAATAGCCGCCGTAACGGCGATGATTGCGACTGACCAATTGAGCGGCGGCGCGCGCAAAATTTTCTTTGGTGTTTTTCTGGCGCGCCCGCGCGGCGAGATAAATATCGCTGCACGTTGTGACAAACGCAAACGCCAACAGAGCTACGGCAATCAAAGGCGTCGCGTCGCGCCAGCCCAAAACAAACGCCAGCGCCGTCAGCGCCAACGCGACGCCGATGGGCGCTATGACCTTGCGTTTTAATTTGGCGAGCGTCGCGCCGCCCCAACCGATGAGCGGGATGACGCCCATCAACAAAACGATGCCGCCCAAAATCGCGCCGACGACCAAATTGTAATACGGCGCGCCGACGGTCAGCGTCGTGCCGGTGAGCAGTTCGCTCAAGATGGGCCAAATCACGCCAATCAAAATCGCAATCGCCGCGCCGAGAAACAAAACATTGTTGATGAGAAAAAAGATCTCGCGCGACCAGAACGAATCGAATTCGGATTCGCTCTGCAATTTGTCGAGGCGGAAGAATAATAACGCC
>WBZO01005477.1_pt1 | contig 11114 bp, 9 predicted proteins | sample 5204261 | NCBI WGS metagenome assembly WBZO01 (sample SAMN12412400, study PRJNA552823) | activated sludge metagenome | isolation source: activated sludge from anammox sidestream of wastewater treatment plant... | place: USA: North Carolina | collected 2017-09 | reverse complement strand
GTGACACTGCCTCCAGCGGCGGGCGCGCGGTATCGAACACCGGCTGTGGGTAGAGGCCCAGCCAGAAGAGCAGGGCGGCCAGCACACCGAGCGTGGCGATCTCGCGTGCGTCTAGGTCGAGCAGGCGCCAGTTGTCTTCATTGGGCCCCAGCATGGATGTCTGCACCAGCCTCAGGGCGTAGACTACCGAAAAGATGAACCCGAGGGATGCGACGATTGCCACCGTCTGGTTGATCTGGTAGGTACCCAGGAGCACCAGGAACTCGCCGACAAAGTTGCCCAGGCCCGGGAGGCCCAGCGCGGCGAGGGCGAAGAAGAGCGTGAAGCCTCCCATTTTCGGGGTGGTGGTCCAGAGGCCCCCCAATCGCTGCAAGTCGCGCGTGTGGGTGCGCTCCTGGATCTGGCCGGCGATGACAAAGAGCGCCCCCGTGGCGAAGCCATGGCACAGGATCGCCATCACGGCTCCCTGGAGGGCCAGCGCGTTCCCCGCATAGGCGCCCAAGAGCACGAAACCCAGGTGGCTGACGCTGGTATACGCCACCATGCGCTTGAAGTCCCGCTGCGCGAACGCCAGCACCGCGCCGTAGAGGACTCCGGCCGCACCCAGCCCCATCGCGACCGGCGCCAGCGCTGCCGAAGCCGCCGGGAAGAGAGGAATGGCGAACCGCAGCAGGCCGTACGCCCCGGTCTTCAGCATCAGGCCGGCCAGGATCACGCTTCCTGCCGTCGGCGCCTCGGTATGCGCGTCCGGGAGCCAGGTATGCACCGGAACGGCGGGCAGCTTCACCGCGAAGGCGGCGAAAAAGCCGAACATCAGCCAGAAGCCATACGAGCCGGCAACCGGCGCCGCCAGCAAGGCCGTGTAATCGAAGGTGTAGGTGCCTGTCGCCCGCCCATGCGCCACGTAGAGGCCGATGATCGCCGCGAGCATCAGCAGGCCGCTCAGGAAGGTGAAGAGGAAGAACTTCACGGCGGCGTACCACCGATTCTCATGCCCCCACAGGGCGATGAGGAAGTACATCGGCACGAGCATCAGCTCCCAGAAGAAGTAGAAGAGGAAGAGATCGAAGGCAAGGAACACGCCCAGGATCCCCGCCTGCAGCAGCAGGAGTGCGAAGTGGAAGGCACCCACGCGCTCGGTGATCTCGTTCCAGGAGCAGGCGACGGCTACAATGCCCAGGAGCGTTGTCAGGAACACCAGCAGCAGGCTGAGGCCGTCCATCGCCAGGTGGTAGCTCACGCCGATCTGCGGGATCCAGGCCACGCGCTGCTCGACGAGCATGGCTCCGGGTGGGGCTTGTGGGCTCAGCGCCCAGAGCGCCAGCACGAGGGCGAAGTCAGCCACGCACGCCACCAGCCACCGGGCCGCGCCGGCGTGCCACACCCCGGCGATCCCCGCCAGCACCGCCCCGATGGCCGGTATCATGATCACCCACGTCAGTAACATCGCTCCCTTTCGTGCATCTCACCGCAAGAGCACGATCGCCGCGAGGACGATTGCCCCGATGGTGAGGCCCGCCGCGTAGTTGCGCAGCCGGCCGGTTTCGGTGGCGGAGAGCCCCAGGTTCGCATAGCGCGCCAGGCCGGCCAGGCCCGTGTAGACCAGGTCAACGTAATCTCGCCGGTTCCCGAACGCCAATGCCTTGAACGGCCGGACGAACACCCAATCGTACAGCCAATCGAAGCCCCATCCCTCGAAGAGGAAGCGGTGCAGGGCGCGGGCCGCCGGTGACCGAGCAACCGCCTCCGACCAGCGCCGCCGTGTGAAATAGGCGTAAGCCAGAGCTACCCCCAGGATGGCCACCAGCGACGAAACGGTCGTCGCGGCACCCTCGCTCCCCGGCACGGGGTGTGCCACGGCGCGAACGGCGGGAAAGACGCCCGCCAGGAGCTGCCCGAAGGGGTCGAAGCCGCCCAGCACCGCCGGCATTCCCAGGAAGCCCGCGACGACCGCGAAGAAGGCCAGCACCACCACCGCGAACTGCTCCAGCACCCCCGGGCGCGCGCTCACCTCAGCGTATGGGTCGCCCCAGAACGCCAGGAACCATGCCCGGAAGGCATAGCCGCCGGTCACCAGGGCACCCAGGATGCCCACCAGCCAGAACCCCACGCCGCCCACCGGCGACGAGGCAGTGGCCCAGAGGATCGCGTCCTTGCTGTAGAACCCCGCCGTGACCAGCGGCAGGGCCGAGAGCGAAGCAGCGCCGGCCAGGAAAGTCCAGCACGCCACCGGCAGCGAGCGGTGCAGGCCGCCCATCTTGAAGAGATCGTGCTCGTGGTGCAGGGCATCGATGACGATGCCGGCGGAAAGGAAGAGCAATGCCTTGAAGAAGGCGTGCGTCATGAAGTGGAAGATGGCGGCCGACCACGCGCCGACGCCCAGCGCCAAGAACATATAGCCGATCTGGCTGATCGTGGAGTAGGCCAGCACACGCTTGATATCCCTTTGTACGAGCGCACTGAAGCCGGAGATGAAGAGCGTCGCGGCTCCAATCACCGCAACCGCGAGCTGGGCGGCCGGCGCCATCTCGAAGAGCACGTAGAGGCGGGCAATCAGGTAGACGCCCGCGGTGACCATCGTGGCGGCATGGATCAGGGCGCTCACCGGAGTCGGGCCGGCCATGGCATCCGGCAGCCAGGTTTGGAGCGGAATCTGCGCCGATTTGCCCACCGCGCCGCCGAGCAGCAGGAAGGCGATGGTGGTCACCACGCCCCCCGCGACCGGGAGCAGCGCTGGCGCCCTGGCAAGGATCGGCTGGATGTCCAACGTTCGGAAGTGCCGAAACAGCAAGAAGAGGCCGATGGCCATCGCGGTATCGCCGATGCGGGTGACGATGAACGCCTTCTGCGCCGCGTAGCCGTTGGCCCGGTCCCGGTACCAGAAGCCAATCAGCAGATAGGAGCACAGCCCCACGCCCTCCCAGCCGAGGTAGAGCAGCAGCAGGTTACCGGCCAGCACCAGCGTCAGCATGGAGCCCACGAACAGGTTCATGTAGGCGAAGAAGCGGTTATAGCCGTCCTCCTCGTACATGGACTGCGATGCGTAGAGGTGGATCAGGAAAGCTACGAAAGTGACGACCAGCGTCATGATCAGGGAGAGCGCGTCCAGGTGCAGGTCGATGGCCACGTGCAGGCCGCCAACCGTCATCCAGGAGTAGAGCACGGAGTCAACGCGGGTGCCGGGGCCCGTTGCCAGGAACCGGGCCGCGATGGCGACTGCCAGCACCCAAGACAGTCCGATGGCGGTACAGGCGACGGCGCCGGCCGCCTTCTTGGGCAGCGAGGCGCCGGTCAGCGTCAGGATCAGCGCCCCCAGGAACGGCAGCAGCAGCACGGGCCAGATCAGCTCTTGCATGCGCTATCCCTTCATCAGGCTCACTTCGTCGCCATCAACGCTCTTCCAGCCATGGTAGACCCTCAGCACCAGCGAGAGCCCTACCGCCACCTCGGCGGCCGCCGTCACCAGGATGAACAACACCATCACCTGGCCGTCGGGCTGGCGCCACTTTGCAGCCGCTGCTACGAACGCCACGGCGGCGGCGTTCAGCATGATCTCCACCGACATCAGCACGAAGATCAGGTTCCGCCGGATCATCACCCCCGCGGCACCCACCACGAAAAGGATCGCCGCCAGGATGAGCGCAGGGCTTGTCGGCACGCTTCCCATGCTACTCCTCCGGTCTCCGGCGCAAGACCCCCAGGTGATAGGCGCCGATGAGCGCTGCTACCAGCAGCAGCGACGCCAGCTCCACGCCGATCAGGTAGTCCGTATACAGGCTGATGCCCACGGCCTTGGGAGTGATGTAGGAGCCGGCAGGCGGGGCGGCTTTGCAGGCGAGCGTAAGGATCAACTGCGCCAGCAGCAGCGCGGCCAGCAGCGCCGGCGCCACCCAGATGGCGCCGCTCATCCAGCGGCGCTCTCGGGCCTCCGACTCTCCCCCCAGGTTGAGCATCATCACCACGAATACGAAGAGCACCATGATGGCGCCCGCGTAAATGATGATCTGCAGCACCGCCACAAACGGCCCCCCCAGGGTGAAAAACACCGAGGCGATGGCCAGGAAGAGCACCACCAGCGCCACCAACGCGTGCATCGCGTTCAACCGCGTCACCACCAGCAGGGCGGCGATGATGGCCACCACACCGGAAACGTAGAAGAGAACGCTCACGGCAGCAAGCTCCTCACGTCGAACGGCGGGCTCTCATCCACCGCCTCGCCCTTCCCCTTGCCGGCGATAGCCAGGCCGGCGTGGCGGTAGAAGTTGTAGCCGGGGTATTTCCCCATGCCGCTGATCAGCAGATCCTCCTTCTCGTAGACCAGTTGCGTGCGGCGGTACTCGCACATCTCAAAGTCCGGCGTGAGCTGGATGGCGTAGGTCGGGCAGGCTTCCTCGCAGAAGCCGCAGAAAATGCAGCGGCTGAAGTTGATCCGGAACCAGGCCGGATAGCGCCGGCCGCTCTCGTCTTCGGTCGCCTGCAGGGCGATGCAGTCCACCGGGCAGGCCACCGAGCAGAGGTAGCAGGCGACGCAGCGCTCGCCGCCGTCCGGGTCGCGCGAGAGGATGATACGCCCGCGCCACCGGGGCGGGATATAGCGCCTCTGTTCCGGGTACTGCACGGTCACCGGCCGCCGGAACAGGTGCAGGAAGATCAGCCACATCGACCTCAGATGCGAGAGCATCCGTTCACCTCACTGCCAGGGCGACCCCGCCGGTCACCAGGATATTAAGTAGGGAGAGCGGCAGCAGCCACTTCCAGCCGACATCCATCAACTGGTCGAACCGGTACCTGGGCAGAACCGCCCTCAGCCAGATGAAGATGAAGATCATCGCGCCGGCCTTGATGATGAACCACAGCAGCGGCGGCAGCAAAGGCCCCTGCCAGCCGCCCAGGAAGAGCACGGCTACCATCGAGCTGATGAGCATGATATCCAGGTACTCTCCCATGAAGAAGAGGGCGAACTTCATGCTCGAATACTCGGTGTGATAGCCGGCCACCAACTCGCTGTCTGCCTCCGGTAGGTCAAACGGGATGCGCCGGGCCTCTGCCACTCCGGTAATCAGGAACAGGACGAATCCCAAAGGCTGCAGCAGGCAGAACCACAGGTGCGATTGGGCGTTGACGATATCGCTGAGCCGGAAAGAGCCTGCCAGCATCACCACGCCCACCATCGAGAGCGACAGCGGCAGCTCGTAGCTGATCATCTGCGCTGCGGCCCGCATTCCTCCGATCAGGGAATACTTGCTGTCGGAGGACCAGCCTGCTAGCACGATGCTGTAGACGCCCAGGGAGGTCATCCCCAGGAAGAAGAGCAGGCCGACGTTAGCATCAGACACCCGGATCGTCTGCGTGAACGGCACCACCGCAAAAGCCAGGAGAATGGTGACGACGACGATGGCCGGGGCGAGGATGAACACCCAGCGATCGGCAAACGGCGGGGTCCAGTCCTCTTTCATAAAGAGCTTGATCACGTCGGCGATTGGCTGCAGGAGCCCGGCCGGGCCCACCCGGTTGGGGCCGATGCGGTCCTGGAAGCGCGCTAGCACCCGGCGCTCGATCCAGATCATCCCCGTGGTCAGCCCCAGCAGGACCGCGATGAGGACGATGCCGGTGATCACGATCCACACACCGCTCATGCCGCCCCCGTTATCTTCACCCTGACGGGCGCCATGGTGCCGAGAGTCTGCTCGAGGTTCGCGGGCACGCTGGCGACGTTCATCGGGAGCGACTCATCCGGGCGCGCTGGCAAGCGCCTTGTCTCGCCTTCGATGGTGAACGCCACCGGCTGTCCCTCCCCTACCCCTAGCTTCCGCATCATTTCAGGATGCAGGCTAACCGCCGCTGCCGGAGCCAGCCCCGCGATCCCCGGGGAGAGGCGCGAGAGTTCTTCCGAGCCGAAGATGGCCGGCCGGGGGATGAGCCACACCTCCGCGGGCAGTGAGGGGGTGAGGGAGTGACAGCTTCGCTGCGGGCATCCTTCGCCCGTTCCCCCGTTCCCCCGTTCACCGTCAGGCTCTATCAGTCGCCGCCCGGGATCGGCGTTCTGCAGCGGACCGTTCACTTCGATCTGGAATTTGGTCAGCGAGTTCACCGAGTTCCAGCCGGGCCACCAGAAGCGAGGCACCAGCGGGCCGGGCGGCGGGTTCTGGTCTCCTTCCATCGAAAAGGCGAAGGGGGTGGCGGGGTCGTCCGGCGGGCGCGGCTCGAAAACGGTCCGATCGGCGTCCTTTGCGGTGCGCCCGCTGAACCGGTGCGACATCCGGGCTACTTTCTGCCCGGCGGGCGAGCGCCAGTCCGAAGGAAGCGATGCCTCTGCCGCCGGAGCGAAGGCCGGCATCTCGGCAGCCAGGTCGCGCAGGGCGTCTTCGTAGGTGGCCCACTTCTCGCTCCCCGCCAGCGCCTGCAGCGCCCACCAGGAGGGGCGCTGCTCTCCCGGAGGAACGAACACCTGGTAGAAACGCTGGGCACGGCCCTCATTGTTGACGAAGGTGCCATCCGTTTCTACGTACGCCGATACCGGGAGACAGACGGCGGCACGCTCCGCCATGCCCGTCTTCAGGCAATCCAGCACCAGGATTTGCCGGACCTTCTGCAGCGCGCTCCCCAATTGAGAAGCGCCGACGCGCCTGCGCAGATCGTTCTCCAGGATAACCAGCGTATCGGCCGCTCCGGATTCGAGCCGCTGGAGGGCATCGGGCACCGATAGGCCGCCCAGCATCGCGACCCCCACGGTATTGGCTTCCGGCACGATCACGGACAGCCAGCATTGCTTCTCCATCTCACAGAGAGCCGCCGCTAGCCGGGCCGCTGCGTTCAAGACATCCGTGCCGGCGGAGATGCTGGTGGCGATCAGCGGCTGCCTGGCGCCTTGGAGAGCCGACGCCACGCGGCCGGCCGTCGTTTCATCTTCCCGTCCCAGAGCGCCCTGGACATCGGCGACGAAGGCGGTCACCCCCGGCAGGTCGGTATGCACGGCCGCCGTGCCAATCTCCTCCAGCTTGATTGCCCACGGCGCGACGGCATACAGTTTGCCTCGTGCCCCCTGCAGCGCGTTGGCGACGGCATGGGCGTCCCAATCCGGGATCTTCAGGTTCCGGGCAATCTCCAGGGGCGCCTTTTGCATCGCCTGCCGGAGGGCCAGGTCCAGCATCGGCGCCTCGTTGGTGGGGTCGGCGCCGAGGATCAGGACAACGTCCGCCTGCTCCACCTCGGCGAGCGACGGCGTGCGCATGGGGCCGGCCCACAGGATGGCGATGGCCAGCCCGGCGCCCTCCTGGTCAAACGCGGAAAGCCCGGTCGAGAAGTTAGCAGTGCCCACCAGCTTCTTCAAGGCGAAGTTGGCCTCCAACGAAGCCCGCGGCGAGCCGATGCCGACTATCCCCTTCCCCGCCTGCAGCATCTGCCTGGCGCGGGCAAGCGCTTCTTCCCAGGACGCCGGGGCGCAGCCGCTGTCGGTCTGGATCAGGGGGTCGCGCAGGCGCCGAGGATCGTTGACGAACTCGTAGCCATAGCGCCCCCGGTCGCAGAGGAAGTAGCCATTGACCTCGGCGTTGTAGCGGGCGCGGATGCGCCGCAGCTCGTTGTAGCGCGCGCCCGGAATGGTGTTGCAGCCGATGCTGCAGTGGATGCATACCGACGGAGCCGTCTCCAGGTCCCACTTGCGGGTGTAGTGGCGCATCAGCGTCTTGTCGTCAAAGACGCCGGTCGGGCACACCTCCACCAGATTGCCCGAGAACTCGGACTGGAGAACGCCATCCTTCTCTCGCCCAAAGTAGAGCCGGTTGCGCGAGCCGAAGACATCGAAGTCGCGCCCGCCGGCGTAGTGGCGATAGAAGCGCACACAGCGCCAGCACTCGATGCAGCGGTTCATCTCGTGGTTGACGAACGGCCCCAGGTCCTGGTTGTACCAGGTGCGCTTGCGCCCACGATAGCGTCGGTAGACCTGCTCGGTCATCGTGGTCATATCCTGCAGGTGACACTCACCGCCCTCATCGCACACCGGGCAATCATGAGGGTGGTTGAGCATCAGCCACTCGCTAATGTAGCGACGAAACCCAACGGCCTCCGGATCGTTGATTGAGACGCGGGTACCTTCGTTGGCGGGCGTCATGCACGCCATCTGGATGCGGCCGTGCTTGTCATTCTCGTCCTTGAACGCCCTCACCGCGCACATTCGGCAGGCGCCCACCGACCGCAGGGCCGGGTGCCAGCAGAAGTAAGGGAGGTTCAGCCCGTGGTCCAGGGCGGCCTCCAGCATGTTCCGCCCGGGCTTCACCCGGTATTCCTCCCCGTCTATGAAAACCGTCGGCATGTTCTCAAGTCCTATAGGGGCACTTGCCAGTGCGGGCATGCTCGTCGAAATCGGCCCGGAACTTCTCGATGCCGCTGATCAGGGGCTGCACCGCCCCCAGTGCAAAGGCGCAGTAGGTGTTCGGGCCGATGTACTTCCCCAGGTCCAGCAGCACCTCCACGTCTTGCGGCTGGCCGCGCCCTTCCTCCAGGTCCTGCAGCAGGTTGTGAACCCAGGGCAGGCCCTCGCGGCAGGGGGTACACCACCCGCATGATTCCCGCGCGTAGAACATCTCCAAGTTTCGCACCATCCCGACCGGGCACGTCTTGTCATCCAGAACGATGGCCGTGCCGGTGCCCATGAATACACCGATCTCCTTGAGTGAGGCGTAATCCAGCGGCACATCGAGCTGCCCCTGACCCAGGAACTGCGTCGACGCTCCGCCCGGCAGTGCCGCGCGGAAGGCATACCCCTCGCGCATCCCGCCGGCGTGTTTCTCCAGCAGCTCGCGCAAGGTGGTGCCCATGGGCAGCTCCCAGCACCCCGGCTTGTTCACCTTCCCGCTCATTCCGTAGATCTTCGTGCCGGCGTCCTTTGCCTTGCCCAGGCTCTTGAACCACTCTGCCCCGTGTGCCACGATGTGCGGCAGGCAGCAGAGCGTCTCCACGTTCTGTACCACGGTCGGCCGACCCCAGGCGCCGCTGGTCTGCGGATAGGGCGGCTTCGACCTGGGGTTGGCAGGCTTGCCCTCTAGGGCGTTCAGCAGCCCCGTCTCCTCGCCGCACATGTAGCGGCCGGCGCTGGTGTGGATGTGGATCTCCACGTTCCAGCCGGATCCGAGCACGTTCTTCCCGAAGTACCCCTTGCCGCTTGCTTCTGCCAGTGCCCGGCGCAGAATGTCCGCGGGGCGCAAGTACTCGCCCCGGATGAAGATATAGGCGATGTCTGCCTGGCAGGCCCAGGCCGCGATGATTAGCCCCTCGATGAGCTGGTGCGGGTCACCCTCCACCAGGAAGCGGTCCTTGAACGTGCCGGGCTCCATCTCGTCGAAGTTGCAGACGAAGTAGCGCGGCAGCCCCGATTTCTCGAGCGGGAGAAGGGCGCTCCACTTGAACCCCGTGGGGAAGCCGGCGCCGCCGCGCCCGCGCAGGCCCGCGTCGCCCACCAGCTTCACCAGGTCGGCCGGGCTCATCTTCAGCGCCTGGCGCATCGCCTGGTAGCCGCCGTTCTTCTCATAATCGGCGAGCATCGTTGGGCCGCCTACGCGGACCATGTTCCGGGTCAAGACGGGTTCCATACCGCCGCTCAGCCTCCCCCCGTTGGTGCTGCCGCTTCGGCTAGCACCCGGTCTATCTTCTCTTCGGTGAGATTGCCGACGATCTGCCCATCGAGCATCATCACCGGCGCCTGCTCGCAATGCCCCAGGCACACGGTGGGCAGCAGCGTGAACCTTCCGTCTTCCGTCGTCTCACCCAGCCCGATTCCCAGCTTGCGCTGCAGGTGGGCTGCCGCCCCCTCCTGACCGGTGAGCCAGCAGCTCACGCTGTCGCAGACGAGGATCACGTGCTTGCCTACCGGCCGGCGGAAGATCAGGTTGTAGAACGTGGCCACCCAATCCAGCTCAGCGGGGGTCATCGCCAAGAGCGGCCCCAGGTCGCGCAGGGCTTCGTCCGAGACGTAGCCCCGATACTTCTGAAGGATGCGGAGCGCGTCGATGGCCGCCGCCTCAGGGGTCGGCAGGTGCGCCAGCTCCTCCTCGATCTCCCGTCGCTCTTGATCGTCCAGCATCTCACCGATCCACATCCGCCAGAACGTAATCGAGGCTGCCGAGGATGGCGATCAGGTCCGAGATCAGCAGCCCCTTTGAAAGCGCTGGCAGCGTCTGCACGTGCGGGAACGACGACGTGCGGATGCGGCAGCGGTAAGGCCAGGTGCTGCCGTCGCTAGTCACGTAGTAGCCGTAGTTGCCCTTGGGCGCCTCGGTAGAGATCATCGCCTCGCCCGCCGGGATCGGCTGGCCCCAGCTTACCGACAAGAAATGGCTGATCAGCGTTTCGATAGCCACCATCGTCTGCTGTTTGGTTGGGGGCATGGCGAAACGGCTGGCGCTCTTGTGCTCCCCCTCCGGCATATTGTTGGCCGCCTGCTCCACGATGCGCAGGCTCTGCCGCATCTCCTCCAGCCGCACCAGGGTGCGCGCGTAGGCATCACCCTCGGTTGCGGTGGGCACCTCGAAGTCGAACTGGTCATACGCCGAATAGGGGCGCCGTTTCCGCAGATCCCAATCAAAGCCGGTGGCTCGCAGGTTCGGGCCGGTAACGCCCCATTCGATGGCCGAGTCGGTAGTGTAGGCCCCGACGCCCTTGGTGCGCCCTTTGAAGATCGCGTTTCGGGCGATCATCTTGGTGAACTCATCGATTCGCGGCGGGAAGTAGCGGATGAAGTCATCTACCATCGGCTTCCAGCCGTTCGGCAGGTCGTCGGCCACCCCGCCGATTCGGAACCACTGGGGATGCATCCGCCCGCCGCAGATCGCCTCGATGATGTCGAAGACCCGCTCGCGGTCGTTGAACGTGAAGAAGACGGGCGAGAGCGCGCCGACGTCGGCCGCGAAAGTGCCGAACCACACCAGGTGGTTGGCGATGCGGAAGAGCTCGCACAGCATCACCCGGATGACCTGCGCCCGCGGCGGCACGTCGTTGATGCCCGCCAGCCTCTCGACCGTGAGGACATAGGGCAGGTTGTTCTGCACCCCGGACAGGTAATCCACGCGGTCGGTGTAAGGGATGTAGGTGTGAAAGGTCTGGCGCTCGGCCATCTTCTC
>WBZO01006637.1_pt1 | contig 11115 bp, 12 predicted proteins | sample 5204261 | NCBI WGS metagenome assembly WBZO01 (sample SAMN12412400, study PRJNA552823) | activated sludge metagenome | isolation source: activated sludge from anammox sidestream of wastewater treatment plant... | place: USA: North Carolina | collected 2017-09 | reverse complement strand
CCGCCGAGCCGAAGCCCGAGCCCAAGGCCGAAGAGAAGAAGGCTGAGGAGCCGAAGCCCGAGCCCAAGGCCGAAGAGCCGAAGCCCGAGCCCAAGGCCGAGGCCAAGGTCGAGGCCAAGGTCGAGGAGAAGAAGGCCGAGGCCAAGGCCGAGGAGAAGAAGGCCGAAGAGCCGAAGCCGGTGAAGGCGAAGGCCAAGGCCGAAGAAGCTCCCGAGAAGGCCGAGAAGGCGATCGAGAAGAAGAAGCCCGCGGAGCCCGAGAAGAAGGGCGGCTTCCCGTGGCTCGCCGTGATCATCGCGATCGCGGTCGCGATCGTCGTCTATCAGGTCTTCCTCTCGAAGAAGTAGCCGGCGCCTCCGCCCTCGCGGAGAGGCGTCAGTCGTTCGCCGCGACCTTGCGCGGCGGCTCGATGCGCGCCTCGCCGGACTCGCGCGGCGCGGCTCGCGTCTCCGTGACGGCGGCGGGCGGCGGAGGCGACGTGACGGCAGGGCTCGGCGGCGGCGGCGGCACTGCACCGAGCGGAGGCGGCAGCGTGCGGCCTGCCTGCCCCTTCGCTTTCGGGGTGAGCGGCGCGACGGGCAGGATCCCGATCGGGTTCGTCGACGCGGTGAGCCGCGGAACGCTCGCCCCCTCGCCGATGCGGCTCGCGCCCTGGAACGTTCCGCCCGCGTGCACCTTGAGGCTCACGACGGTCACGTCGCCCATCACGCGGCCCTTCGGTCCGATCTCGAGATGACCGGTCGCGACGACGTCGCCGTGCACGCGGCCGAGCACCACGACGTCGCGGCCCTTGACGGCGCCCTCGACCGCGCCGTCCTCGCCGATCACGATGGCACCGTCGGCCTCGACCGACCCGGTCACCGCGCCGTCGACGCGGAACCCGCCGGGCCCGCGAAGATCGCCGCGAACGTTGGTCCCGCGGCCGACGATCGTGTCGACCTCGTACGTCGGGATCCCAGTGCCACGGAAAGGCCAGAGCGCGCTCAATCTCATGAGCTCGAGAATAGACGGCGCCTCCTCCTCCGGCTCCGTCGATGCGCGCGCGACGCGCAGATCGCGAGGGAATTGTGCCCTGCGGTAGGCCTCTAGCGCCGGTCTCTCCGCCGACCACCCCCGCCGCGCCGCGCCTGCATCTCCTCGCCGATCGCTTCGAGATCGTGGGGCGAAAGCGCCTTCCGTGCGGCCGGGAAGAGGACGGCCTCCTCGACGTCGATGTGCGTGCGGTAGGCATCTTCGAGCGCGTCGGCCACCACCGCCAGCTCGGCTCGGTGCTCGGCCGTCGGCTTCGCGAAATCGAACGCGCGCACGATCCTCTCGAGGCGCTCGTGAAGCGCGTGATGCGCGACGTGCTCGTCCGAGATCTGCGCGAGGACGCCGGCGACCTCGGTCAGCTTCGCGAGACGAGGGAAGAGGCTCTTCTCCTCGTCTTCCTCGTGGCGCTGCACCTGGCGCGCGAGGAACTCCGAGACGTCGCGCACCGCCACCTCGTCGAGGTCGACGGCGCGCGCCGCCCGGCTCAGATCGGCCAGACGCTCTTCGAGCCGGCGATGCGATCGCGCGAGCTGCTCGAAGGGATCCGGACGAGGCTCGTCGTTCACTTCTTGCCGAAGCCCATCTGTGCGAGGAGCGGCGCTGCCTCCTCCATCGCCCGCTTGTACGACGGGCGCTCGAGGACGCGGCCCGCGTACGCGGCGACGTTCTTGTACCCGTCGAAGGGCTGCACCATGCGCAGGTAGCCGAGCGCGGGCGCGGCGGCGCAGTCGGCCATCGAGAACTCCTCGCCGGCGGCCCAGGTCCTGCCCGCGAGGAACTGATCGGCGTACTCGTATGCCCCTTCGATGCGGCTCTTCGCGTCCGCGACGCCGAACGGGTCGTTCTTCCCCGCCGGGCGCAGGCCGTCGAAGAACACCTTCTGCATCGTGTCGTTGAGGTAGAAGTCGAAGAACCGGTCGCGCATCCGGACCTCGCGGGCGCGTTCGGCGTCGGCCGGGATGAGCTTCGTGCCCTGCGATGGATGGGTGTGCTCGAGGTACTCGATGATGCTCGTCGACTCGGGGATGCTCTGGCCCGCCCCGAGCTCGAGGAGCGGGACCTTGCAGACCGGGTACTTCTTCCGATAATCCGCGCGGCTCTGCGGATCGAAGAGGTTCACGACGACCGGCTCGAACGGGACGTTCTTCTCGAAGAACGCCATGAGAGTCTTCTGCGAGTACGAGGACGCCGGGTTGTAGAACAGCTTCATCGAGAGCTCCTCCGTGATGGGATCGGGGACGAGAGAGGGGGGACAGACCATCAAACGCCCGGACCGCGTCTCCCGTCAACGACCCTCTCGACGTGCGGATGTGATAGGGAAACTGGCGAATGTTCAGGAGGATCGTGGGCGGATTCGTCGACGCGGCCGGGCGCCGACCGCTCGTCGTCCTCCTCTTCAGCCTCCTGTTCATGGCCGCGTCCTGGGGCTATGCGCGCAAGCTGGAGCTGCGCTCGGACTTCCTCGAGCTGCTCCCGCGTGACAGCGCCGGCTTCAAGGCGTTCGAGCACCAGCTCGGGCGCGTCGGCGGCGGGGCGACCTTCCTCGTCGTCGTCGAGTCGCCGGATCGGAAGGCGAACGAGAGGTTCGTCGACGATCTCGGCGGCGCGCTCGAGAAGCAGGCCGCCGAGCGCGCGGCGTGCGTCGCGAAGCAGACCACGAAGGATCCCGGTGCGCTCGTCGCCGCCTGCGGGCCCGACTTCATCTCGTACGTCGAGAAGGGGACGAAGGACCTCCAGAGCTTCTTCGACGACAACAAGTGGATCTACGCGTCCATCACCGACCTCGAGGAGGCCGACAGCACGCTCGATCGCGAGATCGCCTACCGCACCGGCATGGTCGAGAAGCTCGAAGGCGACGAGGACGCGCCCGCGCCCAAGCCGGGACCGAAGCCGCAGTCGGGACCGTCGCCTCCGCCGGAGAAGCCCGCGCCCGTCGCGGCCGATGCCGGCGCTCCACCGGCGGACGCCGGCGCCGACACGGGCGACGTGCATCAGACGCTCGGGATGGAGAAGTACTACGACCGCTGGAAGAACGCGTCGAACAAGTACAACGACTTCCCTACGGGCTACTTCACGAACGACGCGGGGACCCTCATGGTCATCCGCATCGTCTCGAACGCATCGGGCACCGGCGGCTACACGGGCGACCTGTTCCTCGCCGAGATGACGAAGCGCGTCGCCGATCTGAAGGTGACCGAGAAGTACCACCCGCAGATGAAGATCGGGTTCGCCGGCGACATCCCGAACGCGGTGGCGGAGAAGGAGTCGACGCTGAGCGAGGCCGCATGGGCCTCGGGCATCGCGTTCCTCCTGATCCTCGGCGGCATCGTCCTCTACTACCGCTCGCCGTGGTCGCTCGTGACCATCGCCGTCCCCGTGTTCATGGGCATCGGCGCGGCGTACGCGTTCGCGACCTGGCTCTACGGTTACGTCAACACGCCGGGCGCGTTCCTCGGCGCGATCATCCTCGGCAACGGGGTCAACTATCCCATCGTGCTGCTCTCGCGATACCGCGAGTTCAAGGGACGAGGGATGACGCCGGAGGAGGCGCGGCGCGAGGCGGTGCTCAACGCGTTCCGCGCCGAGCTCGTCGGAGCGTCCGTCGCCAGCATCGCGTACGGGTCGCTCACGATCACCGACTTCCGGGGCTTCAGCCAGTTCGGGATGATCGGCTTCGTCGGCATGCTGCTCGTCTGGGCGGCGATCGTCCCGGTGGTGCCGGCGATGATCGTCATCCACGAGTGGGTGCAGAAGAGGCTCCCGCCCTGGTTGCGCGACCCCGCGGCGCCCGTGCGATCCGACGGGACGAGCGGCCCCGCTTTCCGCGCGATCGCACGCATGACCGAGCGCTATCCGATCGTGTTCGTCCTCGTGCCGCTCGTCGTGACCGTCTGGTCGGCGACGTACCTGCCCGGGTACCTGAAGGATCCCTGGGAGTACAACTTCGCCAAGCTCGGCTCGCGCTCGTCGAAGGTCGGCGGAGCGGGCGAGTGGAGCAACAAGGCCGACGAGGTCTTCCGCGGGAAGCAGAACATCTCCGGGACGCTGATCCTCGCCGACACGCCGGAGCAGACGCTCCCGCTCGAGGCGCAGATCCTCGCGAACGACAAGGCCGATCCTCAGGGGCCGCTGATCGAGGACATCGTCACCGTCCACGACTTCCTCCCGGGCGTGCCCGAGCTCCAGAAGCAGAAGCTGGCCGTGCTCGATCGCATCCGCGACCGGCTCACGCCGCGTGTCCTCCACGAGGTCGACGACGAGGAGCGCAAGCGGCTCGAGGAGATGAAGCCGCCCGAGGAGCTGAAGGTGCTCGAGGCGAAGGACCTGCCGCCGCTGATCCGGCGCCGCTTCGAGGAGAACAACGGGCGGCTCGGGACGCTCATGTACATCAAGTACAAGTTCGGCGTCTCCTTCTCGGACGGGCGCACGCTCCTTCGGATGGCGAAGACCACCGACAACGTGAAGCTGCCCGACGGAACGATGGTGCAGACCGCGAGCCGCTCGACCATCTTCGCCGAGATCATCCGCTCGATGGAGCGCGACGGACCGCTCGCCACCGGGGCCTCGTTCGTCGCGGTCATGATCGTGGTGATCGTCGCGACGCGCTCGCGCGTCGGCACGTTCGGCGTCCTGCTCGCGTTGATCATGGGCGTCACGTGCGTGCTCGGCTTCGCAGCCGCCAGCGACACGCGCCTCAATTTCTTCAACTTCATCGCGCTGCCGATCACGTTCGGCATCGGCTGCGAATACCCGTTCAACGTCTTCGACCGCACGCGCCTGCTCAAGGGCGACGTCACGAACGCGGTCGCGCGCACGGGCGGCGCCGTCTGGCTGTGCAGCTACACGACGATCATCGGCTACGGGTCGATGCTCTTCTCCGACAACCAGGCGCTCCAGTCGTTCGGGCGCCTCGCGGCGTGGGGCGAGATCTCGTGCACCATCATGGCGCTCTTCTTCCTGCCGTCGCTGCTGCACTTCATCCTGGGGACGTACAAACGCGAGACGACGTTCTCGCCGTGAGGGCCGAGAAGCGCGCCCTCGCCGTCACCCTCGGCGTGACGTGCGTGACCGCTTGGTTCTCGTACGGGTACTTCGCCATCGACGAGTACTTCCAGGTCGTCGAGCCCGCGCGCTGGAAGCTCGGCCAGGTGGACAGCTGGACGCTCCCCTGGGAGATCCACGAGCGCATGCGGCCGTGGCTGCAGCCCTTCGTCTACGCCGCGATCGGGCGCGTCCTCGGTGCGCTCGGCGTGCGCGACCCGTTCGCGCTCGGGTTCGCATGGCGTCTCTTCACCGGTCTCGCGTGCGTGGGCGCGCTCGCGCTCTACCTCCGGACGACGCTCCCCTGGTTCGAGGACGAGCGGCAGAGGCGCCTCCACCTGCGCGTCGCCACGCTCACGGGCTTCCTCCCGTACCTGTACGTCCGCACGTCGTCGGAGACGTTCTCGATGGCCGCCGTCACGGCGGCGTTCGCGCTGCTCCTCGAAGGAGCGACGCCCGCCGATGCTCCGCGTCGATGGGACGTGCCGGTGCTCGAGAGACCGAGCCGCCTCCTGCTCGTTGGGCTCCTGTTCGGCGTCGCGTTCGAGGCGCGCTACCACACGGCGTTCCTCACGATGGGGCTGCTCGTCTGGCTCGTCGTCGCGGCACGCGCACGGATGAGGCCGCTCGTGCTCGTCTCCGCGGGGGGGCTCGGCGCGCTCGTGGTCGGGGCAGCGATCGATCGATGGGGCTACGGGGTCTGGTGCTTCCCGGCGTGGACGTACTTCCGCGCGAACATCCTCGAAGGCGCCGCCGGCTACTTCGGGAGCGATCCGCCTTTCGCCTATCTCTGGACGCTGCCGGCGAACGTCTTCTTCCCCGTCGTCGTCGCGTTCCTCGTGCTCGCGGTGATCGCGTGGCTGCGCTTCCGCTGGCATCCGCTCACGTGGGCCACCCTGCCGTTCTTCGCGGTGCACAACGTCATCGCGCACAAGGAGGAGCGCTTCGTCTTTCCCATCGCGATCCTCGCGACCGGCCTCGTCACGCTCGCGCTGGGGGCGTGGCCCTGGGCACGTCGCAGGCGCGCGCCGGCGAAGGCGATCGCGGGCGTGAACCTCGCGATGATGGGCCTCCTCGCCGTCTATCCGCTCGGCTGGAACCATCACGTCCGCTTCATGCGAGCGGTGCACGATCTCGTGGGCGCCGAGCTCCACGCGCATGCGCTCCCCGACTTCGAGCTCGGGCTGCCCGCGTACCACCCGCGCGTCTACGACGTGGAGAAGTCCGACGCCGAGACGATCGCCCGGCGCATCGACGAGGGGACCGCGAAGCCCTGGCTGATCACCGACGCGCCGCGCCTGCCGCCGCCGCTCGAGGGGCGTGCCACGCTCGTGTGGAGCGAGCTCCCGTCCGCGTCGCTGCTGCCGCTCGTCGACGTGTACAACGCGCACGCGAAGGCGCCGCTGCGCCGGCTCGAGTACCGCACGCTCTACCGGATCGATCGGCGCTGAAGCCGATCAGCGGCCCGCGTCGGACGGGGTCTGCGTGAAGACGCCGCCCTTGAACTCGCAGGCGTTCTTCGCCGTCGCGACGCTGTAGTTGTTCGGCGAGCCTCCGTACACGATCTCGGAGACGGCGCCCTTCTCCTTGAGGCACGTGCCGAGGCGGTTCTCCTTCGGGCAGCTCTGCCGGCCTTCGGTCCACTTGAACGCCGAGCAGAGGCGCTTGCCCGCGCCGCCCATCGACTTGCCGTATTCGACGCAGGCGTTGTCCGGCTCTCGATAGCAGCTCCCGGGCTCGCCTTCGTTCGAGCACGCGGCGAGCACGGACGCGACGCAGAAGAAGAAGAGGAGGGAACGCATCGCGCGCTGATCTATCAGAACGTCGCGTCGCCGAGAACGTCGCCGAGGAGCACCACGAGGCGCTCGGCCTCCGCGTGCGCGAAGGCATCGGGCGCGCGGGAGTCGAGGTCGAGCACGCCATGCAGCTCGCCGCGCGCGACGACCGGGACGACGAGCTCGGAGCGCGTGGCGTCGTCGCAGGCGATGTGCCCGGGAAACGCGTTCACGTCGGGGACGAGCTGCACCTCGCCGGTCCGGGCGCACGCGCCGCACACGCCACGCGCGAAGTCGATGCGCAGGCATCCCATGGGACCCTGGTACGGCCCCACCGTGAGGAGCGACGGTCCCGTTCGGCGGTAGAAGCCGACCCAGCTCGCCTGCACGAAGGTCTCGAACAGGAGGCACGCGAGCGTCGCTTCGATCGCGACCGCGTCCGTCTCGCCCGCGACCGCCGCGCGGATCTGCGGGAGAGCGCGATCGAGGCGCGCGATGCGCGCGCGCTCGTCGAGGAGCGTGCCGCGCGCGACGTGGGGCAGGTCGATGCCTTCGGACATGCCGCGGAGCCTAGCAACGTGTCGCCGGGGCGACAGTCGGTCCGACGTGATCCCGCGGCGTTCCGCGTGGCACGCCGGATGAATGAGGCGCGGGCATGGAACGGACGGACGACGACCTCGAGACCGAGGCGCAGCCGCCTCGCCGCGAGCAGCGCCCTTCGGATCGTCCTCCGGCGCTGCGCTCGTTCTTCGGGTTCGACGGCTGGCGCGCCGACGAGCGCGAGGAGGAGTTCGTCCTCGCCTGATTACTGCGGATACTTCTGCCTGATCGCGTCCGCGCAGGCCGTGTCGCCCATCTGCTTGCAGGCGGCGCGGACCAGGCGCGCCTGCTCCGGCGTCGCGTGCCCGGACATGACCCGCGCCTCGAGGAGCTGCCGGACCAGCGCGGGCTGACCGTTGAGCGCTGCCTCGCGCGCCTTCTCGTCGACGTTGACGGTCGGCTTCGGCGCCGGCGGAGGCGTGGGGGGCGCGGCCTGCGTCGTGGTCGCGTTCGTGACCGTCGTGTGCGAGGTAGGCGTCGGCCGCGGCGTCGGAGGCGGCGCGGTGGTCGGCGCCGGCGCGACGACGAGGCTCGCGCCGGCGTCCTTCGCCGCCATCGCGACCGGCAGCTCGCTCGGCGAGGGCGCCGGCTGATCGACGAGCTGCGCGATCAGATCGTTGGCCTGCTTGCGCTGGCTCGCGTCGACCTTCGGCGAGGCCACGATGCGCTGGAGCAGCGCGCGGCGCGCGTTCGGATCCGCCTCCGCCCGCGCCTTCTTGAGGACCGACTCCGCCCAGAGCTGCTCGATCTGGTGGAAGTCCGCGGAGTCCCGCCACGGCGAGTCCTCCGGGAGGCGCGTGTTGATCGCGACGTGCGAGGCCTCGCAGTCGTCGATCGTGCAGGCCTTCTTCGCCTCGACGACGATCGCCTGATCGGCATCGACCGAAGGGGTGATGGTGCCGGTCCCCGTCTCCGCGCGCTGACGCATGAGCCAGACGACGCCGACGATGAGCGCGGCGCCGACGATGCCCGCTCCGATGATCGGCCCGGCGTAGCCGCCGAGGCTGCCCTTCTTCTTCGGATCGGCGAGCTCCGCGTCGCGGTCGCTGATGGCCGTGAGCTGCTGGCTCTCGTTCGGGCCCGCCACGAAGACCTGACCGGCGCCGATGAACTTGAACCGCACGTCGCCGAGCTCGATGACGTCGCCGGCCTCGATGATGCTGCGCTTCAGCTCGACGGCGTTGACGCGGACGCCGTTCGACGAGCCCTTGTCGACGATCTCGAAGCGCCCGTCCCCGAGCGCATGGATCTCGCAGTGCAGACGGGAGACGGAGTTGTGGTTCACCGAGATGGTCGCGTCCTCGGCGCGGCCGACGGTCATGCGCTCGCGATCGAGCGGGTACTCGACGCCCGGCGTGGGGCCGACGAGCATGACCAGGCGGTTCGGACGATCGGTGAGCGTCTGTCCGCGGTAGGCGGTCGCCAGCGGCACCGTGGCCTTGGGGTCGGGCTCGGTGGTGGTGACGGGGATCGCAGCGGTCTCGATCGCGCTGGCGGCGTCGTCCTGGAGGACGATGCGGTAGTCGCCGATCTGAATGAGGTCGCCGTGCTGGAGATCCTGCGTGTGCGCGACCCGGAGCCCGTTGACGAAGACGCCGTTGTAGCTCCGGAGATCCTCGAGGACGAACATGTCCTTCGCGGTGCCGTTGCGGGCGCGGCGCACACGTCCGTGACTGCGCGACACGTTGCGCTCCGTGAGCCGGATGGTGTTCCCCTCCTGGCGCCCGATGGTGTAGTCATCGCGCGTGAGAGGGACGACCGTCCGTTTTCCTTCGTCGTCCTCGATGACCAGCTTCCACATGGCGGATCGCGCGCGTGAGGCGTCTGAAGTCTAGCGACCGCGGAGGCGCAAACGCAACGCCGTCGATCGTGCTTTCCGGGCGCGCGCTGTCTGTCGCCCTTTTTTGCTTGCTCGCCGCCTGCTCCTCTGCGCCTGGGACCATCGGCGCGACCCTCGGGAAGCAGCCGGACGGACGCCTGTTCGTCCGTGCGGTCCCGCCCGGCCAGGGAGCCGCCCAGGCTGGGCTCGAGGTCGACGACGAGATCGTCGCCATCGATGGCAAGGACGTGAGGGGATTGACGCCCGAGGAGGTGCGGCAGGCCGTGCGGGGCGACCTCGGCAGCACGATGGTGCTCACCGTCGTGAGGGGGGGCACCCGGCGCGACGTCCTCGTGAAGCGGAGCGCCCTGAAATGACGCTGCCGCGCACGGATGGGCCTGCGTTCCTCTATCTCCACGGTTTCGCGTCGAGCGTGAGGTCGGCCAAGGCGAGGGCCTTCGTGGCCTGGGGCCAGGAGCGCGGCGTCGACATCCGGCCGCTCGATCTGCGGGTGCCCTCCTTCGAACGGCTGCGCTTTTCGGCGATCAAGAGCGCCGTTCGCCGGGCGATCGACGCCTGCGGCGGCGACCGCGCGCGCGTCGCGCTCGTCGGTTCCAGCCTGGGCGGCCTGACCGCGTGCCGCGTCGCGGAGGAGGACGCCCGGGTGGCCGCGGTCTTCGCGATGGCCCCCGCGTTCCGCCTCGCCGAGCGATGGCGCGTGCAGATCGGCGAAGACGCCTGGGACCGGTGGAAGACGAGCGGCTGGCGCGAGGTCGACGACTACCTGACGCGCGGGAAGTCCCGGGTGGACTTCGGCTTCGTCGAGGAGCTCGCCCAGCTCGACGACGGCTGGCCCGACGTGCGCGTGCCGACCTGCATCGTCCACGGCACCGCGGACGAGGTCGTCGGCGTCGACCTCAGCCGCACGTGGGCCGCTGGAAAGCGGCACGTCCGGCTCGTCGAGGTCGAGGACGGCCACGAGCTGGTCGCGTCATTGCCGCGTATCCTCTCGGAAGCCGGACAGTTTTTCGCAAACTTCGGGATCGGCTCGGTCAACCCTTGACGCGTCGCGCAAATGCGTCAGATTGGGGCCCAGGTAACGCAACGCGTCACACTGGAGAGCACCCATGAGCAAGAAGGCAGCAGCTGCAGAGTCCAAGGCCGTCGAGACCCGGGCGCCCGCGACCGAGCCCGCGACCGAGCCCGCGCTCGAGGCGGCGGAGAAGAAGCACGACTCGATCGTCGACCAGGTGTTCGATGCGGTCATCGCCCGCGCGGCCAAGGGGCTCGTCGCAGCCAAGCGCGGCCTCGAGGCGAGCGCACGCTGGCTCGACGGGCGCGCGAGGTTCGTCGGCGAGCTCGCGAGCAAGCTCGGCGGGGAGCAGGCGGGCGCATGAAGCCCGGGATGAAGCTGGGCCTCAGGGTGTCACTCGACGCGCTGGGGCTCGCCCGCCGGTAGCAGCGCGACGAACGCATCGCGCGCCGCGTCGACCCGGGCCGGATCGCGGCCGTCGAACGTGAGCTTCGTCTTGTAGGCCGGGTCCTGCCATCTCGGGTAGGAGCCGACGCCCACGTCGGGGAAGCGCTCGACGACCGCGTCGAGGAGGGGCTTCAGGTCCCCCTCGTCCATCTTGGTGAAGACCGCGCGCGAGACGAAGGCGGCGCTGCTCGTGGTCTTCTGGATCTCCGCGATCGCGACCGGGAGCTTCATGCGGAAGATCTCCGGGACGCCCGGGAGCAGCCACGTGTTCCGGTAGCGGATCGTCGGCCAGCGGATGTCGGTCGTCGTCTCGAGCGACGCTCCCTCCGGGATCAGCGCCATCCGGAGGTGTCCGTCGTTGCACCGCT
>WBZO01006636.1_pt1 | contig 11117 bp, 7 predicted proteins | sample 5204261 | NCBI WGS metagenome assembly WBZO01 (sample SAMN12412400, study PRJNA552823) | activated sludge metagenome | isolation source: activated sludge from anammox sidestream of wastewater treatment plant... | place: USA: North Carolina | collected 2017-09 | reverse complement strand
TGGAAGAAATTAGGGATTGATAGTTCTAAAGCTGTAGTATCAGCAATGGAGATAAAGAATTTTCAGCCCGCAAAAACTTTCGGGGTCAATGATGCCATAGAAGTTCCGAAAGGGAAAGGCTGGTTGCTGGTGATAAAGGAAAAATAAATTGTCTTTTCAATCAACGGATAAAATTATATTTGGTTTTAGCTGAATAAACGGGCAAAGTGATTTTCGAGGTGATTTCTCATCGCATTGCGGAAAATTTCAGGCGAACCGTTTTCAAGAATATCCACGAGGCCTTTATGAGAAACGAATTTTTTAAGCAGGGGTTGCTTTTTCAGAAGGCCGCTTTTATGCACATAATCAAATACAGGCAATAACATTTTCTGAAATTTCTTCAGGGTTTCATTACCGGTGATTTCATATAATTTTCCATGAAAAGCAATTTCATGCTCAATATTAAATAAGTGATAATCCGTGACCGGGGGTTCATTGCTTACAATTTCTTTTAACGCTGCAATGTCTTCACTCCTCATGCGCTGAAACAGGAAATCTGCCATGCCTATTTCCAACACCAAACGGATCTCAAAGATTTCTTTCAATGTTTCCTGATCAAGAATATGAGGATTCATGCTCTTGCTGACTATTCCGAAAATATCAGGGCTGGTAATCACTGCCCCTTTTTTTTTCTTTGACTCAATGACACCCATCATTCTCAATCTCATCAAAGCTTCTCTTACAACCGTGCGGCTGACACCTAATGACTCTGCCAGGTCAATTTCCTTGGGGATGCTGTCTCCGACTTTTAATTTTTGTTCTTTAAGCAGCGCTACAATATTCGCTTCCACTTTATCAACCAGGGAGCTGGTGTCAACAATTTTTAAAGCACTTTTTATGGCTTGGGTTGGCATAATATGTATTACTTAAAAGTGTATGAAATACGCAAAGTACAGAAAAATATGATATAAAGCGCTATAAATGAGTTAAAAATGATGGGTAGAAAAAAAATTTTGGAAATTTAAAAATAAGTTTAATTTTATTATGTCATACATAATACAATTAAATTAAAAACTGCTTTATGATTCCTGCTTTGAAAAAATTGTTGCTCTTATCGTTAGTTGCAGTTATCTGCACGTCGGTTTTGGCGCAAGCCCACAAGATTTCGGGTAAAGTAATCTCGGAGGAAAATGGTAATCCCTTAATTGGTGTAACCGTTTCTGTAAAAGGAAAATCAAACGCAACTCAAACAAATTCGTTAGGAGAATTTTCTATTAATGCCGTACAAGGAGATGTGTTACTGTTTTCTTTTACTGGTTATGCGCCTTTACAATATATTGTTGTAGGATCGGCCGAAGTTTCATTTTCAATGAAAGTAGAAACATCCATACTTGGGGAAGTTGTGGTAGTGGGGTATGGTTCACAGAAAAGAACAACTGTGACTAGTTCAATTTCGAAGCTTGATAAAGAAGTTTTAGCTAATGCACCCCGGTCAAATGTTGGGACTGCTTTGCAGGGCACACTGCCGGTTAATACTTCAGGTCAGCCAGGTGCTAGCCCCAATATTTTACTTAGAGGCGGCGCTTCAATTAATAGTCCTGGGTCTCCGCTTGTTGTAGTGGATGGAATTATCAGGCCATTTAATGACATACCAACAGAAGATATAGCCTCAATTGAACTATTAAAAGATGCTGCTTCAACAGCTATTTATGGTGCAAGAGCTAATAATGGTGTGATACTTATTACAACAAGACAAGGCCGGGCCGGCAGATCTGAGATTAGTTACCGCTTTACTGCTGGTTTTAATAAGGAAAGAGAGAACTATAAATTCATGAATGCAAAGGATTATATTTATTATGGCAGATTAGGAAATCTTAATTCGGGGATATCATTAAGTGCTATGAATAGCACAAGAGGTATGGGATTGTTAACTGATGCAGCGAACCTTGCCTCATTTGATATACGATCATATAACTCTTCCACATCTTACTTATTACAGGCTGGGTGGGATACGGTAGGTGATCCATACGGAGGCACAATAATTTTTAAAGATCATGGTGGTGAAGTACAAGACATCTTATTCAGAAACACTAATACGCAAGACCATTACATTAACTTTTCAGGGGGTAATGATAAAGGAAAATATTTTGCCAGTTTTGATTATTATGACGAGGATGGTGTGATAGTAGGATCCGGGTACAAACGTTACTCCGGTGTTGTTAATGGTTCTTATAAAGTAAAGCCAAATGTGGAAGTAAGTAGCGGAATCAATCTTTCAACATCTTCTCAACTCGGAGTAAATGGCTCGGAAGTAAATAACCTATATAGGAATCTTGCTCTTTGGCCCACATTTAATCCATGGATTGATTCAGCAAAGACAAGACCCAATCCCGGCAATGGTGTAAATGATGGTAATCCTCTTTATTGGCTCAGCAGATTAGACAGAAGAAATGAGATAAACAGGATAACCGCAAGTGCATCGGTAAAATGGGATATTATCAAAGGGTTGTATGTAAAGGCAACTGGTAACGGATATTTAAGAGAAGAATTCAATGAATCATTCCAGAAATCTACTCAAACCTATGCCAATATTTTTGCAACACCTCCTTCTTTCTCTAATACAAGCAGAACATCGTTTGAAGATTTTTCCAGAGATTTTTCAACGCAATTCAACGGTATCGTTAATTACGAAAAAAGATTTGCAGATAAACATAATCTAAATGTAATGCTTGGTGCAGAATATTATGGTATCAAATCTTATGGACAAAATACTACCGGTACGAATGCCCCAACAGACGATATATCTACCTCCAATGCATCTACTACTTTTGCTGCCGGGATTAATGGCAATAATTCATCTGGAGTAATAAATGGAACTGCGAAGTCAGAGTACAAAATAATCTCAGAATTTGGAAGGCTTAATTATGATTACGACCAGCGATATCTTTTAACTTTTGTTGCAAGACGTGATGGAGTTTCTGCATTGCCGGAAGGGAACCGATTTGGATTTTTTCCTGGGATGTCAGCAGGGTGGAATCTTCACAAAGAAAAGTTTTATGAAAATATGGGATTGGAAAAATATATTTCTACTTTCAAACCACGGGTAAGCTATGGGGTAAATGGTAATGTGGCTGGTTTAGGAAGATATGAAGTACAGGGGACATATGCCTCACAAGGTCTTTACAATGGGGGAGCAGGCTTTTTAAACACCGGATTAGTTAATAATAATCTGAGATGGGAGAAAAGTAAAACATTTGATATAGGATTAGATATTGGAATTTTAAAAGATCGGTTTAACTTAATATTTGACTATTATGACAGAAGGACAAGCGATTTATTGACGAATTTAATCTTACCCAGCTATGTAGGATTTGGTTCTGTAAGAACAAACCTTGGCACATTTCAGAATAGGGGATATGAGTTTGCCGCAAATGCAAATGTTCTCAATTCAAGTAATGGAATTAAACTAGATGTAAGTGCGAATGCTTCTTTTGTAACAAATAAAGTTTTAAAACTTCCATATAATGGAAATGATAAAAACAGACAAGGTGGTTTACAGATTTATGATCCTAAATCTGGCCAAATAATATGGGTTGGTGGTTTGCAGGAGGGCGAAACATTAGGCGCTATTTATGGGTATAAGCAGGTATCAATATTTAAGGATGCTGCAGACGTATTGAAAATCGCAGGTAATAGGTTTGATAATATTGCAAAAATATCAGGGCCTAATCGTACGGATGGATTAGGTAAAATCACCGAGGGGGATGTAAACTGGCTTGATGTTGATAAAAATGATACAATTGATTCAAGGGATCAGGTCTATCTTGGTAATATCAACCCCAAATGGGTCGGAGGTTTTACAACCACACTTTCTTATAAAGGATTTTCTTTTTATGCCCAATTTGATTTTGCGTTAGGAAATACAATTTATAATGACAATGTAGCGAGAATTCTGGGTGAATATCAGGGAACCTTTAACTATATTGAAATGCAAAAACAGGCATGGTCGCCAACAAACAGGGATGCGACTATTTCTAAAGTTTATTCAGCCGACCAACGTAGCGCACCACAGGGCAAGAAAAATTTTACAAGAGCTAATAACGCCAGCCCCAACTTAAATGGAAATAATTCTCGGTTTTATGAAAAAGGAGATTATCTCGCTTGTCGTGAAATTACCTTTTCATATGATGTAACAAGAAAGCTCCTTTCAAAGACAAAAGTACTGGCAGGGGCAAGGTTGTTTATTAGCGCCAATAATTTATTTTATATAAAGAAATTCAGCGGACCTACACCCGAACCACCTGTATCTAACAATGTGATTACCGGTGTTTACCGAGGCACTTACCCAACACCGAGAACTTTTGTGACAGGAGTACAGGTTACATTTTAAACATATCAAAATAATTTATTTATGAAAAAGTATAATAAAATAATTTTTTTACCTCTTTGCTTAATTCTACTGATAAGTTCATGCAGTAAAAAACTGGAACTCTCTCCAATTAGCAGCATAAGCGATGTGAGTTTTTGGAAAACACCTGAGCAGGTAGATGCGTTTGTATCCGGTATTCATATTAGTTTCAGAAATCATGTACCGAGTTTTCAACTGTTGGGTGAACAAAGGGCAGATATATATGGTTTGGAACCTGGAGCAAGTCAAACATTTACTAGCGAAGCTACACAGGGGTTTGAAAAATTTTGGCTACAACAATTAGACCTTGATAATCCTGGTGTCAGCAATTTCGGAGGTTTTTATTTTAACATTAATCAACTTAATCTCCTAATAAATAAATTAGGCTCGATTGATTTTGTAACACCGGCTAACAAAAGTTATTACTTGGGTATTGCGTATGGGATGAGAGCATTTTATTATTTTCAAATGTTGCGGTCTTGGGGGAAAGTTGTTATCCAAACTGACCCTGTGACAACCATTGACATTTCAAATCTTGCAAAGGCGGTTTCAACGGAGCAGGAAGTAATGACTCTGATTAAAAGTGATATCAATGCTTCTGAAACTAATTTTGGTTCCAACTACACTTTCAGAAATACAAAATCTTTTTGGAGTAAAGCGGCGACACTAATGCTTAAGGCTGAAGTGTATTTATGGACCAGTTACAGAGGTGGAGGAAATGCGGATGCAACAATTGCAAAAACTGCATTGACAGACATTCAAGCCAATGTTCCAAGTTTAACTTTGTTACCTTCTTTCTCTGATGTTTTCAGAAGCAATAATAAAGGGAATAACGAAATTATTTTTGCTTCTCGCTTTTTGCTAAACGAGGCTTCGATGAATTTTATTCAAAACAGTTTTGTTCCTCAATCGGGCTTCATCGCAAATTTTTATGACTCGCTTAATAATAGAAAATTTGACGTCACTACTGATAATTGGGGTGGTATTCTTAGGTCTCCAATCATGTCTTCCACGTTTAGAAAGTTTAATGATCTTGATAGCAGGAAATGGGTTAGCATCCAGGCTGCTTATACTCGCCCAACACCCGGTGTATATGTAATGGCTGGTTGTTTTCTTAATAAGTTTCAGGGCGAACAAAGTGCCGGTTCACGGGTAATGACAAACGATTATCCTATATACAGGTATGCCGATCTTCTTTTATTATTGGCAGAGGCAAAAGTTATTTTAGGTGAAAGCCCAGCTACAGAAATAAATCTCGTAAGAGCAAGAGCATTTGGCTCTAATTATGTTGCAGGTACAATGGGCTTTCCTAACCAGGCTATTGACACAGACCCCAAAAATGCTATCCTGAGAGAGCGTTTATTCGAATTCATATTTGAGGGAAAGAGATGGTATGATCTTAGAAGAATGGGCGATAGTTATGTATTTGCAAACACTACCGTACTGTCCACTGAGGCTTATAAATTACTCTGGCCTATTGACAGAGCCTCGCTGACAAATAATAGATCGTTGGTGCAAACGCCTGGGTATTCCAGTTTTTAGTTTTTTTTGTTTCTCATATAGCAAGCATAAGCAATCACCGGGGGGTACTCATGCCCCCGGTAATTTAAAAATTCTTTTTTAAATTACCCCGTTTAATTTTAAAAAATAATTTGACATGAGAATACAACATTTAAAAGGATTAATAGCGGCGCCCTTTACACCCATGCATAAGGATGGATCATTAAATCTGGAGATCATCCCATTGTATTATAAGATGCTTAAAGCAAATGGCATAACCGGAGCATTTATTTGCGGCTCCACCGGTGAAGGAGTTTCCATGACGGCTAAAGAAAAAATGGCAGTGGCAGAAGCATGGGCAGCATGCTCAAAGAATGATCCTGATTTTAAAGTGATGACTTTACTCGGCGGGACGAGCATTGCTGATTGTAAGGAACTGGCAAAACATGCGGATAGTATCGGTTTATATGGCATTTCATTTACAGCGCCTTTTTATTTTGAACCAGTGAATGTATCCATGCTGGCAAAAGCATGTATTGCCGTAGCGGAAACAGTTCCTCATCTTCCATTTTATTACTATCACATACCCGTATTGACCGGCGTAAACTTTCCGATGTTTGGCTTGCTGAAAGAGCTTGATGGCAAGCTTCCTAATTTTGCCGGCATCAAATACACCCATGAAGATTTTATGGATTTCCTTACCTGTCTTCATTTTCAGAATGGAAAATATGATATGCTTTGGGGGCGGGATGAAAACATGTTGCCTGCACTTTCCATTGGTGCCAAAGGAGCCGTAGGCAGTACATTTAATTATGCAGCGCCATTGTATCATCAATTGATGGAAGCATTTGAAAACGGTGAATTGGATAAAGCCAGTCAATTGCAGCAGCAATCCATTGATATAATTCGCCTGTTGGGCAAATACGGGGGTATTGCCACGGGCAAAGCATATATGAAAATTATCGGGATTGATTGCGGAGAGTTCCGGCTCCCGGTAAAAAATATGAGCGCTGCGGAATTTGAATTATTCAAAGCAGATGTTCTGTCTTTGAATTTCGATAAATTTAGATCACAGTTGCCCCAAAAAACAAAGGCCTGATGTGATTGCAATGATTAAACATTTTTTTATTCTGCTAATTTATCTCACGGGATTGTTACAAACTGGCGCCATATCAGCACAGGAAAAAAATAAAACTTTCCTTCAATGGAAGATTGCTGCGCAGTTGCCGGCATCCCCGGGGCAAACAAAAGCATTGGGTTTTGCCGGCCCGGTAGTGGGAATAAATAAAAATGTTTTAATAGTAGCCGGGGGTTCTAATTTCCCTGACAGTATGCCCTGGCTGGGTGGAAAGAAAAAATATTATGATGATCTGTATGTGTATCTGATTAAAAGTGAAAAACTCATTCTTCAAAAACATAAAAATAAATTATCATCGCCCATTGCATATTCTGCCAATTGTTCCACACCTTATGGAATTGTTTATGCCGGAGGCGAAAATGAAAAAGGGATCAGCAACAAAGTTTTTTTATTGAAATGGCAACAAAATTCATCTTCTGTAATCATTAAAAATCTGCCTGATCTTCCGGTTGCTGTTACCAATGCATCTGCAGCTTCCGATGGCAATATGGTTTTTGTAGCCGGCGGTGAAACTTTGACAGGCGTATCAGATCAATTTTTTTCTTTAGACCTTAAGAATATTTCTGCGGGTTGGAAAAAATTAGCATCATTACCACAACCCACATCCCATGCGGTGATGGTGGTTCAATCAAACAGGAAAAATTCATTTGTTTATTTAATTGGCGGGCGCAAAAAAAATAAAACCGGTATCAGTGATCTATATAGCTCCGTTTTTAAATTCGATATAAAGAAAAACCAATGGGAAAAGAGGCAATCATTGCCATATCCATTATCTGCCGGAACCGGAATTTCAATTGGCCGTCATGGCATATTACTATTTGGCGGCGATAAAGGAGAGACATTTCATAAATCTGAAGAGTTAATGGCTGCATTAAATAATGAAAACGTCTCTGCTAAGAAGAAAGATTTAATGCAACAGAGAATAAAATTACAATCCTCTCACCCAGGCTTTAATCACGAAGTTTTATTATACAATACCCTAAAAAACGAATGGAAAAATATGGACGAAATTCCATATGATTCACCGGTAACCACAACATCGGTAAAATGGAAAAATTATGTATTTATTCCGGGTGGTGAAATAAAAGCGGGCGTTCGTACTCCGCAAATTCTTGAAGGGGAATTAAAGAAATAAAATTTGTATGAGTGATATCAATATAAAGAGCTTTTCAGATACAACCCAAGTTGGAAAGGGGGTTTATCCTTGGCTAGTTGTTGGCTTGCTATGGGGAGTTGCCTTGCTCAATTACATGGACAGGCAGATGTTAAGCACTATGAAACCTTCGATGATGGTGGATATTCATGAGTTGCAATCCGCAACCAACTTTGGCTACCTCATGGCTATTTTTTTATGGATATACGGGTTCATGAGTCCTGTGTCTGGGATTATTGCCGATAGGTTAAACAGGAAATGGCTCATTGTGGGCAGTTTGATTGTGTGGAGTGGTGTCACGTTTATGATGGGTTATGCAAAAACATTTGATCAGCTTTATTGGTTAAGAGCATTGATGGGAGTGAGTGAAGCATTATATATTCCCACCGGATTATCTCTTATTGCCGATTACCATTCTTCTAAAACAAGATCACTTGCAATCGGGATACACATGACTGGATTGTATATGGGTCAGGCTCTTGGAGGGTTTGGTGCAACAATAGCAGAAAGATTTTCGTGGCAACAGACCTTTCATTCTTTCGGATTGATTGGAATTATATATGCCGTTGTGTTGATTTTATTTCTTAGAGAAAAAAGAAATTCTGAAGAGAAATTGAATATTCATCTTAGTCAACCAAAATCTTCATTGTTCAAAGGGCTTGCTGTTTTATTCAGCAACATTGCTTTCTGGGTTATTCTTTTTTATTTCGCAGTACCCAGTCTTCCGGGTTGGGGAGTGAAGAATTGGTTGCCTACTTTATTTTCAGAAACGTTACATATTGATATGGCGAAGGCAGGACCTTATGCAACTATTACCATTGCTGCTTCGCAATTCTTTGGTGTAATCTTTGGCGGCCTTTTGTCAGATCGCTGGGTTCAAAAAAATATCAGGGGAAGAGTGTACACCAGCGCCATCGGCATAACATTAACTATTCCGGCTTTGTTATTGATTGGGTTTGGCCATACTTTATTGCATGTTATCGGAGCCGCATTTTGTTTTGGTTTTGGTTTTGGTATGTTTGATGCGAATAATATGCCGATACTTTGCCAGTTTTTTTCATCAAAATACAGGGCAACTGCTTATGGTTTGATGAATATGGTAGGTGTGTTTGCAGGGGCATGGATAACGGATTTATTAGGTCATTCAACGGATGCGGGAAACCTTGGAAAAGGGTTTGCGATGCTGGCAGGTATTGTACTGATAGCATTGATCATTCAGATTTCTTTTTTGAGACCCAAAGTGAAAGATTTTATTGAAACAGAAACCAGATAACCCCCCAGAATATTTAAACTGAAAGTGAATCCTGTTTCTTCAATATATCAAAAACTTCAAATTACCCCTCCGCAGGGATTTGTGGATGAGATACCAAGACTATATGCACCGTTGAAAAATTATGTGCCTGGGATTATATCTCTCATACTAGAGCATGTTTGGCGATTGAAAACAGATAATCATACTTCAGCAAAAGAAGAATTGGATAACTGCGCCTGGATTGGCCGCTTAATAACACTTGACAAAAGAGTTCTGGATGATGAAAAGAAAAATGACATTGGTGGGTGGAGTGAGTTGAAAGATATACTCCTTAAATATATTGACGACTGCAAATCTGAATCTGCATTGCCTTTCCTGGTCGCTAATTGTATGCAAATGATTAGCCCCATCATAGAAAAACGTTTTATAGAGAATTATCATTTCCCCCCAAGAATGTTTCATTGCTGGTGGTACACTATTCATGATAATAATACGCATGCTGCAATTCATCTCGTGAATGCATATCAGCCTGATTCGCCATTTGATCATTTCCCGCATTTCGTAAGTACAATGCTTCAGGCAATTGAAAATGCAGTTAAAAATTATCCTGATTTAAAAATTGTCAGTTGTGGGTCTTGGTTAAATCAATTACCAAAATTTCAACAACTATGGCCTGAAAGTTTTAAAGAAAATCAGAAAATAATAAATGAAACTGGCGGCTTTGGCCCAGGTGCCTGGGGGCAGTATATGACAACTTTCGGAGGATTTAATGAAAAAAAAGCAAATGTGCTAAGAAAAACAAGCAAGCATCCTTTCACCTTAACGGAAGCAAAGAGCCCATTAAAGGAAGTTCAGATACATTTAAAAAAACTAATTGCGGAAAACAATAAATAAAAATGCAAAGAAAGGATTTTATAAAATGGAGTTCAGTCGGATTATTTTCATCAGCAATAAATTTTAGCGCAAGAGAAACTATTGAAACAAGCGAACGGCAAAACATAGCTACTGATGAAAAAAATAATTGTCCCAAAAAAGAAATTATTCATAGCAAAGCAATGGTTTGTGCCAGTCAGCCGTTGGCAGTAGCTACTGGTTATGACGTACTGAAAGCAGGTGGTAATGCTATTGATGCAGCTGTAGCGGCAAATGCAATGTTAAGCTTGACAGAACCAATGATGTGTGGCTTGGGTGGCGATCTCTTTGCAATCGTCTGGATTGAAAAAGAAAAAAAAATATATGGCTTAAATGCCAGCGGAAGGTCACCATATAGCTGGAATATATTTGAAGCAAAGAAACTGGGGCTTGATTCTATTCCATCGTTTGGCCCGTTAAGTTGGTCCGTACCGGGTTGTGTTAGCGGCTGGTCTGAGCTTTTGAAAAAATTTGGGAGTAAGAAATTTTCAGAGCTGGTGCAGCCAGTGATTAATTATGCAAAAGATGGCTTTCCCGTATCGCCAGTAATTGCAGATGGATGGAAACCTGAAACCGGCGTTACAGATTATAATACAGTAAGTAAAAATTTTTTCAAAAATAAGCGAATGGTTGCAGGTGATGTTTTTCAAAACCATGACCTTGCAAAAACTTTTGAATTGCTGGCAGCGGATGGCATAGATTCATTTTACAATGGGGAAATAGCAGACCTGATAATAAACTTCTCTAAAAAGTATGGAGGCCGGTTTGATAAAAA
>WBZO01006635.1_pt1 | contig 11118 bp, 13 predicted proteins | sample 5204261 | NCBI WGS metagenome assembly WBZO01 (sample SAMN12412400, study PRJNA552823) | activated sludge metagenome | isolation source: activated sludge from anammox sidestream of wastewater treatment plant... | place: USA: North Carolina | collected 2017-09 | reverse complement strand
CGGCGCGGCCCGGGCCGCGGTCCGCTGGGCCGGTGCGATGTCGCGGCGCCTGCGCGACAACTCGCTGGCGGGGAGCCGCCGCCATATCCACGAGCACTACGACCTCGGCAACGACTTCTTCCGGCTGTTCCTGGACGATCAGCACCTGATGTACTCGTCGGCCTACTACGAGACCGGGCGCGAGACCCTGGAGCAGGCGCAGCAGCGGAAGCTCGACGCCATCTGCCGCAAGCTGGCGCTCGGCCCGGGCGATCACGTCCTCGAGATCGGCACCGGGTGGGGCGGCTTCGCCGCGTGGGCGGCCACCCGGTACGGGTGCCGCGTCACGACCACCACGATCAGCGCCGAGCAGTACCGGCATGCCTGTGACTGGGTGGCGCGCCTCGGCGAGGCCGGCTCGCGCATCACCGTGCTCCAGACCGACTACCGCCTGCTCACCGGACAGTTCGACAAGATCGTCAGCATCGAGATGTTCGAGGCGGTCGGGCTGAGCCACTACGACGAGTACTTCGCGGCCGTGGACCGGCTGCTCAAGCCCAATGGGTCGATGCTGCTGCAGACCATCACGGTGGACGACCAGCACTTCCCGCACTACCACGGACAGCCGGACTGGATCGAGAAGTTCATCTTCCCGGGCGGGGAACTCGCCTCCATGGGCGAGATCCTGAAGTCGCTGGCGCGCGTCAGCAGCGTGTCGCTCTACCACGCCGAGAACTTCGGGACCCACTATGCACGGACGCTCCATGAATGGCGTGCGCGCTATCGACGCCAGCTCGATCGCGTCCGGGCCATGGGCTTCAGCGAGCGCTTCATCCGCATGTGGGACTTCTACCTCGCGCTGTGCGAGGCGGCCTTCCTCGAGCGGCACACCGGGGTCTTCCAGCTTGTCCTGGCGAAGAACTACAGCGGGGCCTGCCACTTCAACGAGCCCTGGGCGCTGCCGGCAGCGGAGGCCCGTGTGGCGGTGGCCTGACGGGGCAGCGGCGGGGCGACCGCCCGGTTGCCGTCGCTCAGTGGACGATGCCGACTTCGCGCTCGGTGCAGGCCCGGCAGGTGGTGTCGTCCGCCATCCACTCGGGGGCCTGGGTGCGGTTGCAGAAGTGGCAGGTGCGGTAGCGCGAGCGCCGGATCTCGCGGGCACCCTTGATCAGCTCGCCGACGATCGTCATGAGCTGCGTCTCGGGCAGGCGCCTCCACTTCACCAGGCCCACGCGGCGCGGCCGCAGCACCGGCGTATACGGCGTCTCCCAGCGCACCGCGTACTCCTCCACGATCACGGCAGTGTCGGTCAGCCGGACGATCACCTCGCTCGGCGAGCCGCCGGTGAACGTGACGATGCCGTCCACATCCTCCTGCGTGAACGGGGCCGGCATGTGGGTCCCGATGTAGGCCAGCAACTGCTCGTAGTGCTCCTCGATGCTCACGGTCGACGTCCTGCGCTCCGACTCCTCGAGACCCGGAGGTGTTCCGGGCTCCCGAAGAATTTACTTCATGCGCGTGATGGCTTGATAGGTGAGCGATTGAAACGGTGCAGCAGCGGGAGGCCCCGGGTAGCGCTGGACCATCATCACGCCCATGAGATTCTCCGTGGGGTCGACCCAGAAGAAGGTGCCGTAGATCCCGCTCCAGCCGTACATGCCGACCGAGCCGCGCATCTGCGAGGCACCGAGGTCGCGCGTGATCTTGAAGCCGAGGCCCCACTCGGCCCCCGCGCCGATCACCGGAGTGACGGCCGATTCCAGGTGCAGATCCAGCGTGTGGCTCACGGTCATCAGCTGCACCGTCTTCGGGCTCAGCAGGCGCACGCCGTCCAGTTCGCCGCCATTCAGCAGCATCTGGGCGAACCGCGCGTAGTCGAGCGCCGTCGACGTGAGCCCCGCACCGCCAGACAGGTAGACCTTGCCGGGGCGGTAGCTGGTCAGCGGCGACATGTGCGTGTTGCCGAACGACTCGGGGTCCTTCATCGGCCTGATGCCGCCCTTGCCGTCGCCGGTGTAGACGGTCGCGAGGCGCGGCCACCGGGCATCGGGCACCACGAAGCTGGTCTCGGTCATCTTCAGCGGCGTGAAGAGGCGCTCCTGGAAGAAGCGGTCGAGCGGCAGGCCTGATGCGACCTCGACCACGCGGCCGAGGACATCGGTGCTCAGGCTGTAGTGCCACTCGGCGCCTGGCTGGCTGACAAGGGGTGACCTCGCGAGCCGCTCCATGTTCTCGGCCAGCGGAAACTCGACGACCGTAAGGCCGTCGCTGACGCCACCGTCACGGTACGACTTCCCGGCGGCCGCGTTGTCGAGGAAGCCGTAGGTGAGGCCGGACCGGTGGGTGAGCAGGTCCCGGACGGTGATCGGCCGTCGCGCGGGGACCAGCGTGGGCTCGGCATCCGGCGTCGCCCGGGCCAGGACCTTCGTGTCGCGGAAGGCCGGGATGAACTTCGCGAGGGGATCGTTGAGGGCGAGCCGGCCCTCTTCCTCGAGCATCATGATCGCCACGCTGGTGATCGGCTTGGTCATCGACGCGATGCGGAAGACGCCGTCGGCCTTCATCGGCACCCTGGTCTCGACGTCCTGGTAGCCGAAGGCCTGCAGGTCGACCAGCTTCCCGTCCCTGGCCACCAGTGTCACCACGCCCCCAACCTGGTGCGTGTCCACGAGCGCCTGCATCGCGGCATGCATCCGCTTCAGGCGTTCGGTCGACATGCCGACCGACTCTGGCGTGGCCCTCGGGAGCGGCTGCGCGACGACGCTCGTGGCCGCGAGCGTCAGGGCCGCGACGAGGACGCGGACGTTCCGGAGCGTGCGTGTCATGGGCACCTCACTTCACCGCAAAGACCCAGATGGTGCCGCCCTCCGGCACCTCCGGGAACTGCCCGGGCCGCAGGGTGTTCAGGCGCCCCTGCATCGAGCGCGAGTCGACGCCCCAGCCGGACTGCACGGCGACGTACTGCGTGCCGTCCACCATGAAGGTGGACGGCTGGCCGATCACGCCGGAACTGGTGGGGAACTCCCACAGCAGGCGGCCATTGCCGGCATCGAATGCCCGGAACCGGCGGTCGTTGGTACCGCCCGTGAACACGAGCCCGCCACCGGTCGTGAGCATCGGCCCCCAGGTCGGCGAGTTCGCGAAGGTGTGGGTCCAGACCTTCTGTCCGGTGTCCACGTTCCAGGCCTGTACCTCGCCGATGTGATCGGCCTCCGGGGCCATCAGCAGCTCGGTCGTCGCGCCGACGAAGGACGTGCCGGCCGCATAGGGCACCGGTCGGCCGGTGATGGCGCTGCAGAGGTTCTCGTTGGCGGGAATGTAGATGAGCCGTGTCCGCGGGTTGAACGCAATCGGCGGCCAGTTCTTCCCACCCCAGAAAGACGGGCAGAACTCGGCGCGCCTGCCCGTGCCCGGCTTGTGCGCCGGATCGACATCGGGCCGGCCGGTCTTCGGGTCGATGCTCCGGAAGACGTTCTGCTTCACGTACGGCTGGGCATCCACGAACCGGATCGGTCCGTCGGTCCGCTCGAGGAACCACATGTAGCCGTCGCGTGCGATGTTGACGAGCCCCTTCACCGTGCGCCCGCCGCGGGTGAAGTCGATGAGCAGCGGCGGCGACACCTCGTCCCAGTCCCACGAGTCGTTCGGATGGTACTGGTGGTGCCCCTTGATGGTGCCGGTCGTGACGTCGACGGCGATGGTCGACGACGTGTACAGGTTGTCGCCCGGCCGCTGATCACCCATCCAGGGCCCGCCGTTCCCGGTGCCGAAGTACGCCAGCTTCGTGGCCGGGTCGTAGTTCGCCGTCACCCAGATCGGCGCACCACCGGTCTTCCACTGCTCGCCGCCGGCCGGCCAGGTCTCGCTCCCGGGCTGCCCGGGCTCGGGAATGGTGAACACCTTCCAGAGCGGCTTGCCGGTATCCGGATCGAACGCCGCCACGAAGCCGCGGACGCCCAGCTCGCCACCCGAGGTGCCCACGATGACCTTCCCGTCGGCGATGAGCGGCGCCATCGAGATGTAGTACCCCTTACGGTTGTCCTCGACGGTCGTGGACCAGACTTCCTTGCCGGTGCGCGCATCGAGCGCGACCAGCACGGCCTCGGCTCGCGCGAAGTACACCTTGTCGCCGTAGAGCGCGACGCCGCGGCTCGTGCGGTGCAGGGTGATGGTGTCGGGCGGCGGCGTGTTCAGGTACCGCCACAGCAGCACGCCGGTCTTCGCGTCGATGGCGAGCACCTGGTTACCCGGCGTCGCCACGAACATCACGCCGTTGTTCACCAGCGGCGTCGCCTCGTGTCCGCTCGTGCTGCCGGTGGCGAACGACCACACCGGCTGCAGGCGGGACACCGTCGCGGGCGTGAGCTGATTCAGGGGGCTGTAGCCCCAGCCGTCGTACGTCCGCCGGACCATGAGGACGTTGGCGTCCTCGGGGCGGAGCAGCCGCTCTGCGGTCACCGGCGCGTAGTTCTGCAGGATGGGCGGGACCGGAGCCGCCGGCTGCTGCGCGTTCACGGCCACGGCTGCGGCCGCGGCCAGGGCAAGCGCGACACCGGTCGCGCAGACGGCACGGGTCATCATGACTGTCCCTCGCGGATGCGCTCGATCCTCCGGTCGCGTTCCGACGACAGGCGTTCCTTCTCGGTCCGGAACTCGGCCTCGAGCGCCTCGCGACCGGCCGGATCCAGGGTCTTCGTCAGCCGCGACTGGAGCATCACCTGCTGCTCGGCAATCCTCGCCTCGTAGAGGCTGCGGATCTCGGCGATCTGGGCCTTCTCGGCGTCGCTCAGCGTGCGCTGCGTCACGCCAGCCTCGGCGTCCTTCTGTCGCAGCCGCTCCATTGCCAGTTCGAAGGACGACTTCAAGCGCGGTTCGTCTGCCATGGTAAGAGTGTCAGGGATTATGGCTCGAAAGGGTCCAGCTGCAAGCGGTCATCACCACGTCTACGTGGTCTACCTCCGCAACCCGAAGCGGGACGGCAAGGCCGGCTACTACGTGGGCATGACCGGGCTCACGCCCGAAGAGCGGTTCGAGAACCACAAGAGGGGGATCAAGGCGGCCCGCGTCGTGCGCAGGTTCGGTGAACGGCTGGTGCCGCGCCTCTACGCCCACTTGAATCCCATGCCGTACGAGAAGGCGGTCCGCATGGAGGCCTGGCTCGCCGACAGCCTCCGCAAGCGCGGATACGTCGTGTTCGGCGGACACTGACGAGGTCGTACCGTTTGCAGGCTCCCGACGCCGGGAGGACCTGACATGAAACGGCAGACCTACGCCTACGCCACGCTGGTGGCCGCGCTGCTCCTGTCGCCAGCCTGCGGCCAGTCGGGCGACCCGAGCGGCGCCGACAACCGCCGCGACCGGGTGGCAACCGAGCGGGCGAACGAACAGACCAACGAAACGGCGCCCGACCCCACACGACAGCCTGACCGGTCCGCCGATTCCCGCGACGGCACCACCGGGACATCCGGAGCCGTCCGGCGCAGCGCGGAGGAGGCCATGGGCGTCGGCCCGGACGCCACCATCACGATGCGCGTGCAGGCCGAGTACGCCTCCGCCGACGTCGTGAAGGGACGCAATATCGACGTCGACACGGACAACGGTGTCGTCACGCTCACGGGGAGCGTGGACTCTGCACGCGAGAAGCAGGAAGCCGAGCGGATCGCCCGCGAGGTGGATGGTGTCCGCCGCGTCGTGAACCGGCTCACCATCGAGACCGCACGCTAGGCGGGGACCGGCGCTGCGGCGCCGGCCTCACCCAGCCCTTCCCTTACAATGTGCGGATGCGCGTCGTGAACCGCACCGCCGTCACCATTGTCGGCGCCGAGCCCTACCTGGAATGGACCCGCAGCCGTGACGCGGACTTCAACCGCGGCCAGCTGACCGTGGCCAGGACCAAGGCCTTCGGCTCGGCGTTCCTCCTGCCCGAAGTGGACTACGAAGAGGACCTCCAGGAATGGGTGGAGGAGAACTTCGAGTGGATCTTCGAGTTCCAGCTGTCCCAGTGGACCGGTGACGAGTCGGCATGGCCGCAGGACCGCGACCTCCAGATGTTCCGGGCCTGGTTTCGCGTGGACCTGCACAACGTCGTCGTGGACGTCGCCGACGATGACATCGAGGGAGAGGAACTCTGAATGCTGACCCACATCGTGTGCTTCAAGTACAAGGTGGATGTGACCGAGGAGACCCGGCGCGACCACCGCGAGCGGCTGGCGGCCCTGCGGTCGCTCGACGGCGTGGTGGACCTGCAGGTGGGAGCCGATGTCGTGCGGTCCGCGCGATCGTTCGACACCGGACTGATCGTGACCTTCAGGGACCGTGCAGGACTGGATGCCTACGCCGTGAACCCACAGCACGTGCCGACCGCGCAGTATGGTGCAGGATTGTGCGAGCAGATCGTGGCCGTGGACTTCGAGTGATTGCCAGCCACTGAGCCACTTTGTGGCAGTGCGGTTCGAAATATTGTCAGCCGGCTGACGCCCGCTGACGGCACATGCCCGTCGCGCCCGGCGCGGTTGTGCGCGCGTGCGTGCACTCCTGTGGCTGCGGCACGGTCGCGGGACGCGCTGGGGCGGCGGCGGAAGTCGGCAATCGAATTGCTGACGTGGCAGGCATGACTTCGCCTACCCGACCGATTGAACGCCAGGCCGAGCGCCTGTGGACCGCTGCCGACGGGACCACGTGCATCCTCGCCACGTGTGACACGCCGCCGATCTACTCGGTGTCCCTGATACGCGACGCGCAGGTGCTGCGCGAGCGTCGACTCTACGGCCTGGCCAGCGCACAGATGCTGGCGCAGGGCTGGCGTGAAGTGAGCCAGCCGGTCGCGCGCTGAGCGCGGCCGCACCCGGGTTCCTGCCGCGTCCATGCCCGGGAGGCGTCGCGGCGGGAACGGTTCCCCTCAGGGCTCCGGGATCAGCTCGGGCGAGGGGATGAACCACTGCAGGTGCCTGCCCACGATCTCCTGCAGCACCACGTCCGGCCTTTCCTTCTCGATTTCCTCGACCGCGAAGTCATTCCGCCAGAGATAGACCACCCGACTGAAGTGCTCCGAGAAATACGGAGCCATTGCTGACGTGAACGAGTCGCGGAACACCACCGCGCGCGGCAGCGTTGAACCCGGAATCTCGGTGACGATGCGGGGTTCGCCGGCTTCGACGATGTTGCCCTTCGGCTCCACGACGATGTACTGCCGCTTCTGCTTCGACTCGAGCCGAAGGTCCTCCTCGCCCAGCACGCGCGTCAGCCCCATCATCCCTGCGAGGTCCATGCCTGGAATCGTCCGGGTCACCGCGGTGAAGTCCGACTCGGGCCTGGCCGGCGGGATGGCGGGCACCTGGAGCCTGAGCGCCTCGATGATGGTGCGATAGCCGATGTACGCACCGCGTGAGTTCCAGTGCGTGTCGGTCTTCTGGAACACACGGACCCGTCGCTTCTCGTCCAGGAGCGCCTGTCGGACGTCGATGGCCGCGCCGGTGTCGGTGATGGCGGTGATGACCTGGTCGGTGCGTGAGAGGCGCGTGACCCGACGTGCCGTCCGCGGGAAGAGTTCGGGGTAGATCGCGCCCTTGTCCGGCAGGATGGTGAAGGCGTACGCGATGCCCCGCGCGCGGCACCATCGCTGGGCGCGCACGATGGTGTCCCGCCAGTTCTGGATGGCGTGCTCGCTGAGCAGGTCCTGGTTCGTGAAGTCCTCCAGGCCGCCATCGTCGATGTAGAAGAGCCAGCCGCGCGGGCCCGGTGCGACCGCCGATGATGACGAGACCCCGAGCCAGAGGTAGCGGGTGATGCCGTACCAGCGGACGAGCGTGGCGCGGAAGGCGAAGTGATCGGTGAACCAGGCGTCGAGCCCGGGCAGGAAGCCTGTTGCCGACTTCCAGGTGGCGCCTGCCTCGGGGAACGCGGCCAGGGTCCTGTTCTCGGCGTCGGGGTCGGCGCCGTCGGCGCCGAGCAGGTTGGCGACGGGAGGCGTCACGAGGACGCCGATGAAGGCGGCGACGAGCAGGCCGTTCAGCAGGCGACGCATCAGAAGCGGAAGTAGATGAACGGGTTGTAGGTGCGTGCGGCCACCTGGAGCAGCGCCGCCACGAACACCGCGACGAGGGCGACCGCACCGGCCGACTCCGCGAGCAGTGCGCGGGCACCGGCACCCGCCCTGGCGCTGCGCGCGGCCACCCAGGGGACGATCGGCGTCGAGCCGATGAGGCCCGCGAGGAGCGCCAGCCTGACCTCGGGCGTGAGATACCAGGAGAGGCGGAGCGGGGGCATCTCGCCGATGCCGAACCCGAAGAGCGTCCGCAGGAAGGCCAACGCCGCCGGGAGGTCCTCGGCCCTGAAGAACACCCAGCCCACCATGACCACGAGCAGCAGGTAGACGTGCCGCGCCACGGGGTCGGCCCGTTCGAGCAGCCGACCGAGGCCGACGCGTTCCACGACGAGGAAGGTCCCGTGGAACAACCCCCAGATGACGAAGTTCCAGCTCGCGCCGTGCCACAGGCCGCAGAGGAAGAACACCGTCACGAGGTTCCGGTACACCTTCCACGGAGCCACGCGATTGCCGCCGAGCGGCACGTACAGGTAGTCGCGGAACCAGGACGAGAGCGAGATGTGCCACCGTCGCCAGAACTCCTGCACGGAGTCGGCGATGTAGGGCCAGCGGAAGTTCTCCGGGAACCGGAAGCCGAACATGCGCCCGAGTCCGATGGCCATGTCCGAGTAGCCCGAGAAGTCGAAGTAGATCTGCAGCGTGTAGCAGGTGATGCCGAGCCACGCATAGGGGGCGATGAGCTGCTCCGGTGTCAGCGCGAAGATGCCGTCGGCCGGCACCGCCACGATGTTCGCGATGAGGACCTTCTTGCCCAGGCCGATGATGAATCGCCGGACCCCGTACGCGAAGTCGTCCAGTGAGACGACCCGCCTGGCGAGCTGATCGGCCAGTTCCTTGTAGCGGATGATCGGGCCGGCGATGAGCTGGGGAAACAGCAGCAGGTAGAGCGCGGCATGCACCGGGCTCTTCTGCGCGGTGGCCTGCCGGCGGTACACGTCGACGACGTAGGAGATCGCGTGGAAGGTGTAGAAGGAGATGCCGATCGGCAGCAGCACCTCGGGGGCGGCGAATCCTGTGGTGCCGGTCGCCCGCAGCAGGGCATCGACGTTCTCGACGAAGAAGTTGGCGTACTTGAACCAGGCGAGGACGACCAGGTTGATGGTCACCGCCGCGGCCAGCACCCGGGTGGCACGCGCCTCGGAGACCTCGCGCGCGCGGTCCACGGCGATCGCCATCCAGTAGTTGAAGGCGATCGAGCCGAGCATGAGCCAGGTGAACCCACCGCCGCCCTTCGCGTAGAAGAGGACCGACGCGACGAGGAGGAGCACGTTCCCGTACCCCGCGTGTTCCCGCTGGAGGAAATACAGCCCCAGCAGGACCGGGAGGAAGAGGAAGAGGAACGTGGGTTCGGTGAAGAGCAAGCGCTACTGGTTCCTGGTGAACACCAGGATGTGCTGGCGCGGCAGCCGGCCGTCGACGGAAGCCAGCGTGAAGCCCTCGGCCTCGACCTCCATCTTCGCCTCGGCGACGCTCATCTTGTGGTCGGGCCGAATCGGGATCGACGGATCTTCCTTGCGGTATTCGAGCAGGACCAGGCGCCCGCCCGGCTTCAGTGCCTCGCGCATCCGGCGGAGCATGGCCTGGGGCTGCGCGAACTCGTGATAGACGTCGACCATGAGGATCAGGTCCACGGTGGCGGCCGGCAGCTTCGGGTCGTCCATCGTGCCGAGCACCAGGTCCACGTTGGTGATCTTCTCCCGTTCGAGCCGCTGCCGCAGGATGGCGAGCATCTGTGGCTGGATGTCGTTGGCGTAGACCTTCCCCGTGGGTCCCACCCGCCTGGCCATCCGGATGGTCATGTAGCCCGAACCGGCGCCCACGTCCGCCACGGTGGACCCCGGCGCGATGCGGAGTGCGTCCAGGGCGACGTCGGGTTCCTCTTCCTGCACGCGCTCGGAGCGGTCCAGCCAGTCGGCACCGAGGTAGCTCATCGTGAGCGCGTAGCGGCGGCCGCTGATGGGATGGACACCCGGCGACACGACCTGCTGGGCCACCGCGATCGCAGATGCGGCGAGGACCAGCACCGAGCAGAGGGCGGCGAAGCGGGTCTGTTTGTGCATAGAATTAAGGTTCCATTATGACCGAATCGACGCTGACCCCTTCCAGACTTTGGCGGCGCATGACCGCCGACCAGCGCCTCCGTGCCGCCCGGGCCTTCTGGCCCGATGAGCAGGCCGCCGACGACCAGGTGCAGGCGGTGATGCTGATCGCCCAGCAGAAGAAGTTCCGCCCCAAGTTCATCCTTGGGCTCGACGATGAGCGCCGCGCGAAGCACCTGGCCAGCATGGTGGCGCTGCCCGAGGCCATGGCCGCCCGCTGCCTCGTGGTCTACCACCTGACCGAGCAGCGCGAGATGATGGGCCTGTTCCTCGACACGCTCGGCCTGAAGCACGAGAACGGCCTGATCGAGGACGACAACGCGAAGCCAGACCCCGAGAAGATCGGGCCGGCCGTGGCCGCCATCGATGGCAAGTACCCCGCCGAGGACGTGTCGCTCTACCTGACGACCCTCCTGGTGCAGGATCCCGAGACCTGGGGAGGGCTGAGCGGCCTTCCGCAGTTGCTGACCTAGAAGGCGTTCACGAGTGGCCAGCCCGGTTCACGCCGGGCGCGGCGTTCCTGTCACATGCGCAAATCAGTCGTCCTCATCACCGGCGCCGGCGGCGAGATCGGTCATGCCCTCGTGCGCGGGCTGTCCGAGGGCGCGAGCGTGATCACGCTCGACGTGAACCCGCTCGACGCGGCGGTGGCGCCCTACGTGCGGCGTGAGTTCACCGGGTCGATCACCGACACGGGCCTGCTCGAGCGGATCCTCGCCGAGTTCGAGGTGGACTGCGTGTACCACCTGGCGGCGCTGCTGTCGACACGGGCCGAGTTCACGCCCGTGACCGCGCACCACGTGAACGTGGAAGGCACGCTGAACCTGCTCGAGTTCGCGCAGAAGGAAGGGGAGTCGCACGGCCGTCCGGTCGTCTTCGTCTACCCGTCGTCGATTGCGGCCTACGGGCTGCCCGACCTCGCGACCAAGGAGCGGG
>WBZO01006633.1_pt1 | contig 11119 bp, 10 predicted proteins | sample 5204261 | NCBI WGS metagenome assembly WBZO01 (sample SAMN12412400, study PRJNA552823) | activated sludge metagenome | isolation source: activated sludge from anammox sidestream of wastewater treatment plant... | place: USA: North Carolina | collected 2017-09 | reverse complement strand
ATCCGAACGGCGTACCGATCAAAGCGTTTATTTTTGGCGGACGCCGTTCTACCGCCGTGCCGTTGGTGTATCAATCTTTTAATTGGACGTATGGCGTGTATGCCGCCGCGACAATGGGTTCCGAAATGACGGCGGCGGCGGCTGGCACGCTGGGGCAGGTGCGGCGCGACCCGTTTGCGATGTTGCCCTTTGCGGGGTATCACATGGCGGATTATTTTTCGCACTGGCTGAATTTTGGCCGTCAGATTCCGAATCCGCCGCGCATCTTTAACGTCAATTGGTTTCGCCGCGACGCGCAAGGTAATTTCCTGTGGCCCGGCTTTGGCGAAAATATGCGAATCCTGAAATGGATTGTCGAACGCGCGCGCGGCAACGCGGTGAGCATCGAGAGTCCGATTGGTTGGATGCCGCGCTATGACGAACTGGATTGGCGCGGCATGGAAAACTTTACGCGCGAACAATTCAAAGAGCTCATGTCGGTGGACCGCGACGTGTGGGAACGCGAACTGCTCTCGCACGAAGAGCTGTTTATAAAATTGTACGACCGCCTGCCCAAAGAACTGTTGTTTATCCGCGAATTAACGCTGTCGAGTTTGTGGCGTTCGCCCGAACATTGGAATCTCTAACGCGCGTCTGACAAAAACTGCGGCGAGAAAAAAATTTCTCGCCGCAGTTTTTTTTCGATTCATCGCGTCCGCTTTGGGGCCGCTCTATTTTTATTTTGGCGCTTGCGCCGCTTTGGCTTTTTCTTCGGCGACCAGTTCGCGCCGCAAAATTTTGCCAATCATCGTCTTGGGCAGCGTGTCGCGGAATTCGATTGCGCGCGGCACTTTGTACGGCGCGAGGTTCTGTTTGCAAAACGCAATCAATTCCTCTGCGGTCGCCTTTTGCCCCGGTTTGAGAACGACGAACGCTTTGGCGGATTCGCCGCGATACGCGTCCGGCACGCCAATCGCCGCCGCTTCAAACACCGCCGGATGTTGATACAAGACCTCTTCGATTTCGCGCGGATAGATATTGTAACCGCCCGAAATAATCATTTCCTTTAACCGGTCCACGATGCGGAAATAACCGTCCGCGTCCATCACCGCTACATCGCCCGTATGCAGCCAACCATCGCGAATCGTCTTGGCGGTCTCTTCCGGTTTGTTCCAATAGCCCTTCATCACCTGCGGCCCCTTGACGCACAACTCGCCCGCTTCGCCGACCGCCACTTCTTTATCGCCCGTTTCGACGTCGAACAATTTAACGTCCGTATCCGGTATCGGCACTCCAATCGTCCCGATGCGATTTTCGCCAAACAACGGATTCGCCGTGACAACCGGCGAAGTTTCGCTCAAGCCGTACCCTTCCACCAAACGCCCGCCGGTGATTTCACCAAATTTCTTGGCGACTTCGAGGGGCAAGCCCGCCGCGCCGCTGAGACACGCCCGAATGGATTTCAAATTGTACTTGGTAACATTCGGATTGTTGATGATGGCGGTGTACAACGTCGGCACGCCGGGGAAAAACGATGGTTTGTGGCGGTCAATCGCTTTGAGCAAATGTTCCAAATCGCGCGGATTGGGAATCAGAATCAACGTGCCAGCCAACAACATCCCCATATTCAAACAGGTCGTCATGGCGTACGAATGAAATAGCGGCAGCGCGGTGAGAAAACCTTCGTTCCCTTCCTTTGCCCATGGAATCCACGCGCGCAGCTGAACGACATTGGCGAGCAAATTGTGATGCGTCAACTGCGCAGCTTTCGGCAAACCGGTTGTGCCGCCCGTGTACAACAACACGGCGTCGTCATTACTTTGGACATCCACTTTTGGCGGCACCGTCCCCGCGCTTTTCAAAACGTCTTGGAACCATAAATCGCCCGCGGCGATTTCCACGCGATGCCCTTCCTTTTTTTCCATCGCCAGCGTGAACAGCGTTTTCAATAAAGAAGGAAAATATTCTTTGATGTTGGCGACAATGGCGCGCTTGAGTTTGGTCTTGGCGCGCACCTCTTGCAGCTTGGGATAAAATTGCGACAGCGCCACAATCGTTTCCGCGCCCGAATCTTGCAAAATAAATTCCAACTCGCGCGGCGTATAAATCGGATTCACCGGCGCAATCACCGCGCCCGCCTTGAGCGCGCCATAATACGCAATCGCAAACTGCGGCGAATTGGGCAAATAAATCGCTACGCGGTCGCCTTTTTTGACGCCCATTTGCGCCAATGCGTTCGCAAAACGATTCACCGCCTCGCGCAGCGCGCGATATGACAGCGCGGCATCGAGCAGCGGCTGCCCCGGTAACTTGTGCGCCACCGCGCCAAAAATGACCGCCGCGCGGTCCGGGTATTCCGCGGCTGCATTATCCAACAAACCATACAGCGGAGTTTGCGGATACGTTAATGTCGTCGGAACTCCCTTTTCATAATTTTTCTGCCAAACGCGCTCCATTGTGCGTCTCCTTTCATAGTCCTCATTTTGGATACTATATAACCCTCTAATTGAAATTTGGTCAAGGTTTGGTGCATTTTACCGTAACGGTTTCCACACTGTCAACCCCCTAAAAAAAAGTCTTGCCGCGATTTCTAATCGCTTCTTTCCGCTGTATAATGGCGTCCGATGCAGCCACTCATCATCGGCATTGCCGGCGGTTCGGGCTCGGGCAAGACCACCATCGCGCATACGCTCATCGAACGCGTCGGCAGCGCGCGCATCGCCTTTGTCCAACACGACGCGTATTACCGCGACCAGAGCGGCATTCCGTTGGAACAACGGCTGTTGGTAAATTACGACCATCCCGCCTCGCTGGAAACGGAACTGTTGGTGCGTCATTTGCACGACTTGCGCGCCGGCCGCGCGATTGATTTGCCCGTCTATGATTTCACGCAATTTACGCGCACCGCGCAATCCGTTCTCGTCGAACCGCGTCCGGTTGTCTTGGTCGAGGGTATTTTGATTTTTGTGGACCCGGCGCTGCGCGCTTTATTCGATATCAAAGTTTATGTGGACGCGCCTCCCGATTTGCGTTTCATCCGCCGCTTGCAGCGCGATTTGACCGAACGCAACCGTTCGCCCGAAAGCGTCATCCGTCAATATCTCGAAACGGTGCGCCCGATGCATTTGGAATTCGTCGCGCCGAGCAAACGCTTTGCCGATTTGATTCTGCCCGAAGGCGGATTCAATCCGGTGGCGATAGACATTCTCGTCGCGCGCATTCGCGCGCTGCTGGAAACCAAAGGATAACGGCGCAAGCATTACGCGCACAGCGCCAACGGCGAATCGCAAAGCGAAAAATTTGTATTCTCCCGGCGCCGTTCACGCGGCATCTAAATCGGAACAATGATGACTGAATCTCTCAACGCCAAGCTGGACGCGCTCGCCGCCTTTATCGTCGAATTGCGCGAACTCTGCCCGGAGCATTTTGAAGCGTACGAAAACAACAAGATGCTGCGGCGCTATGCCGAACGCTTGCTGCACATGACCATTGACACTTGCATCCAAAGCGGCATCGAAATCTTGACGGCGGAGCGTTGGCGCGCGCCGGAAAATTATCACGATGTTTTTATCGCGCTCGGCGAACACGGCATGTTGACCGCGCCGTTAGTGCGCTCGATGACGATGATGGTTGAATTGCGAAACGTCTTGGTGTACGAGTATGACGTGATGGATCACATGATGGTCTATAGCGTCCTCAAACGCCGCCTGGATGATTTGGCGGAATTTGAAAACGCGGCGCGCGCGTATGCAACCGGCGCGCCGTACATCCCATCGCCCCTGTTTGAAAACCAAGTTGAAGAATAACGCGGCGGTCCCGCCCGACACTTTACCCCCGCCTCCCGACCCGCAAACGGAAAATGCGCCTGACCCCACGGCGCCGCCGCTCGCCGTCCGCATTGTGCGCGGCGGCGCGACGGTGGCGCTCACCTCGTATTGGCTCTTTGGTTTCGGCTTTGCCGCGAATCTGATTTTGACGCGCCTTTTGACGCCCGCCGATTTTGGCATCTTTGCGCTGGCAACCTTTTTCTATTCGCTTCTCAACTTGCGCCCCAAGCTGGGCATTGACCAGGCGTTCGCGCAGCATCCGCGCACCGATGCCGCCGCGAGCGGCACGTTTGCGGCATTGAGTCTTGGCGCGGGGTTGGCGACTTTGGCGCTGACCCTGCTCGCCGCGCCGCTGCTCTTGTTTTTTCATTACGAAGCGCCCATCGTGATTGCGTTACTGGTTTCAGCGGGTATCGGCGTCAGCGATTCCATCATGGGCATTGCGTGGGTGCAGTTGGACAAGGCGCTGCTTTTTACGCGCGTCAATCTCGTCACCGCCGTCGCGTTTCCGCTCGCGTACTTGCCTGCGTTTTATCTGGCGTTCAACGGCGGCGGCTATTGGGCGCTGCTGGCGCAAAACGCGCTGTACGCGCTTTTGCTGCTCGGCGGTTTGTGGTTCACCGCGCGGCGCGCCTTGCCCGAAATTTGGCGCGCGCGTTGGTTTTTTTCCAAAACGCTCGCGCGGCAATTTTTACGCTTTGGCATTTTCGTCGGACTGGCGACCATCTTTGGCACGCTCATTTATCAATTCGACAACTTTCTCGTCGGCACATTTGTCGGCGTGGATACGTTAGGATACTATGACCGCGCGTATCGCATCGCGCAGTGGTCTTCGATTCTGGTCGGCAGCGTATTGATGCGCACAGTTTTTTACGCGTACAGCCGCTTGCAAAACGATATGCCGCGTTTGACCAAAACCGCCGCCATGTCGTTATGGATTGTCACCACCTTTGCCGTACCGATTGCGCTGGCAATTTTTGTTAGCGCGGACGAATTGATTTTATTTTTGTTTGGCGCAAAATGGCTTCCGTCGGCGATCTTTCTGCGTTTCCTCGTCATCTATTCGGTCTTGCGCCCGCTGCTCGACGATGCGAATTCGCTTTTTATTGCCGTCGGTCAACCGCGCCGCACTACGCTCGTGACGGTCATTCAAGCCCTTGTCATGGTCAGCGTGGCGACGCCGCTCACGCTGCGCTGGAACGCCATCGGCACAGCTATCGGCGTCGGCGTCACATTTGCAGCGGGACTCGTCGTCACGTATTATTTCGTGCGGCGCACGCTGCCCGCGTTGGATTTGCGCGAAATTTTTCTGCTGCCCGCCATTGCCGCCGGCGTCACGCTTTTGGTCGCGCTGCCCGCGGCGCAATGGTTGCACGCGCAGAATTTGCCATTGTTCCTTACGTTGGCATTAGAAGGCGGCGGCGTCATGCTTTTGTATCTGCTCCTCATCTATGCCACGCGTCCGCGCGCTACGCGCGAACGCGCGGCGTATGTTTGGACGCTGTTGCGCGGCCGAGATTTAACAGGAATAAATCGTACATGAGTGAAACTTTTATTCATCCGACCGCCGTCGTTTCCGAACGCGCCGTCATCGGCGACGGCGCCAAGATTTGGATGAGCGTTCAAATTCGAGAAGATGTTGTCATCGGGCGCAATTGCATCATCGGACGCAATGTCTATATCGAAAATGGCGTTACGCTGGGCGACAACTGCAAAGTACAAAACAACGCGCTGTTGTACCATGAAGCGGTTTTGGAAGATGGCGTATTCATTGGCCCCGGCGTCATCTTGACGAACGACAAAGTTCCGCGCGCCGTGAATGTGGACGGTACACTCAAAAGCGCGGACGATTGGCGCGCAGGAAGAATTTTCATCGGGCGCGGCGCGTCCATTGGCGCGGGGTCGGTGATTTTGACCGACCTCGCCATCGGCGCATGGGCAATGGTCGCGGCGGGGTCGGTCGTGACGCGCAATGTCCCCGCGCACGCGTTGGTCGTGGGCGCGCCCGCGCGCCTTGTCGGTTATGTGTGCAAGTGCGGTTATCGTTTGCAAGCGCAAGGTTCAAACGGCGACCGCGTTTGGATTTGCGCGCGCGACGGTTCGCAATATCGCAGGGATGAACATAATGCGCTAGCCGAAATCTAAGAGCAGATGAGCGTATGCATTCTACTCAATCTCCCCGAGCCCAATCGCCGCTAATGTGGCTGCGTTTGCAATTGTATCCGTATCGCCGCCATTTCAAATGGCTGCGCCGCGTAGCGCAGTGGCAAATGCAACTTTCAATTCGCGAAACGCTGCAATGGCGATTTTGCCGGTGGGTCAGCTTGTTGACTACTGATCCAGACGAGCGCATATTGTGGCAGATGCCAGGAACAAAGCTCAAGTTCACGCTTGACCCGCTTGAAACCATTCAGATGTATTTGTATTATCGCAAGGGATTCCAACCTGAAATTGGGCGCTGGGTCCGTGCGGGTTTGCAACCCGACGCGTTATTTATTGATGCCGGCGCCAATATCGGAATTCAGAGTCTCATTGCGGCAGATTTTTTCCGCGCGAAACTTGGCGCAAGCGCGCTGCCGCTAGTCTATGCGTTCGAACCGAACCCGCGCATCCTCGAACAGCTACAAGAAAATATCCGTCTGAATGATTTGCAAGATTTTGTCTGTGCGCTGCCATACGCCGTTTCTGACCGCCGCGCGACGACGCAATTTTTTCTTTCAAGTCAAGATAACAGCGCGTCCAGTTCGCTTGCCGCGTTGGGTCCCGGACATTTACATACAGGACAAACGGTTGAGGTGCAAACGCTCACGCTTGCCGATTTTGTCCGGGACATTGCCAACAATCGACGCGTGGGTTTATTGAAATTAGATATCGAAGGCGCAGAATTGTTGGCGCTGCGCGGTGCGAAAACGCTTCTCGCACGCGACCATCCAACCATTATCATGGAAGTTTACCCGGCGCTGTTACGCGCATTCGGTTACGCTTATGCGGACATATGCGCTTTTCTCAAAGCGCATGATTATACGATTCAACGTGTGATGCCTGATGGCGCGTTGAGAACTTTGCCTAATGACGAGTGGCCTGCCGATGTCGCCTACGGCGACATAATTTGCTTTCACACATCGAAAAAAAGTTCAGAATAATAATGTCATGCTCCCATGCGATCATTCTCCCCGCCGCGCCCTTGCGACGCCGCCGCGCTGGCACGCGGATTGGTTGAGCGTTGTCGCGCTCGCGCAAACGCTTAGCGCGCTGGCGCCGCAGCTGCGCGGTAAACGCATGCTCGATATTGGCTGCGGCAATAAACCATATCGCGCGTTCTTTCCGCACGCACAGCTCTATATCGGCGTGGACATTGCCCAATCCAACGCCGCAAACGAGATCGTATCATTGACCGATGATTTGCCGTTCGCCGCCAACACATTCGATTGCGCCATTTGTACCCAAGTACTTGAACATGTCGCGGAACCGGCGCGTCTGCTCGCCGAAGCGTTTCGGACGCTTACGCCAAACGGTGTACTGCTCTTGGCTGCGCCCATGTATTGGCCGCATCACGAAGAGCCATACGATTTCTTTCGCTATACTCGCTATGGTTTGGAATATCTTGTAACCAACGCGGGCTTTGAAATTTTACAAATGCAACAACAAGGCGGCGCGTGGTTATTGACGGGTCAAGCTTTGGCAAATACATTACAAGGCATAACGCGCCGCCGCACTTTTGGATTACGCGCGCTGAGTTTGCTAACCATTAACGCCTTTTTCCATTGGCTCGACCGCATCAATTATCAATCGCAAGATACCTGTAATTTCGTCGTGCTAGCGCGCAAAATAGCGGAGCGTTAAACTATGCGTCATGTATTGGCTACGATCACCAATTCGCCGTATCTCTTTGGCGGCGTTTCCACCTGGCTGGAGCAAATCACGCTTGCGCTGCCACAACACAATTGGCGCGTAACAACCGTGACCCACGCGCTAGACGAACAACATCTGGCGGATTGGACAAACAAACATCCCGCCATTATGCTCGAACCAATTTTTGGACGTTATGCGCGTTTGAATGAAATCCGTTCGAGTCTGGAAAAATATCTGGACGCGGCGCGCCCCGACGTTGTAATCATCAATGGCTCGTATTGGATGATGCCGACAATCCAACAGTTCAAACAGCGCGGCAAGAATATCCGCGTCATTGGGATCTGCCACGCCGACGAAGATGGTTACTATAATCCAGTTACTTTTTATCGCGATTGTTTTGACGCGATCATCGGAGTGAGTCATACCTGTACTGACACCTTGCTCGCGCGCGGCTGCGCGCCGGAACGCACGCATTTCTTGCCGTACGGCGTTCTCAGCGCGGCTGAATATCCAAAACGCCAGCCGGATGAGCCATTACGGCTGGTCTATGTAGGACGCCTTGTGCAAGCGCAAAAGAGAATTTTGGATTTCATTCCACTCGTCCGCGCGCTTAACGAGCGACAGGTCAATTACCGCTTGGATTTTTATGGCTCGGGTCTGGAAGAAGCCACATTGCGCGCCCAGATTCAAACTCTAGACCGCGAGAATCGCGTATCTTTTCACGGCTGGATTCCCGCAGCGCAGGTTCCGCAAAGGGTATGGGCGCATGCAGATATTCTTGTTCTAGTTTCAGAGTACGAAGGACTTTCCCTTTCGATGTTGGAAGCGATGGGGCATGGCGTGGTGCCTGTCATCAGTCGCGTCAAGAGTGGCATAAGCCAGGTCATCCGCGAAGGAGAAACCGGTTTTTCTTTTCCGATTGGCGATTTAGATGCAGGCGCGGCGCACATTGCATCGTTTGATCAAGACCGCGCGCAATTAGCGGCGATGTCGCGAAATGCTTGGTTGTTGACGCATGACACGTACTCGATCCAACAACACGTTTCCAAGCTAGCCAAGTTGCTCGAACAAACGATACAGAATCCGCCACAACTTGTACCCGCGCCATATATGGGCGTTACCTCCAATCCATTCGCCAAACTCGTACCCGGGCAAGCGATTGTTTACGCACGCCGGATATTCAAACGCGGCAATCCACTCAATGAAGGGTACACCACATTTCCTTGAAAAAGGGCGCGCAAACCAATGTATCTCTTTCGCGTATGAATCAGGTCAGCATAATTATTCCTACATACAACCGCGCCGCGTTCCTTTTGCACGCGGTGCAGAGTGTCTTGGCGCAAACCTTTCAAGATTTTGAAATTATTATTATTGACGATGGCTCAACCGACAATACGGCGCAATTGATTCACTCTTTGCAAGAGCCGCGCATTCGCTATCTAACTCAGGCAAATCAAGGAGTGGCTGCCGCGCTTAATCGCGGTTGGCGTGCCGCAAAGGGGACCTATATCGGCCGCATAGATTCGGATGATGCGTGGCTGCCCACTTTGTTGGAACGATTGGTTCCCGTGTTGGAACGCGACACGACCCTTGGCGCTGTTTATGCGCGCGCCCAAGGAATGGACGCCTCCGGGCAGACCCTTCCGCAATTAAGCGGCGCGCCGGAACGTTTTCCGGGGGAAACGCTCAAGAGTTTGGTCTATGGCGATTTTGTAACGCCCATCGCCGTGATAATTCAACGCGCGGCCCTTGAGAGAGTGGGGGGCTATGATGAATCATTACCCGGCACAGAAGATTGGGATTTGTGGATTCGACTTGCGCCGTACTACGGCATTGCCTATGTGCCTGAAATTCTCGCACGCTATCGTTATCATGCAAATAACTTGACCCGCGCCGGGTCTGAACGCATGACGCGCTTGATGCAGGATCGTCTCCGCATATTGGACAAATTTTTCGCGCAACAAAATGTTCCATCAGACATATTGGCTATCAAATCCACCGCGTATCGCAATGTCTACTTGGACTGGACGATTCGTTCGCTCGAAGCAAAACAATGGCGCAATGCCGCGCGCCCCTTTCGCCGCGCGTGCGCGCTCGCCGCGAATCCATTCACATTTGGCGTGCGCGCCTTGACTGTGGCTGCTTACTATTTGTACTTGAGCAAAACGCGTTGGGGCGTGACGCTGGTTGACCAACTGGTGGCGCGGCGGCGCAGAACGACGGACGCATGAACGCCTCTCTGCCGCGTCTCGCGCTAGTTAGTATCGGCATCCGCCGCGATTTGCTCGCGCCGCTGCGCTATTTCACGCAATTCGAGTTGGTCCATTTTTTCCGCGTCAACCAGTACGACGATTGGACCGCTGCCGATCAGGTCGCAAATTTGCAAGCGTACCGGTCACCCCTAGATTTATATCGCCAACTCGCGCGCGCGAAACCCAACGTAATTCAGGGTGTCGAGCCGTTTTCGTTCTATACGCAGCCGTATCTGTGGGCATGTTATTTCGCCGCGCGCAAAACAAACGCGGCGCTGTTAGTTGCGACGCTCGAAAATCGTCCGCTGGCAATCAAATTTGGACGCGCGCGCGCGTTTCTGTTGCGAACCCTGTTGCGCGCTTATTTCCGGCGCGCCTGTTTGGTCTTGACGCTAAATCACGGCGCGCGCGAAAATGTTTTACAGTGCGGCGCCGACGCGGCGAAAATCCAACGCGCGCTGTGGGGCGTCTGGGGCGCGGACATCCAAGAATTTACGCCGCGCGCCGCGCGCGCCATACACGCGCCTCCGACGATTTTGTTTGCGGGACGTTTGCATCCCGAAAAAGGAATCTGGGTGTTGCTCGACGCGTTCCAATTGGTTTTGGAAAAAATTCCGCACGCGCGGTTGCTCGTCGCCGGCGCAGGTCCGGCGCGCGCAGAATTGGAAAAAAAGATTCACGCGCAACGTCTAGCGGACCACGTTACGTTATTGGGCGCCGTCAAGAACCGCGAGATGGTCTCGGTCTTTCAGCAAGCGGATGTATTTTGCGCGCCTTCGCTCACAACGCGCAAATGGACAGAACAGGTTGGCGCGGCGGCGCTGCAAGCGTTGGCGTGCGGCTTGCCCGTCGTCTCGACGCGCAGCGGCGCGATCCCCGAATTTATTCCCGACGACGCGGGGATTCTAGTCGCGGAACAAAATCCGAACGCATTGGCAGACGCGCTGACGCAGTTATTATCCGACCCAGCGCGCGCGGACCAAATGGGACGTTTTGCGCGCGCCTACGCGGAAAAACATTACGCCGCGCAACAAAATGTGATGCGCGGCGAAACGCTAGTCATGCAACATTGTATGAGGCATCATGCGCGTCGCGTTTGACCTGAGCGCCACGCGTGGGCGCAAAACCGGCATTGGCGTGTACACCGACGCGGTGGTGAACGCGCTGCGCGCGAACGCGACGCCGCCCGAAATTGTTTTTTTGGACGAC
>WBZO01006632.1_pt1 | contig 11121 bp, 11 predicted proteins | sample 5204261 | NCBI WGS metagenome assembly WBZO01 (sample SAMN12412400, study PRJNA552823) | activated sludge metagenome | isolation source: activated sludge from anammox sidestream of wastewater treatment plant... | place: USA: North Carolina | collected 2017-09 | reverse complement strand
GCCGGCGATCGAGGCGGCCCGGGCGCAGCAGGAGATCGCGCGCCAGGGCGACCTGTACAGCCTGATCTTGCGGTCGCTCACCGAGGGTGTGGTCCTCATCGATCAGAACGGGCAGGCGGTGTTCGCGAACGATGTTGGGCGCAAGATTTTGCGGGCGCTCAATCCGGACGTGCCGGTGACGGACTGGCAGGAGCTGATGCCGCATCTGCCGCGGGAAGTGCGGGAGAGCTACGTGACGGCGTTCATCCACGGGGAACCGGCGCAGGGCCGGGCTTCGCTGACGATCGAGGGACAGCTGACTTATTTCGACTACGAGCTTGTGCCCCTGGCAGACCCGCGGATGAAGGTGTTGCTGGTGGCGATCGACGTGACGCCCGACGTGTTGCGGGAGGAGGAGGAAGAGCGAAACCGGGAGCGGCTGGCGCAGGCGTCGCGGTTGGCCGCGCTCGGGGAGCTGATTGGCGGAGTTGCCCACGAGCTGAACAACCCGTTGACGGCCATCCTGGGGTTCGCGGAGATCATCGCCCTCAACGAGGCGGCAGTCCCGGTGAGCGAGGAGATCGCCGTCATCCAGAAGGAGGCGCTGCGGGCGCGGAACATCGTGCGGGACCTGCTGTTCATCGCGCGGCCGGGGACTTCGGAGCGGCAGCTCGTGCCGGTGACGGAGCTGGTGGCGCACATCGAGCGGTTGCGGCGTTCGCACTGGGCACAGCTTGGCATCACGGGGGAGACGAGGATCGAACCGGGGTGCGTGGTCTGGGGCAACGAGCACCAGCTCACGCAGGTCATCCTGAACCTGGTGACCAACGCCGAGCAGGTGCTGGCCGACCAGCAGGGCGCACGGCTGACGATCGCGGCAGAGTGTGGGGGCGACCGCGCCCGCATCATCGTTGCCGACAACGGGTCGGGCATGGACGAGGCGACCCGTGCCCGGATCTTCGAGCCGTTCTTCACGACCCGGCCGGGCCACGGCACTGGCCTGGGGCTCCCGCTTTCGTACTCGATTGTGCAGTCGCACGAGGGTTCCATCACGGTGACATCGGTGCCCGGTGTGGGCACGACCTTCACGATCGATCTCCCCGCGGCGGCGCCTGCCCCGGCCCAGCCGGCGTCGCCCGCGCCGCCTCCGGCGCGGGCGGCATCCCGCGTGCTGGTGGTCGATGACGAGCCGAGTTTGCGGAAAGTGTGCCAGCGGTTGATTGCCAGCCTTGGCCACGAGTGCGAGACGGCGGAGAACACGAAGGAAGCGCTGGAAGTCGCGGGTCTGCGGGACTTCGATGTCGTGCTGTGCGACTACCGGTTGGCGACGGAGACGGCGGACCGGGTGCTGGAAGGGTTCGCGCGGATCGCGCCGCAGCTGATCCCGAGGACCGTGATCGCGACGGGGGCGACAACTGACTCCGGTGTGCTGCAGTTGGTGGAGCGCTATGGGCTGAGGCTGGTGGCCAAGCCGTATGGCGTGGAGGAGCTTTCGAAAATCATCGAGGAATCCCGGGCCGACGGTTGAGCGGGGCGGTGCCCCGGGTGCGCTGGCCGCGGCGGTGGTCCACGGCGCCTCGTGCTAGCCGAATGCGATGAAGAGGGTGCCGGCGGCGACGAGCGCGACCCCGGCGGCAACGGCCCAGGTGATGTTTTCGCCGAGGAAGACGGCCGCGAAGATCACGGTGATGACGAGGGAGAGCTTATCGATGGGTGCGACCTGGGAGGCGTTGCCCAACTGCAGCGCGCGGAAGTAGAACAGCCACGACAGGCCGGTCGCGACGCCGGAAAGCCCGAGGAACAGCAGCGTGTGGTTGGAAAGCCGCGGGATTTCGCGGTGGACGCCGGTAGCGAAGACGATTCCCCAGGCGAAGACGAGGACGACGACGGTGCGGATGGCCGTCGCGAGGTTTGAGTTGACGTCCTTGACGCCCACCTTCGCGAGGACGGCGGTGGCCGCCGCCGCAACCGCCGAGAGCACCGCGAATCCGAGCCAGCCCATGTTGCGGACTATAGGCGATCGGCGTTGGCGGGAAAGGCCCGGATGCCACCCGATCGGCCCAGCGCAACCGGGCCGTTTGACCGCTGCCGGCGCCCGGCCGGTGGTGGAGAATCGGTGGAGAAACCCCTGGAGTACCGAGATGATTGCCCGCCACCATGACCGCCACCCCGAGTACCAGGCCCACGCCCGGACCGCTGAGGACGTGGCCGCGGATGTACTCGCGCGGGTCTCGACCGTGGTGGTCATCATCGCCGCGGCGTTTCTCGGGGCGTGTATCTAGGCCGGCATCTCCGGCTGGCAGGCGCGGCAGAAGTCTAGACATTCGGAAATACTGAATATCGGGTAGTGCGTCTGCGCGGCGGAGTGCCATGCTGGTGTCATGCCAAGAGGCGCCGCCAGGAACGCGGATACGGGCAGGGCGGCGCTGACTGAGCGCCAGCAAGAGGTGCTTGGCCTCATGGCTCGTGGGCTCACCAATGGGGAGATTGCCCAGCGCCTCGGGATCACCCTCGACGGAGCGAAATGGCACGTCGCTGAGGTCATGAGGAAGCTCGACGCATCCAGCCGGGAAGAAGCGGTCGTCGTGTGGAGGTCGGGCCGCTCGCGCTGGCATGGCGCCGCCCTGCTGGTACCCGCGGCTGTTGGCGCTATCGTCGTGGTGGCGATTTTCGCCGTGGTGGGATTCGTCTTGCGAGAGGGCACCGGAACGGAGGATGGTGTGCCTTCGTTAACGCCCACCGCGCCCTCTACTCCAACCCCTCAGCCCCCGCACGACGTGTTTGAGGCGGTTGGCCCTCCATCTGTCACGCGCATCATCCACGGTGCAGCCTTGCTGCCAGACGGGAGGGTGCTGCTTGCCGGGGGCAACAACATCACCGGGCAACCCGTGGTTCACGACTCCATCGAGATCTTCGACCCCTTGACGGACCAGTTCACTGACGGCGGGAGAATGCTCACCGCGCGACAGACGTTCACTCCGGTGGTGCTGGACGATGGCCGGGTGCTCCTCGCCGGCGGCGCGACCGAGACTGGCGCCACTGCCGCCGCCGAAATTTACGACCCCGTGAGCCGCAGCAGTGAGCCCACCGGCTCGATGGCGGTTCCCCGCGTGTTCTACGGCGTGGCGACGCTCGACGATGGCCGGGTGCTCATCATTGGAGGTGGCGCCGGAGCCGATAGGGTGACCGCGGAAGCCTATGACCCAGGGACGGGCACGTTCGCGCCCAGCGGCTCCGTGCCCGGCATGACCGAGGCTGAGCCGAAGGCGGTAACGGTCGGCGGGCACATCTTCGTCTTCGCGGGCCAGCGCGGCTGGGAGTTCGACCCGGCAGCCGGCGAGTTCCGGCAAATCGATGCCCCCGATGGCTTGACCGTCCTGGCGCCGCTGCCGGAGTTGCCCACCGTGTTGCCGGATGGCCTCATCTTGCTTACCGGTGGGGTTCTCCCGCAGCCGGGAGCCGACCCCCGGGCTCCCCACATCGCTCAGCGCTCGGCGGCGCTGTTCGATCCACAGTCCGGGGATGTTGTGTGGCGCGGCTCCATGAGCGTGCCCCGGACAAAGCACCAGGCGGTACTGCTGGATGATGGCCGGGTCCTGATCACCGGCGGGACCTCGGACACGCAGTTGGGCGTTGTCTACGAGTCGGCCGAGATCTTCGATCCGGTCGCACGGGCGTTCTCACCGGCTGCGTCGATGCTCGAGCCGCGTGTCTGGCACTCGATGACGCTTCTTCCAGACGGGCGCGTGCTCGTCGTCGGGACGGGCCGACAACCACACGTCTCTGTTGCTGACCTCTACTATCCTTGAGTCGAGAGCGAGCGTTGATGTCAGGCTGGCATCTCCGGCTGGCAGGTGCGGCAAAAGCTCGTGATGCGCTGGTTCGCGGTGATTTCGCTGATGGTGGCGCCACAGCGCGGGCAGGGCTTGCCGCCCAGCCGGTGAACGCGCATGAAGTCGCGCCGCTCTTCGTAGTCCAGTACGCCGTCCTTCACCATCGCGTCGCGCACGAGCGGCATAGCCCATGCCATCACGGCCAGGGCGGCGCGATGGAGGCCGCGGAGGTCGTCCTCGCTCAGCTTCGTCCGGGGGATGTAGGGGTTGACCTTCGCCTCCCAGAGGATCTCGTCGCTGTAGGCGTTGCCGATGCCCTGGACGAACTCGGCGTTGGTGAGGACGCTCTTGATCTGTCCGCGGTATTTCTTCATCCGGGCGAGCCATTCATCCTCGGTGAGGGCCGGGTCGAGGAGGTCGGGGCCGTTGGTGGCCCAGTTGGGGATGTTCTCGAGATGTTCGAGCGGGACCAGGTAGAGCTTCCCCATGAGACGGTCATCGGAATAGCGGAACGAGCGGCCCTCGGCGATGTCGAGGACGAGGCAGGTCTTCGCGCGCAGCTTCACCTTCGGTTCGACGTACTGGAAGCGGCCGGTGAGCATCGGGTTGATGGCGAGCACGCGCCCGGAGGCGAGGGGGAAGAGGAGGAACTTGCCGTGCCGCTGAACCTCGCCGAAGACATCGCCGGGGAGCTCGCGGAACTCCTGGGCGGGGGTGCGGAAGACGTGGGGGATGCGCACCTGTGCCTCGGCGATGGCCCTGCCCGTGATGTTGGCGGTGAAGAATCCCCGGATGGCCTCGAGTTCGGGTATTTCGGGCATGCGCGGGGATTGTAGAGGAAAGAGAAAAGAGGAAAGAGAAAAGAGGAAAGAGGGGGCGTGGCCGTCAGGCGGCTTCGGCATCGGCAGCGTCGTGCTCGGCATCGGAGCGGCCGCCGGTGGGCGCGAACCAGAGGTAGGTGAAGCCGACGATGCCGGCGAAGGTGGAGGCGGCGAGGATGCCGACCTTGCCTTCGTCGATGAGTTCGGGGTTTTCGAAGGCGAGGCCCGTGACGAAGAGGGAGACCGTGAAGCCGATGCCCGCGAGGAGGCCAACACCGACCATGTGATGGAGGTTGACCCCGCGGGGGAACTGGGCGAGCCCCACGCGGACCGCGAGCCAGGCGGCGAGGAGCACGCCGATGGGCTTGCCGACGACGAGGCCCATGGCCACGCCGAGGGTGACCGGGCTGCTGACGGCGTTGCTCACCATATCGCCGGAGAGGGCGACGCCAGCATTGGCGAGGGCGAAGATGGGGACGATGACGTAGCTGGACCAGGGGACGAGTTTGCGCTCGAGACGGTCGAGGGGGGATTCGGTGCCCTGGGTGAGGGTTTCGAGCTGGGCGAGGGCCTGCTGGGCGCGGTCTTCATCGCCGGCAGCACGGGCCTGGTTGTAACGGTCCAGCAAGGACTGGGCGGACTCTTCGAACTCCCCGTCGCTGTAATAGGGTTTGGAGGGTGTCAGCATGGCAAGGACGACGCCGGCGACGGTGGCGTGGATGCCGGACTTGAGGACAGCGGCCCAGAGGCAGATGCCGAGGGCGAGGTAGACCTCTGTGGAGCGGATGCCGGCGCGGTTGGCGACAACAATCGCGACGAGGATGGCAACGGCCCAGAGGGAGGGTTCGAGCGCAATCTGTTCGGTGTAGAAGACGGCGATGACCACGATGGCGCCCAGGTCATCGGCGACGGCGAGGGCGAGCAGGAAGACTTTCAGGGGGAAGGGGACGCGCTTGCCGACCACGGAGAGGACGCCGACGGCGAAGGCGATATCGGTGGCCATGGGGATGCCCCAGCCCTTTGCACCGTCGCCGCCGAAGTTCCAGAACGTGAAGATGATGGCGGGGACGATCATCCCGCCAAGGGCGGCGGCGACGGGGAGGGCGGCTTTGCGGGGAGAGGCGAGCTCGCCGTGGACGAGCTCGCGTTTGATCTCCATGCCGACGACGAAGAAGAAGATGGCCATCAGGCCGTCGTTCACGGCGTGGCCGAGGCTCAGTTCGATGCTGAGGAGGTGGAGGTCGAGGGCGAGTTCGGTGTGAAAGAACTCGAAGTACTCGTGTTCCCAGGGAGAGTTGGCCCAGATGAGCGCGACGATGGCACCCGCGAGAAGGACGATGCCGCCCGAGGCCTCGGCGGCTGCGAAGGACTGGATGGGACGGATGAAGCGTTCGGCGACGAACTGGCGCCCGCCGCCACCGGTTGGATTGCGAAAGAATTCACCCACGGTTGCTCACACTACGGCCTGCGGACACTAGAGCAAATGTCACTTCAGCGCTGGTCTTCGAGCCACCGGGCAAGGGTGATCTGCGCTTCCCGGACGCGTCCGGCGGAGGCGGCGACATCGCCGGCGGCGGGGCCGGAAAGCCCGGGTGCGATGGCGTCGAGCGCGTTGGCGGTGGCTTGGAGCGCGCCGGCGACGGCGGCCAGCGGGGCGAGCGCGGAGGGAGCCGGTGGCAGAGGGCGCTGCGCTGGCCGCGGTGGGTCTGCGGGCGGGGCCGTGGCGAGCAGGGCTGGGCCACGAACGATGCGCGATTTGCCGAGGAGGAGGAGGCCGCTGCTCAGCATGGCGAAGCCGGCAAGGGCGAGGGGCGCGTGGATGCCGGAAGCGCGGGTGGCTCCGCCCTGGGCCGCCGCCGGCGAGGCAGCGCCGGCCGGGAGCGATGGCAGTGCCAGGAGGGCGAACAGGAGCGCGGCGGCGAGGACACACAGCGCGGCGGCGCGCTGCACGCGGGGCACGCGGGCGAACAGCATGTGCACATAATGATTGTCCTGTGTGAAGTGCACAATCGCGGCGGGCGGGCCGGTGGCGGAGTGGTCCCGGAGGGGGTAGAACCGCGGGTGAGGGCGCGTTGTATCGCGCGGGGGGCATGGTATGGAGATCGGGTTGATGGTGGAGGGCCAGAACGGGCTGACGTGGGAGCGCTGGATCCACATCCTGAAGCTCGCGGAGCAGCTTGGCTTCCCGACGGTGTTCCGTTCGGACCATTACTTCATCGGGCCGCAGCAGGACTCGCTCGAGGCGTACCTGTCGTTTGCGGTGGCGGCGCGCGAGACATCGTCGATCCGGTTCGGGCCGCTCGTCTCGCCGGTCACGTTTCGCTCGCCGGTGGATGTTGGACGGATGGCGGCGCAGATCGACCAGCTGAGCGCGGGCCGCTTCGTGATGGGCATGGGTGCGGGCTGGAACGAGGCCGAACACCGGGCATACGGGATCCCGTTCCCGCCGGTGAAGGAGCGGTTCGATCGGCTGGAGGAGGCGATCCAGGTGGTGCGGGCGCTGTGGGCGCCTGGCCCGGCAAGTTTCGAAGGGAAGCACTACCGCCTGGAGGGCGCGGACTGCCAGCCAAAACCGACTGCGGGCGGTCCGCCCCTCCTGATTGGCGGGAGCGGTGAGAAGCGGACGTTGAAGCTGGTCGCGCGTTACGCGGACGAATGGAATGCGGTGAACGTGGCGCCCGAGGGCTACGCGGGCAAGGTGGAGGTGCTGAAGCGGCACTGCGAAGCAGAAGGCCGCGACCCGGCGACGATCCGGCGGTCGATGATGACGTTCGCGGTGATAGGGCCGGACGAGCGCTCCCTGGACCGCGCGACGGAGCGGATGATGGGGATGTGGGGCGCACCGGCCGGGACGAAGCCCGCCGACTACCGCCAGGTGTTGCGCGGCCGCGGGATGATGGTTGGGGGGAAGGACGAGGTGGTGCAGGTGCTCGGGAAGTACGCCGAGCTGGGGCTCCAGGAGGTGCAATTCCAGCACTTCAGCTTCGATGACGACACGGTGCCCGAGTTCCTCGCGGGGGAGATTGCGCCGGCCGCGAAGCGCCTGTAGCGGGCGCGTTCATCGCTGTCCCCCGGCGTCCACCACGGGGGCGTTTCGGCGCCAATTTGGCACGCCGTTTACATGCGGTTTGCATTCGGAGATGGGGGTTTCCGGCACTCTACTGGCCGTCCACTGAACAGGTCGGATCGGTGCTGTCGCGGTGTGGGATGGCGACCGTTTTGAAGAGACAAGGATGAGCTACTTGCGACCAGTGCCCAGGTCCCACGAGCGACCGGTGCCGGCGAGGCCGGTGACGGTGGTCTCGGCTGACGCGCGCGAGGTGGTGTACCTCGAGGATGACGCGTCGCTGGAGATCATCACGGCGGCGCTGACGGCATGGGGGCTGAAGGTGCGTTCGGAGCGCGAGGTAGAGGCGCCGGCCGCGAAAGCGCTGCCCACTGTGGGGACGGCGGAAGCCTGCTGGGAGACGACGCGGCCGGAGGCGCCGGCCCCGGGGCGGCTGGACAACGCGCTTTCGCCCTTGTGGCTGCCGATCCGGCAGCCGGTGGCGGGGAACGAGCCGGTCTCCGCGTGGAGCTGGTTCGGGCGGGCGGCGTAGCTGCTCAGGCGATGGCTGTGGTGGCGGGCGGTTCGTCGATAGCAGGCTTGATGGCGCGCATCCAGATATGGGCTTCTTCCATCCCGACCCAGTTGCCCCAGAAGCGTTCGCAGAAGTACTGGGCGCGGCCGTTGTAGTTGGCCAGGGTATCGAAGATCTTGCCGGCGATGCGGCGGGCCCATTTGGGCTGCCAGGTATCGGCGTTCATGTTGAAGTTGAGCTGCTGGCGGGTGATTTCGAACTTGGCGGGGTGGTAATAGCCCCAGGCGCGGCCATCGAAAGTGTTGGGGTCGAAGTATTCGAAGGTGGCCAGGAAGACGCCGCGGCGGTGGGTGGGGTCTTTCCAGGTGACGTACTTGGACGAGCCGTGGGGGAAGCGGAGGTAGACGAGGGCGCCGGGTTTGCAGACGCGCCAGACTTCGCCCATGAAGGCCATGAGGTCGTCGACGTGTTCGACGATATGGGAGGCCTGGATCTCGTCGACGGAGTTATCGCGGAGGGGGAGCGGCCGCATGACATCACAGACGACGTCGACACCGGGGATGCGGGCGATATCGAAGCCGATGGCGCCTGGTTTCTTGCGGAAGCCGCAACCGAGGTCGATGACGACGCGGTGAGAGGCGGAGCTGGCCATGTGGGGTGGATTATCACCGAGCGAAGCGTGAGGGGCACGGGAGGGGGCGGTCGGGAAGAGAAATGGTCGGGGTGACAGGATTTGAACCTGTGGCCTCTACGTCCCGAACGTAGCGCTCTGCCAGGCTGAGCTACACCCCGCCGGTTTCGTAGCGTAGCACCCGGCAGGCTTTCGTGCTTGCGCTCCCGGCGGGTGGCAATGGGGTCGCGCGCCCGGCCTTCGGGGTTAGTCGCGCGTCAGGTCGGCGATGAGGGTGTGCGGCTTCGGGAAGTCGGCATCCACCCAGACGGCGACGAGCTCGGCGTCTTCGGGCACCTCGAACGTGATGAACCCGCGCTGGCGCTGGCCCGGCGCCAGTTCGCGGCTGGTGAACTCGGGCTCTTTCTCGCCGAAGTCGAAGTCGTAGATGAAGCCGTCACTGTCCTGCACGGTGAAGTCGAACGGGCTGCCCGAGACCTGCTTGTCGAGCGCCTCCTGGGTGACTTCGATGACGACCCAGCGGTTGCCGGGGTCCGGGCCGAAGTACTCGCCGGCCTTCGCCGGGTCCTCGATGCTGTGGACTGTGTAGCGGCTGCCGCCCGCTTCGACAGGCGTGCCCGCGGCGGGCCCGGAGCCGGGCGTGGGCACGGGCTGCGGTTCGTCGTCGCTGGTTGCGGTGCCGCCGCCGCCATCACCGAGGACGCCGTCGGGGCCGAGGTCGCCGCAGTCGGTCTGGACCCACTTGCCGTCCTCCCAGGACCACTCGGTCCACTCTTCGTCCTCGGTCTCGTCGAAGCCCTCGATATCTTTGGCCTCGACAACGAGCAGGGCCTCGCCGCGGTCGCCTTCGAGGTTGCGGACCTGGACATCCTTGACGCTGATGTCATCGAGGCCGGCGCCGGCGAAGGCCTCCATGAACGCTTCGGCGAGCTTTATGCCCGCGGCGAACTCCTCGTAGGAGGTCTGCTCGCGGCATTCCTTCGAGTAGGAATCGTAGGCGTCGTGGAGGTCGCCCCCGAAGAGACCCGCGGCGGCGCGGCGGACGGCCTTCTCCAGCCCGGCCTCGGATTTCGCTTCTCCACTACCGCCTCCACCACATGCGGACACGAACAGCAGGGCCAGTGCGGCAAGGATGGAAGGCAGTACACGCATCGGACTTCACCTCGTTGGAGGAGTCTGAGAGATGTGGGGCGCCGGGGGCAAGTTCCGATCCCTCCCCCTAGATCTCCTGGAGGCTCCACGAGGTGGTGTTCAACATCACGCCCATCACCATGATCGCGAGGGTGAGGAGCAGCCCGGAGACGCTCAGGAACATCGACTGGCGGCGCACCCGGCGCAGTTCTTCCTCGGTGACGTTTTCGCCGCGCGCCTGGGCCTCGAGCTTTTCGAGCTGCCGCGGCCCGAGCACGAACATGTGCAGTGCGATTACCGCCAGCATCACCAGCAAGACCGTCATCTTGACCACGAAGACGACGCCGAAACGGAGCGACATGAAGTCGACATCTGAAGGTTGGGCGTAGTGATTGCGCCAGTCGGAGATGAGGTAGGTCCCGGCGACCATCGTGAGGATGAGGCCGAACCCGCCCAGGTAGCCGAAGCGGCGCGTGATGGTGCGCATGGCGGCAACGCGGGTGGGCAGGTCCGCGATCTGGCGCGAGGCAGGGACCCAGGCCACGGCCAGGAAGAACTGCGGCCCGACCCAGAGGGTGATCCCCAGGATGTGCAGCCAGACGAAGATGATGCGTAGCGTGTCTTGCACGGTTCCCCCCGTTTCGCCGCATGCGCGGCCCCACTGCGATCGATTGAAGCGTACCCGGCCCCACCGGTGAAGCGGGCGGCTTCGATGGGAGCGATTGAGCCCCCATCTGCCCGGGTCATGGCCGGCCGCGGCCGTCAGCGGGCCAGCGGCGCCGGGGCGTCCGTTCGGGCGAACAGGCCCGCTGGTTTGGGCCGTTGGGACGATGCCCGGGGCAGGCTCCCGGCCGATAGTGAACGCCGAGGAGCATTGACTGCCATGAGTGTCCCCTCGGGAAGAGTTGAAGTTGCAGCGCATGAGGCGGGAAGCCGGACAGCAGAGTTGAACCGCGCCGACCGCCTGATCCGCCAGCATCCCGTCCTCGCCTACTTCATCCTCACCTTCGTTGTCTCATGGAGCCTGTTGTTGCTGATCGGCGGGCGCGACCTGTTCTCGGGCGTGGACTGGGACGTGAGTCCGGTGTTCGGGCTCGCGATCATCGCCATGCTGACCGGCCCCACCGTTGCCAGCCTGGTGTTGA
>WBZO01006631.1_pt1 | contig 11122 bp, 6 predicted proteins | sample 5204261 | NCBI WGS metagenome assembly WBZO01 (sample SAMN12412400, study PRJNA552823) | activated sludge metagenome | isolation source: activated sludge from anammox sidestream of wastewater treatment plant... | place: USA: North Carolina | collected 2017-09 | reverse complement strand
GAATTGGGGGCGCTCTCCACCTCGAATCCCGGCGTGGATTTTGACGTGATTACCGTCACCAGCGGCAACGTGGATGTCACTGGCGCCAGCATGAACCTCACCCTGGGCGCCTACGCGCCGACTGACGTGGCCTTCTGGCAGACGGACCAGACGTGGAAGATCATTGACAACACCGGGGCGGGAACCTTCACGGGGGCTTTCGCCGCCATTGACAATTCGGCATGGTCCTCCCTGGGAGCGTTCTCCACCTCGACCGTTGGCAACGATGGATTCCTGAATTGGACGGCCATTCCGGAGCCCGCGACGGGACTCCTTGGCCTCACGGGCCTCTCCCTGCTCATCGCCCTGCGCCGCCGCCGTTCATGAGTGCCTCATCGGTCTTCATGCGTTGGGGATTGGGAATTGCCGTTTTGCTGGCCCTTGCGCCGACCTCCTTTTCTTCTGAAGACTCCCAGGGAACGAATTTGTTTTCCAATGGCAACGCGGCAGACGGAGTGATTCCTTTTACAGTCAACGAAAAGAATTTCACGGCGTCCATTTTTTCGGGGGATCCATCCGGAGACGGAGAGAAAGCCTGTTTTGAAGTGATTCTTCAAACGGACGTTCCCCACGACTCGGGGACGCCGGTTAGTTTCAGTTGTCCAAGAATGATGTTCGACAACGAACAGGTGTATCGCGTCAGCATGAAGGTTTTCAGTCCAGATGATGTGACCGTTATTCCCGGAGGATACAGTTTTGCGGCGCAGAGCGGGAATCCTCTGACCGAGGGGCCGGACAGCAAAAGGGTGTGGGGGTACTCGCTCAGGCCCCAGGATGGAAGCAATAATTTTCGGATTACGGACAACAGCAGTTGGCAGGTGTTTGAAACCACCGTGGGACCCAAGGACAGCGCCGCTCGATACCAATGGAACGAGGACGCAAGCTTTCTGTCCTTTACCGTGTGGCTCAAGGGCGCCCAAGGATCGAAAATCTATTTCAACGATTTTCGTATGGAGCCCGTTGGCGCGGAATAAGGGTCGCTTTCGCCGACAGGATGCCGCTGTCACGGGTTTCCTTGAAATGTCATTTAAATGACCTATCGGAATCGAGGTGATATGACAAAACAGCTTGTTCGCGCAGGGGTCTCGCATAAGTTCATATCATGACACCGCGCTCCCGGAGATTGCGAAAGATACTGGGGGTAGGCGCGCCCCGCCCGCTTTCCCCGAACAGGGACAAAACTCTCCCATGAGAGGTCCGTGTACCATCGCGCTCCTGGGCATCATGGCCGCGGTGGGGATGGGCGGCAGATCCCATGCGGCGGCATCCTTTGCCCTCGAGGATTTTTTGGGGCGGGACTGGCGCAATGAGGCGGTCACTTTCTCGCTGACTCCCGAAGACCGCAAGGTGGCCGAGGCGGGGGTGTCCTTGCTGGACGAGAACGGAAATCCGGTGGCCTATCAGATAATTGAGGCGGACGAAAAAACCCCGGGACGGATATTATTCCAGACCGATTTAAAGCCATTTGGTCGCGCCGCATTTCAGTTTGGCGAGGAGAAATCCGCGCGACTGGAAACAGGCGTCCATGTTGAAGAGACTGCGGAGGAGATTCGGCTGACCAATGGGCAGGCGGGCATTGTGATCCGCAAGGGGCTGAGGCCGGGTGAGGGGCCAATTGCGGGGATTCTTCTGCGCTCGGGAAAATGGGCGGGGGAATCCCGGTTGTCCGCCGAGCCTGCGCTGACCTCCTGGGAGGCGTCCCTCGTTGAGAGTGGACCGGTTCGCGCCCGGGTGGTTTGTTCCGGCGTGGCGGAGGATGGCAAGACCCTGCAAATGAGCTTTGTCATGCTCGCGGGGCAGCCGGAAATTCTGGTGGATGAAAAATCGTCTCTCACGGGGGGCGAATGGGTCCTTCATTTCGCAGACGCTTTCCGCCCCACAAATTTGTATTACCGTTCCTATCCGGTCAATCGCGGCGCGATTGTCACTCCCCCGCTGGAGGGGCGAGAGGGCGTTCTTTTTCATTGGGAGCCCTGGGCAGCTTGGTGGCTCAAGGATTCTGGAAAATGGTTTGGCGCGTATGACGACACCGATTTCATCACCCTGGGCGCGCGGAACGCGGAGGCGTGGGTGGATCCGGCGGCTTCCCGGAAGGATCGGGGCGCTCTCGATGTGAGTTCCGTTCAGGGCGCGCTGACCGTGACCTTTCCGCTGGCATCCGGCGAACGGCGGTGGCTAATCGCCAGCATGGATCGCGCGGCGAGTCTGGCGGTGGCCGATGGCAAGACCCTCGAGGAGGCGCTGCCTCCGCAAAAGCTCGTCATTCGTCATGAATTTCCCCTCGAGAGGATCAAGGATTATGTCCTGGACTGGCAGGGGACCGAAGAACACCCCCACCTCCTGATCAACAAGGAAACCGCAGAGACGCTTCGGAAGGGACCCCCTCCGGAGGGTCGGCCACCCACAGGGGATATTACCATCCAGACCCTGGACAATTTTTTACAATACTATCTGCGGACCGGAGACGCGGACATGGGGAAAAAACTCGCCGGGACGCTGGAGGACTGGATGCGGAAAGCCGTCAATGCCTACTTCAAGCAGGGAGAGCATTATTCCTTTGGCTTTGCGCCGCATCATTCCCAGCAGCTCATTCCCCTCGCGAATCTCGCCGACGCCATGCTGGGCTCGGAGGCGCTGGATGACGCGACAAAAGCGCGCCTCCGCGCGCAGGCCGCCTTTTTGGGATATACCGTCTCCCGTCCGGACTACTGGTCGCCGGAGCGCGGATTCTCGGCCAACCCCAACATGACGACCTTCCGGGCGGGGTATCAGGTGGCGTTGGGGGGCCTGATTTCGTCCCATCCCCAGGCCAGGGATTGGGTGCGGGAAGGTCTGAGGGAACTCAAGCGCGAACTCGAGGAATGGTCGGATGACAATGGCGGCTGGCTCGAAGCGCCCCACTATGCCATGGCCTCGTCTCATTTTATTCTGGGAGGGTTTCTCATGGCCCGGAACAGCGGCTTCGAGGATCACGTTCACGATCCCAGAATGAAGAAGGTCATGGAATTCTTCGCAAAAATCACGACCCCGCCAGATCCTCGGTTCGGAGGGCTGCGCCACCACCCGCCCATCGGCAACACCTTTCGTTTCGAGGTGAGCAACCAGTATGCGATTGTCGCGAAAGTCTGGGAGAAGGTGGATCCGGAATTTTCGGCCAACATGCAATGGATGTACCGTCAGGAGGGCAGTCCCAACATGGGCGGCGCCAGCGGCTCGTGGCCCGTCATGGCGGGGTACCGTCCGCTCTTTATTGACGATCATCTTCCGGAGAAGGCACCACGCTATGGCAGCGAGCTTTTCCCGGAGACGGGGGTGGTTCTGCGCAACACATACAATTCCGGCAATGAGACGATGCTTTACATGATCGCCGGAGAGCATTACCAGCACTACGACTACGATTCCGGCAGCATAACCCTTTGGGGAAAGGGGGAGCCCATCGCGGATGAGTTTGGCTATAACGGGCGCGCGCCGGTTTCCGATCACAGCATGGTGGAAACCCCCTACTCGAGCGGACTCAACATGCGCATCCAGACTTTTGCGTCAGCGCCGGAGGCGGACTATGTCCACGGGAAGCTCGATCAATGGGACCGCCAGATCCTCTTCCTCAAGGATGAGGATCCCCTGGCGCCCAATTACTTCTTCGTGTCCGACACCCTGCTGGGAAACGCCCCAGCCACTTGGCGGCTCTACCTGACTGGAAACCACATCCTCACTGGAAACAAATCGGCCCGCTTCTCCGGGGATGGCCGTGTGGGCGCGGACATTCACTTTTTGCAGCCCGGCGAATTGGATCTCACCGTCGAGCCGCGTACGCGGGATATTCATGGTCTGGCTGCCGGGGACCAGAGCGCCCGTACCCACCCTATCACGCTCCATGCCCTTACCGCCAAGGCCAAGACCCGACGGTTCAATACGCTGATTTATCCGCGGCTCAAGGACGAGAAACCGGCCGCTGTCAGCCCGCTCGCTGACGGGCGGGGTGTCTGTGTCGTGACAGACGCTGGCAAGGACTATCTTTTTCTGAGCAACAAACCCTTTCACTTCAAGGAGGGTGTCCTGGAGTTCGAGGGGACCGCTGGCGCCGTCAGAGTTCGGAACAAAGGCGGTACCCTCGTGCTGGGCGAAAAGGGCCGGATTTCTTTCAAGGGACAGAGTCTCGAATCTGACAAGCCCGCCCAAAAATCCTGGTAAGCTCCATGTTGCGTCAGGGCAAAAGAAAACGAAGTCTCCCTGCGGAGAGGGTAATCCTGTCTTTTCTGGGGCTGCTCTTCTTCGCTCCGCTGGCATCCGCTGAGGGACTCGATTCTGGAAGGTCTGATTCATCGGGTATTTCCTACCGTCTGGCGGAAAAGGAGGGGCGGCGGATCATCCTGTCCTCGGATGGAACCGTGATTCCCTGGGCGGCTTACACAAATTCCGCGGGTCGTTCCGTCGAAGACTGGGCGAAATTGCATGAGGTCTTTCTGGAGGCGGGAGTTTCCCTCTATCAGCTCAACCTGCGTCCCGCTCATGATCCTCACAACCTTTGGGACAACCCATTTTTTTCCCTGGATGGAAAGCCTCTGGATGGCCCGAGGGGTCCGGTCAGTTGGAGTGAGCAGGCGGCCTGGCTAATTGAAAAGAACCCGGATGTCCGCTTCATCATGCGCTTCGGAATGGCCACCAATCCCGAGTGGCGCTCCAAGCATTTGGATGAATTCCAGACATTGCCCCCAGGGAAGGGCACCATGAAGGATGATTTCTCCGTTCTGGGGTCGCTCGCCAGCGAATTGTACTTGGATCGCATGGTCCAAATGACCCGGGATGCGATCCGGTGGTGTGAGTCCCAGCCCTGGAGGGATCGCATCGTGGGATATTCCATTTTCCCCTACGGCGAGGGAACCCTCGAAGTGGCGCTTTTCAACGGGCTGTTCGATAACAGCCGGGTCATGAACGACGCCTTCCGAAAGGAACTGCGGGAGAAATACCGAACCAATGCGGCCCTTCAGGAAGCCTGGCGGGAGCCGGAGGTGACACTCGAGACAGCTTCGGTGCCCACCCGTGAGGAATGGCTGAAAAAGAAATCCCGACTGGGCATTCTGCACTGGCCGGACCCTGAACTCGTCCGGCGGGAGCGCGATTATTTCGAACTGCAAAAGAAACTCTTTCACAGATTTTGGACCCGTATTTTCGATGTGATGGCGGAAGCCACCGCGAAGCGCCCCTGCCTCAAGGGGTATGATATTCTCAAACAGGGCCTGCAAGGGTGGCTGCACGACGCCCAGTTTGATGCCTTATGGGACCCGGACACTCTGGACACTTATCCGCACGTCCTGCTGGCAAGCGGCTCCCTCGGCGCGGCCCCACTCCTGGATCACAAGGGCCTCGACATGCTCCAGACGCCGGGAATGTATTACAACCGCGCCATGGGATACGCCTGGGAAGCCGAGGGGCTTAGTGATTCCCTGACCCTCCGCGGCAAGGTCAATTTCACCGAGGCCGACCTGCGTACCTGGGTGCGCCGGGGCTGGGGTGGTCTCGAGTGGGACGACAGCCGGCAGGTCAACGACGCGGGGGCATTCCTGACACCCGGCGAGATGCAGGCGGGATTCGACCGCACCCATGCCTGGGCCCTGACCCGAAATCAAATGTATTATTTTACTTCCGTCACCGGATCGAACTGGTGGTACCACGACCCCGTCATTGCCAAACATATCGCCCGGTTGGCGCATCCCCCCTTGCAGGCCGACGGAATTCCCTGGGCGGAAATACGGGATGTCCTTTGCATGGTGATTGATGACGATGCCGCCCTCTTCGAGGATTTTTCCGCGGGCTTCCAATTCCTTGCGGTGTTTCGTCAGATTGAGGAGGGACTGGCCCTGAGCGGCATCCCCTACCGCATCCATTTGCTCTCCGATCTCAGGCGAAAGGATTTTCCCGATTACAAGTGTTATTTGTTCCCCAACCTCTTTCGGGTGGACGCAGAGGTGGAAGGTCTCTTGCGGGAAAAAATCCTCCGGAATGGCAATGTCGCAATTTTTGGTCCGGGGACGGGATTGAATGATGGCGAGAAATTGTCCGCAGAGCCCGCATCCCGTCTTCTGGGGGTTCCCATGGAATTGATTCCCAAGCGCACCGCCCGGCGGGTGATCCTGCAAAACCACGGACATCCCATTTCCAAGAATCTGGAGACCACCACCTTCGGGGACGCTTATTCTTATGGTCCGCTCCTGCTTCCCTCGGCGCAACGGCTCGACGCCTCTCCGCAGAAGCCCTCCGCGCCGGGAGCGCCTGTTCCCGCAGCAGTATCTCCGCTGGGAGCGGGATTCTATCATTACTTTCTGGATCGTCCGGGACCCTTTGTTTCCGAATTTGGGAAGGGAGCTCGCGGGCGGAGTCCCTCCGATGCGCGGGGCGCCGGTGACTATGCGGTCGTTTTTGTGCCCACTGCGCCGATTCCTTCGGCATTTCTCAGGGAGTGCGCGCGCTACGCGGGATGCCATGTCTGGTCGGAGCGCAATGCGGTCGTCTATGCCAGCGAGGGATTGGCGGCTCTCCATGTTCCGGGCGCTGGAAGTTGGGATTTGAAATTGCCAGCCGCGGCGAGGGTTTCCGATCTCTTTGACAAGCCCGTTCCACGGGGTATTGTGAATCACATTCCCATTGAAACCTCTGGACCGGAGACGCGGATTTTTCGGCTCTCAGCGCCCGGTAACTCTCCCAAAGCTCCGTGACAGCAGGCCACAATATCCTCCGTAGTCCAACCGATGGGCTCGTCCTGCCCGGCAGAGGACAGACGCAGCGGGATGGAATGTCAGGGAGAAGGACCAGTCCCGGCGGGTCTCCCCTGACAGACCGTCGCGGATTCAGTCTCGTCGAGGTGACCATTGCGCTGGGCATTGCCGTTGTCGCGGTGATTGGCATTTTCGCGCTCCTTCAGAGCGGGTTGGGCGCCTACCGGGAGGCGATGAATAGCTCGGTGTCGGCCTCGATTGCCCAGCAGGTGGTGTCCGATCACCTCCTGGCGGAATTTGACGCCATGGTACAGGCTGGAAGTTCCACGGGGTATTATGACGAGCGCGGCATCCGACTGGGCGCCTCGAACGCCGCGCAGGCCGTCTATGTGAGCGAATCGGAGATTCTCTCCAGCCCGGTGACGAATATGTCCTCCAATAATTTGGTGACCCTGCGGGTGGCCATTTCCAGTCCCGTACAGCCCCGATTTGAAAAGATTTTTATTTCCTATCTGGCCCGCAGGGGCAAGGACACGCCATGACGCCAGGATTCCCCATCCCACCTCGCCATCGGGGGTTCACGTTGATCGAGCTGATGGTCAGTCTGGCGGTCATGGCCATGCTGATGGTCCTCCTCCTCAGTCTGGTGGAAAAGGTGACATCCATCTGGAGGGGTACGGCGGGGGCAATTTCCCAGTGGCAGGGGGCGCGCAGGGGTTTTGAGGCCATGACCCGCCAGATCAGCCAGGCGACCCTGAACACCACCTGGGCCTACTTTGACTCGGCCGGCAATCTGACGAGTTCCGATCCCGTTTCCTATGGACGCTATTCTGATTTGCACTTTGTTTCCGGTCCCGCATCCACGCTCCTTTCCGGAATTCCGGATACCGTCTCGCAGAGCGTATTTTTCCAGGCGCCCCTCGGGCGGGCAACCGACCCCTCCCTGCGCGGCCTTCCCAATCTGCTGAATGTCTGCGGGTTTTTCGTCCAATTCAACGGAAGCGGCGCATTTGCCCCGAACGCACCGATATTCAGCAAGGTCCAGCAGAAGTTTCGCTTTCGCCTCATGCAGGTCAACGAACCCGCCGAGGGTATGAGTGTGTTTTCTTCCAAAGACGCAACCAATTTTGACTGGATTACCAAGCCCATCGGCAATGGCGCGGCGCGTCCCCTCGCGGAGAATATTGTGGCCTTGTTTCTGTTGCCGAAATTTTCGCGCATCGACACCTCGGGGCAGGCGCTGCTCGCTCCGGATTTTTACTACAACTCGCGCCAGTCTTTTGCGTTCTCCGATGGAACCCTGAAGGGAAACACCCTGCATCAGCTTCCTCCATTGATTCAGGTCACCATGGTGGCCATTGATGAGTCTTCCGCCGCCCGGCTGGAAATGGAATCCGGCATGTCCATGCCACAGATCATTCCCACGGGACGGTTTGCCCAGGCTGCCGATTTTGAAAAGGATCTCAAGGCTCTTGAGGAGGAACTGACGCAACGGCGTCTGCGCTTTCGGACATTCACCACCGTGGTGGCCATTCGCGGCGCAAAATGGAGCGGAGACACCCCATGACCCGGCGGCACGAGACGATCCTGCGAGGCCGGATGCGCGGCTTTAGTCTTATCGAGCTGCTGGCTGTGGTGGCGATCATGGTGATCGCTCTGGCGCTCAGCCTCCCGGCGATTTCTTCAACCCAGGAGGGACTGGAAATCACACGGGGCACCGACATGGTGGTGGACGCCTTGAATCTTGCGCGCCAGCGAGCCCTCAGCCTGAACTGTCCGGTGGTCGTTCGTTTTTACGTTCCTGCGAATGATCCCACAACGGACTATTCCCGGCTTCAAATATTGGCGCTCCACGATGATGGGACTCTCGAACCGCTCGCCAGAATGCAGAGACTCCCGGAACGCGCGGTCATTTCCCGCGCTCCCGAGCTCGGCAATGTTTTCTCGGACGCTCCCGCAGCGCCCCATCCGGCGCTATCTTCCGAAGCCGGATTGCTGGCCTCGGAGTTGCTTGTCCGCAGGGATGGCACCGTGGACCTGCCGGGCAATGACAGCGGTTTTCTGACCGTTGTGCCACGCAATTCCGCTGGCATCACCGATCCCGCAAATTTCGGAATTGTCACCATTGAGCCCCTCAATGCCAATGTGGCCCAGCTGCGACCCTGAACCCATGAAACTTCGCTCCCATTCCCAAGGCGCCGCGCTTCTCCTGACGCTGGCGGCCATTGTCCTGCTGGCCATTGCCAGCGTGGCATTCCTCACGGCGGTGACCCTCGAGAGGCAGTCCGCTTCCGCGTACGCGGATGGCGGGGAAGCGCGCGTTGTGGCGGATTCCGTTGCGGATTTGGTGATGGGGCAAATCCGCGAGGCCACCGAACAATCCGGAACTGTATGGACTTCGCAGCCCGGTCTTCTTAGGACCTTTTCCGCCACCGGAACCGCCGCAGAAGTCTTCAAGTTGTATTCTTCCTTCCCCATGCGCATGGCCGCCAGCGCGTTCAATCCCGCGAGCGATGTACCGTCAGGTTGGGCGACGCGCTCGGCGGCCTACGTGGATATCAACCGTCCAACAGTCAGCCGCGTTGGCGGAACCCAACGGACCGTTTTTCCGATCCTGGATCCGCGCGCTCAGGGAAAAGTCGAGGGCTTTTTCTGTGAGGATTGGCCCGGCGTCTCGACGAATGCATTGCCCATGCCGGTGGCGTGGATGTACATCACCAAGAATGGTGCGCTCACCACGAGCGACAATCTGGACCCGCAAAACCCGCCAATCGCGCGCATCGCCTTCTGGACCGATGACGAAACATGCAAACTCAATATCAATACCGCATCGGAAGGGAATTTCTGGGATATTCCCAGAACATCCACCGGATTTCAGACATGGACGGATGATGGCATTCGCGGGGCGAAGTCCTGTTACAGCCTGGCCATGTCTCAACCGGCGCAGCGGGAATTTCAATCCTATCCCGGCCACCCGGCCACCACATCGCTCAGCCCGGTCCTGTGGAAATATTTTCAGGAGATCAATCCAGCCCTCACCCGGGACAATCGCGGCGGAGGAGCGCCCAATTTTCCGGAGACTTTGTATGCCATGCTTCCCCGGACTTCCGGCGGAGGCTCCCAGGGCGGAACTGCGGCCCTAAAATATGGCAACGCGGCAGTTCCCCTGAAAAATGATCGCCTGTTTTCCTCTGTGGATGAACTCGCATTTCTTCCGCCAACGGGGGCAGGGACCGCTGATCGAATTCGTAATGACTGGTTCACTCGCGACACCATCGAACAAATTCGATTTTTTCTGACCGCCCACAGTCGCGCTCCGGAAATCAATCTTTTCAATCTGCCGCGCGTAACGATCTGGCCCATTCACAAGGGGACCGGCGTCACATACCGGACGGCCTTTGACAATCTCATTGCCTTTGCGTCCACGATCAACGGAGTGCCCTATTATTTTCAGCGCCATGACCCGGATTCCATGACCAAGGATTACACCGACATTGCGGAGAACCAGGCGCTCTATGGGTATTTGCAGGCGCTCACCGCTCGGCCGGTTCCCGGCTTTGGAAGTGGAACGCTCAGCGCAAAATATGGCGTGGATCGGGATCAGATTCTCACGGAAATCCTCGATTATATCCGCTGCACGAACCTGAACGACACCAGCAGCTCGAATCCCGCATTTCAGACTTACGCTCCTCGCGCGGAAGTCGGATCGAATAATGGGCAGCTTAATGCCTGGACCAAGCCCGGTACGGCGCAGATTCTTCCCCTGCGCATTGGTGACACGGCAGGATTTGGGCGGGTACCCACCCTTAATCGCGCCATTTTCCAATTGGCGGCTGCGGAAGACATTCTGGAAAAAGACGGCGGTGGAGCGGTCGTCGGTGGAAATCGCACACTGGAGGCGGGACTTTATTTCGAGACATTTGTGCCTGGGCAGGGATATCCGGCTATGCAGCCGAATGTGGACATTCGTGTCACCCAGACCGCGCCTTTTATCATTACGACCACGGATGGGTCTGGAGTCACGGCGAACGCCAGTTTCAGTTTTTCCGGAACCAATCGCGTCACTGGGTTTTCCCGATGGGGCATCGGTGGGTATGAGGGCTACTTTGGTCAGACCTTTCAGTGGGCGGATGGCCTCAACGCGAAATTCAAGACACTCAACGCAGCCACTCCGGAGCAAAATTATCCCTTTGTTGTCACAAATTTGAAATTGCCTCTCGCCCATCCGGGCAATCCGGATGACCCCTCCTCGCCGCAAGCCATTTCCGTCGCCGGAGGAAGCTTGCGCGTGGAACTTATCGTGAGGAATACCGGGGTCATCTACCAAACGCTGGATCTGAATTTCCCGAGTTTTGTGACAACCCTTCCGA
>WBZO01004045.1_pt2 | contig 11122 bp, 7 predicted proteins | sample 5204261 | NCBI WGS metagenome assembly WBZO01 (sample SAMN12412400, study PRJNA552823) | activated sludge metagenome | isolation source: activated sludge from anammox sidestream of wastewater treatment plant... | place: USA: North Carolina | collected 2017-09 | reverse complement strand
CGGCATGGACCTCAGGCACGACATTCCTGCCGTCCGTGAGAACAGACGCTTCTCGCGGAGCCCGCAGCGCTACATGTAATACAGCCCGGTTTTCCGTAATGTTTATCTTTTCGCCGCGAAACATAGCGTCAATTCGTTCTCGCAGGCCGGATTCCTCAGCCAATTGAACAAGGAGTCTGAGGGTCTCATCAGTAATGCGATTTTTCGAGTAATCCAGATAGATGCCTGCTGCCCCGGCAGCCATACGCTCACCGCGCCCTGGGTCATTGGCGAAAAGCGTGCGAAGATGCAGCGCCTGAATTTTTTTATAGTGGGCTTGAAGCGCTTCCCATGCCGCACGTTTACGGAGCGGCTTCACGTGTGTTGTCATATTCACTCCCTGTGTGTCATTATAGTGTCTTCAGAGATAAATTTTTACATTTTCGGTAAAAAGATTTTTATAAATAAAAGAAATAATCACACAAAGGCACAAAGAGCCATAAAAGAGAATACCGAATGATGAACAAGGAATAATGAATGTTGAAGGATAAGAAAACTTCATAATTTGAAATTCCCTGTTCGATATTCATTTTATTATACATTTCTTTATCGTATTGCTGTGCGAAATCTTTCTTTTTTTGCAAGTTTTTCACAACCCCCTTCACCCCCTTTGCTAAGGGGGAACTCCGAAATCCCCCTTAGCAAAGGGGGACTTAGGGGGTTGTTCCTTTGACCATGTGTTTTGGTTGCGGCAAAACCGCGTTAGGTTGTCCCCTCTTTATCTGGTCTTAAACCTATACCGGGCACAGTACCGGACACGGCCTCACTTGCCAGATTTCACCGGCATATTCGGCAATCGTGCGATCACTTGAAAATTTTCCGGAACCGGCCACATTCAAAATGGCCTTGCGCGCCCATTCATGCCGGTCGGCATATAAACCACACAGCCTCCGGTCCGCCTCAAGGTAAGACTTGATGTCCGCCAAATGCATGTAATAGTCTCCCCGGTTCAAAAGGATGTTGCGCAGAGGCGCAAAAACACCCGGCTCATATCGGCTGAAATAATCAGAGAAAATCAGGTCTAATGCCGAGCGTGTTTCTGCGTCGTTATCATAGTGCCAGTGCGGATTATACCAGCTGCGGCTGTCAGCTACCTGCCGGGCAGTCAGTCCAAACAGGAAAAAGTTTTCTTCGCCCGCTTCCTCAGCCATTTCAATAGTCGCTCCATCGCGGGTGCCGATTGTCAGGGCGCCGTTCATCATAAACTTCATATTACTTGTACCGCTGGCTTCATAACCTGCCGTAGAGATCTGGTTGGAAACATCGCTGGCAGGTATGAGCCGCTCCGCAAGCGAAACGCAATAATCCGGCAGAAAAATGACCTTAAGCCGTCCGCGCATCGCGGGGTCGCCATCGATGGTGCCGGCAAGATTGTTGATAAACTTGATAATAACCTTTGCCAGATGATAAGCAGGAGCTGCTTTGCCAGCGAAGAAAAACGTTCGCGGCGCCATGTCCAAACCGGGATTTGTGCGCAACTGGTTGTAAAGCGTCACGATTCGCAACGCGTTGAGCAATTGCCGTTTGTATTCGTGGATTCGTTTAACCTGGCAATCAAAGATACTGTCCGGATCTACCGTCTGACCACTAGTTGATTTGAGCCAGTCGGCAAATTGAACCTTTGTTGCACGTTTAGCCTTGAGGAACGTTTCGCGAAAACCTTTATCGTCAGCAAGCGGTTTGAGCTTATCCACCTGAGAAAAATCCGTGATCCAGCCGTCGCCGATAGCTCCGGTAATCGTATTTGCCAGCATCGGATTAGCCAGCAGTAGCCACCGACGCGGCGTAACGCCGTTTGTCTTGTTATTGAAACGCTCCGGAAACATTTCGGCAAAATCCCTGACCGTCACTGTACGCAAAAGCCCGGAGTGAATCGCTGCCACGCCGTTGGTGCTATGCGAGCCTGCGATGGCCAGATTGGCCATGCGAATTTTACGCACGTCTCCTTCCTCGACAATACTCATACGCTCAACGCGTCCCTCATCGCCGGCAAATTGACCGCGAACGTCACTGAGGAGGCGGCGATTTATTTCAAGAATGATTTCCAACAGACGCGGAAGCAACCTTTCAAACCACACGAGCGGCCATTTTTCTAGCGCCTCCGGCAACAGCGTGTGATTCGTATACGCCAGGGTCTTTTGGGTGATGTTCCACGCCACGTCCCATCCGAGATGTGCTTCATCAAGCAGAATACGCATCAATTCCGGCACCGCCATTGAGGGATGCGTATCGTTAAGCTGTATAGCAACCTTCTCAGGAAGGGTATTCCAATCAGCATTATTGCTCCGAAACCGGCGCACAAGATCAGCCAGTGAGCAGGCAACAAGAAAATACTCCTGTATAAAACGCAACCCCTGTCCCATACTGGTGGTGTCGTCCGGATAGAGTACCCGTGTGACCGATTCGGCCGTCAGCGTCTCAGCCAGAGCGCCAACAAAGTCACCGCTGCTGAATCGCCGAAAATCAAAATAATCCGGGGCGGCGGCAGCCCAGAGACGAAGCGTATTAACCGTCTTGCCGCCATATCCCACTACGGGGCGATCAAACGGGATACCAAGCAGACTGGAAGATTGACCGTTAATCGCACGCAGCGAACCGCCGCATATCTCGAAGGAACAGTTCAGCCTGACCTCAACCATATCCTGCGGCCGGGCGACTTCCCATGGGTCGGGATGGCGAAGCCAGTTGTCCGGCTGCTCGTGCTGCCAGCCATCCCTGATGGACTGCTTGAAAATGCCGTACTCATACCGAAGGCCGTAGCCCATGGCCGGCAACTGCATCGTGGCCATTGAATCAAGGAAACACGCCGCCAGACGTCCAAGACCACCATTCCCCAGGCCTGCGTCAGGTTCCTGTTCGAGCATGCTGAGCAAATCAATATGCTTCTGCACGGCAATTTGTTTGACAATATCATTGAGCAAGAGATTCGTCACATTGTTGGACAGAGAACGGCCAATAAGAAACTCCATGGAAAGATAATAGGCGCGCTTCGGATTTACATAGTGATACGTATCCTCCGTGCTTATCCAGCGCTGTGAAAGCACATCCCGCACCGAACGGGCAATGGCCTCAAAACGCTCACGTGCGCCGGTCTTTTCCAGGGCGATAACATTGTCAAAAATAAGATGCCGTTCGTATAATCCGTTAGCCGTCCCGGCAAACTGCACCGGTCCGCACCCGTATTGTTTGAGAAGTTCCGATTCCGTGACCTTACCCGCCGGCACTTTTGCGGATGCTGCCATACTTTTTTCGCTCATTTCAATATCCTTTCTGAAGTTATACTCAAGATGTTCATACCATATGAATTTTATATTGACAACAGGGCGGCATGGAAAAACTCCGTTTTTCCATGCTGAACTTGCACGACATTGTTTACGAATCACTCCCTTTGAAATTGGGATAAATACTACAAAATGAATCGTTGGGGGCGCAAGTCGCAGAGCCGTATTACAAAAACACGGACAAGCACGACTTGTCCGTGCCACCCGTCCGCCCGTCCGTCGTTAGATTATGGCGACTATGGATCAAGACCATAAAATCACAAATTGTGCGCTCCTTGAGTATATCTTCTTCTTTTACCACGGATCAATCATGCACCGACGTGATGATCATCATTCCACAGCCGTATCACCGGATGTGAAAGATCATGTTTATAACCCAGTGCACTCAGGCTCGCGGTGCTGAGCATGAAAAACGCACAGGAAACCGATGGCTCAAGTCCGATCCAGCGGACCGTAAAGACTCTGATAAAATGCCCGCTTGAAAAAATCAGCACATTCCCATTAATCTTGCGCACCCTGCCTATTACCCGATCAGCCCGCGCTGCGACCTGAGCCGGTGATTCTCCTCCGGGACAGCCGTCACGGAAGAGCTGCCAATCCGGGTGTTGGGCGTGTATCTCGCTGGAGAGACGCCCTTCATATTCGCCATAGTCCCATTCGACAAGGTCATGATCGGCCTCCGCCACACCTTTAAAACCAGCCAGTTCGCAAGTCCGCACAGCCCGCTGCAGCGGGCTGGTAAATACCCGGGCAAAAGTTATCTCTTTCAGGCGTTCCTTCAGCCGGCTCGCATTCCGTTCGCCGCGCCCGGTCAGCGGCAAATCGGTAAGGCCTGTATACTGCCCCGACAGACTCCAGGCCGTTTCACCATGTCTTGCAAGATAAATGACCGGAAGCTCTTCGCTCATGATTTCATATCTCCTTATTCCTTGTTCATCATTCGAGATTCTTTTTTATGGCTCTTTGTGGTTTTGTGCCTTTGTGTGATTCCTTCTCTTTAACCGAGGCGACACAGCGACGTGCTGCATTTATTTCACCCATGTTGCCCGGACTGCCAAATCTGGTAATGCTCACGTATGAGCGCAACCGCTTCATCGGCATTTGCCGCGCAGCGCGGTATGGTCATATCCCCGGCGTTCGCCAGAGGAGGGTCTGCGGAGAGCATGGAGTCGCGCGCCCACTCGATCAGACCCGGCCACATTTTTCCCACAAGGACCAGCGGCGTATTCTCAAGATGGTGCACCTGCAGGAGTTGCCAGATCATCATTGTTTCCAGAACCGTACCAATTCCCCCCGGCGCGACTACGAAAGCGTCGGAGGTAAGCACAAACTGGTGAAGGCGCGTAAAAAAAGTCCGATGCTCGAACGCCTGGGTTACAAACGCATTGACTTCCTGTTCGAAGGGTAAATCGACTCTAATCCCAACAGACTGGGCATGCCCCTGCACGCTGGCGGCGCCTTCGTTAGCTGCCTGCATGAGCCCGGGACCGCCGCCGGTGATAATATCACATCCCATCCTGGAGAGGGCGGCAGCCGCCCGCCTGGTCTCTTCGTAGCCGAAGGTTCCCTTTTTTGCCCGCGCCGAACCGAAGATCGTAACACGGTAGCGGTCACGCCGGGATGGTTTGAGCCGTGTGAGATTGTTGACAACGTCCCAAAGGCCGAGGACGGAGTTCACAAGCACTTGCTTCACTCCTTCCTCGTCGGTCAGGCTGATCAAATCGGATTTTGTTTCTGCAGGTTTCTTGTTATTCATCTTTATTCGCCTCTCCTTTTTGACAATAATAGAATCCTCATTAATCGCAGGGACACGGAGCGCCGTGCCCCTACGAACTGTCCCCGGTTTTCTCTCAGGTGGGTTTGCAGCCTGAACCCTTTGTTTGGTCAAGGTGACGATATATATTCATTTGCAAAATCTGAGAACAAGATCGAGGTTGAATTGGTACGATAAAACATCGGGCTCAAATTTGTAATGTGAACCCGCCTGGGACAAAATCCCAACGAATTTTAGATACACAGCAAATACTAATCAAAAACAACCCCCTTGCCCCCTTTTTTAAGGGGGAATTTCTTCGATTTTCCCTTAAAAAAAGAGGAGTTTCCTCGTTCCCCCTTAAAAAAGGGGGATTCAGGGGGTTGTCTGATATGCTATGATACATACTTTGAAGTTCCTATACCTAAATTGCAGGGGCACGGAGCGCCGTGTCCCTACGGTATCAGCGCCGCAGTAATGGCTTTCTGCAATGTTGCAAGGCCGGCGCTAACGTCTGAGCCGAGATGAACCCGTAAGGCGCGGCGGCTACGTTCCAGCAGCGCCTGAAAATCGCTTCGCGCCTGGGCTGCCTTGATTACTCCAAACGTATATTTTTGTCCCGGCACAGGCACATCAACTGCATCGTCACACGTGATCTGCAGGAAAACGCCCGTATTCGGCCCGCCCTTAAAAGCCTGCCCTGTCGAATGGAGAAAGCGAGGGCCAAACCCCATACACGTGGCAATCCTCCCGGCATCGCGCACGTCCTTCCGGATCGCCTGTAACTGCTGCTCATGCGCTTTGTTCATTTCCAAATAGGCAAGCAGCGCAAAATAATCGCTCGTATTGAAACGGCTCAGATGCGCCCTGAGATACCCTGCCAGCGTGCGATTACCTTTCATTACCGTCCGTAAGGAATCCGTATTCCTTTCATCTGTGTAGAGATTGATTCCCTCCCCGGTGAAGATGGGTGTTTCCGGGGGAAGTGTACCGTCTTTTTCATACTCGGAGGCTAGTTTCCGTGTCGCGATCTTGCTCGCTTCCACATCAGGCTGATCAAAGGGATTAATGCCGATAATCGAGCCTGTCACTGCGGTTGCGATCTCCCAGCGGAAAAATTCTTCACCCAGATCGTAAGGATCGTCTATCGCAATGCGTATAACGGGATGACCGGCACGTTCCAACGCTTCGATCAATTCGTCCTGTGCAGCATCCGGCGCCAAGCCCAGTCTCAGATAGACAAACAGGCGATCGTTGCCATAGACATCAGGCTTTCCGGGTATTTCCCGATCGACTGGAATCAATCCCTTGCCTGCCTTCCCTGTTGATCCGGCCAGCATTTGCTCCAGCCACGCGCCAAGATCATAAATGCCCGGCGAAGTAATAATCGTGGCTTTGTCGCGGCCAAATTTACCTGCGGCTACCCCAAGGATAGCACCAAGCATGACCCCCGGATTTTCTTCGATCGGAACCGATGGCATGCAGGCATAGACCATCTCCTCCGTTCTATCCAGAAACTTCACCACATCCACTCCCATGATGGCCGCAGGAACCAGACCAAAATCGGAAAGCGCCGAATAGCGCCCGCCAATATTTGGCCAGCCGAAGAAGACATGCCGAAAGCCATCGCTTTCGGCAACCTGCTGCATCCTAGAGCCTGGATCCGTAATGGCAATAAACCGTTTTCCGGCTTCCTTTAAACCAACGATCTGAGCAACCCGGTCGAAAAAATACTGTTTAAAAATGTTGGTTTCGAGGGTTGAGCCCGATTTGCTCGAAACAATGAAGAGGGTGTTTTTCAGATCGACCTTCTCTTCGTAAGCCTTCACCTGGGCCGGGTCGGTCGAATCGAGCACGTAAAGTTCCGGGAATCCGCTGATGGTACCGAATATCTGTTTCATCACTTCGGAACAGAGACTTGATCCACCCATGCCTAACAACAAGACGTGGGAGAAGCCGGTGTTTCTGGCTATTTCAGCGATCCGGGTCAAGCGCTGGATATGGGCCAACTGGTCATTGGCGATGCCAAGCCAGCCGAGCCACCGCGCTTCATCCTTGCCGGTCCACAACGACGCATCCCTGCCCCAAAGCCTTCTCACCTTCTCCTGTGCGCTCCATTCTGCCAATGTGTCCTTTACTGCAACGGCCATGGGTTCAGGGAGTTGGTAAGTCATACGATTAATTTTTCCTGTCCCTGCTTCTCTGCTTTGCTTCTTCACCGCCGTCAGCAGCTTGCCAAAGGCATCCGAGAAGAGCTGCACACCCTCGGCGAGTAACGTGTCGGCTACTTTTTTCAGGGAGACTCCGGCTTCAGCGAGCGCTTCCATGGTATCATAGGCAGACTCGATATCTTCTGTAAGGCTTGCACGAGGCCGCCCGTGATCTCGAAATGCCTCAAAGGTTGCGAGTGGGATCGTGTTAACGGTATCGGGCCCGATAAGCTCTTCTACGTATATGACATCACGATAGTTGGGATTTTTCGCGCTTGTGCTGGCCCATAACAAGCGCTGCGTCTGTGCGCCCCGGCTGCTCAGCGTCTGCCAGCGCGGGCCGCTGAAAAGTTCCAGATAGCGCTGGTAGGTTAGTCTGGCATTTGCAATAGCCACCTTGCCGGTAAGACTGCGCAGAAGGTTCTCTTCTTTTGGGGTCATCGCTGCCTGCAACCGCGCAGCTATGAGGGTGTCGATGGCGGTATCAATCCGGCTGATAAAAAAACTGGCAACGCTTGCTACCCGCTTCAGGTTACCGCCGCGGGTGGCGAATTTCTCCAGCCCTGCAATATACGCTTCCACCACCTGCTCGTAGACCTCGCGGGAAAAAAGCAGCGTCACATTAACGTTGATCCCCTCGCTGATAAGCTGATGAATGGCTGGAATACCTCTGGCAGTGGCCGGAATTTTGATCATCAGGTTGTCGTGCCCAACGGTTTGCCATAATCGTCTCGCTTCATCTATCGTGCCCGCCGTGTCGTGCGCAAGGAACGGAGACACCTCCAGACTTACATAACCGTCACGCTTCGAAGTCTCATCATACACCGGTCGCAAAGCATCTGCGGCATCCTGAATATCGCGAACTACGATTTTTTCATAGAGCGTTTTTGCATCCATCGTTCGCGCCTCCGGCGTTTCAAAAACATTGCGGTAATCAGCGCTGCCGGCGATGGCTTTTTCGAAGATCGCCGGATTGGAGGTTACGCCACGCAGTCCGTCATCATCGATCAGACGGCGCAACTCACCGCTGGTGATCAGGCTGCGGCGGATATAATCGAGCCACACGGATTGTCCAAAGACCTGCAGGGAGCGCAACCGGTTCTCCAGGGCTGTCATCTTGGCGAGCCTGCGCAGATGCCTGCCCTCACCGGTAAAACTCGCACGTACAAACGCATGAATCAGCTCACGGGCAAGCTCAATGCCAACAACACGACCACCGAGCACCAGCACGTTCATGTTGTCGTGCTCTACTCCCTGATGCGCTGAGTAGGTGTCATGGCATAGCCCGGCGCGAACGCCGTGAATCCTGTTTGCTGCCATCGATGCCCCTACTCCGCTGCCACACAGCAGGATGCCACGCTCTGCACGGTTTTCGCGCAGGGCTTTGCCGATGGCTTCAGCATAGTCCGGATAGTCTACGGGATCTTTGCTGTGAGTGCCCACGTCAATCACCTCGTGATTCTCCCTGGTTAAAAAGGCTTTCACTTCTTCTTTCAGGTCGAATCCAGCATGATCAGAACCAACGACGATGCGCATATTTCACCTCAAATTTCTATCATGTCGCCCAGATTGGGTATCTCCGGCCGCAAACCGTGCTGTGAACGGATAAGCTCTGAAAATGTTTTTCGTGCCCGGTCTTCCCCATGCGTGATTATCACGCGGGGCCGTGAAGGCGCAACAGCGGCAAACCATTTCAGCAGGTCGTCCTGTCCGGCATGGGCGCTGAATCCCCCCATGGTGTGGACCGATGCGCGCACGGCGACTTCTTCGCCAAAGATCGAGACCGATTCCTTGCCGTCCACAAGTTGTCGCCCAAGGGTGCCGGGTGACTGAAATCCCACGATCAGGACGGCCGTCTCCGGACGATGCAAATTGTGCTTTAGATGGTGCATGATCCGTCCGCCGGTGCACATACCGTTGCCAGCCATGATCATGCATGGACCCTTCACATCATTGAGCACCTTGGAATCCCCTGCGGTAGGACAAAACTTCGCGCTCTGAAGATTCTCGCGCAGATCACCGGATTTGACCATGACCCTGGCCTCCTGGTCGAACAGCTCGTTGTGCTTGCCGTAAATTTTTGTCGCCTCGATCGCCAGGGGGCTGTCGAGGTAAATCGGGAATCGCGGCAGCGTTTTATTGCGGAATGCCCCTGCCAGGAGATAGAGCAGCAATTGTGTCCGCCCAACGGCAAATATGGGAACGAGAATTTTGGCCTTCTCTTCAATCGCCTTTGCGATAATTTTTCGCGCCCCGATGGCCGTCTCCTGCAGAGAGTGGTGATTCCGGTCTCCATAGGTAGACTCCATGATAACGACGTCTGCTCGTTCAAAGGGAACGGGATCGTTCAGCAGCGGCGCCCCGCGCGGCCCCAGGTCGCCGGAGAAGACCACAACCTTTTTTTTGCCGCCTTCCTCCACGGTCAGCTCGACGCTGGCCGAGCCGATCACGTGCCCGGCGTCGACCAGACGCGCCTGAACGCCCGGCGCAACCTGCACCGGCTGATTATAGGCAACCGGACTGATCAAAGGCTTCAGACGAAGCACGTCTTCTTCCTCATACAGCGGTTCGAGCGGTGTTTGACCTGAGCGTGCTCTTTTCCGGTTTTCACGGTCAAGATCTGCTTTTTGGAGAAAAAAAGAATCGCGGAGAATCAACCGCGCCACATCGAACGTGGGCTGAGTGGCATAGATTGGGCCATGATACTCCTTCCGGGTAAGTAACGGCAAACGGCCAATATGATCAAGATGTGCGTGGGTGAGCACCACCGCATCAAGTCTACCGCTTTCAAGCTTTGCCCGTTGACGATTCTTTGCACGTTCTTCCTTACCGCCCTGAAACAATCCGCAATCAACCAGCACGCTCGCGTGCTTCGTTTTCACGTGATAGGCAGAACCGGTTACGTCACCCGTTGCGCCGTGGAAATAGATTTTCATCGGTTTCCTCTTTAAGGTGCAAGGAATTTCAATGCGAAATCGTGGCGTAAGGGTTTATCCTCCGCCCTTAGCAGACCACAAGGGACTTCGTCGTGAGCCTTTGTCGTGAACTCAGACAAACGCTCAGTCAAACAATCAGTGCCACACCCGTTTGCTGTGCGCATATCTTAATACGGCCAGGTCCAGTTGACAATCTCCGGGCGATCGATGCCTTCCTCATGTGCGTAACGCAGATTGTCTATGATGGCATTCTTCATTTGCTCCTTTAGATGTGCTGCCTTTGTGCGCAACTTTGGCACACGGTCGATAATATCGATGACCAGATGGAAACGCGAAGTTTCGTTCAGCATCGCCAGTTCGAGCGGAGTATTGATGTTACCCTTTTCCTTGTAACCGCGCACGTGCAGGTGATCATGTCCCTTGAAGCGGTACGAGAGCTTGTGGATGAGCCATGGATAGCCATGAAAGTTAAAAATGATCGGTTTATCCGTAGTGAACAGGCTGTCGAACTCTCGTTCCGTTGACCCGTGCGGATGCTCAGACGCCGGTTGCAGCTTGAACAGGTCTACTACGTTGACAAAGCGCAGCTTCAGATCCGGCACCCGCTCACGCAGAATAGCGGCCGCCGCCAATGCCTCCATGGTGGCAACGTCGCCGCAGGAAGCCAGCACTACGTCGGGCTCTTCGCCCGCATCCGTGCTCGCCCTGGCCCAGATGCCAAGCCCTTTGGCGCAGTGAATGATCGCCTCGTCTATGGTGGTAAACTGCAGATGTTTCTGCTTATCGGCAACAATGACATTAATGCAATTCGTGCTGCGCAGACACTGGTCTGCCACTGCAAGCAGCGTATTGGCGTCTGGTGGAAGGTAGATACGCGTAACCGACGGGCTCTTGTTGGTAACA
>WBZO01006629.1_pt1 | contig 11125 bp, 9 predicted proteins | sample 5204261 | NCBI WGS metagenome assembly WBZO01 (sample SAMN12412400, study PRJNA552823) | activated sludge metagenome | isolation source: activated sludge from anammox sidestream of wastewater treatment plant... | place: USA: North Carolina | collected 2017-09 | reverse complement strand
CGCCACTCACAAGGGCAAAGATAGCGCAACGGAGATGCTGGCCGCGCTCGGTTGGGCAGCCGCTGCTGGCACCGTCATCTACGTCGTCTTCATGGACGAGAAGCGCCGGCGCCAGGCCAAATCGATAGCCAAGGCTACCTGCAACGGTCTCCTGGTAATGGTGAACAGCGCCAGCAAACGAAACTGATTTCGACAGACGCATTGCCCGAGCGCGCTGGTGGCGAAATCCGATTCGCCACCAGCGCTTCGTTTCCGGCATGGGGCCCTCGCTCAGGCAGCGCGAGTCTTGACCCGGCCGTGGCAATGCTTGTACTTCTTGCCGCTGCCGCACGGGCAGGGCGCATTGGCGCCGATCTTCTTGCGGCTGACCTGCTGCGGTTTGGCCTCGTCGTCGGTGCGGTTGACCGTCGTCGCCTCTTCGGTAATTCGCGTCTGCACTGGTTGTTCGGCGATGGCGGGTTTGACCCGAAAGATCGTGTGCACCGTATCGTGGCGGATATGGTCGGTCAACTCTCCAAACATCCGGAAGCCCTCGGTCTTGTATACGACCAATGGGTCCTTCTGCCCGTAGGCTTGCAGCCCGACGCCTTCCCGTAGCTCGTCCATCGACGTCAGGTGCTCGACCCAGAGGCGGTCGATAACGCTCAGCAGGACATGCCGTTCGACCTGGCGCATCGTTTCCGCACCGAAGCGGTCTTCGACCTCCTGGTACGCCTCGTCGGCATCCTCCTGTAGAAGATCGAGCAGGTCGTCGTGCGACAACCCGGCGATTTCATCGACTGAAACTCGCTCGATTCCCGCCTCCAGCGGGAACAGGGCGTTGTATTCACGCGCGATGGCCTCGTAATCGGTATCGGCCCCCTTCTGACCGAGATGGCGGCCGACGATCGCATCGAGTTCCTCAGTGACCAGCTCGTCCATCTTGTCGGACATATCGTCACCGGCCACGATGCGACCCCGATCGGCGTAGATGACCTCGCGGTGCCGGTTCATGACGTCGTCGTATTGCACGACGTGGCGCCGAATATCGGAGTTGTGGCCTTCGACCTTGGTTTGCGCACTCTCGATCGATTTCGAGATGATGCCATGCTCGATCGGGGTTTCGTCGTCCATCCCAAGCTTGCCCATCAGGCCGCGAACGCGATCGGTACCAAAGCGGCGCATCAGTTCATCGTCGAGTGACAGATAGAACCGGGTGGAACCGGGGTCGCCCTGGCGGCCGGCGCGGCCACGGAGCTGATTGTCGATGCGGCGCGCCTCGTGGCGTTCGGTGCCAATAATGTGCAGACCGCCGGCATCGGCCACACCCGGGCCGAGGATGATGTCGGTACCACGGCCAGCCATATTGGTAGCGATGGTCACCACACCCGGCTGGCCCGCGCCTGCCACGATGGCGGCCTCGCGCTCGTGCTGCTTGGCGTTGAGCACATCGTGCGGAATGCCTCGCTGGGTCAACATCAGACTGAGTCGTTCCGAGGCCTCGATCGATACCGTGCCGACCAAAATCGGGCGACCAGCTTCACGCATTTCCTCGATCTCATCGATAACCGCGTTGAACTTGGCCGTTTCGGAGTTGTAGACGAGGTCGGCGTAATCGTCGCGGATCATCGGTCGGTTGGTCGGAATCACCACGACCGGCAGGTTATAGATTCGCAGGAATTCCTCTTCTTCGGTCTCGGCGGTACCGGTCATACCCGCCAGTTTTTCGTACATGCGGAAGTAGTTCTGGAAGGTGATCGTGGCCATGGTGACGTTCTGGCGTTGTACGCGTACGCCTTCCTTTGCTTCGATCGCCTGGTGCAGACCTTCGCTGTAACGCCGGCCAACCATCATGCGGCCGGTGAATTCATCGACGATGATCACCTCGCCGTCCCGAACGATGTAGTCCTTGTCGAGGTGGAAGATGGCTTCCGCCTTGAGGGCCTGTTCGAGATAGTGGGTGAGATCGATATAGCGATCGTCGTAGATACTCTCCCCTTCGGGGATACCGGCTAGCTGTTCGACCCGATCGACCCCGTCCTCGGTCAACGACACGGTCTTATGCTTGGCATCGACCTCGTAATGCCGGTCGGGCCGGAGTTGGCGAACAATCTGGGCGAACTGATAGTACTTGTCGGTTGCGCGCTCGGCCTGGCCGGAAATGATCAACGGCGTGCGGGCTTCGTCGATGAGGATATTGTCGACTTCGTCGACGATGGCGAAATTCAGTCCGCGCTGCACTTGCTGCTCGGCCGAGACGACCATGTTGTCGCGCAGGTAGTCGAAGCCGAATTCGTTATTGGTTCCGTAGGTGATGTCGGCGGCATAGGCTTCGCGCCGTTCGACGGGGCGCAGAAATTCCAGCCGGGGATCAGGCGATTCCCATTCGGCATCGAAAACATAGGCCTCGTCATGCTGGATACAGCCGATGCTCAACCCCAGGTAGTTGTAGACGCGGCCCATCCACTGGGTATCGCGCCGGGCCAGATAATCGTTGACGGTGATGACATGCACACCCTCGCCGGTGAGCGCGTTGAGCGCCACGGCAGTGGTGGCGGTCAGCGTCTTGCCTTCACCGGTCCGCATCTCAGCGATCTTGCCTTCGTGCAGTACGATACCGCCCATGAGCTGAACGTCGAAATGCCGCTGGCCGAGGGTCCGGCGAGCTGCTTCCCGAACCGATGCGAAGACCTCGGGGAGAAGATCCTCCAAATCCTCACCGGCTTGGTAGCGTGCTGAATAGACGAGCTTGAATTGGGCAAATTCGTCGTCGGACGCTTCGAGCATTTGTGGCTCGAGGGCGTTGATCTCTTCGACGATCGGATAGAGTTTGCTGAGGTTTTTGTCTTGCGTTGAGCCGAATACTTTTTTCAGCAGTGATCGCATCGAATTCAGAACCTTTATGGTGAAGATCGTTTGTCGGAATCATTGGGCGGCGCTGCAATCGTCGCGCCCGACAGTATAGCGTCGAACATAACCGCTCCGGTTTCAAAGTCTTGCGACCGGAGCATTCTGGAACGAAATGGACGAATCGAATTCGAACGAAACTGGCTCACCGCGGTTTGCCGATCGAGTCTACGAGATCGTGTGTCGCATTCCGAGTGGATATGTCACTACGTATGGGGATATTGCACGGACGCTGGGCGACCCACGCGGAGCACGCCAGGTTGGCTGGGCCATCGCGGGCTCGCCCGCGGGGCTGGACTTGCCGTTCCATCGGGTGGTGAATCGTGATGGATTCCTCAGCGGCGGTTGGGCCTTCGGCCACCCGGAGGTCATGAAGCAGCGGTTGCTGGCCGACGGAGTCCGTTTCGTGGACGAATACACCGTCGATATGAAACGCTGTCACTGGACACCAGACGACGACTCACCCGCCGCCGACGAAATGGACGATCTCGAGCAGGTCTCCCTCTTCGATGACCACTTCGGAAAAGAGCGGGCGCTTGACGATCTCGCCATTCCGTTCGACGACAACGAGGCGTTCGTGGAGATCGCGCCCAGCGAGAAACGCCGAAATCGTCGTTCCAACCGATAGCTCGGTCGGTTTTCCATTGATGGTGGCCGTTATCATCGGGCCGGTTCGGTCGGTCACAGATTGCTCCAACGCAGATCGATATTGCTCGACACGCTCGCGGATGGTCGAGCGTTGTGTCAACGGGCTCATAATCGCCATGCCGGCTGCGCCCGTAGCCAGAACAGCGGAGGCCCGCCCGGGCGTCATGCCTCCAATAGCCAACACCGGGGCCGGCGCGGCATCGACGATCGTTCCCAGCCCCTCGAGGCCAATCGGTCGACGGCCCTCCTTGGAAGCGGTTTCGAACACGTGCCCGGCAATGAGATAACTGGCGCCTTCCGATTGGCGGGCCGACTCGGCCGAATGGACCGATCTTCCAACCAACGCGTCCGGGCCCAATATCCGTCGCGCTTCTTCGATCGTCGCGCCTCTCTCTGGCAGATGCACCCCTACGCCCAGTTTACGGGCCAACGTGATGTTCGAATTGACGATCACCCGGGTACTCGGGCCGGAACGGAGCATGATCCCGCGCACCAGGAGTTCGAGTGCCAATTGGTCGAGTGCTGGTTCGCGGACCTGGATCAAATCGATTCCTGCCCCGGCAGCCGCCTGCGCCAGATCAGGCAGTGGCGCATCCGATCGGATCCTGTCGGTGACCCACATCAGCACCGGTCTATCGAAGTGCGCCATCAACCACTTCCCGAAGCGCGGCTGCCGCCGCCCGCGGATCGCTCGACCGGGAAATGGCGCTCATCACCGCCACGCCGACCGCGCCGGCACGGATGACACTGGCAGCGTTCCCGGCGTCGATCCCGCCGATACCGATCACGGGAATATCGGCGATGCCAGCTCGACGTTCGAGAAGCCGGAGTCCGATCGCCGGACCCGCGTCGGACTTCGAACCGGTGCCGAATACGGGACCGACGCCCAGATAGTCAGCACCTTCGAGCCGGGCGGACCGTACCCCGGTATCGGTATCCGGCGAAAAGCCGATGACGAATTGGGTACCGGCCATTCGACGCGCCGCCGGAATCGGCAGGTCGTCCACCCCGAGGTGAGCGCCATCGGCGCCGGCGGCAAGCGCAAGATCGACCCGATCGTTCAGGAAAAACGCGGCGCCGTGATCGACACACAATTCTCGGACGCGTTCGGCGGTCTGAAGGGTATCGAGATCGGTCCCCGATTTCTCGCGGAGCTGGACCGCGGTCACACCGCCAAGCAGCGCCGCTTCGAGGGTCTCCAGCAGGCCGCCAGGAGTATCGTGCGACCCGACGACCAGATAGACGCGCAGTTGGTCGGCCAGCATGTGCTCACTCACGATCGGGTGCCAACCACTCCCTCGAGCGGGCTGCTCGCGGAGGCGTAGGCTTTCCGCGGAATTCTGCCCGCCAGATAGGCCTTGCGCCCCGCGGAAACCCCCTCGGCAATCGCGGATCCCATGAGCGCCGGGTTGCTGGCCAGCGCCACGGCCGAATTGACGAGCACGGCATCCGCGCCCGCTTCCATGGCCTGCGCCGCATCCGAGGGGACGCCGATACCGGCGTCGACCACGACTGGTACTTCCGCTTGCTCGATAATGATGCGGATCGCTTCGATATTCACCAATCCCTGGCCCGAGCCTATGGGTGACCCTAGGGGCATCACCGTTGCCGTTCCGAGCTCCTGGAGCCGCTGCGCAAGAATCGGATCGGCGCCGATATAGGGCAGCACCGTGAAACCTTCCGCGATGAGCACCTTGCTCGCCTCGTAGGTTTCGATCGGGTCGGGAAGGAGATACTTCGGATCGGGAATGACCTCCAGCTTGACCCAATCGGAAAGCTCCAGCGCGCGCGCCATACGCGCCACCCGTATCGCTTCCTCCGCGGTCTTGCAGCCGGCGGTGTTGGGCAGAATCGTGTATGTCTTCCAATCGATGTCTTCGAGAATGGATCGGCTCTTCGGATCGTCGAAATCGATGCGCCGGAGCGCGACCGTAATGATTTCCGCCTGTGCCGCGGTGAACGCGGCGTTCATTTCCTCGGAGGTCCGGTATTTGCCGGTTCCGAGCATCAGACGGCTGCCGAAGCTCTTGCCATTGATCGTCAATCTGCCGTCGTGGATGGAATTGCCATTGGAATCGAACGACATGATCTGCTCCCTCTAGTGATGCGAGCCAACCGGCTCCAGTGCAAAAAAGTGATTGACAGGGGAGTGCCCACCGCCGACCCGGTAACTCGTTCGGAGCGCTTCGGTCAGGTAGCTCTTGGCGCGGGCGATCGACTCGATCGGCGCGTGGCCAAGCGCGAGATTGGCAGTGATCGCTGCCGAGAAGGTGCAGCCGGTGCCATGCGTGTTTTCCGTTTCCACCCGCTCGGCTTCCAGCTCGGTGAAATCGACGCCATCGAACACAATATCGAGTGGCAACCCGGCCCGATGACCGCCCTTGATCACCACGATACGCGCACCCAGATCAGCAAGCACGCGGGCTGCCTCGCGGGCGTCGTCATCGTTTTCGATCTCGATCCCGGTAAGCTCCGCCGCCTCGTGGTAATTGGGGGTAACGACAAACGAGACCGGAATCAACTCGCGCTTGATGGCGCCCACGGCATCCGGATCGAGCAGGAAGTTTCCGCTCTTGGAGATCATGACCGGATCGACAACAGTGGGAATACCCCAGGCGTGCACCCGTTCGGCGACTGTGGAGACGATCTTCGCGCTGGAGAGCATTCCCGTCTTGATCGCTCCGGCGCCGATATCTTCCAGCACGGAATCGATCTGGGCTGCGACGATCTCTTCGGGCACCTCGGCCACCGCGATGACCTCGCGGGTATTCTGGGCGGTCACCGCGGTGACCGCGCTCGTTCCGTAGACACCGTGAGCGGCAAAGGTCTTGAGATCGGCCTGTATCCCTGCGCCACCGCCGGAATCGGAACCAGCGATGGTCAACGCCTTGGGAACTGCCTGTTCGGCATCGAACGCGGTCACGGAGCACTCCAGGTGAACAAAAAAACGCCGATGGCAGTTGCCATCGACGACGTCGATCGTTGCCGTCCCTTCGCCGGAATGACCCGGATCAGGTTCGGAGGGTTGGCGTCCATTTCCGGTCGCGCTCTCAGCGATGCTCGCACCCCTGGCAACACTTCCTAGCATAGCACGGAATCGCTATGCCTTTGTTGGAGAGTGCGCCGCAAGGGCAGTGGTAAAATAAACCGCTGTCCGCGCGTGCGGAATCCGCCAGCTTCTCCACAACAGAAGGGCAATACGTGAACGTTTTGGACGGCCTGCAGAACATTCGGGCCCGGCTCGTCGAGAACGGCGCCGAATCCGCCACCCTGGCCACGGTCGATCTTTTCATCAAGCGGGCGTCACTGCCAGCGGCGAAGAATGCCTCGGTCAATTCCCAACTCCAACTGGTTCGTATGTTGATGCGGACGCCCGAGTCGAATACCAACGTCCGGGTCTACAACGATTTCGTGCGGCTGGAAGAAGAGATGGAATCGGCCGCCGTGCAGGCACAGGAGCGGCGGGACGCCGAAGACGCCCGCCCGGTGCCGAAAACCAAGAAATATTACAAAGAGCAAAAAGAGCGCGAAAAGAAAACGCAATCCGGCGCTTGATCCACCCGGGGACCCCTCCACTTCGGGGGCCAGAGTCGTGCGGCGTCCGCGTAGAGCAGAACGTTCACCTCCTCCTGGAGTCGACCATTGGGCGGCCTAAGGACACGAAGGTCCTCCACGACGGCTTGCGGCGGTGGTTTTCGAACGCGGCTAGATTGCCGTCGCGAAGATTTCGTCCTCGCAACACAGGTTTGCCCGATATCCCTCCGCGAGTCGTTCGTAGACGTGCAGAATGGACGACGCGACCGTTTGCCATGAAAAGCGCAGGGCGGTTTCATGCGCTCGCCGGCCGAACAGCTTGCGCCGCTCATCATTGCTGAGTAGATCGAGGACGCAGCGACCATGGGCAGCGCCATCTCCGATCGGAGCGAGGTAGCCATTCCGCCCATCCTCGACCGTGAACGCCAGCCCGCCAGCCCGCGACGCCACCACCGGGGTCGCGCAGGCCATCGCCTCGACGGCGACCAACCCGAACGATTCGTAGCGCGATGGCACTGACACCACGTCGGCGGCCGAATAGAAAACTGGCAACCGGTCCTGGGGTTGCGAACCCCAGAGCACCAGGCGCTCCTCGATGCCCATCGATCGAGCGCGCTCGACCAAAGCCGCCAGTGGACCTACCGGCTCACCCGCGTCGTCCAAATCCCCGCCAACGATATGGGTTCGGGCAGCGGAGCCCGACTCTTTCAGGAATTTGGTCGCCTGCAGCAGGGTGTCCAGTCCCTTGATTGGGTCGATCCGTCCGACGAAAAGCACGACCTGTTCGTCCGGGGCGATATCGAGCTCGCCACGACATTCATCGCGGTCGAGCGGCCGGAAGAGCGTGGTATCGACTCCGGGCGGGATCGTGCATATCTTGTCGCTGGGGCAGCGCTGCCGCCAGATCAGATCGGCAGCCTCGTCCGGATTGGCCGCGATGATGCTGTCGGCCATTCCGACCAACTTGTCCTCGATGGTGGCTCGGAGCGAGGTCTCCTGTTCCGACCGCGGCGAGACGATGTTCTTCATATGCGCGGTGGTGTGGAACATCAGGGAATAGGGGGTGTTCCAATAGCGTTTCAACAAATGCGCTGTCCATCCAGACAGCCAGTAGTGCGCATGCACGACGTCGTAGCGGACGGCATCGCGCAGGGAGTAGAGCGCCATTTGTTCTGCAAATTCGGGGAGAAGATCGAAGAGTCGGTTTTTGTCGACCGGTTCCGATGGTCCGGCGGTGATATTGATGAGATTGACGCCTTCGCAGATTTCGACGATTTCTGGGGCGTGCGGGTCGGTGCGCCGGGTAAAGACATCGACCGGGAGACCGAGATCGGCCATGTGGCAAGAGAGCTCGCGAACATAAACGTTCATGCCGCCCGCGTCTTTGCCACCAAGCGTCGCGAGCGGCGACGTGTGGACCGAAATAGCAGCAACGCGCCGGAGGTGGTCGGTCTCGTATCCGAAGACCGACGGCCCGGCATAAGTCGGGATTGTCATGCTGTCAAAAACTCCAGAGTGGCGAGCTCCCTCGCCCGATGATTCTGAATCTTCAGCGCGTTACATTTCGTAAGCACGCAGCCGAGGCACTATAGCAGGTCTGGGGCGACGGTATGCAAAGCGGAAAGACGCCGGGGCAGGAAGACATGTTACTCGATCTGGCGAGCCGGACCTGGCGGTGTGCTAGGATGATCCCGAGAACGCGGCCCGTGTAGCTCAGTGGATAGAGCGCCGCCGTCCTAAGGCGGGCGTCGGGGGTTCGAATCCCTCCTCGGGCACCGCATCGAATCGAATACGATGGATGGATGCGAACGAATTCCCGGTTCTGTGCTATCCTCCCATCCGCTCTCGGGGAGTAGCGCAGCCCGGTTAGCGCGCAGCGTTCGGGACGCTGAGGTCGGAGGTTCAAATCCTCTCTCCCCGACCAGCCCGAAGGGGGAGTGCATCGCACTCCCCCTCGTCATTTCCACAGGACATACTTCCGGCCGAAATGACCCAACCCTCCAGAAACGACATTCCAACATCGATAGAGGAAAATCCGCTCCGCGCCTTGCCACCGGTTTCGGCGGTGCTCGAATCGCTGCCCGAGGCGAACCTCGAAGCCGGCGTCCTGGCCGTGGTGGCCCGGGAAGAGCTTGCGTGTGTGCGCGCCGAGATCGAAGCAGGCGCCCGCCTGGATCGTGAGGCGATTCTGCAGCGGTGCCGGCATGCCGTCGAAGCGATCGAGGATACGCGGTTCGATCCGGTCATCGATGGAACGGGCATCGTCCTTCATACCAATCTCGGTCGAGCTCCAGTGAGCCGCGCGACGGCCGAGGCGATGGCGCTGGCCGCGTCGTCGTATGTCGCGCTGGAGATCGATCCGCAAACGAACCAGCGCGGCGGCCGCATGGACGAGATCTCGCGGCTCATGAACCTGTTAACCGGCGCCGAGGCAACGCTGGTCGTCAACAACAATGCCGGTGCGCTGCTGCTAACGCTGGCGGCCCTCGGTGCCGGGCGGTCGGTGGTCGTGTCCCGGGGAGAGGCGGTCGAAATCGGTGGTGGTTTTCGAATTCCGGATGTCATTGCTCAGAGTGGCTGCATCTTGACCGAGGTCGGGACGACCAACCGCACCTATGCGGCCGATTATCGGCGAGCGGTGGGCGAATCGACGGCTGCCCTTCTGAAGGTGCACACGAGTAATTTCCGGATCGAAGGATTCACCTCCGGGGTGACCTCAGCGGAACTGGGAGTGGTTGCGCGTGCAGCCGAAATCCCGTTGATCGAGGATCTGGGCAGTGGCGCATTGCTGGACACCGCGAAATACGGCTTGCGCCACGAGACCACGGTCGCGGAAGCCATCGGCGCAGGTGCCTCCGTGGTCACGATGAGCGGGGACAAGCTGCTGGGCGGCCCGCAAGCCGGGATCATTGCTGGTCAACGCCAACTCGTCCGGCAAATCGAGCGGCATCCGCTGGCGCGCGCACTGCGATCCGACAAGACGACCCTCGCCGGGGTTGCGACCACATTGCGGCATTACCTGCGAGGCGAAGCCGAAACCGACATTCCCATCTGGCGCATGATCGGCGCCACGGTAGACGACCTCGATGCACGTGCCCGGTGCATAGCGGACCCACTCGAGCTGGCAGTCGTGCCCTCGGTCGCGTCCATCGGCGGAGGTTCGCTGCCGGGAGAAACCCTCCCCAGCCGCGCCATCAGGATCGAAACAATGCATTCGGACGATGTCGCCCGGGCGCTGCGCACCGGCAAACCGCGGGTCTTTCCGTATATCCGCGATGGCGCGGTGCTGGTCGATGTGCGCACCGTCCTGCCCGAACAGGATCCGGATCTCATGGCTGCGCTGGAGCGCGCCCTGAGCCGATCAACGAGCGAATGAACGTGGCTTTTTGCTTCCGGTGCGTGTCCGGGAATCGGCAAAGTAGGGGCTGACGGGCGGATAGGTTCGTTTGTGCATGAGCGAGAGCTTGTCGTATTGGGCGAGCAGGGCTGGAAGCAACTCCTGGTCTCGCGCCGATTCGGCCGCTGCGATCTCGCTGCGAAGATGGGCGGAGAGCAGATCGTAGCGTTCTCGTTCAAGCCGCATGAGCGTTTGCAGCACTTCCTCACGCACATCGCCCGGGAGCTGGCCCGGCCGGTTGTCAAGGGTGGCGAGCAATTCGTTCGCGTGCGCTGCCAGCACGGGATCGAGGGTTTCGGTGAATCCCGGTTCGAAGTGCTCATCGGGGAGCGCAGGATCGCGCACGATTGCCAGCAACGTTCGATTGCGAGCATCCATGACTTCATCTGGCGGCACTTCGCCCGTCAGGTCGAATACCAGCGCCCGGTATCTGAGCAGCAGCGCCAACAAATGATCCTCGACCTGAAAGGCTGGCGCGCGCTCCGCTTGAGCCGACCGCTGGCCCGATCGTTGCACCGCGGATGGCACATGTCGCTGAAGCCTGGCCTGCACATCGCGGAAGGGGAGATCGAGTCGCCGGCCGATTAGCTGGGCATAGTGACTCCGTGTCAATTCATCGGGCACGAGTTGCATGACGGGACCCAGCCGGTCCACGGCATG
>WBZO01006625.1_pt1 | contig 11126 bp, 17 predicted proteins | sample 5204261 | NCBI WGS metagenome assembly WBZO01 (sample SAMN12412400, study PRJNA552823) | activated sludge metagenome | isolation source: activated sludge from anammox sidestream of wastewater treatment plant... | place: USA: North Carolina | collected 2017-09 | reverse complement strand
CCACCGCCTGGACCCGTCGCTGTACCTGCCCGCGCCGGCGGTCGTTTGTACCAACCCTCCGTTCGCGCACGCCGGCGCTTGGGGTCGTCCATGGACCCCGTCCTGAAGTCGATCTGGCGGCACGCCCGCCGCGACCGCTCCGCCGCCGAGCTGCGGCTGGAGGACGTCGTCACGCGCCTGTGCCGGGGCCTCGTCGTCCTCGGCCGCGCCCACACGGTGGGGCCCTACACGCCGGCGGTGCCCGACCCGGCCGGCTACGCCTGGTGCGTCATGGACCGCGGCGGGCCCGTCGTCCTCGCCTTCGACGCATGGGAGGCCGCGCGCTGGTTCCTCCGGGCCGAGCGCTGGCCGCTCGAGGGCGGCGAGGTGCCGATCCGGCTGCCCTACGAGGATGAGGAGGACCGCGAGCGCCGCGCCGAGCTGCTCGAGCGCGTGCGCGACCGCCTCGACGCCTGGCTCATGTACCGGAGGATGATGGCGGAGCGGCCGGCGCGCCCCGCGGCCCGTGGTAGCGTGAGGTCGTCATGAGCGACGTGCAGATCGGCGAGCTCACCCCCAGGCTCAGCGCCCTCATCGAGCAGGCGAAAGACGAGGGCCGCGACGCGCGGCTCCTCGAGACGCCCGACCGCCGCCTCGGCAAGCTCGCCAATGAGGCGGAGGCTATTGAGGAGCGCCACGCGCGCCACGCGCGCCTGTCCTGGGCGCGGCGCGCCGTCGACGCCGATCGCATCCACGCGGATCGCGGCCGCGCCCTCGAACTGCTGCGGGAGGCGATCCGCGTCGGCATCGAGGCACGCGACCTCGACGCCGAGCTGATCAGCGGCCACGTCCGCAATGGGCTCGAGGCGAAGGAGGAGATCGCCCGGCTGCAGGCAGAGAACGAGCGCCTGCGCGCCCTCGTCGGCGGAGCGGGTCGATGACCTGGATCATCTTCCGCGGCGTCCCGCGCCCGCGCCCGCGCCTGTTCTGCTGGGACCCGCCCCGGGCGCTGCTGCCCGAGGCCTCGGCCCTGTGGTGTCCGCCGCGCCCGGTGCCCGAGTACGAGCCCGGCGCCGTCCGCGTCATGGTGCGGGTCATGTACCAGATGGGGGTCGTGCGGGAGCTGTGGCGGCGGGCGGGCTGGAGCTGGCCCGCGCCCTAGCCGGGGACGCGGCGGGCGGCGGGGCTGGCGGGGGGCGTCGGCTCCTCGGTGGACGCCGGCGCCGCGGGGCTCACGCCCGCCTCAGCGGCGATGCGGTCCGCCTCGGCGACGTTGCCGGCGCTGGCGGCGAGGTCGGTCGCGGCGCGGCGGTCCACGGCGGCGCCGTCGATCTTTTCCGCCGCCACGTCGCCGGCGCCGAACAGGCCCTTGAGGAACGTCCCGATCTTGACGAGCCAGCTCATCGGGCGCCCCCATCCGGGATCGTCGGTGGCGCCGGCGCGGCGGGGACCGGGGGCGGCGCCGGCGGCTGGTGCGGCGACGGCAGGGATGGGGCCGGCCCGGTTGTAGGGCTTGACGTCGCGGTGGACGGCGCGGGCGCCGCGGCGTCGGCGCCACCGTCCACCGCCGCCGGCTCCACCGTCGTCAGGCTCACGCCCGCGCGGCGGCAGTCCGTGCGCGCCTGCGCCTCGCTGTCCTCGGCGTCCGTGGTCGCGCGGGCGACCGAGCGCTCGAGCTCCGGGATCGCGGCGCCGGCCTTGCGCGCCTGGCGCAGCTTCTCCTGCTCCTGCAACAGCCGGTCGATGGCCCGGACCGCCGCCTGGGCGGAGAGCACGCACAGGCCCAGGGCCCCGCGGGTCCGCGGCTCGCTGGCGAGCTGCAGCGCGCCCGCGGCCTGGCGCTCGAGCTGGAGCAGCTCGCCCTGGGGCCGGAGCCAGGGCGAGGGGCCGGCGCAGCCCAGGACGAGCGCCGCGGCGAGGAGCAGGGTCAGGTTCTTCATGAGGTACTCCTGTCTCAGGGGGTGAGGTGGTCGGCGCGGCGGACGCGGTAGACGCTGCGCCGCGTGGTGATCTCCCAGGTGCGGCCGCCGCCGGCCTCGACCGACGTGACCGGCGAGGTCCGCAGGATGCGGCGGTTGCCCATCCACACGATGAGCGGATGACCGACGCGCGGCTCCTCCTGCAGCAGCCCGTCGACCGGCGGCAGCACGCGGCCCGTCAGGTCCGCCTCCGTCGAGGCGCCCACGCTGCGGACGTAGCTGACCTGCACCCTCATGCAGCCCTCGCGGGCGGCGCCGGCGCGGGCGCCAGGCGGGCCGTGGCCTCGTCGAGCTTGGCGAAGGCGGCGCGCTCGGCCTCCTTCCAGGTCGCGCCGCTCGCCCAGATGCCGCGCCAGGCGCCGTCGGGGCCCTGCCACAGCAGCTCGATCGAGATGCCCGACGAGCCGTCGGGCAGGCGCCACTCCGAGAGCGGCCGGGTGCGCAGGGGCGGGCGGAAGCGCTGCATAGGTACCCCCGTCGGTGCGTCTGATGCTCAGTGTACCGCGGGGGTGTGACGAAGCTACCTTTATTGCCGAATATTTATGCGTACTTTTGCTCACGTTTACGCCCTGCGGATTGCGCACTCGTGAACGGGCGTAGTTACTCCGCAGCGTGCGCACCTGCGCACTTTCCGTCGGCGCAGCCGCGCCCAGCAGAGCAGGTAGCCGCCCGCAAGCAGCAGCAGGTCGTGCGCCAGCCACAGGTAGGCGTCGCCGAGTTTGCTCACGGCGCAACCGCGGGCGGCACGTAGCGCCGCACGAGTCCGACGTGGCGCAGCTTGGGCTTGCCGTCCTTCCACAACGGCCGGCCATGCTCGTCGAGCTCGATGAAGAAGATGATGTCGCCCATGCGCGGCGGGCCCGGCTCGACGGTGCCGCCGTCAGGGAGCACGCGGGCGAAGCCGAAGACTTGGGCCTCGCTCATGTGGTAGCTGCGGTCCCGCACGCGGTCGCTGCTGTTCCCCTCGCGGGTCTCGACCTCGCCGACGACGTCCTCTTTCTCCCAGGTCCAGCCCTGCGCCAGCATCTTCGCCCAGAGGTCCGTGCATTCGCTGTCCGCGAACCGCTTGAAGCCGGCCCAGGCCCGCCACCAGCAGTAGCTGACGAACAGGGCGCACCACAGGAGCTTCCCCGCGTTCTCCGCGCCGGGGGCGAAGGTGGCGAGGCGGCGGGCGCTGATGAAGGGCGAGGCGACGAGCTCGACGATGTCGCCCCAGTTCTTCTCGGTCTCCTTGCGGCCGAGGAGCGCCCCGGCCTCCTGCATCACGCGCACCTGGTAGGCGGTGGGGGCGCCGGGGTCGGTGGGGATGTCGGACTCGATGTCGGCCATGCTGCTCCTGCAAAAACCCCGCGCCCGGAGCGGAGCCCTTACCCAAGGGGCCGGAGGGTGCTCCGAGCGCGGGGCGGCGGGGCTACGAGTTCGTGGGCTCCGCGGGGGGCGGGACCGGGTCCGTCGGGGCCGCGGGCTCCGTGGCCGGCGGCGGGGTCTCGGGCAGCTCGGGCGCCGGCGGCGCCGCGGGGGCCGGCTCCACCACGGGAGCGGGCGGCGGCAGCGGCAGCGTGCCCGAGCTCGGCGCCGGCGCGGCGGGCGCCTCCTCGACCAGCACGTCGAGCTGCTCCAGGGCCTCGACCTTGGCCTTCATGCGCGCCACGGCGCCGCGGTAGAGGGCGCCGCGGTCGGTCTGCTCGTCGGCGCGGTAGGCCGCGAGCAGGTCGTCGGTGTCCGGCGTCGCCACCGCCGCCAGGGCGACCGGCGAGGCGATGTCCTGCGCAGCGCTCGCGGCGGCGGCGCCGGCGAAGGTCGACAGCGTGCCCAGCTCCGCGAGGAGCGCCGGGATCTTCGGGTTCATGGTCTTCATCGGGGTCTACCTCCTGCCCTAGCCGGGCGGTGGATCGGGGGGCGGGTCAGTCCACCGCGAGCCCTTCGGCCGCGGCCAATTGCTGCTCCTTCGACTCCAGGTCCTGGCCCGCGGCCTTGAGCAACAGCCGCGCCGACTCAAGGTCGGCGCCAGCGTCGAGCTTCGCCGCCGTCGCAGCGTCTTTCGCTGCGTCCGTCGAATTACCGTCGGCGAAGACGGCAGCCGCCTCGCTCTCGCGCGTGGCGTAGGTGGCAGCAGCCGCCGCCTCGGCGGTGGTCTGCGCGGCCTTGGTCCGGCTCGCGGCGTCGCGGGCCCGTCGAGCGGAGGCGATCAGGGTGTTCTTTTCAGAGAGGGTCATGTGGCCTCCTAGCCGCAGTCCAGCTGGACCGAAGCCTGATTGGGGGCGCCATAGTCCGCCCCGGTGGCGATGGCCCGGATCGTCGCTATCACGGCGCTGCCACCGACGGTAAACGTTGAGCCGGTCTTGATGGCGTTGGCGCCGTCGCTGTTGGTGAATGTGACCGCCGACGCAGCATCTGCGCTGAACGTGCCACCGAGAGACGCAGAGGTTTGGATCTCAAACTTGACGGTGTTGCCCGACCCCGGGGCGCCGGTGATCGCAGCACGGATCTTCCACCTCGAGCCCGCCGGCAGCACGCGACGCATGGCGCTTCCTGCCGTCGCTGCGCCGATGGCGACCACGCCGTCATAGGGTGGAAATTTCCCCGCCGTCGTGATCCCACCATCCCAGACGGTGGCGAGGATGGTGCAGTTGCCGTTGCTTGCGGGCGTAGCGCACACGATCGCCCCGCTCGACCAAGTCGGCACCTGGCCGTCGCTGCATCCGAGCTGCCCGATCGCCGAGGTCGAGGAGCTGTAGAGCAGCCGGTTTGCCGTGAAGCCCGTCAGGCCCGTGCCGCCGTCGGAGACGCCGAGCGGCAGCGAGATTCCGGGGCCCGAGGGCTCGATGCTGCCCAGGCTCGCGCCCTGGTTGTAGGCCTGCTCGATGCCCACGTAGGCCATCGAGCCCGAGGCCTTGTACACGTGCCAGTAGCGGGCCCCGCGCTTCGCCACGTAGCGGCAGAGCGTGAGGTCCGTCGTCACCGCGCAGTCGGCGCCGTGCTTCACCCACTTGCCGTCGTCGGGCAGGTACTCGACCAGGTTGAGGGTCGCGGTAGAGCTCGACGTCCGCGCGTAGATGTCGATGCGGTCGGCGCTCGCGTAGAGCGAGCCGCTCGTGCTGCCGCCGAGCTCGGTCGGACGCGAGGCCGTGAGCGAGGTGATGGGCGTGATGGCGGTCGCCATCGGCGAGTAGGTCAGCGCGGGCAGCTCGGCGCCGCGGCCCCCGCGCTCCACCAGCACGGTCGGCAGCGGCCGCTCGCGCGCCGGCTCGAGGCGCGCCACAAGGCCGATGAGCAGCGCGATGCTGCCGAGCATGCCGGCGACGACAGCGAGGATCGGAAGCGTGATGGCCCGCGCGCCGCGCTCCACGGCATCGTCGGGCGCAGGGCAGGAACCCGAGGAGGGGGGCAGAAGATCCTGAGTCATTGGATGCTCCCGGAGAGAGTCACGACGAGGTCAGACCCCGTCCCGTTGGCGTTGCACGAGATCTGCAGCCCCGCGTCCGAAGCGCCCCCGGTGCCGAGCCGGTACCGCGCCTCCTTCGTGACGTTGGCGCTGCCGTCGTCGATGAAGGTGTTGCTGGTCATCGCCGCGACCGCGATGGTGACCAAGTCGTTGCCGCTGGTGTCCTCGATGACGCACGAGGTCGTCGTGCCCCAGCCGGTGCCGCCGTTCACGTAGGCGTGCCAGGTGGCGAGGCGCGCGCTCAGCGAGGCCGGCACGTCGGCGGCGCTGAGGCACACGACCGGCGTCGCCGCCGCGGCGGAGGTCAGCGTGCAGGCCTTGAAGAAGCTCGCGCCGCTCTGCACCGCCGATGCGATGGTCAAGCTCGTCGGCGCCATGTTGCCCGCCGAGTCCATGACCTTCAGGCTGCCGCTGGCCCCGCGCCACATCAGCGCCGGCGAGCTCGCCGCGGTGTCGTGCCAGAGGTCCCCGGTCGCCACGCTGCCGGGCGTGCCGGCCACCTGCCGCAGCCGCCAGGCCGTGCCGGCGTAGTATTTGTTCGTGCTCGCGTCCATGAGCAGCGGCAGGCCCGTCACCGTGTCGAGGAACACGCAGCCGTAGGGGCTCGCGCAGGCCGCCGGTGTCGTCGCCTGGCCCGTCAGGCGCACGTAGTCGGTGTTTGAGCCGCCGAAGGGGCTGACCCGCAGCTGGTAGTCGCAGGCGCCGAGCGCCAGGAAGGCCAGGCAGAAGATCGGCAGGGCCAGCCCCGCGGGCCCGGCGGCGCCAGGAGAGGGCGGCACGGCGGGGGCCGCGGGCGAGCGAGAGGCCGCGGGCGCGCCGGCGGCGCCGGGCGGCGGCTCCTCGTCGTCGTCCTCGTCCCGCGGCGGCGCCCCGCCGAGGCCCGAGCGCCGGAACAGCACCGTGAGCAGGCCGATGCCGCCCGACACAACGGCGATCTGCACCTTCTCGTCGAGGCCCGGCACGAGCAGCGCCAGCGCCATGATGGCGACAACGGCCAGCGCGAGCACGAGGTTCGAGTAGAAGCGCGAGCGGTCGTAGATCTTCATGGCCTCACCCACAGGTTCACGGTTGCGCTCTTGCCTGACGCCGGCGCCGCCGAGAGCTGCACCTGGCACCCCGTCGCCGTCTCGGAGCCTGTGACGATCTGCCAGCCCGTGACGCCGGTGTCGTCCGTCCGCAGCGAGCCCGTCGCCTTCCACGAGCTCGTGCCGATGTCCGGCCAGCTCGCGGTCGCGAGCTGCTGCCCTGCCGAGAAGCTCGCGCTGGCGCTGCGCTCGGCGCCGTAGGGGTAGCCGGCGTAGCTCGCGCTGGCGATGAGCCAGGGCGACGAGGCGTCCACCAGCATGAACTTCAGCGTCTTGGGACCGACGCCCAGGGCGCTCGGCGTCGCGCCGTAGTAGACCTTCACGCCGCCGACGACGTTCGGGTCGATGATGTTCCACAGCACCGCCGGCGTCGTCGCCGCGACCTGCGTCTTGACCTCGGTGTCCGTGAAGGGCACCTGCACCGACCACGCGCCCGAGGAGGACGTCACCGGGACCTTGATCGCGCCCGGGTAGGTCGAGGCCAGGTCCGGGTCGCCCAGCCACTGCGACCACGTCGTGCCACCGTCGTAGCTGACCTGGATGTCGTCGCGCGAGGGCTGGAGGTAGACGTACTTCTGGCTCGTCCACCCGACGACCGCGCCGTCCTTGTCCCGCGCCGCGGTGATGCCGCTGATCGCGACCGGCATGACTACCGGCCCTCGAGATGACGCACGAGGATCTGCGCGTTCGGGTCGTCGGCAGCAAGGAAGAAGCCCGGCCGGATGGCCACGATACGGTGAAGCTGCCCCGGCGGCGTGAGCTTCACGAGGAGGCGCGCCGAGGCGCCGAGCGTGAGACCCGCGATGCCAGAGACAACCGTTCCGTCGTCGAGGCGCAGGAAGGACAGGCGGGAGAAGTTCGTCCCATCGAGCGAGCCCTCGAGGTAGAAGTTCCCGTTCTGGGTGTCCTTGGTGAAGACCACCTCCAGGGGCTGGTCGAACAGGCGCCCGGTGTAGATCGTCGTGCCCTTGGCATCGGCGCCGTCCGCTGCTGGGATCTTGTTGGTGTTCGCGCCTGCGACCGAGGCCTCGCCGGTGGGAGGCACGCCGGTCGTGCCGGTCTTCGCGAGCAGGTTGCTGATTTTGGGTCCGTAGGTTGCCATCACACCCTCCGCTGCGCGCGGTGGAAGAAGTCCAGGTAGACGCCCTCGTTCGCGAGGCCCGCGAACCGGCGCTTGATGCGGAAGTAGCGCCGCAGCCGCGGCAGCTCGTCCGGGAAGTAGATCCCCTCGACGTTCCTCAGCCCCCCAGCGAGGCGCGTCAGCCGCAGCAATCGGCCGTTGACGTGGAACCGCAGCACGCCGTCCGTGCGGCTGATCTGCAGCACCTGCCATGCGCGCCGCAGCTGGTCGGGCTGCGTGTTCTGCGAGTCGACGCAGGTCGCGTTCGTCTCGAACCAGTCCGCCACCGCACCCGGGCCCGAGGGGCTGAACACCTTCCACGTCGGCGAGTCACCGCCCGAGCACAGGGCCGGGTAGAACAGCGCCTTGTCTCCGCAGCTCATCCACACCCCCTGCTGCTGGTAGGGGTCGAGGAAGATGCGGTTCAGGATGACGATCTTGCAGCTGATGAGGAAGTCGCCCGAGCCCGGAACTCCCGGCGCATAGGCACCGACGTAGCTCGTGTTCTCCCAGAGCTCGAAGTCGTAGTCGAAGACGCCGGAGAGGCCCCGCCACACACCGTGCTCACCCTGGATGATGGGCAGACCGCTCGGCGCCGCCGCCAGAGTCAGGCCCGCGGCGAAGTTGCGGTAGGAGAACAGGCCCAGGTAGCCCGCCGGGTAGGCCGCGTTGTCGAAGTCCTCGCGCGAGATCGTCCACCGCCAGCCGCAGCCCGCGTGCGCGAGCGCGGCGATGTGGTCCTGGGTCTCGTCGAAAAAGTCATGCGGCGCCGGGCCTTTGCCGTCGCGGAAGCGGAAGCCCGCCGAGTAGGGCTTCCGCGTCGGCTCGCAGGCGCTGATCGGCAGCGGCCTCACCGCTCGATCCCCCGCTTGATGAAGTCGATCCAGAAGCCGTCGCCCGCGGCGCTCCCGCCCGTGCCGACGCAGCGGATCATGCGGCGCGCGAAGCTCACGCTGGTGGCCCACACCGCCGAGGTCGCCACCAGCACCGGGTCCGCGGTGCCCTCGCCGATGTACCAGCGCAGCTTCGAGTCGAGGCCCCTGGCTACGATCAGCGTGTACCACTTGTCATCGTCGGCGGCGACGCCGGTGTCGATGAGTTGATCGGCGCCGTCGTTGTAGTAGGCGTAGAAGTTGGCCGTGTCGGAGCCGAAGCGGAAGGCGGGCAGGTTGTCGACCGCCGCGCCCCACAGGCCGAAGACGAAGCCGTAGTTCGCCCGCGTCTCGAAGGCGGCTCGGCCAGAGAAGCGCACCCGCGCGCTCCAGATGAACTGGCGCGTGCCGATGAAGACCGCGTTGTCCCAGGCGATGAAGTTGTGGGCGCCGCCACCGTCGTTCTGCGCGACCCAGATTCCATGGTCTCCCACATCGATGGGCGAGGCGTGGATCGCGTTGCTGTTCGTCGTCGTGTTCAGGATCAGCTGCAGGCCGAACTGCGCGCCCGCCACGAGGCCGACGGCGCCGCCCTCGCGGTCGAACTCCTCGACGGCGATGCTCATGGACTGTCCCGGCGCCGCGCCATAGAGCCGCGCGAGGGCATCCTGCACCGGGTTGTAGAACTCGTCGGCCAGCACGTCCGGCGAGCCGCCGTCGACGTAGGTCTGCACCCGCTGGTAGGGGAAGACGAGGGGATCGAACATCTAGGCCTCCGCCTCGGGGACGTGGAAGAACAGCAGCAGCGCCAGGGCCCCGGCGGGGTCGGCGACGCTCGCGGTGCGCTCGAGCAGCACGGCGGGGCCCCGCGCGCGCATCAGGTCCAGGCGCCGCTCCTGCTCCGGGGACCACACGTCGACGAGCTCGTGCTGCTGCTGCATCATCAGCTCCCCGGCAGAAAGCGGCCCGCGCGGTGCACGCCGATCCCGTTGATCTGCTCGCCCGGCCGCGCGCGCTTCGAGTAGACACAGAAGCCCCGGGCGTAGCTCTGCGTGATGCGGTCCAGCGTGCTCTCGACATCGCGCCGGTCGACGCGCTGGTGCGTGTCGTCGAGGTAGACCGCCCACTGGAGCTTGCCCTGGCCGCGGCCGCCGTGGCGCTTGCCCTGCACGAGGAGGCTCCAGCCCACGAGGTTGACCGCGGGCGCCCCGGGGTCCTTGTAGAGCAGGAGCCGCCAGCTCCCGTGGATGCCGCGGCCCACGTGCGAGGAGGGGCTGCCCGCGCCCGCGCGGAGCTTCAGCGTGCTCACCAGGCCCGAGGGCATCGGGAAGGCCTCGCCGCCCCAGGTCGCGGTCGCGAAGTCGGGGCCCACGAGCTGCGCGTGCAGCGCCGCCGTGCTGCTGTTTGACAGCACCAGGGTCAGCGTCACGCCGCCATCCGAGACCTCGCCTCCATCGAGCAGCGCCGGCGTGTCCCGGATGACGTTGGCGATCCCGAAGTTGACGTCGTCGGGAATGGCCACAGGAGCCGCGAGGGTCTCGCTCCAGGTGCAGAGGTAGTCGACGTCGAGGCGGTCGAGCTCCAGCACCTCGGGGCGCGAGCCCGGGCTGTAGTTCGCGAGGCTGTAGAAGATCGCAGCGAGGTTGTGCAGCGTCAGCGGCCCGAGCTCGCGGATGCGCGCGAGGATCACGCGGCGGCGCTCCGCCGGCGAACGGCCCCGCTGCGCCGCGCGCGTCTGCGCGATGCCGAGCAGGTCCTCCCAGGCCCCGAGCTGCTCGATGCAGGTCAGCGGCGACAGCTCGCGGAAGATCCGGTCGACCTGGTCGTGTCCGTAGAGCTTCGTCAGGTCGCCCAGCCAGTCCATGTAGCGCTTGACGTGGGCGCTGTCCTCGTCCCAGGCGTACAGGACGTCGCTGTGCGGGGGCCAGTGCTCCTTGAGGAGGCGCACCGCCTGCGCGTGCGTGACGCTGGGGCTGGGCTGCTCGCCGGTCTGCGGCAGGGACAGCGCCAGCTCCGCCGGCGCCTCCAGCACGGACAGCGCCGAGGTCGCGCTGACGCCGTCCGAGCTGATCGGCGCGACGCCGTCGCAGTACAGCGTCGCCTGCGGCGCCGCGGCGGCGGCGCTGTTCGTCACCGCCATGCCGAGCTCGAACGAGAGGTAGTCGCCGGTGCGCACCCGCGCCTCGAGGCCGGTCACGTCCTCCAGGCAGGTGAGCTCGCCGGTGCCGGCGCGAAGGCCCGAGCCGATGGCGGTCGTGTCGAAGATCGTCGCCCGGCGGCCGCCCGTGCTGCCGTCGACGACGAGGAGCGCCGCCCGGCCCTGCCAGCGGTAGTTGACGCCGGCGTTCGCGAGCTTCGCCGCGAAGGCGACGCGCCAGGTCCCCGCCGGGATCGTCTGCTCCTTGAGGGGGTCGCCCAGAAACTGCCCGAGGAGGATCGCGTGCGTCGTCGCGTTCGGGATGGCGGCGAAGACGGGCGCGGCGTCCTGCTGCGCCGTGCCCTCCTCGGGGCCCACGTAGCGCGCGCCGGCGCCGCGGGCAAACACGGTGTTGGTCTGGTTCCACCCGCCGAGCGCGGCCGTCGGCTTGCGCACGAACGACAGCGCGCTTGTGCCGAGCCGGGGGAACATGCGCTGGACGGGGGCCG
>WBZO01006623.1_pt1 | contig 11128 bp, 6 predicted proteins | sample 5204261 | NCBI WGS metagenome assembly WBZO01 (sample SAMN12412400, study PRJNA552823) | activated sludge metagenome | isolation source: activated sludge from anammox sidestream of wastewater treatment plant... | place: USA: North Carolina | collected 2017-09 | reverse complement strand
GAAACCGAAGGCGACGGCGGTATCGCCGCCGCTCGCGGACACCGTTGGGCCGATGGCATCCGCGGTGCCCGCGCAGGTAACCGGTCCACGGCAATTGCCGCCGGTCTGGCCGAAGAAGCCTGCCTGTATATAGACTTCCTGTGCGAATCCCGATGCCGGATCGCCGACGATCAAGTGATAGTAAGGTGTGGTGCCGTCCAGCACGCGTTCATAGACAAAGGGGGTCTGGCCGCCGATGAGTTGATCGTTGCCGCCGTCATCGGTCTGGGTGATATTGGTGCCGCTGAAGACGGGGTTGCCGGTATCGCTGGTCCAGTTCAGCGTGAACTCGGCCCAGGCCGGATTGACGCAGAGAAACAGCGCCGGGAGTCCGAGCGTCAGAGCGATCTTCGATTCACGTTTCCGCGGCTGGTGCATGTCTGACATCCCGAGCCATATAACTGGCTGAAGTATAGCAGAAAACCCGAGGCGTTCGCGAGTATGGCGCCGCCGGCGCGCCCCTGCCCATTAAGAGAACATCCCTGGGGCCCTTACAGGGGTTATTTTTCAATATAAATGCAAAGGTTATGCCTGAATAATGCGCCTGATCCTCCGCTCGCGCCGTCTGCGTGGCCTAGTCTGGCCATATCCAAATGGATCGGCACTGAAAGCCTCGTCATGAGCCCCGAAAAGGGGACAGTATCCTTTTCGGGTGAGAGTGAGTGAAGAGGTCCGCAAAGCCGGCGAAAAGAGTGCTGGCCCTTTGTGTGTTGCCAATCCCGATTTCTATCTTTATTCCCCTGGCCTAATATCAGGTGGTTGGTCTTCTGGCGATAAGGCGAAAGAATATTTAACCTGTAACCTGTCAATAATTAAGTGGCCGAGCTAAAAACATATGTTTAGCTTCTTTGTAGCGGTTAAAAACGTTGACCCAGGAAATTACTGCTTGTTGAAGGGGTCTGACCCCTTTTCTACCCTCAACGACCCTAACGCCAGCGGCGGCGGCCCCAAGGCCTACGGCACCTACGTCTACGAATACGCCGCCGGCGGCAACCGCCTGAACCGCATCCTGTTCAACGGGCAGGCGCAGGAAACCTTCACCTACAACGGCTCCGGCCGGATCACGCAGCGCGCCCACACCACTGCCGGCACCACCACCTATGCCTACGACGACCGCGGCCTGCTGATCCAGGTGACGAAACCCGGGCTGACCGTCAGCTACACCTATGACGCCCTCGGGGTGCGCAAGTCCAAGACCGTCAACGGCGCCATCACCCGCTATCTCACGGCCCCGCTGTTCGGCCTGCCCCGGGTCCTGGCGGAACTGGACACCGGCAACAACGTCCAGGCGACCTACGTCTACGGTGGCCCACAGCAGATCAAGGAAGAGCCTGCCCCCGCGGACCGCAGCCGGGACCTGTACCTGCTGCACGACGGCCTCGTCGGCAGCATCACCCACGCGCTCGACATGACAGGAAATCTCCGCAACCAGTACGAATACGACGCCTTTGGCCTGCGCACGCCGCTCGCCACGGCCGCGAATGGCTCCAGCAAACACTACGGCTACACGGGCGAGGAAACCGACGAAGAGACCGGACTGATCTACCTGAGGGCGAGATACTACGATCCGTACCTCGGACGCTTCATCAGCGCGGATCCTTTCTGGGGGAGACTGGAGGAGCCGGCGAGTCAGAACCGGTATGTGTATGTGCAGAATAATCCGTTGATGTATACGGATCCGAGTGGATTGGATTCTCAATGCTCATGGTGTATCTCGGGTGAAACTACAGGAGAATTTATTAAGTGGGTAAACGCAATTCCAGGAGAAGTAGCTTCTGCTGCTAAGAACCCTGAAGTTCTACGTTCGTATGGTGATCAAGCTTATTCTGCCGCATTTCTTAGTATGCAGCTTGGGCCGCCTGGATGGCCTGCCACATTAATGTATGGAACTACAGGTACTGTAGCGAATATTGCGGGCTTATTGATTAGTAGAGATTCGGAGCCAGTGTACCAAAGTGCAATAGTAGAAGGAGGTATGTATGTCATGGAGGCAAGAGCACCTGTATCTAGTGGGTCAATGGGGTCATTGATATTTCAAACTTTTTTCCCAGAAATTCTGAATATGGCAATAGACGGAGGGCAACAAATAACTCAGGGTGGTGCAATGGTATGTCGTTAAGTGCTAAGCGAATTATTGGGGCAGTCTCAATAATGACTGGAATAGCTCTTCTGGTGAGTACGGATAATGCCTACCTAAATATTGTGGCTTTATTATTGATGATTCTTCCAGCAGCGTCAGGCGTTTACATGCATAAATGAACATACGGAAAATAATTTGTCGGAGAGCTCTTATAAAAACATTGGTTGGCGTTGCGCTTATGTTTGCAAGCGTGACGATTCTGGTGCTGGGACAGCCGGAGCGCTTTGGATATTTAGAAACCAATTTTGGGCTAACAATGGCTATTTTTTATCTATGCGTTATAGCGGGAGCAATTCTTCTGCCAGCATATTTAATATGTCTGCTGAAATATAAATGATATGCCCTAATAGGATTGGGCAAGAAAAAAGGAGCATCTTGGCAAGAACTTGCAATACAACATTAGAGAGCTAGGGAGGGAGCGAGATGGTCGTGCGTTACGTAATTTGGGCAGAAATTATTTTTTTACAGGCTGTTATTGGCTGTGAAGAATACAAATAACAATAATCGATCAGATTGGATTCTGATGCCGTCTACTGTCTCACGACGTTTCGCGTTCGGCCTACTGGTCTCGATAGCGTTCGCGATTCCCGCCAACGCCGATATATGCACCGGCAACGATATGAACTTCGCCGGCAGCCTCACCTACACGGGCGACAGCGATTCCCTGTTGACCGGCGTCCTGCGCGGCTATTCCGACTTCGGCGGCGTCTCGCTGAATAAGACCCTGACGCTGCTCAACGATGTCGATGACATCGTCGGCGCGGCCTATGATCCCGCGAAGGGCGAGATCGTGCTCGTCGGCGAGGGCGAGATCCCGGTGGCCCTGCAGATCGACATGGACGACCTGGTGGTCGCGGCCCGCACGGTCTACAGCGTGGACAGCCAGGGATTCTCCATCGATCCGGGGGTGTCGTTCGATTCGGATAACGCCAACCGCCCCAAATTCGACGGCAAGCACGAAGTCCGCTTTACGGGGGCCACCCGGAATACCGCCTTCGGCCAGATCCTGTTCGAGGCGGACTATGCCCTGAAGACGCTGGCGCAGGGCGTGGACATCAATGGCGTCCTGCTGCGCAATAATTCCGCACTTGCCAGTCTGGGATACATGAGCTCGGCCGAGCGGTATATCACCCATGGCATCGATCTGGGCGATAAGGAAGTCCAGTTCTGGTTTACCCCGAAAGACATCGTGCTGCAAGCCAACAGCCAGGCCGGCACGGGTGAGAAGTCATTCGTCTTCACCACGATGGAGATGCAGGTCTGTGTCAGGGTCTACACTGTCACCGGTGGGGTGAGGGCCCTCGATTTCGATAGCTGCGTCCAGGGCGCTGTGGCCTCGACGCCGCTCCAGACCCAGTCCGTAGCCTTTGCGAATAACATCACGGCCAATTACGACGCCTACTCGGATGTGCCCGGATTCGACGAGAAAAGGGGTCAGACCCCTTTTCGGGCGGGAGTGAGAGAAGAGACTCGCGAAGCTGGCGAAAAGGGGTCTGACCCCTTTTCTGGGTAGGCAACCTTTCCACCCACGGCACTCGCCACGGGTACGCCATCCCGATACACCACCCGCTTGCCCGTCTGGGCCGGGATCCGCTCTCCCGGCGTGACGATGCCGGTCAAGTTCAACGGGTCGGCGCCGGACAGGCTGATCGGTTTTCCATCCCCCGGCCGCCGCCGGATCTCGCGTAGGGTTCCCACCGCCTCGGGCAGGGCGTACTGCTCGCCGCTGAAGCCGTCCACGAAGCGCCCGCCGCGGATCTCGCCGCGCGCCTCCAGGCGGCGGTAGATCTGGATCAGCGCGCGCCAGGGCGGGGCGCCGGCCTCGCGCGCGAGCAGGCGGCGGAACACCACACCGTAACGCCGGAGCAGGGCGCGGGCGATCTGTTCGGTCGCGTCGGCGGCGGGGCGCGCGGGTCCCGGCGGCAGCCACACCCAGCGGCCGGCGTGTTCGACCCCGGCGGCGTGGCCGCGTCGGCGCCGGCGCCCGCTGTTGTATCCGGGGCGCAGGTGCTGCGGGGCGAGCAGGGCGCGCAGGCCGGCGAAGCTGTCGCAATTGATCAGACCGGCGGCCGCGAGCTCCGCCAGCGCGATCTCGAGCTGGGTGTGCAGCAGCCCGCTGTGCTGCTGCAGGTCTTCGAAGAACGCCGCCGGATGGCGCGCGAAGACCTCCGCCACGGCGCGCGCATAGGCGGACAGCTCGGCGGTGCAGCCCTCGACCGGTGCCGGCCCGCGCCACGCGGACAGATTCGAGCGCCGCACCAGCGCGATCGGCGTGTTGCGCAGCGAGGTCGCGCCGGTCTTGCCTTCCTTCGGCGCCGGCCGCGTCGCGGGCGGGCGGAACCAGGCGAAACGCCCGCTGGCGCACAACCGGTCGAGCGCGTCCGGCGCGTAGTCTTTCACCCGCGCCGGCAGGATATGCGCCTCCCAGGCGGCCGCCGGCGCGGCCTGGCCCTCGAGCTGGGTCAGCGCGGCGGCGAGCGCATCAATGCCCTCGCCCGGATCGTCGAGGCGCTGCCAGTGGAACAGAAAGCGCATGAAGTCCGCCGGCGCCACCGGTTCGATCTCGCTGCGCAGTTGCTTCAGGGTATAGCGGTGGATGCGCGCGAGCAGGCGCCGTTCGCACCATTCGGTCTCGGTGACATCTGTGCTGAACCGGCCCTGCAGCACGAAGCCCTGCTGTTCCAGGGCCGCGAGCGCGGCGAGGATCCCGGCCTGCGGCAGGCCGAAGTCGCGCGCCAGCGTCGCCGCGGTGACCGGGCCGCCGCCCTCCAGCCGACTGCGCAGCAGCGACAGCAGCGCCTGTTCCCGTTCCGGGGCGGCCTGATCGCCCTCGATCACCGGGGCGATGCAGGGCGCGAGCATCGTGTCCGGGTGCAGCGCGAGCCGCTCGGCCAGCCGTTCGGCCGCGACCCAGCGCACCGCGCCGTCGGGGCCGGTCGCGCGCGTCGCGCGGCGTTCCTCGATCAGGCGCTCGAGCAGGGCGGGCCAGTGGCGTTCGCGCGCGGCCTCCTCCTCGCGCAGGAAACCGAGGAGCACCAGGCCGTCGTGCAGCTCGTCCGGCGTCGCCGCCTCCGGCCAGGCCTCGGCGCGCACGCGCGCGATGGCCGCGGGGTCGAGCCGGCCGAGCTCGGCGGCGTCGGCGGGATCGATGTAGCGGCGCTGCTGCACCGCCAGCGTGCGGCGCTCCTCGGCCGGTGCATCGTCGAGGAAGGCGTAGGGGCGGGCGGTGAGGATCTCCGCCGCCAGCGGCGAGGGCGCGGCGAGGTCGCGCGCCAGTACGTGGATGTCGCCACATTCGATGCCCGCCAGCACGCGTTCCAGGCCGTCGATGTCCATCAGTTCGTGCAGGCAGTCGTTCAGGGTCTGCGTCACCAGCGGATGCTCCGGCACCTCGCGGTCGCCGGCGATGTTCTCCAGGCAGGCGAGTTGGTCCGGGAAGACCAGCGCGACCAGGTCCTCGGCGTCGGCGCGCTGGAACGGCGCCGGCACGCGCCTGCCGTTGCGGTTGCGCGGCACCGCCAGCGCGGTGTTGGCCACCCAGCGCCAGCGCGTGCCGAACATCGGCGCCGCGAGCAGGGCCTGGACCAGTACGTCGCGCACATTGTGCGCGCGCAGGTAGCCGGCGACCTCCTCCAGCGGGAAGCTGTGCGTCGGCCCGAGCGACAACACGATGCTGTCCTCGGTGGCGGCGGCCTGCAGCTCGAAATTGAATTTGCGGCAGAAGCGCTTGCGCAGGGCCAGTCCCCACGCGCGGTTGATGCGCGAACCGAACGGGGCGTGGATGACCAGATGCATGTCGCCGGCCTCGTCGAAGAAGCGCTCCAGGATCACCTGCCGCTGCGTCGGCAGCGCGCCGAACGCGGCATGGGCGGCGGCGAGGTAGTCGACGAGCTGGTCCGCCGCGGCCGGCGCCAGCCCGGGCGTCGCGGTCAGCCAGGCGCGCGCCGCGCCGGGTCCGTCCCCGAGTTTTTCCTCCAGGGTTTCGCGCAGGCGCGACACCGCGTGCGAGAGCTCGTCGGTGCGGCCCGGGGCCTCGCCGAACCAGAACGGGATATTCGGCGGCTGGCCCCTGGCATCCTCCGCGTGGACCTTGCCCTGTTCGATCTTGAGCATGCGGTAGGAGGCGCTTCCGAGCTGGAAGATGTCGCCGGGCAGGCTCTCGAAGGCGAAGTCCTCGTTCAACGTGCCGATGAACTGGCCCTGCGGTTGCAGGATCACGTCGTAGTCGAACTGATCCGGGATCGCGCCGGCGTTGGTGACGGCGGTCAGGCGCGCGCCCGGCCGCGCGCGCAGCCGGCCGTTGACCGCGTCGCGGTGCAGATAGGCGCCGCGCCGTCCGCGCCGGGTGGTGTAGCCCTCGGCGAGCATGCGCACCACGGCGGTGAAGTCGGCGCGCGTCAGCGCGTGATACGGTCGGGCGTGGCGCAGCGTCTCGTACAGCGCCTCTTCCTCCCATTCCCGGCCCGCCACCTCGGCGACGATCTGTTGCGCGAGCACGTCGAGCGGCGCCTGCGGAATGGGGATATGGTCGAGCTCCTCGCGGCGCACCGCGTCGAGCAGGGCGGCGCACTCGGCGAGGTCGTCGCGCGAGAGCGGGAACAGCCGGCCCTTGGGCAGGCCGCCCACCGCGTGGCCGGAGCGGCCGACGCGCTGCAACAGCGTCGCGATCGCGCGCGGCGAGCCGAGCTGGCACACCAGGTCGACCTCGCCGATGTCGATGCCGAGCTCGAGCGAGGCGGTGGCGACCAGCGCGCGCAGCCGGCCACTTTTGAGGCGCTGCTCGGCGTCGAGCCGGTGTTCGCGCGCCAGGCTGCCGTGGTGCGCGGTGACCGCGTCCTCGCCCAGACGTTCGGCCAGATGGCGTGCGGCGCGCTCGGCCAGGCGGCGCGTGTTGACGAAGATCAGCGTGGTGCGGTGCGCCCGCGCCAGTTCCGCCAGGCGGTCGTAGATCTCCGTCCACACCTCGGCCGCCATCACCGCCTCCAGCGGCGAGCCGGGCAGTTCGAGCGCGAGGTCGCGCCGGCGCACGTGACCGGTGTCGACGATGGCGCAGTCGCCGGCGGGCCCGCCGGTGAGGAATTCCGCCATGCGCTCGATCGGCTTCTGCGTGGCGGACAGGCCGATACGCACCGGCGGCCGTTCGCACAGCGCGGCCAGCCGTTCCAGCGACAGCGCGAGATGGGCGCCGCGCTTGTTGCCGGCCAGTGCGTGGATCTCGTCGACGATCACCGTGCGCACGGTCGCGAGCATCGTGCGGCCGGAGTCCGAGGTGAGCAGGATGAACAGCGACTCCGGCGTCGTCACCAGGATGTGCGGCGGCGTGCGGCGCATGCGCTCGCGCTCGCCCGCCGGGGTGTCGCCGGTGCGCACCCAGGCGCGCACCGGCACATCGGGCAATCCGCTTTCCAGCAGAGCGTCGCGGATGCCGGCCAGCGGCTGCTCGAGATTCTTCTGGATATCGTTGGACAGTGCCTTGAGCGGGGAGACGTAGAGCACGCGGGTCTCGTCCGGCAGCCCACGCTCCAGGCCCTCCCGCACCAGCGCGTCGATCGCGCTCATGAAGGCGGCGAGCGTCTTGCCGGAGCCGGTCGGCGCCGCGATCAGGGTGTGGCGGCCGGCCGCGGCCGCCGGCCAGGCCAGCGCCTGCACCGGGGTCGGACCCCCGAGCGAGCGCGCGAACCAGCGCGCGACGGCGGGGTGAAACGGCGTGTGTTCCATGGCCCCATCATAGCCCAAACCCCGCCCCCGGGCGCGGCGGCGACGGCTTGAATATTTGCAGGGCTCCGCCCATAGTGTTGGGGTTCGGCGGCCCGGGCGTACGGCGGCCGCGGCGATCTTACATGGGAGGAGGGATGATACGATGATGACGGGACGCAGTTTCCTGATGGGTGCGGTGGTGCTGGCGGCGGCGGGGCTGCTCGCCGCCTGCGCCGGCTCCGGGCCGACCCGGGTCGAGAGCGATCTCGGCATCGCGGGCGCGCCGGACTGGGTGAACGAAGGGACCGCGATCCTGAAGACGCGCGACGGCCGGTTGTTCCACGGGGTCGGTTCCGCACCGCCGATGGGCGACCGTTCGCTGCAGACCTCCACCGCCGACGACCGCGCGCGGGCGGAGCTGGCGCGCGTGCTGAGTTCCTATATGGATGTGGCGTCGCACGACTATACGGCGGCGAGCGGAAGCGGCGACCAGGCCCTGCCCGCCGCCAGTGTCTCGCGCCAGATCGAGGCGATCAGCCGCGTCAACCTGGCCGGCAGCCGCATCATCGGCCGCTGGAGCGACGAGAAGAGCGGCGTCATCTACGCGCTCGCCGAGCTCGACATGGAGCAGGTGAAGGATACTCTGCAGCGGGTGGAGGACATGAACGCGGGCCTGCGCGATCACCTCCGGGAACGGGGCGACAATATCTTCGACGGCATGGCGAGGGAGAGGCAGTAATGACGATGACCAGAATGACGGCAACGGTGCTCGTGGCGCTGCTGGCGCTGGGCGGCTGCGCCACCAAGGTGGAGCGCATGGAGCCCGGCGAGGTGAAGGACCTGAGCGGTAAATGGAACGACACCGACTCGCGCCTGGTGTCGGAGGAGATGATCGGCGACGTGCTGTCGCACCGCTGGGTGGGCGACTTCAGCCAGGGTCACGCGGGCAAGCGCCCCGCCGTCATCGTCGGCGAGATCCGTAACCTCAGCCACGAGCACATCAGCGTGGTTACCTTCGTCAACGACCTCGAACGCGAGATCATCAATTCCGGCAAGGTCGATTTCGTCGCCTCGCGCGACGAGCGCGAGGACATCCGCGCCGAACGCAAGGACCAGGACCTGCACGCCAGCGAGGAGACCCGCAAGCCGATGGGCAAGGAACTCGGCGCCGACTTCATGCTCAAGGGCGACATCAGCACCATCCTCGACAGCGAGGGCAAGCAGCAGGTGCGCTACTACCAGGTCGACCTCACCCTGATCAGCCTCGCCGACAACCGCAAGGTCTGGGTCGGACAGAAGAAGATCAAGAAACTGGTGACGAAGCCGGGGCTGCGTCTCTGAAAAGCAGGACTAAGGACTTAGGACTAAGGACTAAGTGGATGATCCTTTCTTGAGGCGCGGATGTGGAATGGGGCACTTAGTTTTTCCACTTCTCTCTCTACTCCACGCACGGTTTTTTTACTTAGTCCTTAGTCCTAAGTCCTTAGTCCTTGGTTTCAAGTAATGAAATGGACCCAGGCGGCCGCTGTCACGGCACTGCTGTTATGCGTCGCGTCCTGCGCCACCTACACCGACTGGGTCGGGGAGATGGAGCGGGAGATCGCGGCGCGGGATCTGCCGGCGGCCCTGCGCGTGCTGCGGGAGCACGCGGGCGAGAGCGCGCGGGACGCGGTGCTGTACGATCTCAATCGCGCGATGCTGCTGCGCATGGCGGACGACTACGCGCAGAGCAATGCGGCGTTCGAGCAGGCCAAGGACGCCATCGACCGGCTGGATGCGGTGAGCGTGCGGGAACAGGCGGGGGCGCTGGCCGTCAACGACACGATGCGCAGCTACACCGGCGCGCCCTACGAGCGTGTGCTGCTGCACGTCTATGCCGCGCTCAATTATCTGGCGCTGGACCGGCCCGACGATGCCCGGGTGGAGATCCTGCAGCTCGACGTGCTCCTGGGGCAGGAGGAGGCGCGCGCCGGTGAGGCCTTCGCGCGTTATCTGAGCGGCATGATCTTCGAGACGCTGCGGCAGTACGACGACGCCATGATCGCCTATCGCCAGGCCTACGCCGCCTACCGCCGCGACGGCGGCGCGGTGCCGGCCCCGCTGGGGCGCGACCTGGTGCGGACAGCGGCCCGCGTGGGCGGCATGGCGGACGAACTGCGCCGTTACCGCGCCGAGTTCGGCCTGACGGAAGAGACCCCGGGTCCGCGGGACGGGGAGGGCGAGATCGTCTTCCTGCTGCACAGCGGTCTCGCGCCGGTCATGCGGGACACCCTGGTCGGCGCGCCCACGCGCGACGGCCGGCTGGTGACGGTCTCCATGCCGTATTATGAAAACCGCGTTCCACGCGTCACCGGCGCGCGCGTCGGGGCCGGCGCGACCGTCGCCACGGCCGCGCTGGGGGAGGACGTGGCCGCCGTCGCGGTGGAGACGCTGGAGCGCGCGAAGCCGCTGATCCTCGCGCGCTCCGTCGCCCGCGCCGCGCTCAAGCTCGAGGCGAGCGAACAGGCCGACCGGAAGGACGACGCCCTGGGGATGATGGTCAACCTCGCCGGCGTGATCAGCGAGCGGGCGGATACGCGCAGCTGGTCCACCCTGCCGAACCGAATCTATCTGGCGCGCCTGCCGCTCGCCGCCGGCCATCACGAACTCCATGTCGAGCTGACCGGCGCCTATGCCGGCCCCGTCGCGGCGCGCACCTATGCCGTCGACCTGGCGCCGGGCGAGAAGCGGTTCATCTCGCTGCACTGGGTGAGCGCCGGCGACCTCGAACCCATACCCTATCGTATCGAACGGAGACGACTGCAATGAATGTCATGATGAAGACCGGTGTCGCCCTCGGCCTCGCCGCCCTGGCCGGCTGCGCGAGCGCCCCGCCCGAGCCCGTTGCGCCGCCCGACTGGGTGAGCGGCGATGCGGCGGGTTATCCCGCCGGCGCGTTCCTGCTCGGGCGCGGCTCGGCGGGCAATCTGAACGACGCCATCGACCGCGCGCGCGCAGATCTCGCCAAGGGGTTCGCGGTCGAGATCAGGGTCGAGACCTCGGACGCGCAGGTCTATGCCCTCGACCAGCCGAATCCACGCGCGCCGGGCGCCTCGGAGGAGCGCATGCGGCTCGAGGTCTCGCGCGACATCGCGACGCGCACCGATCAGATCGTGCGCGGCGTGCGGATCGCCGAGACCTGGCGCGATCCCGTCGGCGCCGTCGATCACGCGCTCGCCGTGCTGCCGCGTGCCGCCGCGATGCAATCCCTGC
>WBZO01004724.1_pt1 | contig 11128 bp, 9 predicted proteins | sample 5204261 | NCBI WGS metagenome assembly WBZO01 (sample SAMN12412400, study PRJNA552823) | activated sludge metagenome | isolation source: activated sludge from anammox sidestream of wastewater treatment plant... | place: USA: North Carolina | collected 2017-09 | reverse complement strand
GACTGCTGGCGAGCACGAGCCCCACGAGCACCAGGGCCGCACCCGCGAGCTCCTCGGGGTGGAGGCGCTCGTCGAGCACGATGACACCCAGCGCGATGCCCATGACCGGCAGGGCGTAGGTCACGAGCGTGGTCCGCGTCGCGCCCCACGCTCGCATGATGCCGAAGAACAGGAGGTAGGCGACCCCGGAGCCCAGCACCCCCACCCAGGCCACCGCGAGCCAGGCGGCGGGAGTCGGTGGCGGATCGATGACGCCCGGCCCCGTCCCCTCGAGCATGGCGGCGAGCGCCACGGTCAGGATCGCCGCCGTGGCGACCTGGGGCAGCGCGATCTCGGCCGATGTGGCGCGCCGGGGCCCGCTGACCGGGTCCAGGACCAGCCGCGCCCCGGTGACCGAGCGACGGGCGTAGACCGCGGCGACTGCGTACGAGGCGGCCGCGAGGATGACCGCCAGCTCGCCCAGCAGCGCATCGGTCGCGCTCACCCCCGGGCGCGTCTCGCCCAGGTTGGGTGACACCAGCAGGACCGCGCCCCCGAAGCCCACGAGCAGGCCCAGCACGCGATTCACCGTCATGGGCTCGTCATGCAGCACGAGCGCAGCGAGGACGACCGCGAACAGGGGCTGGAGGCCGTTGAGGATGCTCGCCAGCGCGGATGGGATCGACTGCGTGCCCCAGGTGAGGAGCAGTGCCGGCAGCGCCACGTTGAGCACTCCCAGGACCGCGATCCGGCGCAGCGCCCCGGGGGCCCTCGGGATTCGCCCGCGCCCTGCCACGAGCACCGCGGCGAGGAAGGCGGTCGCGAGGGTCATCCGCCACGCGACCAGCGTGAACGGCGCCATGCCCTCGTTGAGACCGATCTTGAGGAACAGGAAGGAGGCGCCCCAGGCGAGGGTCAGGCCCAGGAACATCGCCCAGACCACGCCGTCGCGGTCGGGTTGGCTCTCACGACGTCGTGGCATGGGTGCCCCTAGGATGGCAGCCATGGAGCCGTTCGATCCGCTGACCGCGCTCATCGTGGTCGATGTCCAGAACGATTTCGCCGACCCCGCCGGGAGCCTGCACGTGCCCGGTGGCGAGGACGTGGTCGCACCCATCGATGCGCTGGTGACCTGCGCGCTCGCGGCCGGTGCCACGGTGGCGTACACGCAGGACTGGCACCCACCGGTGACGCCGCATTTCGCGAAGGACGGGGGTGTCTGGCCCGACCACTGCGTGCAGGGGACCTGGGGTGCCGAGCTGCATCCGGGTCTGGCGGTCCGCGGCCCCGTCGTGCGCAAGGGCGCCGGGGGCGAGGACGGCTACAGCGGGTTCACGATGCGCGACCCTCGGACGGGGACGACCACGGCCACCGAGATGGACGCGCTGCTCCGAGGCAAGGGCATCGAGCGGGTCGTGGTCACAGGGCTCGCGACCGACTACTGCGTCCAGGCCACGGCCCTCGACGCGGTGGCACTGGGTTACGTGACGGTCGTGCCACGCTCCCTGGTCCGTGCTGTGGACATCGTCCCGGGCGACGGCGAGCGGGCGCTCGGGGCGATGGCGGCGGCGGGCGTGGCGGTCGAGCCCTGACGGGTGTGCCCATCGTGCCAGGAGCGGGCGACGACTGATCTCATACTCCCTATGGGTATACTCTGTGGCAACAGCCAATCACGCCACGAAGACCGGGAGGTCACCGTCATGGATCATTCCTCGCATGCCCAGGACCATCAGCAGCTGCCCATGGCCGGGGGTGGTGAGGGTCAGGTCATCGACCCGGTGTGTGGCATGAGCGTCGACCTCGCCGCCGCCCGCCCGAAGGGCCTCACGTTCACCCATGAGGGCACCGAGTACGGCTTCTGTGGTCGAGGCTGTCGGCTCGAGTTCGAGGAGGACCCGGGGCGCTTCCTTGCGCCCGACTACGTCCCCTCCATGTGAGGCGGTCCCGGGGCCGTCCCGGCAGGGCCACGCGCCCGGGGCTCCCGGGCTAGACTCCGAGACATGGATCAGTCGGCCGACACGCGCACCTATTCGCCCGGTCTCGCGGGCGTCCTGGCAGGAGAGACCACCATCGCCCTGGTGGATGGCGAGGCGGGGAGGCTGCTGTATCGCGGCTACCCCATCGGCGAGCTGGTGGAGGCGGGCACGTTCGCGCAGGTGGCCGAGCTGCTCTGGACGGGCGACTGGCCCGCGAGCGCCCACCTGCCCTGCCGACCGCTCTCCGAGCGGGTCCTGCGGGCGCTGCGTGACCTCCCCGCCACCACGCATCCCATGGACGCGCTGCGGACCGCGGTCTCGGTCTGGGGCGCGGAGGTCCAGCCGGCATGGCCGCCCACGGTAGAACAGGCGCGCGAGCTGACGGCACTCGCCCCCACCGCGCTGGCGGCGTTCGCGCGCCTCCGGCAAGGCAAGGTGCCCCTGGACCCGGACCCCTCCCTGGGCACCGCCGACGGCTTCCTGTACCTGCTCACCGGCGCGGCGCCCGACGCATCCGCCACGCGCGCCCTCGACGCCTACTTCGTGGTCGGCGCGGAGCACGGCTTCAACGCGTCGACGTTCACCGCACGGGTCATCGTGGCCACCCGCTCGGACATCGCGAGCGCCATCGCGGGCGCGATCGGCGCGCTCAAGGGGCCGCTCCACGGCGGCGCCCCCACTGAGGTGGTGAGCCAGCTCCACGAGATCGGTTCCGTGGAGCACGCCGAGGCGTGGATCGACGCTGCGCTCGACCGCAAGGAGAAGCTCATGGGCTTCGGGCACCGCGTGTACCGGGCCTATGACCCGCGCGCCGCGGCGCTGCGCAAGGTCGCGGAGAAGCAGGCCAACATGGCCGACTGGCTGCGTCTCGCGGTCGCGGTCGAGGACATCGCGCTGCGCAAGCTCGCGGAGCGCTATCCCGATCGCGCGCTCAAGACCAACGTCGAGTACTACACCGCGGCCGTGCTCCAGGGCGTTGCCCTGCCACCGGACCTGTTCCCGGCGACCTTCGCGCTGGCGCGCCATGCGGGCTGGACCGCGCACGTCCTGGAGCAGGCGGCCGTGGACAAGATCATCCGCCCCGACGTGCGCTACATCGGCGAGCCGGAGCGCCACCTGGCGACCGCCGGGGCCGGCTGACGCGTCTCAGCCCTCGCTGGCCTCGGGCCATGTGAGCAAGTCGACCAGTCCCGTCAGTGCTGGGAACGGCTCCACCTGGAGCAACGCGTCGATGGTCGCCGCGGTGAAGACGCGACCATCGGTGTCGCGAATGACCGGGCCGAGGGCGTCGTGCGTGCGACGCCATCCGAGCCCGCCAAGCACGGCGAACAGGGGCACGCCGCCCAAGCGCTGGGCCTCAGCTCGCAGGCTTCTGAAGCGGGCGGCCTTGTCGCGTGCGGTCCCACCGTCGTTGGCACCCTTCATCTCGACCATCGCGCGCAGCGTGTCGGTGCGGTTGTCGAACACCACGAAGTCCGGTGCAGGCCGGACCGTGAGGCCGAACCGGCGCTCGATCTCGCCCTGGTCGCGCGAGCCGGTGCGGATGAACGGGATCCCGGCATGTCCGAACATCGCTGCGACGGGTTCCTCGAGCCGGTCACCCCGAAGGGTGCTCGTGGCGTCCAGCAGCTGTCGGAAGGCGCCACCGTACGCGCGCTGGTGGAGGAACACACCGAGCGGCACGCCGTCGCGAGCGAACACGCGGATGGAGTCCCAGCCCTGGGCAGTGTCCGGCTTCGCTTGTTTCGACCTCAGTGCAACGTCGTCTCCGCTTGGGAACAATGACCGGCGCATCCCGAGGTCGATGACTGCCGCGAGCGTTGAGGCCTCGGTGGCCGTCGCGTGTCGGCCGGACTCGATCGCGTCGATGCGCCCCTTGCTGGTTCGCGTCGCCGGATATCCAGGAGGCAGGAGCGTCGTGGACGCGGCGAACTCCTGGCTCGTCAGGCCCAGCATCAGCCGGAAGGCTCGCAGCGATCGCGGCCGCGCAAGGATCGCACGGGCGATGTCTTCCGCCCCGACATCCCTGAACGCTGACGTGGCGGCCTCTGCGTCGGCATACGCGTCGAGGACGGCCTGAAGCTCGTACTCCGGCCGCCAGTGGACGTAGCCGAAGTCCGGCTTGAGGTCTTGGACGTAGACCTCCTCCGCGACCCGAGCGTAGACGGTCTGATGCTGGGACGTGCCGAACGCCTCGGGGATGCGGCGGATCAAGGTCACCCGTGCGTTCCAGGAGGGCGCCTGCGCGACCGCTCGGACCAACTCGTCCGGGGTCACCGATCAGCGGCCCGTCCGCAGACGATCGGGGAGCGCGCTGGTGTAGGCGCCGTCGATCTCGGTGCACAGCCACTGGCGGCCCAGCCCTTCGGCCGCGACCGCCGTGGTGCCCGTGCCCGCGAACGGGTCGAAGACCAGTTGCCCGGGCCGAGTCATCAGCCGGATGAAGAAGTCCGGCAGCCGGAGCGGGAACCTCGCTGGGTGGAGCGTCGGGTTGGGACCGAACTCGGCCTCGAAGTGGAGCAAGGTCGACGGTCGGACATGATCAGGCCCGGCCTGCACCCGCTTCCGACCCTGCCCCGATGGCTCGTCCACGCGAAGGTAGTTCTGCGGCAGACGCTTCCGTCGCTCCCGATCGCGCGCATCCCAGCGGGCGGGTGACAACACCTGCTCCGGATGGAACTGCCACCGGGAGGACTTGGCGAAATGGAAGCAGTACTCGACCGCATCCTTGAGGAAGCGGTCGAACCTGCCGGGCGGCGGCGATGGCTTGCCCCACACGAAGTCCTCGGCGAACTTGAACCCCTGATTCCGCAACCAGAAGACCAACTCGTACTGGAGCGTCCCACGCTCGTCGCCGTGGCGCTTGGAGCGGTAGTTGAGCACGAAGCTGCCTGACGGCTTGAGGGTTCGCAGGATCTCCTGCGTGACCTCGAGGAAGAAGCCCTCATACCATTCCCGGGCATAGTCCTCACCGTTGCCGTAGCGCGGCTGGCGATCGTACGGCGGGGAGGTGATGACCAGGTCGAAGGTGTCATCCGGGACCTCTCGCAACACCGCGAGGCAATCACGCACGACCATGGCCCCGAGGCTCGTGCGGACGGATGCCTCGGCGCGGAGCCGGCGGAGCGACTCCTCCGCGGGATCACTCGTGGGAAGCGGTTCGGCAGCCACAAGGCGATGATACGGCCCGCCGTGCCAACTTCAGTGTCACGGGGCGTTCAGCTCGGGGCGATGGCGGCCTCCAGCGCGGCTTCCCGGTCATCCGCGAGGCGGCCGTCAGCGAACTGCTCCCGGTACAGCAGCGCGTAGGTGCCGCCCTTGGCCAGCAGGTCCGCGTGCGTGCCGCGCTCCACGATGCGACCGCGCTCGTAGACCAGGATGAGGTCCGCGCGCAGGATCGTGGACAGCCGATGGGCGATGGCGAGCGTGGTGCGCCCGCGCATGGTCCGCTCGACCGCCTCCTGGATGAGGCGCTCGCTGCGCGTGTCGAGGGCGCTGGTCGCCTCGTCCAGGATGAGGATGCGCGGGTCCTTGAGCAGCACCCGCGCCAGCGCGATGCGCTGCTTCTCGCCACCGGAGAGACGGTAGCCCCGCTCGCCCACCATCGTGTCGTAGCCGTCGGGCAGCTCCATGATCCGGTCGTGGATGGCGGCGGTGCGGGCCGCGGCCTCCAGCTCCGCGTCGGTCGCGCCGGGCCGGGCGTAGGCAAGGTTCTCCCGGACGGTGCTGTGGAACAGGTACGTCTCCTGGGTCACGAACCCCACGATCTCGCCCAGGCTCGCGAGGCGGATCGCGCGGACGTCCAGCCCGTCGATCTCGACCGCGCCCTCGTCCACGTCGTAGAGCCGCGGCACCAGATAGGTCGTGGTGGTCTTGCCTGACCCCGAGTGACCCACGAGGGCCACGAGTTGGCCGGGCTCCACGCTGAAGTCGATGTCCTCGATCGCGAACGGTGCTCGTGGGGCGATCGGGGCGGCCGCCCCGCCATCGGCCGGACGGTCGGTCGTGGCACCTTGGGCGTCGGGGGCGGGCGCGGCGGGCGGGCGCGATGCCTCAGGATATCGGAAGCCCACGTGTCGGAAGCGGACTCGCCCGCGGACCGTGGCGGGGTCGAGCGTCACCGCGTCCGGGCGGTCCACGATGCTCGGCGTCAGGTCGAGGTATTCGAAGATCCGGTCGAACAGGGCGAGCGCCCCGTGGATCTCGACCTGGATGTTGAGGAGCTGGCCGAGCGGGAAGAACAGCCGTGCCTGAAGGGTCGTGAAGGCGACGATGTCGCCCGCGGTCGGTGCCGTCGGGTCGCCCTGGACGGCCAGCCACCCCGCCAGCCAGTACACGAAGGCGGGCAGGATGGAGAACACGGTGCCCACGATCATGAAGAACCAGCGCCCGACCATGCTCTGGCGGATGGCGAGGCGCGCGAGGCTGGCGTTCGCCTTCCGATAGCGGGCCACGGCCGCGTCCTGCTGCCCGAACGTCTTGGACAGCAGGATGCCGCTGACGCTGAGCGTCTCCTCGGTGATGGCGGTCACGTCCGCGAGCCGCCGCTGGGTCTGGCCCGAGATCTCGCGCCGGACCTTGCCCACGCGCCAGGTGAGCCACAGGAAGAACGGCAGCACCAGCAGGGACATGAGCGTGAGCTGCCAGCTCAGCCAGAGCATCGCGAGGAGCGTGATGACGGTCACGATGAGGTTGCTGAACACCGAGCTGGCGGTGTCTGTGACCACGCTCTGGACGCCGCCCACGTCGTTCGCGAGGCGGCTCTGGATCTCGCCGGTGCGGGTCTCCGTGAAGAAGCGCAGGGGCATCCGCTGGAGGTGCGCGTAGAGCGCGTTGCGGAGGTCCTGCATCACGTGCTGGCCGACCACGTTGTTGAGCCAGGTCTGCCCCACGCCGATGAGGCCGGACATGATGGGCAGCCCGATCATGAGCGCGACGAGGGTGTTGAGCTGCTGCATGTCCCGGTTCGGGATCGCCTCGTCGAGGAGCAGCTTGAGGAGATAGGGGTTGATGACCCCGAGCAGGGCGGTGATGACGATCGATGCCATCACCAGGCTCACCTGGATCTGGTACGGGCGGAAGAACCCGGTGATGCGCCGGAACGTCCTGGCGCGCTGGGCGCGGGTCATGGGTGGCAGGTCCGCTGGGTCGGGACCCATGCCCATGTGGCGACCGCCGCCACCCGTGCCTCCCCGCCGCATGCCGCCGCCGTGCATCAGGGCCCCTGGCATGCCCGGCGCATGGCCGCCGGGTGAGCCCCCATCAGGACGCGGCCGCCTGCGCCGTCCCTCCCATGTCGGTCGCGAGACGCTCGGGCTCGAGGTCGCGGTCGGCGAGGAGCCGCAGACGGCTCGCGAACAGCCAGGCGAGCGCGTACAGGCCTGCCACCAGGAGGAGCAGCGTCTGGTAGCCCGTCACCAGGGCGAGGTACTCGAGCGCTCCACCCACCATGGCGCCCAGGAGGTTGCTGGCGAACGCCATGTCCGCGGTGCGCGTGTCCCGGAACGAGTGGGTGAACACGAGGTTCGCGAAGAAGACGGGTGCGAACGCGAGCACCACGCCCAGCAGGTATCGCAGCCAGGGGGGGTCGATGAGCAGGTCCTCGGGTGGCAGGAGCCAGGCGATGGCGATGGACACGAAGAGCAGCGCGTACAGCAGGCTGGGTCGCCGGATGGGGAAGCGCCAGTTGATGAAGATCGCGACGAGCACCGATAGCAGGACCCCGAAGAAGGCGAGCGCATTCACCAGCCACGTGGTCCCGAACAGCAGGCTGAAGCTCACCAGGCTGCGGGTCTCCAGCAGCAGGAACGCGATGCCCAGCACGAAGAAATGGGGGCTGAAGCGCCGGAAGCTGGTGCCCGTGACACCGGCCGCCACGGCCACCGCGATGAGCGCGCCCAGCAGCAGGATCCCCAGGGCCACCAGGTAGTACGGGGCCACGAAACCCGTGCGCAGGTACAGGAAGGGCCAGTCGTCGGTGGCCGGTCGGGCGGCGGGGTCCCCCACCGTCGGGATGGGGTCGGAGCGATCGCCGGGGGGCTGTGCGCCCCCGAGGCTGGCCACGAGCGGGCCGTCTGCGATGGTCGCCATCACGTCGCTGTAGGTGCGCAGCAGCGGTGGCGTGCCCCCGAACGCGTCCTGGAGCATGTCCGCGATCTTGGCCACCAGCCACGGCTCGCGGTAGTAGTTGTAGAGCACGAACAGGCCGTCATCAGTGAGGTGGTCCGCGACCGCCTTGAAGGCCTCCTCGGTGAACAGGAACGACTCCAGGCGGACGTTGGCGGCCTGGCTCACCAGGGTGAGCGAATCGGGGAGGGCGAAGATGACCAGGTCGTACCTCTGGTCGGTCGACCGGAGGAACGCGCGACCGTCGTTGATGTGCCGATGGACCCGCGGGTCGTCGTAGGGGCGGTCCGGGTGGTCGCGCATCCCGATCTCCTGGATGCGCGGGTCAATCTCGACCGCGTCGATGCGCTCGATCTCCGGGTTGTTGGCGAGCAGCAGCGCGACGTCCGAGCCCGACCCGGCACCGACCACGAGGGCGGTGCGATACGTTCGCCCGGGGAACCACTTGTAGACCTGGTCATAGAACGGCTCCTTGCCGCACGCGACGCAGTGGAGGCCCTGGTGCGGGATGCCGTTGACGTTGATGGCCTCGAGGGCGCCCGCGACCCCCCGGTTGAGGATCGAGATGCGGTAGTAGGGCGACCACACGTCATTGGGGCGCGACAGGGCCACCGGCACGATGGTCGCGAGGATGAGCAGCGTGGTCAGCATCGCGGAACCGTCGATGCGGGTGCCCAGCACCAGCAGGATGACCAGCACCGCGACGACACCGAACCAGACCACCGGGCCCGTGGACAGCCAGGACATGAGGCCGAACAGGGCGATGCCCGAGAGCGACCCGACGATGTCCACCGCGTACGCCTTGAGGGGTGGCATGGACCGCAGGAGTGGGCCGAGCGGCATCGCGAGCGCGGCCATGACGGCCGTCACCATGGCCACCGCCAGGACCAGGATGGTGTAGTCGGTGTCCGCGGCATCCCGCGCGGCGTCCGTGAGGCCGAACCAGATCTCGGAGCTGCCCCCCTGGACCTCAAGGTCCAGGTGATTCGTGGTGACGATGACCACCACCGCGAGCAGCAGCATGGGGAAGGCGACCAGCGACCAGCGCGCCCCGCGTCGCCCCAGGAGGATGCCCAGGCCGATGCCCAGGAAGCTGGCCATGAGCAGGAAGTTGCTGAAGAACCCGATGTAGCGGATCTCCGCGGGGACCCAGCGGATGAGCATCAGCTCCACGAACAGGAGCGTGAGGCTGGTCAGCCACAGCCGGGCCACGTTCCCGGAGAGGGGTCGGAGGCGCAGCGTGCGATCCTCGCGGATGAGCCAGCCCGGCGAACGGGGCGGGGCAGACGTCGCGACGCTCATGACCTGTTGCTCGTGTCCTCGTATCCGGTCATGGACGACCCGGGGTCCGGAGGTTCTCGGCGGGCCTCGAACGATACGCGTCTGTGGGCGGATGTGCATGCCGCGCCATCCCGCCGCCGGAACGATGCGCGCGTCACCCGCTAACGGCCACCGCGGTCGGGAGCTCCAGTGCCTGCGACTCCAGCCAGCGCTCGGCATCCATGGCCGCCTTGCAGCCGTCCGCCGCAGCAGTGACAGCCTGGCGGTAGTGGTGGTCATGGACGTCACCGGCGATGAACACGCCCTCGATCGCCGAGCCGGTCTCGCCGATCACCTCGAGGTACCCGGCGGCGTCCACGGGCAGCCAGTCCCGGAAGACCTCGGTGTTGGGCCGGTAGCCGATGGCCACGAACAGGCCGCCGATCGGCTCGACCCACTCCCGCCCCGTCACGGTGTCCCGGAGACGCAGACCCTCGATGACCTCCTCCCCCAGGACCTCGGCAACCTCGGTGTTCCAGCGCACGTCGATCGCCGGATGAGCGATGGCGCGCTGCTGCATGATGCGCGACCCCCGGAACTGGTCCCGCCGATGGATGAGCACCACCTCCGGAGCGAAGCGTGTGAGGAAGGTGGCCTCCTCGAGCGCTGTGTCACCCCCGCCCACCACGGCGACGCGCTTGCCCTTGAAGAAGAAGCCATCGCACGTTGCGCACGCCGACACGCCCCGCCCTCGCAGCCGGGCCTCGCTCTCCAGACCCAGCCACAGCGCGGACGCGCCCGTGGCCACGATGACCGCCTGGGCCGTATAGCGCGACCCGCCGGCCCACATCTGGAAGGGCCGAGCCGACAGGTCGACCCGGTCCACGTCCGCATCCACGATCGTGGTCCCGAAACGGGTCGCCTGGTCGCGAAACCGGGCCATGAGCTCCGGCCCCTGGATGCCCTCCGGAAAGCCCGGGAAGTTCTCGACCTCGCTGGTGATCATGAGTTGGCCACCCGGCGCGCTGCCACCCAGGACGATGGGCGCCAACCCCGCGCGCGCGGCATAGATCGCGGCGGTGAGGCCAGCGGGGCCGCTGCCCACGATGACGAGTTGGCTGTGGCCACCATCACCACCGCCGGCGGCATCCGGCGTGGGGGGCAGCGGGACAATATCCGCTGGCCCGCTGTCAAGCATGGAGATGAGGGGCATGGCTGCCGGGGTATCGGGCATCAGGACCTGATGGTAGCACGATGAGATACCCCCATGGAGTATCTCATCGTCGGTTGTCACCCGGGCCCGGGGACGTCCTCCCGACGTCGGGAGGCCGCACGGGGACCGCCCGCTGCCCTGCCTTCGGTGCTCCGCGGCGCGCGGCCAGGACGCCGGGGGCCCTGCCCCCGCGCCCGTCAGCGCGGGATTCCCTGACATTCCGGCGGCTCCGCGGTATTCGCCGCCCGGTGCCGGCGCGGGCCGCGGACGCCGGTCGCGGTCCACGCTCGCCCTCCCGGCCCCGGCCATGACGATCACCCCTGGTGCGCCGGTCTGTCACGGTGGGAGGCGCGCGCTGGCGGCGTGTACGCCCACGACGTCGGATCGTCATGGTCCCGCGGCGGGCGGGCAGGACGCCGGGTCCGACGGCGCGCCGCGCGAATCGCGCGGGTGGCTCAGCCGTCGGAGCCTCAGCCGTCGGAGGCTCGGTCGAGCGGGCTGCGTTCGCCGAGGCCGCGGACCACGGGCAGCACCTCGCGCCCGATCAGGTCCAGCGCTGCAGGGTCCCATGCGT
>WBZO01006622.1_pt1 | contig 11131 bp, 1 predicted proteins | sample 5204261 | NCBI WGS metagenome assembly WBZO01 (sample SAMN12412400, study PRJNA552823) | activated sludge metagenome | isolation source: activated sludge from anammox sidestream of wastewater treatment plant... | place: USA: North Carolina | collected 2017-09 | reverse complement strand
AGATCGTGCTCAACCTGCTTCTCAACGCCTGCGAAGCATCGCCGGCCGGCAGTGAGGTCGGCTTTCGGGCATGGGTGGAAGGGGACGATGGTTACGAGGAACGAAGAACTCTGGTCTTGCAGGTGTCGGATTGTGGCCCGGGGCTTCCCGATGCTGTTTCACTTGCTTTGACCGAGAGCGACGTGATGGATTCACAGGAACCGTTACGCGGCCTTGGCATTCGCGTGGTTCGCGACCTTGTGCAGGGATTGGGAGGCCGGATCGTCGCAATGGAAACATCCAATGGCCATGGATCGCGCATCGTCGTCGCATTGCCCGTTGGCGCCGAGGCCGCGGCATGAACTCTTTGATTGCCACGCAGACGGATGGCGCGCTTACCGCGCCGCGACCCATGATCGGTCTTGTTGAAGACGATCCGATCGTGGGAGGCTCCCTGGTGCAGCGCCTGGAGTTGGAAGGCTATGGCGTACGGTGGTGGCGGACTGGTGAAGAAGCGTTGAGGCAGCTTCGCGAGACTACCTGTCAGGTCCTTGTCTTTGACATCCGGCTGCCGGACCTGGATGGGGAGCAGTTGTTCCGCCGGAGTCTTCCCGATCTTGGTGCTACACCAGTAATCTTCATCACCGCGTTCGGGGAAGTCCAGCAAGCCGTGCGTCTGATGAAGGCCGGGGCTGACGATTACGTGACCAAGCCATTCGAGATCGAGCTGCTGCTGACCAAAATCGCCGCCCTGTGCACACGTGAGGTTGCCGCCGGAAGCGACATACGCGGCCGTGAAGCGCTCGGCTGCTCTGCGGCGATGCGCAGCGTCGAGACGGAACTCCGGCGTGTCAAAGATTTGTCGGCGCCTGTGCTGGTTCTTGGTGAGACCGGTGTCGGCAAGGAAGTGGCGGCACGACAGCTTCACGACGCGTCAATACGGCGCGAGTTGCCGTTCATTGCAGTAAGCTGCGCAACGATTCCGGTCGAGCGGGCTGAGAGCGTCATGTTCGGCCACGAGCGCGGCGCCGTCGCGGGTTCCCGAGGCGCGCGTACCGGACTCGTCGAACAGGCAGGGACCGGCACGCTTTTTCTTGACGAGGTATCAGCACTTCCCCTGCCACTGCAAGGCAAGTTTCTGCGATTGCTGGAGGACGGAACCTATCGCAAGCTGGGCGGTGTGCAGGAACTGGTTTCGGGTGCACGCATCATCTCCGCCAGCAACGCTGATCTGCCCCGACTGATCGTCGAAGGGCGTTTTCGGGCTGATCTATATTATCGATTGAATGCAATCGAACTGCATATCCCCCCGCTGCGGGATCGGTGCGACGACATCGTTCCGTTGGCCGAGCATATTGTCGCCGAGGTTGCGCGGCGTGCGGGAAAACGGATTCCGTCGCTGACGCCTGCTGCCCGCGCTGCGTTGTGCAGTCACCGGTGGCCGGGAAATATCAGGGAGCTGCGGAACAGGCTGGAGAGAGCCGTTGGCTTGTCCGGCAATGTGTCTCAGTTGTCGGCGCAGGCTTTGTTTCCCGACGAAACTCTCCTTCCGGTTCCGGAAAGTCGAATCGCGAGCCTGGCTGAGGTGCGTGAACGCGCGGAACGGCTTCAGATCGAAGAAGCGATCCGACAGACAGGTGGCGAGATCGGCAAAGCCGCCGCTCTGCTCGGCGTCTCTCGCACGACCCTTTGGGACAAGATGCGGCGGCTTCGCATTTCGTGACCTGGCTGCGGTGCGGTCATCAACGCTGTCGGCAAGCTGTAGCAACGGGTTCATCCTGGTATCTGTCTCCCGGATGGCCGCTGAAGGCTCCTGTTTCAGGTGCGACCGTCGTGCTGTCGCACCGGGAAACATCGAGCCCAGCCCGTCCCGCTGCCACGATGCAAGGGAAACCGCACACCGGGCAGCAGTTCGATCCTTCTATGCGGCCTTGCGACGTTTCCGCGTGCGGCTCCGACCGGTTGACGCAGCCCGCTTGGCCAAGTGACGGCGCGTCGCCTCCACCTCGGTGCCGACGATGCGCAGCGGCGCATAGCCAAACGCTTCCCACCGCCAGGCTTGCGCCATGTTGCCTGAAAAATCAGCGAACAGGCGGACCACTTCACCTCCATTGGTGAAATTGCTGCGGTCGCCACCGTCCAGATAGGATTCGACCGCCAGGTTTTCCGCCAGGATCACCTCGTGCCGCGACAATTCGACGTGGAAGTAGGTTACTTCGTCAACTTCGACCTGCGCGATCGTTGTTCCATTGGCCAGATACTTGACCGGGATCAGCACCTGTTCCGCATAGATCGCATGATCCGGCGACAGGAACAGATCGCGGGCCGGCATCCCCTTCCCGAAAGCATTGGCAGCAACCCGGACAGGCCAGACCGCCTGCGGGTTCGGATGAAGGCGACAGTCAATATGACGATGGCCGATCCAGATGACGGGAAGCCGCGTGCCAGACGCAGCAGTGGGCAGCGTATCTCCGACTTTCAGGTCCTCAACTGCGACCTCCCCGCGGTCGGTCAAGATCATCGTCCCTGCTGCAAAGCAGGGAATGACAGCATCAGCCGGCACAACGTTCAGATTCTCGATCCGAAGATCCTGCGCCGCCGGCGTATCTGCCGTGTCGTAGGCCGTCGCCTGCGTGCCATGCCTGGCCAACAGGTAGTCCTGCATCGCCTTTTGCTCGCCCAGCGAATTCGCCGGCACCGTCGCAGCCGCTGTGAAGTCGAGCGACGGGTCGATTGCAGCCGAAACCGTGCCGTCATCAAGCAGGAAGCGGAAGTTGGTTCCGTTTGCCTTGATCGGATACCCATCCCCGCCGTTCGCAGTGAAATTCAGGATTACGACCGGGATTGTCGCCGGCGCGCCGCTTTCCAATACGCCGTCATTCGCGACGGCGACGATGAAATTGCCATCTTCGTCATACAGCGCGATGTCCCGTACCTGCGAGCCCGTCGGAAGATCTGGATCGTAGGAGAACCGAATACCGCCCACCTGCGGGAATCCGCCATTTCCCGGCGTCAGACTGGCAGCGTAGTTCAGGATGTTCGACAAGCCCTGCGGCGTCGTATCGAACACCATCAACCGGTTGTCGAAACGCAGCGCGTTTTCGATATCCAACAGCGAAATGTTGCCGTTTGCACCAGGTATCACCGGATTGGCGATCTTCGAACCGTCCTCGTCGATCGAGCCGATCGATGCCCGCAGCCCACCACCGTTCTTCAGCGACACCATCGGCATCGCCCCACCACCCAACGCCGCCCGCGCCGCGGCAGCGTTCGCATCCGCGGTCAGGTCACCCAGGTTCGTTTCTTCTGCTCGGCCAAAGACCCGGTCACCTTCTAGGTAGACGTTGCTGTACCCGAACTTGGTACCGTCCTTCGTGGTGACCACCGTATCGATCGCGTTGACAATCGCCTGTACAGCCGTTCCGGTCGTGCTGGTGGAGATGATGTCTGCCGCAGACTGGCTGCTGCCATAGACCGCCTGCAACGTGGTCTCGTTGGCCGCATAGGCTCCGTTGATCGCCGGATCCAATGCGCTTGTGTCGACAAAGCCGTCTGGCGTGAACTGCACCTCCAACCGCCCGAGATAGGTGTACTCGGTATCGGTGGTGACGATCAGTGTCGGGTTGCCGTCCTTGTCCGCCGTGACGATCGGGTACGTGCCAACAAAGTTGGCGTTATGACCATTGAACGCCCCTGGCGTGTCGGTGGCGTCGCCCAACCGCTCATGCCCACCGCCAGCCACCATCACGTCGATGCCCGACACCAGCGGTGCCAGTTCCTGGTTGCGCGCGATCGTATCAAGCTGATCGACCATCACGATCTTGTTCACACCCAGGGTGCGCAGAGCATCAATGGACGCCTGAATATACACCGCCACCTCTTCAAGGTCCGAGGTGGAGGGGTCGCCGTCATCCTTCGGAACGGTGCCATTGGGTGACGTTTTGGTCAGCAGGTCGTAGGTGGTGGCGCCGACGATGCCGATCTTCTCGCCGTTGATCGTGGTGATAGCGTAGGGGGCGATTTTGCCACCGATGGCCGACGCTTCCTGCCCTGCAAAGGCGTTCGTCGCTGTACCACCGAGGCTGGTATCCACCAGGCCGCGCAGAGCGCTGTCGGCCGAGAAATCCAGGTTTGACGTGATGAACGGGAACTGTGCACCAACCCAGGCGCCCGATGCTGCGATGGCTCCGGATACGATCGGAGAGCCAAGATCGAACTCGTGGTTGCCCAACGCAGAGGCATCGACGCCGAACGCATTCATGATCGCGACGTCGGGCCGCGCGAGTGCGGTCGAACCAAGGAGGGGATTAAGAGACGGGTCAGCGCCCGCGACCAACCACGGACCGGGGATCCATGTATCACCCTCTGCCAGGACAAGCGTATTGGTAGCCGATGCACGGAACGCGTCGATCATCGCCCCCATGATCGGGGCCGTATCAACGCCCAGTGTGCCGGACTCGCCGTAGAGATGAAGGATCTGCAGCGTATAGGGCTGCAGGCTGAGCGTCGTGTCAGTGAACTGGATTTTCTCGATGTTGGTCAGTGTATCGGTTCCACCGCCGGGTGTCGTTACCGTCCAGGTTGCAACCCCGTTCTGGTCGACCGTCGCATCGGCGCGCGCGACGTTGTAGGTCACCGTGTCGCTGCCGGCGCTGCCATCGATGGTTTCATTGATGAAGGTACCCTGCAACGTGTCGTTGCCATCCGTACCGGCGACTGCGGTATCGATCAGCATCAGTTGCAACTGACCGCCCTCTACCACCTCGGCCGCATCGGGCCCGGTGAAGGGATAGTGCGCCTGCGTCGTCAGCAGGAACGCGCGCGTCCCGGCATCACCCAGAAGGTCGGTCACGTCGACGACCCCGGAGGACTCCTCGTCCTGGGTGAACGGCGCGGTCGCTGGCGTGCTTTCATCGCCGAACCGGGCAATGTCGTGCTGCGCGATCTCGGTCAGTGTGTCGGTCTTCGGATCATAGTGCCAGACCCGGCCCGAGCGTGCATTGTTGCCCACGTCCTCCTGCAGGATCAGCGTGCCATCGGCCGAGACCGTGATGTTATCTAGCATCTTCTGGCCTTCGGTCCCGTCCAGCAGCGCCGTGTAGGTTCCCCCCTTGCTCGGATCGGTGGGATCTTCGAAGTCCAGTGCCCATAGGCGCGACGGTTCGGAGATGCTATTTGTGGTGACGAAATAATAGCGACTCGGGTTGATGGTATCCCACGCTCCGTCTTCCGGCCGCAGCCAATCCGTCACGTCGGCCGATACGCTGTCGGCTTGCAGATCGGCACCGGTGCGATTGGTCTCGTCCGGCAGTGCAACCAGTGAGAAGCTGCCTGACAGCGGTGTACCGACACTCGCCTCGCTGGCGAAGTCCGCTTTGATCCCGTATAGCGCGCCGTTGGTCAGGCCGGCTTTCTCCAACGTCGTGCCGGTCGCCTGTTTCTGACCGATATAGAGATAAAGTTGTCCGCCGGTTGTATCCTCGTTGCCGATGACAACCGTCTTGTCGCCGGTATTGGGGTTGGCAAGCAAATTCTCCCATGAAGCATTGCCCAGCGCCGGGATTTCGAATGCCTTGCCGGCATCCGAACCGGTGACAATATGCGCCATCGGACGACCTTCGATGCCACTCTCCTCGCCGTTGAGGAAGATCCGGTCCTGCGTTCCCAGGCCGGTCGCAGCATCATAGAATGCAGAAACTGCGGCCAGATCAGCCGAACAGAATCGCGCCATGGCGGTGGTGGAAAGTTCGTAGCTTTGGGTTGTGCTGTTCCAGAGATAGACCTCACTGTCGGCATCGGATGCAGAGACGATGGCAAGCGTCGCCTTGTCGATCACCAGACGGGAGACGAAGGCGCCGACGGCACCGCTTTCGCGCACCACACCGGCGGTAACGCCGAGCTCCTGGTCGACCAGCACGGTGACCGTGCCGTCGCCGTTGTCGAACGCGCCGATGCCATCGGGAACACCGACCATCCGCCACGGCGTCACGCCATCCGACTTGACACCTGCCACGTCGCCCGCCGACAGCAGGGAAACGAAACGCACATTCGGCTGCGTCGGCGTCAGGTAGGGCGTCTGATTGGTGGTAAAGAGGCTGCCATTGGAAAACTTGAGGACTTCGATATCAGTAAGCGCGTCGGTGCCGCCGCCCGCGGTTGTCACCGTCCACGCGCCTGGACCCGAGCGTTCAACCGTCGCATCGGCGCGCGCGATGTTGTAGGTCACCGTGTCGCTGCCGGCGCCGCCATCGATGGCGTCGTTCAGCGGTGTGGGCGTGAAGGTTTCATCTGCATCAGTACCGGTTTCGTTCAATGGCTTGATCGCGCCCGGCGATCCAATCTCGGTAGCATGACCCACGGCAACGAAGGCATTGTTCGTTCCAACCGTGCTCAATTGTGTGATCGTTGCATTGTTCAGTCCGGCCGTGTTGTCAAATGTCTGCAGCGGGTCCGCTGGCGACGCGCCAAAGGCGACGCTGGCGCGCAGCAGATTGTTGTTGTCATAAAGGTTGACTGCGTCGCCGCCTGTGCCGAGCCCGACACCGGACCCGGTGTAATTGCCGATCTGCAGGCCAGCCGGCGCGACGCCACCGAACCAGTTGGTCAGGAACGCGTCCCTGGCGGCGGGCAAATTGTCGGTTTCAATGAAAATCACCGCTTCGCCAGGGGCGATGCTGCTGATTCCATTCAGGGCTACCGCCGCCGCTGGCGAACCGGAGCTGTCATCCATTTTCCAACCCGTGAGGTCCACCGTGAACGGTGTCGTATTCGTCACCTCAAACCAATCGGCGCCCACCGGGCTGCTGCCACTGGACCAGGGCGCAACTTCGGAGATGAAAAGGCTGCCGATCGTACCGGGCGAGCCGACTTCCGCCGCGTCATTCGCCGCGACGAACGCGCCGTTCGTGCCCGCAACGCTCAGCGCGGTGATCGTTGCGTCGTTCAAGCCGACTGCATTGTCGAAACTCGGAAACGGCCCGGCGGGCGCAACACCGAACGAGACGCTCGTCTGAAGCGTACCGCTGCTATCGTACAGATTGACCTGGTCACCGCCGGTGCTGAGCCCGACACCCGAGCCGGCGTAGCTGCCAATCTGCAACCCGGCCGGCGGATTTGTGCCGAACCAGGTGTTGCGGAACGCCGCGCTGTCAGTCGCGAGATCGCTCGACTCGATGAAGATCACCGACTCCCCAGGAGCTATGCTGGTAATGCCCGACAATGCCACCGCAGACCCGAAGGAAGCGGAGTTGTCGTCCATCTTCCAACCCGTGAGATCCACGGCACTGGACCCGGCATTGGTTACCTCGAACCAGTCGGCACCGACAGGACTGTTGCCGCTGGACCAGGGGGCCACCTCCGAGATGTAGAGTGACGTAGGGGCGCCTGACTCATTCGTTACGTTTGTGACTAACAGGCTGAAGTCGGCGGTCGCATCCGGTGTCGCCCCAGTCGAGGTATCATCCACCGTGACGGTAACCACGTAGGTCGTTTTCGTTTCGAAGTCGAGCACCGTGCCGGTCTTGATGTAAAGGCCGGTATTGTCAACCTCGAATATGTTGGCGTCTGCGCCGCTGACGCTCAGATCGTTTGCGCCCAGCCCGTCGTCGGTGACGACGACATCGGCGACCTTGATGCGCGTTGTTGTACTGGTGTTCTCTTCGATCGACGTGACCTGGTTGGTCAGCGTCAACGCCGTCGGCGCCTGGTTGGGAACCGAAGAGGCGGCGTAGACCCATAGTTGCGGATGATCGAAATCGCCTCCGCCGTTCTCGCTGACCACATACAGAAAGCCGTCGGCATCCATCGCCAGGCCTTCGTGCTGCTGATTGACGACGGACAGTGGATTGCCGGGATCAGAGGTGATGCTCAGCGTGCTGTAAATGGTGCCAGCGCGATCGGTCTCGACGATCTTCGCGGATTCCTGACTCAGCACCAGCAAGTGATCTTCCGCGCCATGTCCCTTCAGTGACGTAACGTTCGACAAGGCATAAACATCGGCAAAGTCGGCAAGACCGAGTAGCGCCGGATCGAACAGGTTGGTCGAGCCTTCGGCGGTCGGCGACCCGTTGGTTGCGGTACCCGCGGCGAAGTCTATATTGGTCTGGAAAATCGACTCGGGCTGTGCCTCCTTGACGAAGATATAGCCGTCGGTCGTCGGATCGTACGACAGACCTTCGAGGCCGATATTGCCGATCGTCGTTCCCAGCTTCACGGTTTCAGTATCGGCGCGGGTCAGTGTCGTGTTCGCCTGATAGGTGAACTGGACCGCCTGCCGGTCCCGTTCCTCGACCATCACGAACTTGCCGCCGCCAACATAAGCCAGCCCCTCAGGGTCGAAGAACGCGGTGCCTTGCGGGCTGCTGCCTTGTGCGAGTGTCATCGAGTCGATCAATTGACCGGTTTTCGAGATCTGGACGACCGACGTGCCACCATCACCAACGACGAACAGCGTATCAGTGTCCCAGTTGTAGGTGACCGCAGAGACTTCCTGCGCCAGCACGCTATTCGCAGGTGCCGCCGTCCGCGTCGGCTCCGGCAGATCGAAACGCCCGATACGGACATAGTTCGACAGGCTGAATGCCGGGATCGCCAGGGCTGCGACCAGGGGTTCATGGTCGCTGGCCTGATCGGCAAACTCCGCATTGATACGAACTGCATCGAACTGTGCACCAGACGCCAGGCCATCGGTGACCATGATGTGGTCGAGCGTCTCGGCATTGCCTTCGAACACGTAGTCGAACTGTTGATCAGGCGGCAATGTCGCCTGCAGGTCGGTCAGGATCGAGGTTCCGCCCGGCGTGAACATCGCGGTGGCCTGTGCAGGATCGGCTCCCGGAACGTCGTAGTTGCTGACCGATGCGGTGCCGGTCAGCACCTGCATCGGCTCCTCCCACGGGAACTCATTCAGATCGCCGATCACGACGACCTTTGCGGCCGGGCTTGCTGCGATCAGGTTGTCAACGAACATGTTGACAGCCTGCGCCTGTGCTGCCCGTTGCACTTGGCCATTATTCAACGGCGGTTGATCACTGCCCAGCAGAGGTGCGCTGCCACCCTTCGACGTGAAGTGGTTGTTGACGACCGTCACGCTGGCCCCGTTGAACGTGAATGTGGCCACCAGCGGTGGCCGCGAGTCATAGAACGGGTTGTCGGCGTTGGTCTGCTGATCGACATAGGATGCCGTCACCGCGGAACCATCGGCACCGATCGTCTTCACGGAGTTGGCAACGAACCCGACGCGGTCGGTGCGATACAGGAAGGCGGTGCGGATATTACCTCCCGGCTCGCCGCCGTTTGTGCCGTCGCCAATGAAGCTATTGTCGATATAGGCATAGGTCGGACCGCCGGCCGTCGTAATGGCGTCGACGATCATCTGCAATGTCACGTCAGCCGCGGTCGTGCCAGAGTCGGTTGGACCGTCATTGTCCTGGATTTCCTGCAGCGCGATGATGTCCGGCGTCGCCATGTTGTTGACGATCTGGCTCGCGATCGTCGCGAAACGTGCTGCGCCGTCAGCCGGATCCAGATTCTCGGCATTGTACGCCGCTACGGTCAGGCGATCTGCGGTGCCGGCCAGCGATGTGGTTTCCTTGCTCAGCGTACTGACCTTGTCGACCGTATAGGCCTGTGTCGCTATGACCTCATAGTTGCCGAAGTCGTAACGGACAATTCCGGTAACGTCGTTCAGCGTCGCGCCGACATCGACCGCCGGCGTCGAGAAACCGGCCAAGATACCGTTGTCGTCATCGATCTGGATACGTTCCGGATTGTAATCGCCGCCCGTGGTATTGTTATCGCCGAACGTGTCGGCACCGGGCGTCAACAGCAGATCGCCACGCGGGGTCAAACCGGTGGCATTCAGGCCGTTGGTAGGGTCATCATCATTGTCGACAACCGAGAAGGTCTCACCGAAGCCATTGGTCGGTCCGACGGCGACCGGGCTCGTCACCGTGACCAGCATACCCTCCAGGCTCTCATAAAAGAACCCGCCGGCTGCAAGGTCCTCGGTCGGCGGCACAATTCCACCCGCCCCGCCAATCACCACCGGCGTCACGCTCGGCCCAACCCCTTGATCAACGACACTGGTCACCGACGAGAGCTCGGTCGTCGAGAAGGATCCGGTCGCAGCGCCCGACGGCGTGAATTCAGCCACTGTTCCGGTGACCTGCACCTGATGACCGGCGGTCGGCAAGGCGCCAGTGGGCAGGAAGACGAAAATGCCGTCCGACGTCGCAGCATTCCCGTCGCCGCTATCCTGCATGTAGAATCCACGGCTGCCATTCGTGTCGACGGCGGTGACGACACCTGTCAACGTGACCACTTGACCGGTGATCGGTGAGATGTGACCGTCACCCTGTACCTGACCAATGAAGTTGGGCGCATCGTCGTTCAGGATCATGCCTGTCGCCGTTATGCCGGCACCCAGTGATGTTGCGATCGCGCTGTCGCTGTTGGTGACAGACTGCAGCGTCAGTGCGAAATTTTCATTGCCTTCGAACGCCGTGTCACCCGCGACGTCGACGGTAACAGTCGTGGACGCATTGCCGGCAAGGATCGTGCCCTGCACCGCAATCGGCAGCGATACGGCACCGCCGAAGTCTGCGGCATCTGCCGAGGCTGCATCGATCGTCGCATCGAACGTCACATTGCCTGTCGTGCCACCGCTGCGCTCGACGGTGAACTGGAAGGCTGTAGACCCGCTGTTGCCTTCCGCGTGCGCCACGTTGATCGACCCGGCGGCGATCGCGACGCTCTGCGTTCCGGTCGCGGCGACGCTGAACGGGGTGGTCGCAAACGGAACGTCCGGTGCGTTGCCGTCAGCCGACTGATCGCCACTGCCATCCTGGAACACCCAGTTGGCGGGATCGTTGATGGCCGTGCGGTAGTCGGCGAACGACGTCAGGTTGTCTCGCGCACCGTTGAACACGGCGATGTCGGCGCCGCTGGCCACACCGAGCGACAGCGCGTCGACCCCGTCGGTCAGGCCGGTGCCGACAAGGGATGCATTGTTGGTCAGCGATACGCTGGCGATCGCAGACAGAAACACCGTGGGCGTGGACGCGTCGGTACCAAGAAATGCGTAGATGATCTCATCGCCCGACGACAGGCCGCGATTGGAGGTGTCGACGAACGCTGCCGACCCGACGTTGGC
>WBZO01005703.1_pt2 | contig 11132 bp, 7 predicted proteins | sample 5204261 | NCBI WGS metagenome assembly WBZO01 (sample SAMN12412400, study PRJNA552823) | activated sludge metagenome | isolation source: activated sludge from anammox sidestream of wastewater treatment plant... | place: USA: North Carolina | collected 2017-09 | reverse complement strand
GATGCGGCACTTTGCCACCGAGAGCGGGAAGAGCAAAGGACAATTCTATACCCCTGCCGAGGTGAGCCGCGTAATGGCAAAGATTATTACTTTCAACTCAAAGATTACGAGCCAATCAACAGGGTACGATCCAACATGCGGCTCCGCATCGCTGCTACTCAAGGTGGCTGATGAATCAGAATCGGGTATGACGATTTACGGGCAGGAGATGGACGTGGCCACCGCCGCCCTTGCCCGCATGAATATGATTCTGCACAACAACCCGACCGCAGAAATCAAACAAGGGAACACCCTTTCCAGCCCTTTGTTTCTGGACGAAAGAGGCAGGCTCAAGACCTTTGACTTTGTGGTGGCCAATCCTCCTTTCTCATACAAGGCATGGAGTAGTGGGTTTGCCGTTCATGATGGAACCATATCAGATGTCCATAATCGTTTTAAAGATTATGGAATACCCCCGAAGAAAAATGGAGATTATGCATTTCTTTTGCACATCATCCATTCCTTAAAAAGCAAAGGCAAGGGCGCTGTGATCCTTCCGCATGGGGTGCTATTTCGGGGAAATGTAGAAGGAGAAATACGGAAAAATATCATTCGCAGGGGATACATCAAAGGCATTATTGGCCTGCCTCCTAATCTGTTTTACGGCACCGGTATTCCTGCCTGCATTATTGTGCTGGATAAGGATGGCGCTGAACACCGCAAAGGTATTTTTATGATTGATGCCAGCAAGGGTTTTGAGAAAGATGGCAACAAAAACCGCCTGCGGGAACAGGATATCCATAAGATTGTGGATGTATTTAACAAACATCTGGAAATGGAAAAATACAGCCGCATGGTACCGGTAACAGAGATTGTGTCCAACGAGTATAATCTCAATATCCCTCGTTATATTGATAGCCAGGAAGAAGAGGACATTCAGGATATCGAAGCGCATTTGCTGGGTGATATACCCAATACCGATATTGACGCCTTGCACCCGTATTGGGAAGTTTATCCGAATATGAGGAAAACTCTATTCACAGCGGGCAAGAGGTCTAATTACAGCAAACTGCTTATTGCCCATGATACTATAAAGTCCACCATTTTTTCTCACCAGGAGTTTACTGCTTATAGCAAAAAAGTAGACACCGTATTTAGCCGATGGAAAGCCAGGAACATGCCAAAACTGAAAGGTATTGCCGTTGACGATAAACCCAAAAAACTGATACACGAAATATCAGAGGATTTATTGCAAGCCTTTTCCAGCTTAAAGCTGATCGACAAATATGATGTTTACCAGCATCTCATGGTTTATTGGTCTGAGACTATGCAGGACGACGTGTATGCTTTGGTAAGCGATGGTTGGGAAGCGGGGAAGGAAACAGAAAGAGATAAAAAACAATGGGAAGGCCGCCTCATACCCAAAGGGCTTATCATTGCCCGCTATTTTGCGGCAGAGCAAAAGGCCATGGAAGAATTAGAATCTGGCCGTGATGCAATTGTCCGGCAAATGGAAGAGATGGAAGAAGAGCATGGCGGTGAAGAAGGGCTAATGGCGGATGCAAAAAATGATAAGGACAAGATTACCAGGGCCAGCGTACAGAAACGCGTGAAAGAATTGACAATGGATAATGGACAATTGATAACGGAGGATGAGGAGGAATTAAAGATATTAAAGCTATATTTAAAGCTGGCAGAGCAGGAGGCCGAAGCCGGCAAGAAGATTAGAGATGCGCAGGGTGCCCTGGAGAAAAAGATCTTGGAAAAATACAAAACCCTTACCGAAGCTGAAATAAAAACCCTGATAGTGGACGATAAATGGATATCAACGCTTGAACGGGATGTAAAGACGGAGATGGAGCGGATCAGCCAGCGGCTTACGGGACGTATTAAAGAATTGGCAGAGCGATATGAAACTCCATTGCCGGCTATTACTGCCGAAGTAGATGCATTAGAGAAAAAGGTGCACGGGCACCTGAAGAAGATGGGGTATGTATGGGAGTAAAAAACAACAAAACCAGCCTTGCGCTTTACGGCAATTTATTAAGCGATATTAAAACCCGCATTCGTCAGGCGCAGGTTAAAGCAACTCTTTCCGCAAACTCGGAGATGATTTTGATGTACTGGGACATCGGGCGAATGATCCAGGAGCGGCAAGACCGTGAAGGGTGGGGAACCGCGGTTATTCCGCGTCTTGCCAGAGATATACGAAATGAGTTGCCGGAAGAGAAAGGATTCTCCGAACGGAACATCAAGCGAATGCTTCGTTTTTATCGTGAATATCCAAACATATTGCCAAAAATGCCACAGGCTGTGGCACAATTACAGCAGTCTAAAAATAAAGACGCATTAAAAGTGCCACAAGCTGTGGGTCAATTACCCGAAAATGAACATTCGGTAACGGTGCAGCGGCTTGTTACACAAATCCCCTGGGGTCACAATATCCTGCTTATGGAAAGGGTCAAAGACCTACCCTGCCGTTTCTGGTATGTAAAGCAAATTATTCAAAACGGATGGAGCAGGGATACCCTGGGGCTGATGATTAAAAGCGGCGCACACCTGCGGCAAGGAAAAGCAGTATCGAATTTCAGCCTTACGTTGCCTGACCCGCAGTCCGATCTCGCACGGCAGTCTTTAAAAGATCCCTATATTTTTGACTTCCTGACACTAACCGAACCTTTTAATGAAAGCGAGATAGAAACAGAACTGATAAAACATCTTGAAAAATTCCTGCTCGAACTGGGCGCAGGATTCTCTTTTGTCGGGAGACAATATCATCTGACCATCAGCGATAAGGATTTTTATATTGACCTTTTGTTTTACCATCTTAAACTGCGCTGTTTTATCGTGATTGAGCTGAAAAAAGGTGATTTTAAGCCGGAATATGCGGGAAAGATGAACTTTTACTGCTCCGCAGTTGATGACATGCTCAAACACCCGGCCGACCAGCCTACCATCGGTCTTATTTTGTGTCAAACGAAAGACAGGGTTCTTGCCGAGTATGCATTGCGGGACATGCATAAACCTATTGGCGTATCCGAATATGAACTAACCCGATCATTGCCGGAAAATCTGAAATCCAGCCTGCCGAGCATCGAGGAGATTGAAGCCGAGCTTGAAAGAACAGCGGGAGGCGGTAATGAGTAATGGAAGATTGAAAAGGGATAATTGCCAACTGCCAACGGTCAATACTCAATTGAAAAAAGGTTATAAACAGTCTGAGGTGGGGGTTATTCCGAGTGATTGGGAAGTTAAAAGGCTCGGGGATGCAGCGGAAGTAGTAATGGGGCAGTCACCAATTGGCGCCTCTTATAACCGTTGTTGTATTGGTGCACCTCTGATCAACGGACCAACGGAATTCACTGCAAAGCATCCAATTAAGATTCAATGGACTTCACAGCCGACTAAGTTCTGCAAGAAAGGTGATGTGCTATTGTGCGTTAGAGGAAGCTCTACAGGCAGGATAAATATCTCTGACGATGAATACTGCATTGGGCGAGGGATCGCTTCTATACGAGCAAAATCTGGGGTAGACACGTCGTTCATTACTTTCCAAGTAGAATCGGCTGTCAAGAATATTTTGGTATTAACAACTGGCTCAACATTTCCAAATATTGATGGAAAATCAATCAAAGCTATTAATGTTCTTATTCCTCCCACCAAAGCCGAACAAAACGCCATTGCCACTGTATTAAGCGATGCTGATGCGCTCATCAGCAGTCTGGAAAAACTCATTGCCAAAAAACGGAATATCAAACAAGGGGCTATGCAACAACTCCTCACCGGCAAAAAACGCCTGCCAGGGTTTAGCGGGAAGTGGGAAGTGAAGAAATTGGGGAACTTAGGAAAATTTCGAGGTGGTAGTGGATTTCCTATAAAGCATCAAGGGAAAGTGGAAGGAGATTATCCATTTTTCAAGGTCTCAGATATGAACAATGAAGGTAATACAACATTTATGGCTAATTCAAATAATTGGATTTCTGAGTTCGTTAGAAAAGAAGCTAGCGTGAACGTTTTTCCAAGACACAGCATAATCTTTGCGAAGATTGGTGCAGCAATTTTTCTTGAAAGAAAGAAGATTCTATTGCAAGAAAGCTGTATTGATAACAACATGATGGGGTTTGTCTTGGATGAGGATTGCACAGATTTCAAGTTTATTTACTATCTTTTCCTGAATATTCAACTTGGGAAGTTGGTGAGCACAACAGCACTTCCATCACTCAGTGGTAGAGAAATTGCCACGCTTGAATTTGGCATTCCGGAATTTAAAGAGCAAACCGCCATTGCCCAAGTCCTCAGCGACATGGATGCCGAAATAGAGGCCCTGGAAAAGAAATTGGATAAATTCAGAATGATAAAGCAGGGCATGATGCAGGAACTGCTCAGCGGGAGGACGAGACTGATTTAGGTTGAAACTGCAAAAAAGAAATGTTATATTTGCACAAAACCAGCGAAGTGCAAACAAGGCTGAAGTATACTTGCAGAAAATGGGTACGCCGGGATGGATATAAAAAATTTTAAAGCGGGCAGCTATAAGCAACAGTACCAGTATAAGAGCTTTCTGCCAACCCGCATCAATATCGGCTGGCAGATAAGTGATATCAGTCTGATCAATCTCTTAAGTGAAGCAGATATCAAACTTGGAGAATTGAATGCATTTTCTCAACTGGTTCCGGATATTGATTTTTTTATTCTCATGCATGTCAGCAAAGAGGCTACGACATCCAGCCGCATAGAAGGCACCCAGACAAACATCGCTGAGGTATTGCAGAAGGCCGAAAATATCGATCCTGAAAAAAGGGACGACTGGGAAGAGGTACAGAACTACATCAGGGCAATGAACGAGGCGATAGATGCCCTCAGCAGCTTGCCGCTTTCAAGCCGCCTCTTGAAAAATACGCACGCAACCCTGCTTCATGGGGTACGGGGAAGGCATAAACTGCCGGGTGAATTCCGCGCCAGCCAGAACTGGATTGGAGGCGCTTCCCTGAAAGATGCAGTTTTTATTCCGCCGCATTACAATGACTTGCCCGATCTTATAACTGATTTTGATACTTTTCTCAATGACGAGACCCATCTGATTCCCCATTTAATCAGAATCGGCATTGCCCATTATCAGTTTGAAACCATACATCCTTTTTTAGATGGCAACGGCAGGATCGGACGCCTGCTTATAACCCTTTATCTTGTTGGTAGGGGGCTTTTGACAAAACCGACGTTGTATCTGTCCGCATTTTTCGAAAAGAACAAGGGGCTTTATTACGATAACCTGACCAGGGTGCGGACGCATAACGATCTTACACAATGGCTTAAATTTTTCATGGAAGGAGTCAGGCAAACCGCCCAAAACTCAATAGAGACATTCAAGGCAATTATTGCGTTGCGGCAGGAAATTGAGCATCGGGATATTCTGACATTAGGAAAAAAAACGAAATTAGCCCAGCGATTGCTGCATTATTTGTATAGCAGGCCAACAACCGATAGTCAGGATGTTGCTAAACAATTGACAATAAATGCCTCTACTGCTCTGCGCCTGATAGAGGACTTTATCAGGCTCGGTATCCTGAAAGAGATTACCGGATACAGACGAAACAGGATATTTGTCTTTGAAAAGTATTTACAGCTTTTTGAATAGACGGAATTTCGTATGAACAATGTCGGCCTAAGGGAAAGAGACACCCAGAACCGTGTCGTGCAGTTATTTCAGAACCAACTGGACTATACCTATCTTGGCAATTGGGAAGATCGTCCTCACAACAGCAATATTGAAGAAGCAATCCTTCGCAAATATTTACACGAAAGAAAACGCTACAATAATACCCTTATCAGCAAGGCCTTATATGAACTCGGCAAGGCGGCTAATAACCTGAACGATGGTTTATACATCGCCAATAAAAAGGTATACCAACTGCTCCGTTACGGCGTAAAGGTCAAGGCAGAAGCCGGAGAAAACTATGAGACCGTTGAACTTATTGACTGGAAGCGTCCGCTTGAAAACGAATTTGCCATTGCCGAAGAGGTCACTATTCAGGGTAATCACGAGAAACGCCCCGATCTTGTGCTCTATGTAAACGGCATAGCGCTTGGTGTGCTGGAACTGAAACGAAGCACGATTTCCCTGGGCGACGGTATCCGGCAGAATATCGTCAACCAGCAGAAAGAATTCATCCATTCCTTCTTTACCACCATCCAATGGATATTTGCCGGAAATGATACTCAGGGACTCCGTTACGGAACTATAGGCACACCTGAAAAATATTTTCTGAAGTGGAAGGAAGAAGGCAAGGGAGAAAATCTCCTTGATAAATACCTGATTAAACTTTGCGATAAGAAGCGGTTTCTCGAAATCATCTACGACTTTACCCTCTTTGACGGCGGCATGAAAAAATTGTGCCGTCCGCATCAATACTTTGGCGTCAAGGCCGCACAGGAACATATGAAAAGACGAGAGGGTGGAATCATCTGGCATACGCAGGGCAGCGGCAAAAGTCTGGTAATGGTGTGGCTTGCCAAATGGATTCTTGAAAATAATCCCCATGCACGTGTAGTGGTTATTACTGACCGTGATGAATTGGATAAACAGATAGAACGGATATTTACCGATACTGGCGAAAGCATGGTGCGGACAGCAAGCGGTAAGCATTTAATGAGTCAGTTAGGACATGCCAGGCCCCGTTTGCTGTGTTCGCTGGTGCATAAATTTGGCAGGAGGGGGGTTGATAATTTTGATGCATTTATTGAAGAATTAAAAAGGAGTCCTACCCATACCGTTGGTGAATTATTTATCTTTGTGGATGAGTGCCACCGTACCCAATCGGGCAAACTGCACAAAGCAATGAAGGCAATTTTAAAGAATGCCGTTTTTATTGGCTTTACCGGAACACCTCTCTTAAAACAGGATAAGCAAACCAGCCTTGAGGTATTTGGTAAATATATTCATACCTATAAATTTAATGAGGCAGTAGAAGATGAAGTGGTGCTGGATTTGGTGTATGAAGCCCGTGATATTGACCAGAAAATATCATCACCTCAAAAAATAGACGAATGGTTTGAAGCCAAGACCCGTGGGTTGAATGACTTTCAAAAATCTGAACTCAAGAAGAAATGGGGCACGATGCAGAAGGTGCTGAGTTCCCGTTCCAGGCTGGAAAAGATTGTAAGTGATATCGTTTTTGATTTCAATGTAAAGCCGCGTTTGAACTCGGATATGGGAAATGCCATTCTGGTGGCGTCAAGTATTTATGAAGCATGCCGGTACTTCGAACTGTTTCAAACTACCGAGTTAAAAGGCAAAAGCGCCATTGTTACCTCCTGCAATCCATCAACAAGGGATATAACGACGGAAGATACCGGCGCAAATACGGAGACGGAAAAGGAATATATCTATAAGATCTATACATCGTTGCTGGGAAACAAGCCGACCGAGAAATACGAAGACGAGGCGAAGGAAAAGTTTATAAAAGAGCCGTCGAATATGAAACTGCTTATCGTGGTAGATAAACTCCTTACCGGTTTTGACGCACCCCCCTGCACCTATCTCTACATCGACAAAAGCATGCAGGATCATGGTTTGTTCCAGGCTATTTGCAGGGTCAACCGGCTGGACAGCGATGACAAGGAGTTTGGTTACATCGTAGATTACAAAGACCTGTTCAGGAAGGTTGAAAATGCCGTTGCTGTGTACACGTCGGAACTGGATTATGATACGTTTGAGAAAGGGGACGTGGATGTGCTATTAAAAGACCGCCTGGAAAAAGGCAAAGAACGGCTGGATAATGCCCTGGAAGAAATGGCCTTATTATGCGAACCGGTAGCGCCGCCAAAAGACTCGCTGGCTTATATCCGTTACTTCTGTGGTGACCCGGAAAACGAAGAAGACCTGAAAGCTCGTGAAGTAAAGAGAACGTCTCTTTATAAACAAACGGTGGCTTTGATAAGGGCTTATGCAAATATTGCGGCGGAGATGGAAGAGGCGGGTTATGCCCAGGCAGAGATTGCAGATATCAAAAAGAAGGTAGATTCCTATCTGAAACTTCGGGAAGAAATCAGAAATGCCAGCGGCGAAACGCTCGATATGAAGACCTACGAAGCGGATATGCGGCATTTAATCGACACTTACCTACAGGCGGAAGAGCCCAGGACAATTTCACCTTTTGCGGATATGTCGTTGCTGGATTTGCTGGTTAATTCCGGCATTGCTGATGCCATCAATAGTTTGCCCGAGGGAATTAAGCGCAATAAAGAAGCAGTGGCGGAAACTATTGAAAACAACGTGCGGAAGAAAATCATACAGGAGCATTTGACAGACCCTGCTTACTTTGAAGATATGTCAAAGCTTTTACATGAGATTATTAAAGAGAGAAGGACAAATGCCATCAATTATGAAGCATATTTAAAGAAGATCGCTGCATTGGCAAAGAAGGTAAATAATCCCGCAAGAGATAATTTGCCGGATAGCATAAAAAAAAGTGATGCCAGGCGGGCATTATACAACAATCTCAATCACGATGAGGAATTAGCCGTTGTCATGGACGAAGCCGTCAGATATGTAAAGAAGGCGGACTGGCGCGGAAATGATGCGAAGGAGAAAGAGATTAAAAAGACGCTGTATGATATTCTGAAAGATGTCAATGAAGTAGAACGTATTTTCCTGATCATAAAAGAGCAGCATGAGTATTGATATGCAGCAAATCAAATTAAGCAACATGCGCATTGATGTAATTCAAAAGGACATCAAAAATATTCATCTGAGTGTTTATCCGCCAGCAGGCAGGGTAAGAATCTCCGCTCCCTTACGCATGGACCTGGACACTATCAGGGTATTTGCCATATCAAAATTGAATTGGATAAAAAAACAGCAGCAAAAGTTGCTCCGTCAGGAGCGGGAAGCGCCAAGGGAATGTTTAACACGGGAAAGCCATTATTATATGGGTAAACGATGTCTGATGAAAGTTATTGAGCATAACGCTGCTCCAAGAGTTATTTTAAAGCACAGCGCTGTTGAATTGTATGTAAGGCCTCACACAAGTATAGAAAAAAAGCGGATTGTTTTGGAAGAATGGTATCGCCGGAAACTGAAGGAGATAGCTTCGGGATACGTTGAATATTGGATGAAAAAAATGAGGGTGGAAGACGTTGAATACGCCATAAAAAAGATGAAAACGAAGTGGGGCTCCTGTAGCAGAGAGGCAAAAAGGATCTGGTTAAATCTTGAACTGGCGAAAAAACCAAAAGAATGTATTGAATATATAATCGTGCATGAAATGGTGCATCTGTTAGAACGTCATCATAATGAAAGATTTATTGCCTACATGGACAACTATTTACCAAAATGGAGATTTTACAAAGAGGAGTTGAACAGAAGTCCATTACGGCATGAAAATTGGGATTATTAATAGTAATGGAAATCTGTCGTTGCTCGCTCTCGGCAGTGCAGCGCACTGCCGTGGAAAGAAGGAAAGGGTTTTAAGTTTAGCCTATGCCTCATTTCGTTAAAACGTGAAAAAGCGTGTGACTATTGGCTTTAAACAGGGAGGAAAAAATGAAGCAAGAAAAGAGAGGGAAGATGTCTGAAATGGTATCACATTTTGTGCGGGAATTTCTTGATCTGTACGAAGATATTAAGCATAACCAGCAACTGCCCAACAGAGCTGTCTCTGCATGAAGTATAGTATATTTAACCGAACAGAATCGGAAAAAGGCGACAAATCAGATCTCGCCTTTTCCGTCCGAAGAAGCACAATTTATCCTGCTGATATAAAAAAATGCAGAGCGGAATTCGAGTGACTTTATTAGCTGCTCAGGCATATTATGTGGTAGAGTATTCTTTTTTCAGATGCCTGCTTTTTACAACTCCATACATAGCACAGATTATTAAATAACAACTGAGTACCGTTGATAGTGTTAACACAGGGGTAAGCACAAAGAACAAGATGGCCGCAGAAAATTCCAGCATCATAAGCCAAACTCCTTGCTTAAGGCCGATTTTGCCGGTAATGTTGAAAAACGGAACTTTGCTTACCATAAATAGCCCAAGCGTAAAGGTAACAAACGGTAAAAGTGTGGCGACGACGTCAATACCAAATTTTACTTGAATGAAGTGATCCAGAATGACCAGTTGCGCAATGGTTCCCCCGGAAAGTGTAGTGGGTAATCCTGTGTAAAAATGGCTTGACATAGTTGTGTTATCATTTTTTTGAATGTTAAATCTTGCCAGACGAAAGGCCGCGCATATCATGAAAAATGAACCAACTCCCCACAAAAAGACGTTGGAAAAATCTGTGCATGCCTTAATCAGGAGCATGGCAGGGGCAATACCAAACGTTACCAAATCCGCCATGGAGTCTAGTTGGGCGCCTATCTCACTTGTGCACTTCATCATGCGGGCCAGTCTTCCATCAAAGGCATCCAATACCATAGCGACAACAATCAACCATGCTGCAATTTCAAACTGATAGTTTGAAGCGCACAAAATTGAAAAAAAACCGCAGGTAATGTTTCCCATAGTAACTGCCGAGGGTAACGTGTTTCTTATTTTCAATATAGACCTCCATTAAAATTGTGCATAGGGTAAAAACCACTTTTATTGTATTCAATCGTTAACCGAAAATATTCTGAAAATTGAAGTCATTGCTCTGCCAGGTTTTCGATGGGGTGTAAAAAGTAATCTGTGTGAAAACATTACAATCGTAATTTTTCAACAATTAACAAAAGCTATGCCTTAGAGGCTGAAGAAATATATTTTTTGTGTTGTCTTTGCAACTATAATATTTGTATACGCTTATAAATCCCTTGAAAAATGGCGAAGAATAAATTATGTCAAATTGTTTCAAAAAATGCAGTATAATTACTGCATATATCACATATAATTACTGCAGTGAGCCGATGTACGGTAAAAAGTTGAACAAAGTGTTTGTAAAAGAATATCATTTTTGTTAGTATTTTTATTTTTATGAATCCAAAACGAATACTAAGGTTTTGTTACATAAACATACCACTCTCGATTGTGTTTTTAACGGTCATTCTTAACGGATGCGCTACAAGGCATTTTAGCTTGAGAAACATGACCGATGTTTCCCGATATTTTAATAAGGATAAAAATACCGTATGGGATGCGGTAACCCAAGCCTTAGCAGGAATTCCCATCGAAACGA
>WBZO01006621.1_pt1 | contig 11136 bp, 10 predicted proteins | sample 5204261 | NCBI WGS metagenome assembly WBZO01 (sample SAMN12412400, study PRJNA552823) | activated sludge metagenome | isolation source: activated sludge from anammox sidestream of wastewater treatment plant... | place: USA: North Carolina | collected 2017-09 | reverse complement strand
GACCACTTCCAGGTTAGAGCTGACCGGGAATACATCCGCCAGGTGCTGATGAACCTGGTTTCAAATTCCATCAAGTATGGCAACAGAGACGGCATTACGAAAATTGGCTTTTACGACATGGACAAATACATCCTGGTTGAGGTTGCTGACAGTGGAATTGGCATCCCCGCCGGGCATCTGAACCACGTCTTTGACCGGTTTTACCGGGTGGACAAAAGCCGATCCCGCGAGCTGGGCGGCTCGGGCCTGGGCCTCTCCATCGTCAAACACATCATTGAGGCGCACAAGCAAACCATCAACGTGCGCAGTGCTAAGAACGTAGGCTCTACCTTTGGCTTTACCCTGAGCAAGGTCTGAGCCGCCGTTTTTGACCAAGAGACCCAGTCACAAACAAGCGCTAAACGAACGGCCAAGTCGGCACCCTGGCAGCGGAGCCTTGCGGCTCTCCTCTCTGCGGGGGGAGGGGCTGCGTCAGTGGTGAAACCCCAGGACACCGGTTTGGGGTTTCGCTGGCTGTGACACGCCGGGGTGAATCCACAAACCTGCAATTTGACGAATCTATAATGATTTCCATTCTCATTCCCATTTTCAATTTTGACATCCGGCCACTGGCCGTGGAGTTGTACCGACAATGTGAGAGCTGCCGGGTGGAGTTTGAACTGGTCTGTTTTGACGACGGCTCCGCTACGCAGTTTAAGGTACTCAACAGGGAGCTGGAAGCCTTCGGAAAGCTGACTTACCGGGAGCTGCCCGAAAACCTTGGGCGCTCGGCAGTTCGCAATGCACTCGGCCGGGCAGCCCGGTTTCCCTGGCTGCTGTTTATGGACTGCGACAGCAGGGTGCTGCGCTCCGATTATATCGCAAAATACCTCGGCAACCTTCAGGCAGATTCCCTGCTTTACGGAGGGCGCAGCTATTCCCCAGCGCCTCCTGAGGAGTCAGCGCTGTTTTTCCACTGGCTCTACGGGCGGTGCCGGGAGCAGCGCCCGCCACGCTGGCGGATGCAGTCGCCCTACCACAGTTTTATGACCAATAATTTCCTCATTCCCAGGGATTTATTTTTGGAAATTCGCTTTGACGAATCCCTGCGGCAGTACGGTCATGAGGATACGCTTTTCGGACTGGAGCTGGAGCGCAGACACATTCCCATCCTTCACATTGACAATCCCCTGGAGCATATCGGGTTGGAGCCGGCAGCTGTCTTTTTGAAAAAAACCAGGCAGGGCCTGGAAAACCTGCACCGCCTTTGGCAACAAGGCAAACCGATAGAAACTCGGCTCCTGACGGTATTTTTAAAAATAAAAAAATGGAAGCTGGCCCCATTGCTTCGGCTGGCATTTTCTCTTTCCGAAAAATGGGTAGAGCGACTGTTGATGTCAGATGCCCCCAACCTCCGCCTGTTTGATTTTTACAAACTGGGCTACTTTGCCTGCCTTGACGGGGAATAAGATGAGCCACCACAATTGGTCGGTGTAGGTTGCAGAGGAAGCCGACAGGGAAAGTGCAGCGAAAGGCTGATAAATCAGATGATCACCTCAAAATCTTCGTGTCCCTGTTGGGGCATGAAGCGGTTGGTAGCTTCATTTTTGGCCTTGTGCATTTTAGTAAACTCCGCTTGCACAAAGTCCATGAAAGGTTGGTCTATAAATTTTTGCATGTCCTCGAAGGTCTTGAGTTCCTCGCTTTCCCAGAACTTGTAGATCTGCTCGTACTGGCCGCCCGTTTCAAATTTTACGGAGACTTTGCCGTCTGTTCTGAAGACGGTTATTTTCATGATGGGGTGGTCAATTTGTCCGATAATCCTCATGTCGCAGAATGATAAATTTGGTGAATGTTTTCCGTTAAAATTTCGTAGAGCCGGTGATAGGCCGGGTGGTTTTCAAGGAGTTGGAGATGTCGCTGTATGGTTTCACGATCGTTACGCCGGGCGGGGCCGGTCTGCATGTCGCGGGGGGGTGCATCTTCGAGTTTGGCGGCTGTTTCCCGAATGAGGGGGAGTAGCAGCCCGAAGGGCAGTCCTTCCCTGGCCAGCAACTCGTAGCCTGCGTGAAAGAGGAAATTTGCGAAGTTATTCACGAACACAGCAGCCACGTGCAGGACGGCCCGTTGCTCATCGTTCAGGTGATACACCTTGGGGCTGAGCTGCCGAGCCAGCGAAAACAGCAGCTCCCGGTCGGCGTCGTTGTTGGCGTCAATGCAAAACGGGATTTGACTGAAATCAGGTGCCCGCTTTTTAGAAAAAGTCTGGAGCGGGTAGAACACGCCGTATCGGGCAGCAGCACCCGCCTCGGCAAAGACCTGCATGGGCGTTGCGCCCGAAGTGTGGGCCATGAGTTTTCCGCCCGGGGCGCCAGCCGCCAGCCTGCGGGCTACCCCTGCAATGGCGTCGTCACTGACTGCCAGCAGATACAGGTCAGCTTGGGCAGAAATCGCTTCGAGCCTGTCCGTGAAGTCTGCACCCGTCAGCTTTGCCAAGGCGCTCGCTTTCGACTCCTGCCGGCTGAAGACCTGAACGACTTCCACCCCGCACTCGTGCAACTTCCGGCCAAGGTGCCAGCCGACATTGCCAGCGCCGATCAGGGTAACTTTCATGATTCAGCGGGTTTTGGAACAGGCGCTTTTTGTCTTTCTTTTCTTCGCTGCAGCATCGCCACGACCATCCCCGACATCATCAATACGGAGCCTAACCAGAACAAGTTGATGCCGGGAAAGACGATGGCTTCCAGGATGATGTAATCTGTCCGGTACGACTTCTTGGCCACCTGCACTGGAATGGTGGGGAAGCGGCCCGGCTCGCTTTGGGCAATCATCACATCGAAGGTTTCGGTGTCAGGGTTGATTTTTACCAGATAAAAGCTAAGTCCCAGCTCCGGAATTTCGCTCATGGGCGTCATAAATCGGCTTCCTCGGATGAGGAAAACCGGCTCTGCCTTGTAGGAGTGGGGGTCGCCAGGCACTTCCACAGCCAGAATGGAGGAGATGGCCACATCCCCTTCCTGCAATGCCAGTTGCGGGTCGTTGTTGATTCCTGCAAAGGTGATCCGCTTGCCGTTGAAAATGATGGAATCGCCGGTTTTGAAAGTAAACTGGTGGAAATTCATGCGGTTTTCGGCGTCCAGCAGCTCCAGCAGCGCTTCTTCGGGGAGGCGAACTTTCATGGAAAGGTCGTTAATCTGCACGGGGAAGGAGCCCCACAGTTGCCCCCGCAAGTACACCATCGGCTCTGCATAAAAGGTCGTATCGCCTTTTTTAAAAGCCAGTTTAACCCCTACTGCGAAGTCTCCCGGCTCGGCCTCGTAGTCGGGGTTGACGGGCTGGTGGTTGATGCCCACGATGGACATCTCCGTCTGGATTACCTGGTCGCCAATGCTGGTTTGGACGGTGTCAAGGAGGGTGACCGAGCCGTTCCCCAGCTCGAATGTCTCGTATTTCAGGTTTTTCTCCTGTTCGTGTGCTTCCTTGAAGTTGGCTTCTTTCAGCGGAAGGGTGGCGATGTGGGTAAAAATATCTTTGTCAAAGTAGCGCTTGGTGGAGGGATTGTAGGCTTTGACCTCGATGACCTGGTTGTCGTAAACGGCCTGGGGGTGTACTTTAAACTCCTCAATGACCTTGCCCGACTCGTCCAACTTTTCGTAGTTTACAGTAAAGGCGCGCACATTCCCCACCAGCGTATCGCTCTCGTAGGTTACCCGGTAGCCACTCATGTACATCGGCGTATTTTTGAAGAGCAGGACGTTCTTCTTTATCATTTCTTCGTCCAGTAGGCCTGCCTGGGCCATGGGGTTGCTCGAGATGTTTTGCTTGTTCAAACCCGAGCCGATGATGCCGACGATCATGATGCCAAATCCGGCGTGGGAAAGCACGGACCCCGCCGTTTTCAGGTTGCCTTTTAAGAATGAAAACAGGTAATCCAGGTTGGCTGCCAGGGTGAACATGCCTGCAAACATGAGCGCCCAAAACTGCCAGGGGCCTAACTGCAGCCAAAAGCTGGTGGCGATGGTGAGCAGAGCTGCTGCTGCGGCGGCAATGCCGGTGTGTTTGCCAAACTTCTGCCAGCGGCTCTTCCAGTTGAATTCTTTGTAGCGCAGGAACTGCGTCACGCCGCTGAGCAGTGCGATAAAGACGGCAATCCAGAGCTGGTATTTATTATAATGCGCGACAGGGTCGGTGATGGTCATACCTTTGAACTCCGGATTGAATGCTCGGACAATTTGATTGTAAACCGGCAGCGAGGTGGAGGCTGTGATGATGATAGCAGAGAAAAACAGCACCAAGGAGCCGATGAACATCCAGAATTCACGGGAGGCGAGGGCCTCTTCTTTTTTGGGGGCATAGATCTCTTTCCTGCGCGAGATCATCAGGCCCAGGCTAATGCCCAGGAAGGCAAAGATGAAGAGCATCAGCTGCGTTTCCAGCCCCATCTCCGTGAATGCATGGACGGAGCTTTCGCCCAGCACCCCACTTCGGGTGAGGAAGGTTGAGTAGAGCACCAAAACGAAGGAAAGGAGGTAAAAGCCGTAGGTACTCTTCGTGGAGTAGCCCGTGCTTTTGGCAACCAAGTGAGTGTGAATACCCGCTACCAAAGTAATCCAGGGCACTAAGGACATGTTTTCAACCGGATCCCAGGCCCAGTATCCGCCGAAACTGAGTGCTTCGTAGGCCCAGGCTCCGCCGAGCAGGATGCCCAGGCCAAGTGCAGCCGCACTGAACAAAGCCCAGGGCAACGCCGGCTTCAGCCATTCCTTGTGCTGCCGGGTCCAAAGCCCTGCAACGGCATAGGCAAAGGGTACTACCGTAGAGGCAAAGCCAAGGAAAAGCCCCGGCGGGTGAATGGTCATCCAGTAATTCTGGAGCAGAGGATTCAGGCCGTTGCCTTGAATCTGCCTGACGTAGTCCGCATTGTTGAAAAGAGGCAGATCCATCGTGTCGCGGAGCAGCAACAGGGGATTGCTGCCGATCTTGATGTCTTCCGTGATGTAAATTCCGAGGATCATGGACAGGATAAAGGCCTGCACCAGCGCTACCACGGAAAGCACCGGCGCCTCCCACTTGCCGCTCCTGAACAGCAGGATCGTCCCCAGCACCACGTGCCAGAACATCCAGAGCAGGAAGCTGCCTTCCTGCCCCTCCCAGAAGGCGGAAAAGATGTACCGGAAGGGCAGCTCATCGGAGACGTGTGACCAGACGTACTGGTACTCAAACCGCTTGTTAATCATGGCAAAAAAGATGGTAGCCATAATCGTCAGGACGCACACGGCGTGAATGATGAAGGAAATGCGTCCGATTCTGCGCCAGCTATTGTACTCGGGGAGGTCTCGCTTTTGCGTAGCAAAAAAATAGCCTGCTACGGCAAGCAGGCTCGTCACAAACCCCAGGGTGATGGCGAAATGCCCCAATTGTTTATAGATCAGCGCTTCGCCAATGTATTGAATTTCTTGCATTGTGATAGGTGGTTGTTTGTCATGAAACGGAATCAGGAGCCTTTCTCCGTTTTAATGTAAACCTCGTCTTCTTTGTACTTGGAAGGGCATTTCAGCAGTACGTCGGAGGCGATGAAATCTTCGCCTTTCATCTGGCCGGTGACCACGATCTGTTCTGATTTTTCAAAATCCTGTGGCTTGGCAGCGAGCAGCACCACTTTGCGCTCTTCTCCCTGGGCGTCTTTGATAAAAAAGCTGAAATAGTTGGGATCGTTGGCAGGGTCGTAGCGCATTTCCTTTTCTTTGGAGAGTTGCCCTGCTATTTTAACCACCTTGCCGCTTTCAGCAGCATCCTGGAAGCTGGCATAGGTACTGACGTCTTTGGAGGCGTGCGTGAGCATTGCTATTGCCCCTGCGAACATGATGATGGCGACGATATAGATTTTTTTCATGCAGAAGAATTTTGAGCAAATTTAAAAACACGGGAGCACCTGTCAAAAAATTACCTGTCAAACAACTGTCACGAAGAATCGTTCAGGATGCTGTGGCAGTAGGCAGTACGCTAATCCATTTCTCTTTCCGCTCCGTCATTCTGCCGATGGGAGAGCTGAAATTTTCCAGACCTGCATTTTTTAAAATCCCTGCTGCTTCGGGTAAAGACCTTTCGTTCACTGCGATCAGCAGGCCGCCGTTGGTCTGGGGGTCGGGCAGCAGGCTAAAGGCTTCCAGCACATTGACGCCTTGGCCGAAGCTCACCTTGTCGCTGCAACTGCTCCAGTTGCGGGAGGTCGCATTGGGGAAAATCCTTTGGGCTATGTACCCCCGAACCCCTTCCAGCACGGGTATCCTGTCGTAATACAAGTCGGCGCTGAGGCCGCTGCCTCCTGCCATTTCTGCTAAGTGCCCCAGCAGGCCGAAGCCCGTGACGTCGGTCATAGCCGTGACGCCCCCGACTTTTGCCAGCTCTTTGCCCACCTTGTTCAGCGTGGTCATGCTTTGGATCATGGCGGGCAAATGGCTGTCGTGCAAGGCTCCTCTTTTGTGGGCAGTGGAAAGCACGCCCACGCCTAACGGTTTGGTCAAAAGTAAAAAATCGCCATTTTGGGCGGTGTTGTTTTTTTTCAAATGGGCGGTTTGCACCGTGCCGGTGACTGCCAGCCCGAAAATCGGCTCTGGCGAGTCAATGCTGTGGCCGCCTGCCAACGGAATGTCGGCCTGCTCGCACATGCTTCGGCCCCCCTGCAGCACCTGTTGTGCCAGCGCTGCGGGGAGTTTCTCTATCGGCCAGCCCAGGATGGCGACCGCCATGAGGGGAGTGCCGCCCATAGCGTAAACATCGCTGATGGCGTTGGCGGCTGCAATGCGCCCGAAGTCAAAGGCGTCGTCCACGATCGGCATAAAAAAATCGGTAGTGCTGATGAGTGCCATGCCGTTGCCGAGGTCGAAGACGGCGGCGTCGTCCCGGCCTTCATTGCCTACGAGCAGGTTGGGGAATAGGCGCTCCTGCCCCTTGAGCTGCAGGATGTGGTCGAGCACCTGCGGAGCAATCTTGCAGCCGCAGCCTGCGCCGTGGCTAAATTGGGTAAGTCTTGTAGTTTGAAGTTCAGTATCCATGTTCTTTGGCTAAGCTGATGAGCCGAGTTGCTGCTTCCCGGCAGTTCATTTTTGAAAAAGGGATTTTAATCACCTTTGAGAAGTTGCCCTTGCTGGTGGCGTGGGTGTAGGTTTTGTCGTAATACGCCAATGCGATGCGGGTAGCCTTCTGCAAGTCGCCAAGGGAAAAGGCGGCAAGGGCTTCTTTTACCTGCTGTCCTCCCATGCGGCGCTCAATTTTGAGCAGCGATTGCTGAAGTTCTTCCGGGGGGAAGCCTGCGTAATCCTGAATCAGCCGCCCGATGCGCTCGTCAAAATCTACTTCCAGTTGAAAGAGAGGGCCGGATTTCATCTGATCCCAGAAGTTCTGCGGGATAAAGACTTTGCCGATGCTGCGGCTTTCGTTTTCTACCCAGACCCTACTGCCGGGAGCAAGGGCGTTGAATTGCCTGAAGAGCGCATTTTCAAATTGCTCGACCGTCGGCTGCGGCAGCTCACCTATGGCCCCAAAAGCCGAGCCTTTGTGATGGGCCAGGCTCTCCAGGTCAATGACCTGTTCGCCCAGGGAAGCGAGCTGGTGGAGCACCTCCGTTTTTCCGCTACCCGTTTTTCCGCCCAGGACCAGGAAGCAGACTTTTTTCTCCAAAAACTGGGAGTGCAGGTGGTTGCGGTAGGCCTTGTAGCCTCCTTCTAACACCTGCACCTCGAAGCCCGAGAAAGCCAGCAGCGTTCCCAGACTTGCGCTGCGCTTACCTCCCCGCCAGCAGTGGAGGGCCACCTTGCGCTCCGGCGCCATGCGAACGGCCTCCTGCACGTACCAGGACATTTTTGTGCCCGCCAGGTCGAGGCCCCGCAGGAAGGCTTTTTCCTGGCTGATCTGCTTGTATAGAGTGCCGATTTCAGCTCTTTCTTCGTCGCTGAACAGAGGGAGGTTTTTTGCACCCGGAATGTGACCCTGGGCAAATTCTGCCGGCGTGCGCACGTCTAAAACGACCACCCCGTCGGCGGAGGATTGCAGAAATTCTGTGACGGAAACCGCTTTCAAAAGTGAATCAAAATGGTTGAAAACAGAGATGGTTTTTTAAAGGATGGCGAAATTAGGAAATTTTCCTGCCCCTGCAGGTATTTTATCACACGACTTTAGGAACGTGCCGAAAATACTCAACTTATTTCCGACACGTTCCTTTGCAGATTAAAAACTATTTTTTATCGAATGGATTATTGCAGCCTGCTGAAAAAGCTGACCTTCGGGGTCTTGGAGTTTATTTGGATTCGGGCCATCGTTGCGAGGCGACTGCTTCTCATTTCGGAGCAGGCTCCGAGCCTCAAACAAACTCTTTATCGAGAAATTTACTTTCTTCCATGATTGCCACACTGCATGTAATTTACGAAGCCATCCTCCAGGCTCTTCAGGAGCTGATGTCCAACAAAATGAGGAGTTTCCTGTCGTTGTTGGGCATTACGATCGGGATTTTCTGCATCATCGGCGTGAAGTCGGCCGTGGACTCGCTGAAAGACAACGTGATGAACAGCCTGAAAAAGCTGGGCGATGACGTGGTATTCGTCTCCAAGCAACCCTGGACGGAAGATCCCAATACCAACTACTGGAAGTACCTGCGCCGGCCCCAACCGAGTTATGAGGATTACCAGGCCGTCAAAGCCAGAGTAAAAGGAACCGACCTGGCCTCCTTCGACGTTTTCATCGGCTTGCGCACCCTGAAATACCGCTCCAGCAGCGTCGAGAAGGTGTTCTGCATGGCCAGCACCTTCGACTTCCACGACCTCTACAATGTGGAATTTGACAAAGGCAGGTACTACACGCCCACTGAGTACCACTACGCCATGAACAAAATCATGATCGGCTACGAGGTAGCCGGAAAGCTCTTTGGCTCTGTGGACCCCATCGGCAAAAAGATAGACATGAACGGAAGGGCTATGGAAGTTATCGGCGTATTCAAGAAGTCAGGCAAGGACATCCTTAAGATCATGGATTTTGACAACGCCGTGCTCATCTCCTACGAGTTAGCCAAGAAAATTGCCAACGTCAAGGCCACAAACGTCTGGGGAACGGGCCTGAACGTCAAGGCAGCACCGGGTGTGAGCGTTGACCAATTGAAAGACGAGCTGACCGGCACCTTGCGGGCAGAGCGGAAGCTGAAACCCAAGGAAGAGGACAATTTTTCACTCAACACCATGTCCATCCTGGCAAAGTTGCTGGGCAATGTGTTCAGCGTGCTCAACATGGTGGGCTTCTTCATCGGTATTTTTGCCATTCTGGTGGGCATGTTCAGCGTGGCCAATATCATGTTCGTCTCCGTCAAAGAGCGCACAAATATTATTGGCATCAAAAAAGCATTGGGCGCAAAGCAAATCGTCATCCTGCTCGAGTTCCTCATTGAGTCCGTCATCCTTTGCCTCATCGGTGGGCTTTTTGGACTTGGGCTTATTTACTTCACGCTTTTGGCACTTCGAAGTGTGATCCCCTTCGACATTTACCTGACCCTCGGCAACGTGATATGGGGCTTGGGCATTTCCATTTTGGTAGGCGTAATTTCAGGAGTGATCCCCGCATTGCAGGCGGCGAGGATGGATCCCGTGGACGCCATCCGCCACAACGCCTGAGCCTGCGTGGCCCCTCCCGCCAGCCCCCACCTGCCGCCCGAAGCGAGCTGTACCCGGGAGAGCTGCTGCCGGATCAGACCTGAAAGGCCATCCCGTTGTTTTTCTCTTGTTTTTTTCTCTTTGAGAAATTTATGTTTCTTTTTCGAGAAGAACTACTTCAAAATCCGAAGATAATTTCATCGGGCTACTCAGATGTCAAAAATATTTTCCTTTTTTTAAAAAAAAATTTTCAACAAAACAAAAGATTGTTTTGCAAAATTTCATGTGGGACTCCTTTTAGCAAGGCAGAAAAAATCGTCCAATTAGTTGCCGAAACGTTAAAATCTGTACCTGTACGCAACTGGCGCATCCTCCCGGCCCGCCGAAAATCGCATCCTTTTTGATAACATAAATGCGTCTTAACCGTTCCTTAACTGGTTTTACAACCCTCTATTTTTTGTACACAAATCTCAGTTCGTATAGCACCATTTCTACGCTGAAAAAACGACTTCCCACGCTGTTTGCCGGTACGACCGGAAATCATTGAGCTTTTTCAGAAAAGTAACCAAAGGGGTTTCTCTTTTCACTTTCGCATTTTAAAATGACCAGGTCGCAAAAGCGAAGGTGGAAGAGGAATCTTTATCCATGAACATAAATCAAAAAAATCATGAACCAATTTCTGCACGCGGAGAACGACCTTTTGACCCCCTCCATTTCAAAGCAATTCCAAATCAGTTTCACACACAAAGAATCACAGACTATGAAGAAGTTTTCATTGGCATTCAGCCTTTGCAGTGCGCTGCTACTCGGTTTTACACTTTCAGCACAATCCTCATTCATTTACCCGGGCAAGCTGGCCGTTCGTGCCGGCGTAGGCCTTGCCCCGACTTACTTCGGTGCCAAATCCGAAACCAATACGCCGCCGGTACAACTCCAGGTGGGCTATCAGCTGAGCCGACAGTTCAGCCTCAATGCCTTTGCAGGCTACTCTTCGACGACTACCGGCTCCCGCTTGTTCTCGGACGGCCTGGCTACCTACATGACCAACAAGTCCCTGATGACCGGCCTGCGCGCAGAAGTCAGGCATAGCCTGACGCAGCGCCTGGAGATGTACGGAGGTGCCTTGGCAGGGTACAACCGCACCTTCATCAGCGAGTACAACAGCATCACCCACGAGAAATTTCAACGGGAGGAAGGCAAGCCGACGCCTTACAATCCCGATGCTCCCAAGGGCCAGTTCCTCTATTCGGGATTCGTGGGAGCCAATTACTTCCTGGTGAAAAATATGGCAGTTTACGGCGAGATTGGCTACGGCATTTCTCTGGCCAGCCTGGGACTGACCTTCAGGATTTGAGAAGCTGTTTGAAGTGGCGTAGCAGTGAGGAACGTGTCGGCAATAACTTACGCATTTGGGCGGCGTCTTTTGGGCGCTGGCTGTGTTAGTGAAATAGTTACGTAGCTAAGGCTATGCGCCTATTTCACTGCCTTGCCAGCTCCCAAAATACACTCGCCGAAATACCCA
>WBZO01006618.1_pt1 | contig 11141 bp, 9 predicted proteins | sample 5204261 | NCBI WGS metagenome assembly WBZO01 (sample SAMN12412400, study PRJNA552823) | activated sludge metagenome | isolation source: activated sludge from anammox sidestream of wastewater treatment plant... | place: USA: North Carolina | collected 2017-09 | reverse complement strand
ATCGACTACACGCCCGGGCTCACGGTGCTCGAGGGGCTGTGGCTCATCAAGGAGACGCTCGCCCCGGATTTGGTCTGGCGCGCTTCCTGTCGAATGGGCGTGTGCGGCTCGTGCGGGATGCTGATCAACGGCATGGCGCGGTTGGCGTGCAACACCCAGATCTCGGATCTCGGGACCGATCAGCTGGTGCTGGCCCCGCTGCCCAACTTCAACATCATCCGCGATCTGGTGCCGGATCTCATGCCGATGCTCTCGACCCACCAGGACCTGCACCCCTACGTCGTGCGCGACGATGTGGCCGAGCAGGAGGAGCCCACTGGCGAGTACTACCAGTCGATCCACGATCTCGAGCAGTACCTGCAGTTCTCGTACTGCATCAAGTGTGGGTGCTGCATGGCGGCTTGCCCGACGGTGGCCACCGACCCGACGTACGCTGGGCCGATGCCGTTGGGGCAGGTGCAGCGCTACAACACCGACACCCGCGACGGCGGCTTCGAGGTGCGGAAGGAGGCGATCGCTGGCGAGCGCGGCCCCTGGCGCTGCCACTACGCCGGCGAGTGCTCGCGGGTGTGCCCCAAGGGTGTGGACCCGGCCAAGGCGATCCAGCTCCTCAAGCGGCAGATGGTTCTCGACGTCTTCGGGCTGCGCGCCAAGAAATGCCCCTCGAAGCTCGTCGGCAAGCCCAAGGACGCGAAGCGCCGCAACGGTATCCCGGAGGCGCCGAAGCCCACGGTGTAGGTGCTCGCCGTGCAAGCGAACCGCGAGCGGGGTAGGGGGGACAGGGGACAGCGCCTCTCATCTCGCCGATCGCCTGAAGGGGCGCGCCGAGCTACACCCGACTCCCGGAGAAACGGCTGTTCGCCTTGGGTGGGTCACGGGCCACGGAGGTAAGGTGCTCGAAGGCAAGCGCGTCCTGCTCGTCATCTCGGGCGGCATCGCCGCCTACAAGACGCTCGATCTCATCCGCCGGTTGCGTGAGCGCGGGGTGGGGGTGCGCACGGTGATGACCGAAGGCGCGACCCACCTCGTCACGCCGCTGGCGGTGGCGGCACTGGCGGGAAATCGCGTCGCTACCGACATGTGGGAGCTCACGCCGGAAGGCGAGATCGGGCATATTCACCTGGCGCGCGAGCCGGATCTGGTGGTGGTCGCACCGGCCACCGCCAACCTGCTCGCCAAGATGGCGCACGGGATCGCCGACGACCTCGCCTCGACCCTGCTGCTCGCCACCGACCGCCCGGTGCTCGTCGCTCCCGCGATGAACGTGGTCATGTGGGAGAAGCCGGTCACCCAGTCCAACCTGGCGACCCTCCGGGCGCGCGGCGTCCGCCAGGTAGGGCCCGGCGTCGGGTCCATGGCGTGCAAGGAGAGCGGGGCCGGGCGGATGGCCGAGGTGGCGGAGATCGTTGCCGCCATCGAGGCGATCCTCGTGCCCGCCGGACCACTGGCCGGCCGGCGCGCCCTCGTGACCTCGGGACCAACGCACGAGCCGATCGACCCGGTCCGCTTCATCGGCAACCGCTCCTCGGGCAAGCAGGGACACGCGGTGGCCGCGGCGCTGGCCGGAGTTGGGGCGGAGGTCACCCTCGTGAGCGGGCCAGTCGCCCTCCTGGACCCGCCCGGCGTGCGCACCGTCCACGTCGAGACGGCGCGCGAGATGCTGGCCGCGTGCGAGGCGGCGCTGCCGGTTGAGGTCGCCGTGTGTGCGGCCGCGGTGGCGGACTGGCGGCCGGCCGAGGCCCTGGCGCACAAGCGCAAGAAATGCGAACAGCCTGTCGGGGCGATTGCCCTCGTGGAGAACCCCGACATCTTAGCGACGCTGTCCGCGGCGGGAGAACGGCGCCCGCGGCTGGTCATCGGGTTCGCCGCCGAGACCGAGGATCTCGAGGGCAACGCGCGCGCCAAGCTTCGCCGCAAGGGCTGCGACTGGCTGGTGGCCAACGACGTCTCGCCCGGCTCGGGGACCTTCGGTGGCGAGCGCAACACGGTGCTGCTGGTCACCGCGCATGAGCTCGAGCGCTGGCCGACGATGGGCAAGGCAGAGGTGGCGCTGCGCCTCGTCGAGCGTATCGCGGGCCACCTCCGGGGCTGAGCGCGGAGGAAGCGATCCGGAGATGGCTCCCGAGCATCCGACCGTGAGCTGGAAGCCGGCACCGGGTGCCGAAGCGGCGCCCGCCCGGGCGCCGGTGGCGTTACCGGCGCCGGGTCAGGTGCTTGCCGGCCGGTTCGTGCTCGGTCAGGTGCTCGGCGGTGGCGCCTCGGGGATGGTGTACTCGGCGCTCGACGAACGGCTCGGGCAGAAGGTCGCGATCAAGGTCGTCCTGCCGCACCTCGTGGAGGAGTCGACCCGCCAGCGCCTGCGCCGCGAGGTCCAGGCGGCCCGCCAGGCGCACCCCAACGTGGTCGGCATCTACGACCTCCACGAGACGGACGGGCTGCTGTTCCTGTCCATGGAGCTGGTGGAGGGCGGCGGCCTGCGCGGCCTGCTCACCGAGAAAGGCCGCCTCGCCGTCGACCAGACCGTCGCCCTCGGCCGCCAGCTCGCCGCCGCGCTCGCGCACTTCCATGCCCTCGGCCTGGTCCACCGCGACGTGAAACCTGGCAACATCCTCATCGCCCCCGACGGCACGCCCAAGCTCTGCGACCTCGGGCTCACGCGCCCGTTGCAGCACGGGGACACGGTGACCGAGTCGGCGATGCTCGTCGGCACGCCGGCGTACATGGCCCCTGAGCAGGGGCTGCGCCCGGATGTCTCGCCGAAAGCCGACGTCTACGCGCTGGGGCTCACGCTCTGGGAGTGCCTCGCGGGCGAGGTTCCCCTCAAGGGCGACACGGCGCTCGACACCCTCATGCGGCGCCAGAAGTTGGCCCCGAGGGCGCTGCGCGCGAGCGTGCCCGGTTGCCCGAGGTGGCTCGACCGTCTGCTCCGGCAGATGCTCGACCCCGACCCGGCGCGGCGCCCGACAGCGCCCGAGGTCGAGCGCGCGCTGGCCCGCCGGCGGGCGCCGTTCCGCTTGCCGCGCCGGGCGTTGGCCGCGGCCGGCCTGGCCGTGGTGACGATAGTCGTAGGCGGACTGGGGTGGCGCGTGGTCGAGGGCCGGAAGACGGCGAGGATGGAGGGGGTCGGCCGCAGCGTGCGGGGTATCGACGCCCGCGGCGGAGTCCGCTGGGAGTACCAGACCGCGAGCGCGATCCGTCAGACCGAGCGGGCCGACGTGGACGGCGACGGCCGGCCGGAGCTCGTCGTCGTAGCGTACCCCTCTTCGCAGGAACGCTCCGACCCGGCGAGCCAGGGGGCGTCCGAAGTGCTGGTCGTGCGCGAGAACGGGCGGCTCATAACGCGCCTCCACCCCGAGGAGCTGGTGCCGGGCTGGGAGCACCCGTTCAGACGTCAGCTCAACTGTGCGGTGCTGGTGCAAGATCTCAATCGGGACGGTGCCGCGGAGGTCCTGCTCAACTGCATACACCCGGAGTTCTACCCGAGCGAGCTGTTCGTCTACTGGCCGCGCCACGACCGCTGGGAGTGGCTTTTGGACCACACCGGGCGTATCTACGACATTTTGCCGCTGCCCGATCGCGAGACGCCGCGGCTGCGCGTGTTCGCGGTCAACAACCGCCTCGGCATGCTGCCGGTTGCTGGTGAGCTGGCGATCAACCCGGCGCCGGCGCACCACATGGTGGCAGCAGACGTCGCCCAGCTCGTCTCACCGGATCGCGGGACGGCGTTTCTGGGGCCGGCCCGCTGGGTCGCGTACGTCCCGCTTCCCGAGGCCGAGGCCGAGTTGAGGCGGCTGACGGCCGGCCGGCCAGGCGTGTGGAGCGCCCCCGATGGTGGATGGGGGATCGTCCTAAGGCGGGCACACGGTGCGGCTCGACCGCCTGCACAACCCTGTGCCTGGGCCGAACGCGGGGCGCGACCTGGAGAAGACCCGCTTGGCGTTCTTCCAGCTCCTCGAGGGTCTCGCTCCGCGCGCCCAGCCGGCGACCCCTGTCGAGGTGCGGGAGCTCTCCGGCGAGTTCGCCCGGCAGATCGCTCCGTTGCTGGACGAGGCCCCGTACCGGGCGATCTTCGCGCTCGCCGTGGCGCGCGCCCTGGCGCGGGCCCAGGCCCCCGACGCTGCGGTGGCGTTCCTCCGCGCCGAGGCGCCGCCGGAGCCCCCGGAGGACCTCGTCTACCGGCTCGCCCATCTCGAGGCGGTGTCCGGCCACTGCGACCGCGCCAGGGCGTACCTGGCGCCGATCGTGCAGGCGTCACGCACGCCCCGAGGCAACTACGACGCGCGGCTGCTGCTCCTGCGGGTCGCGGTCGAGGCCCGTGACGTCGCCACCGTGCGCATGTGCGCCGAGAAGCTAGCCGAGTTTTCCAAAGACACCGCCCAGCAGGCAGTCCTGTCCGCCACCGCCTGGGGGCGCGCCGGGCTGTGGTGGGACGAGGCCCCGCCAGCGCGCGCCTCCATCCGCTCGACGCCGCACCTCCCGGAGGGCGACGCCCTGGCGGTGCTGCTGCGCTGGCGGCAAGGCCAGACCGCCGAGGGCGACATCGAGGCGATGCGCCGGCTCGCGAGGGCGGAGCCCGAGACCATGGCCGAGAGTCGGGTGGCGCTGGCCGCCAGCTTGCTGGGCCAGGGCCGGCCTGGCGAGGCGGTCGGTACCCTCGAGAGCCTCATCCAGACCCTGGAGTACGACGCGCGGGACGACTTCGCCAACCATCAGGCGCTCGACTTGGCCCGTGCCGTGCGCGTCAAGGCGCTCGCCGCCGCCGGCCAGCCGTCTGCCGCTGCCGAGGCCGCCGCCCTGCTGCCGACGCTCACCCCCGGTCTCCTCCCGTCGATCCTCGCCCGCGAGGTCGCGAGCCTGCCAGCACCGCAGCACTCCGCCCCCGCTCGCTGAGAGCGGCGGCCAGCCTCCGTCGTCGAGGACGACCAGGAACACGCCCCGGAACGCAAACGCTTCCCCCACCCGGGGAGAGGGTGGCGAGCACCCCCTCACCCTGCCTTCTCCCCCGCTGCCACGGGGACGAGGGAGCAAAGCCCCTCGCCCCGCAGAGCGGGGAGAGGGTGGCGAGCGCAGCGAGCCGGGTGAGGGGCCAGAGGTACTGGCCTCGACCTTGCGCCCCGCGCAGCACGGAGAAGGGGTAAGGGCAGGGCTTGCCCCGCCTATCGCACCGCCTGGCGTGACGGGCTACGCGGGGAGGAAAACGTTGCGCTTGGCAGCGAGGTCCATGATGTGGGCGAGATGCTGTCGATCAGCCTTGCCGAGGCTGTCGAGAAGCTGGCCGATCGCCGGGTTGGCCTGCCGCAGGACGTGACGAAAATGGAACTCAGCAGCAGAGTTCTCGATCTGGAAGGCGAAGACGAGTGCTTCCTCCACCGTGGGCGGGGGCTGCTGAGCGCGAAATCGCTCGACCTGTGCGCGGGAGGTGAAGAGCTCGCCGAGATCCAGCTCGACCTCGCCGAACTCCTTGGGGTTCTGGCGTACCAGCCGCCGTTGGTACTCGATCAGGTTCGCGTGCGCAGCCTCTTCGACGGCGAGAATGGCGAAGGCGGCGGAGGCCTCCTGGTCGGTAGAGAAGCAGGCAGCGAGCCACGAGTAGAGATCTCCCACGAGCTTTTCGAACTCGGCCAGCGGTCTCAGCGCCCGATCTGCATGCATTCTCGTCACTCCTCGGTCATCGTGCAGTGGTCTGGGAACACCGGGGGCGGGAAGACGCGTTCCCCTCACCCCAGCGTGTGCAGCAAGGTACCGTCTTTGAGCGCCGCGCGCAAGCGCTCGAGTTCCTGGTCGTCGAGCACACGGTTGTCATCGCGATCGTACAGCCGCACGGCCTTGCCGAGGAGCTCCAGCTCGCGCTCGGAAAGCGTGTCGTTGTCCGACTCGACCCGCGCGAACGCCTCGAGAAGTTCGAGCCCGATGGCGATCGCGCGGTCGTCGAGGCGGGAGCTCCCCTGTCGGTCCAGGAAGTCGAGCACGCGGTTGGTGAGCGCCAGCCCCTGTGCAGTCGGCTTGCGTAAGCGGCCGAGGAATCGCCGTGCCATGAGGCGCTGCTGCGCCGGGGCAAGGCCGCGATTCTCGAACCGACCGAGCACCCCGGCGAGCTCGAGCTTGCCCTCCTCGCCAAGCATGGCGAGCGACTTGGCAAGCCCCGGATCCTCCTCGTACGTTGCGGCCAGGAAGGCGTTGACCAGGGTGTGGGCTTTCTCATCGAGCTCGGCACGCGACATCACCATCGCTTCTGCTCCTTTTCATCCCTGTGTTCCAAGGCTGCGAGGCGGTCGGGCATTCCGCCGTATCCGTCACCGCGGCGGCGCGCTCCGGCGGCGCGCTGCGACGAGCCAGGCTAGCAAGAAGTACGCCACCGCCAACCCCCAGAGCGTCATCCACTCGATGCGCACCTCGGCCAGGGTGGCGCCCATCTGGTCGAGCCGCAAGAAGCCGGCCATACCGGCGGTCGACGGCAGCAGGTACGAGCCCAGACGAAGCGAGCGTGGGACCGCCTCCGGCGGCCACGAGAAGCCGGCCAGGAAAACCGCCGGGAGCGAGGTGAACAGCAGCGCCTGGATCGCCGTCTCGCGGCGGTGGAAAAGGTGGCTCACCGCGAGGCCGAGGAAGATCACCGCCAGCAGGAACGGCAGCGCGAACGCCGCGAGGGTGGCGGGGCGGCCGTAGTTCGGGAAGCCGAAGATCCGCACCACCGCCCCGAAGTAGAGGAGGGTGTGGATCGCGTAGAGGGAGAGGTAGAAGGCGGCCCGCCCGAGCGTCCCGGCGAGCGGTGAGGCGGGGGCGGTCTCCTCGCGCCGCTCGCTCGCGGTGCCGGCCAGCAGCCCGATGCCGATCAGCAGCGTCTGCTGGAGGATGAGCACCAGCACCGACGGCACGATGTAGCTCGCGTACCCCTCCGCGGGGTTGAAGAGCGGGCGCATCAGGAGCGGCACCGGATCGCGGCGGGCGCGCGCCTGCGCCGGGGAGAGGCCGGTGGCCTCCAGCCGGCGGATCTCGATCCCCGCCGAGAGCGTGCCGATCGCCTCGGCGAAGCCGGTGAGCGCCTGGCGGTAGACGAGGAAGTAGGCGGCGTCGGTGTAGACGCCGACCGTGGCGCTCCCTCCCCGGCGGATCGTCCGCTCGAAATCGAGCGGGATCGCGAGGATCCCGCCCGCCCGCCCGGCGCGCACCAGCGCCTCGGCCTGGGCGAGCGTCGGCACCTCGTGGCGCACCGCGATCAGCTCGTGGGTGTCGAGCATCCGCACGAGCTGGCGGGAGAGCGCCGAGTGGTCGGCGTCGACCACCACCGCCGGCACCTCCTTGAGGACCTCCGGCAGGTAGGGGAGGGGGTAGAAGAGGGCGTAGATCAGGACCGCGCCCACCAGCACCAGGAGCGCGCCGCGATCGCCGCGGACCGCGCGCAGCTCGTCGGCGAACGCCCTTCCGAACCCCTTCACAGGCGCCCCCAGAACCGTTCGTCGGTGGCCACGCGCCGCAGGCGGCCGAGGCTCGCCACCGGCAGGAGGAGGACGAAGGCGGCGAGCGCCGCGAGCGGCAGGCTCGAGACCGCCAGCGGCGCGCCGCGCATCGCCTGGTCCACCATCACCCGCAGGTAGTGGGTGAGCGGGATCAGCGCGCTCCACGTCTGGGCGGCGAGCGGCATCGCCGCCACCGGGAAGGTGATCCCCGAGAAGGCGAACGCCGGGCCGGAGAGGAACGCCGCCGCCGAGGTGGCGAAGCGGAGGTTGGCGAGCCAGGCGACGAGCGCGATGCCGACCGCCTCGACCGCGAGGACGAAGAGGAGCGTGGCGCCGATGATCGCGCCGAACGAGCCGGCGAGCGGCAGGCCGAGCTCCCGGAAGAGCACCGCCACCATCGCCAGCCCCATCAGCGAGAAGTGCACGGTCGTGAGGAGCAGCTTGCCGGTGACCGCTTTCCAGGTCCGCCCACCGGCGGTGGCCAGCCAGTCGGCCGCGGTGCCGTCCTTCAGCTCCGAGCCGAGCGCCTGCACGGCGGCGACGAGGATGAAGACCTGGAGCATCGTCGGCAAGAGCGCCGCCAGCAAGTAGGAGAGGTAGGAAAGCTGGGGGTTGAAGAGCGTGTGCCGCTCCATCCGGATCGGCTCGACCCGGGCCAGCGCCACGCCGCGCGGGGTGCCGCCGCCCTGCAGGCGCTTCAGCTCGGCGCCGGCGGAGAGCGTGCCGACGACACCGCGCAGGTCGCGGCGGATCAGGCTCGCCGGCAGGAGGAGCTGGGCGTTGTGGTGGCAGATCACCGGTACCGCCTCGCCGCGCCGGATGGTGCGCTCGAAGTCGACCGGGATCGTCACGAGCGCGTAGGCGCGGCCCTCGCGGATGAGCCGTTCGCCCTCCGTCTCGTCGGCGACGGTGAACGCCACCAGCATCGTCGGCGAGGCGTCGATCATCCGCACGAGCTGGCGGGAGAGCGCCGTGTGGTCCCGGTCGAGGACCGCGACCGGCAGCTCACGCGGGACCCCCTGCCAGAAGATCGCCCACAGCACCCCGAACGCCACCAGTGGCAGGATCACGAGCAGCAGCGCGTAAATCGGCTCTGCCGCCATCCGGCGGTACTCGCGACGCACCGTCGCCCGGATGCCGGGTCGTGCACTCATATCGGGTGGGCGCGGAGGTCCCGACCGTGCCGGAGCGGTGGGAGAGTCTTTCGTGTCATCGCGGGATGCGATCCCACTTCACGATCGCGCTCATCCCGGGCCGGAGCCCTGCGACCGGGGCGACGGGGCGCGCCCGCATCTCGAACGTCTTGAGGTCGAACCCGCCCTGGGCGCTGGTCGAGCGCCAGGTCGCGAAGTCGCCCTGCGGAGCGATGAAGCTCACAGCGAGTTCGATCTCACGACCGAGCGCCGGCACCCGGGCGGTGAGCCGGTCGCCGATCGCGAGCCCGGCGAGGCGGTCCTCGCGCAGGTTGAACGTGACCCAGACGTCGGTGAGGTCCACGATCGTGACGATCGGGTAGCCGGCGCCCACCAGCTCGCCGACCTCGACGTGCTTGCGGTAGACCTCGCCGGCCACCGGCGCGGTGAGCGTCGTCTCGGCGCGGAACGCCTCGACCTCGGCGATCGCCGCGTTGGCGCGATCCACGGTGGCGGCGGCTGCCGCCTTGTCCTCCCGCCGCGCGCCGTTGACCGCCATGTCGTAGGTCGCCCGGGCCGCCTCTTCGGCGTCGCGCGAGGTCACGAGGTTCGCCTCGGCCTCGTCGCGCCGCTGGGTCGGCAGGACGCCGTCGGCGTGGAGCCGTTCGACGCGAGCGAACGTCTTCTCGGCCAGCTCGCGGGCGTGCATCGCCCGCTGCCAGACCTCACGGGCGGCGCGGATCTCCTCCTCGCGCGCCCCAGCGTACGCCTTGTCGCGCACCGCCGCCGCCGCCGCCCGGGCTGCCTCCGCCTGCTGGAGCCGGGCGGTGAGCTCGGGGCTCTCGAGCATCACGACGGGATCGCCTTCGGCTACCTTCTGTCCCTCGCGTGCCGCGAGCGAGGCCAGGCGCGCCGGGATCTTCGCGGAGACGTTCACCTGCGTGGCCTCGACCTCGCCCTGCACCAGGTCCGGGGCCGGTCGGGAGCTCCACCACGCGGCCGCCAGCAGCAGCCCCGCCGCCAGCAGCACCGCCACCACCGCCAGGATCCGCTTCGCCACGCTCATCGCTCCACCTCCACGTCGGCCCTGGCCAGCAGCTCGGGCAGCCGGTCAGCCTGCCCGCTGGCCTCGAGCAGCTCGGCCAACGCCACCACGAACTCGTACCCCGCCAGTACCCGTTCGAGCTCCACGCGGCTCGCCGCGAGCTGCGCGTCGACGACCTCGAGCGAGGTCCCCATCCCTTCCTCGAACGCCCGGGTGCGCACCCGCAGGTTCTCGGCCGCCAGCTCGCGCGTGGAGCCGAGCGTTGCGACCAGCTCGCGGGCGGTGACCAGCTCGCGGTACCGCTTCTCGACCAGCGTCGCGATGTCGCGCCTGGCCCGCGCCTCGAGCGCGCCCACCCTTGTCTCACGCTCCTTCGCAGCAGCGATGCGGTGCTCACGGGCGAACCCATCGAACAGCGTGAGCGAGGCGCCCACGCCCACCGCCCAGCCGGGCTCGAGGATCGTCAGGTCGGAGGGGTGGAGCTCGTGCATTCCGAAGACGAAGACGTCGGGCAGATAGCGCGCCTTCTCGGCCCGCTTGCCGATCGTGGCCAGCTCCCGCATGGCGCGCAGCCGGGCGAGGTTCGGGTTCGCCGCCTCGGCCTGGCTCACGAACTCTGCCGCTGGCTCGAGCGTTGACAGCACAGCGATCGGCGTCGCCGCCGTGATCTCCGCGTCGTCGGCGGAGATCACCGCGGTGAGCGCGATCCGGGCCAACTCCACGTCACGCTCGCTGCGCGCGAGCTGGCGCTCGGCCTCGGCCAGCGCGACCTCGGCGTGCAGCCGCTCGGCGCGGGCGATCATCCCTTCTTCCTCGAGCCGCCGGGCGTGCCGCGCGTGCTGGCCGATCGTCGCCACGACCTCCGCCCGCAGGGTCCGGGCGCGGCTCGCCAGCCGGAGCGCGAAGTAGCGGCGCGCCAGCTCGCTTGCGAGCGTCTCGCCGGCGGCCCGCTCGCCCGCCTCGGCCGAGCGCAGCTCGGCGCGCGCCGCCTCCTGTGCCGCGGTGATCTTGCCGCCGGTGTAGACCGGCCAGCTCGCCCGGACGTCGGCCTTCCAGAAGGTGTCGTCCTGCGCGGTGACGGAGAAGGGCGGCAGCATCGCCGCGGGCACGTTCGGGTGGAGGGAGAGGATCACCTGCCGGATCGGGTCGAGGTCGATGACGATCGGCTCGTCGATCCGCGTGTACTGCGCACTCGCCTCGAGCTTCGGCCAGGCAAGCCCACGCGCGGCGCCGACCTCCTCCTGCCGCTGCCGCACCTCGGCGCGCGCCGCCTGCAGCGCCTCGTTGCGCTGCCGCAGCATCGCGAGCGCGTCGGCGAACGAAAGCTCGCCGGCGCATGCGAGCGGCGCGGCGAGCAGGCCGCCGAGCGCGAGCACCAGCGGCACCCGCCCCGACCGGACGGCCCGGCCGGTTGACGGAACGTCGGTTCGGTTTTTCTTGTGGTACCGCACGGACGAGCTTCCTTTCTACGTTCTCAACTGCGCCAAGGGCTGTTCCGGGATCGTG
>WBZO01006616.1_pt1 | contig 11142 bp, 10 predicted proteins | sample 5204261 | NCBI WGS metagenome assembly WBZO01 (sample SAMN12412400, study PRJNA552823) | activated sludge metagenome | isolation source: activated sludge from anammox sidestream of wastewater treatment plant... | place: USA: North Carolina | collected 2017-09 | reverse complement strand
AGGGGGCCTTGCCCACGACGCCACAGGACCGATCAGCGGCGCGGGGCGGGGGGTGTCATGCCCTCGGCCACCGCGGCGCGCAGCACCGGGTGCAGATGCGGGTTGGCGGCGACGATGTTCGACGTTTCCCGCGGGTCGCCGTCGCCGACATCCGTCGCATAGCCGCCGGCCTCGCGCACCAGCAGCATCCCCGCCGCTATGTCCCACGGCTTGATGCCCAGTTCCCAGTAGCCGTCGAACCGGCCGGCAGCGACCCATGCCAGGTCCAGCGCGGCGGCGCCAAAGCGGCGGATGCCGGCGACCCGCGGCATCAGGGCCGCCAGCGTGCGGCTGAACGCATGCCGGCGCGGCGCCGACACCGCACCGAACGGGATGCCGGTCGCGAACACGGCTTCGGAGAGGTCGCGGCGGGCCGACACACGCAGCCGCCGCTCATTCACGAAAGCGCCGGGTTTGTGGCCCAGCGCATCGTGGCCAACATCGTCAACATCGGCTGCGACATCGCGCAGCAGCGCATCGCCACCCCTCTCGGCCCAGAACATCTCATCAACCGCCGGCGCATAGATCAGGCCCGCCGCGAGCTCGGCCGAACCATCCGGCAGCCGCCGCTCCAGCGCGATCGAGATCGCCCAGTGCGGCATGCCATGCAGGAAGTTGGTGGTGCCGTCCAGCGGATCGACCACCCAGCGCCAGGCCCAGTTGGCCGAACCCGAGGCACCTGATTCTTCCATCAGGAAGGCATAGCCGGGACGGGCCTTGTTCAGCTCCTCCTTCAAGGTCTGCTCGGCCCGCAGATCGGCCTGGGACACGAAGTCCGACGGCCCCTTCACGCTGACCTGAAGCTGCTCGACCTCGGCGAAGTCACGCAGCAGGCGCTTGGACGCCTTCTGCGCGGCATTCGCCATCACGGTCATGTGGGGTGAAAGACGGAGCGCCATCGGGCGGTTCCTCAGCCTTTGGCACGCTCCACATAGGATGCGTCCTCGGTGCGGACGACGATCTTCTCCCCGGCTTCGATGAAGGGGGGCACCATGCACTTCACGCCATTCGACAGCCTGGCGGGCTTGTAGGAGGACGACGCGGTCTGGCCCTTCACCACCGGGTCGGCTTCCACCACCTCCAGCGTCACCTGCGCCGGCAGATGGATGGCGACCGGCTCACCTTCCACCAGATCGACGGTGAGCGTCATCTGGTCCTGCAGAAACGGCGCCGCATCGCCCATCAGCTCGGCGGGGACATGGGCTTCCTCGAAGGTCTCAGGGTCCATCAGCACCAGGTTGGGACCGTCGGTGTAGGAGTAGGTGTATTCCTTCTCCTCGGTCGTCAGCCGCTCGACCGTGTCGGCGGTGCGCCAGCGCTCGTTGGTCTTGTTGCCGGTCTTGAGGTCGCGCATCTCGACCTGGATGAACGCGCCGCCCTTGCCGGGGGTGATGATCTGCTGCTTCAGAACGGTCCAGCGGCGACCGTCATGCTCGATCACCTGGCCGGCGCGAATGAGGTTCGCCTGCTGCTTCATGGGAATGCTCGTCTGGTGGTGGAAGGGGAAGTGCGGGCTTCTAGACCGAAGGGACGGGGAGGGGCAAGGCGAAGCCGCGGCGTGGGCCGGCGCCGAGGATGGCGCGCGGCACCGCGCCAGAACGGATCCCGGGTCACGCAGGCGGACGATGCGCGCCGAGGGCGTCGCGGATCGCGGCTGACGCCGGACCGGCCATCCCGCTATACTCCGGGCCATGCCGGCTCCCACCCCCCGCGCCAATCCGATCCTGCTGGGCCATGACCAGGCCGAGGCGACGCTGCTCGACGCGCTGCTGGGCGGGCGGATGCACCATGCCTGGCTGATCACCGGGCCCGACGGCGTGGGCAAGGCGACGCTGGCCTATCGTTTCGCCCGCCGGCTGCTGGCCGGCCGCCCGGCGGACCGGTCGCTGGCCCTTGATCCGTCGCATCCCGTGTTCCGGCGGGTCGCGGCCGGATCGCACGCCGATCTGCTGAGCATCGAGCGCGGGATCAATGAGAAGACCAGGCGGATGCGGGCCAATATCCCGGTCGACGAGATCCGCCGGATCGGCGGTTTCCTCAACCTGACGCCGGCCGAGGGCGGCTGGCGCGTCGTCGTCGTCGACGGGGTCGAGGAAACCAATCAGAACGCCGCGAACGCCCTGCTGAAAATCCTGGAGGAGCCGCCGTCGCGCGCCATCCTGCTGTTGACCTGCGCCGCGCCGGGCCGTCTGCCGCCGACGATCCGCAGCCGCTGCCGCCGCCTGCGCCTCAATCCGCTGGATGATGCGGCCATGCGCCGGTTGCTGACCACCTATCTGCCCGACCTCGACGCCGACCAGCGAGATCAACTGATCACCCTGGCCGAAGGCTCGCCGGGGCGGGCGTTGCTGCTGCAGCAGGATGAGGGGCTGAAACTGTCCGGGATGGTAGACAAGGTCCTGACCGGTCTGCCGGCGCTGCCACCGACCCTCGGCTATGATATCGCGGATGCGCTGGGCCGGTCGGAGACCGGGTTTTCCACCTTCATGGACCTGTTGCGCGGCAGCGTTGCCGCCGCGGTGCGGGAGAGCGTGCGGGGGCGAGCGGACCCCGAGCAGGCGCGCATGGTGGCACTGCGTCCGCTTGATGCCTGGGGCGAGGTGTGGCACGGGCTGACCCGTCTGCAGGACGAGACGGAACGGTTCTCGCTCGACAAGCGCCAGGCCATCGTCGCCGGCCTCGCCCTGCTGAGCGGACAGACGCAATGAGCACCCCCGGGATTTCCATGACCAAGCGGTTCTACATCACGACCCCGATCTATTACGTGAACGGTGCCCCGCATATCGGCCACGCCTACACCTCGATCGCGGCCGATGTCATGGCCCGGTTCAAGCGGCTGGACGGCTATGATGTCTTCTTCCTGACCGGCACGGATGAGCACGGGCAGAAAGTGGAGAAGGCGGCGCGCGACGCCGGGCTGGATCCGCAGACCTTCACCGACAAGGTGTCCGCCGATTTCAAGGATATGGCGAACGCCATGGGCGTGACGTACGACGACTATATCCGCACGACGGAAGAGCGGCACAAAATCTCCTGCGCCGAGCTGTGGCGGCGGATCGAGAAGGCGGGCGATATTTATCTGGGCCATTACGAGGGCTGGTATGCCGTCCGCGACGAGGCGTTCTACGACGAGGCGGAGCTGACGACGCGCCCGGACGGGACGAAGGTGGCGCCGTCGGGCGCGCCAGTGGAATGGGTGCGGGAGCCGTCTTATTTCTTCCGCCTGTCATCCTGGCAGGACAGGCTGTTGAAATTCTATGAAGATCATCCCGATTTCATTGCGCCGGCCGCGCGGCGCAATGAGGTCGTCAGCTTCGTTAAAGGCGGGCTGCACGACCTGTCGGTCAGCCGGACCACCTTCAACTGGGGCATTCCGGTGCCGGGCGCGCCGGGCCACGTGATGTATGTGTGGCTGGACGCGCTGAACAACTATGTGACCGCGTGCGGTTTTCCTGATGAATCAGCGCCCAGGTGGCGGTTCTGGCCAGCCGATGTGCACGTCGTCGGCAAGGATATCATCCGCTTTCACGCGGTCTACTGGCCGGCCTTCCTGATGTCCGCCGGCCTGCCGCCACCCCGGCGCGTGTCGTCCCATGGCTGGTGGGTGGTCGAAGGCGAGAAGATGTCCAAATCGCTGGGCAACGTCATCGAGCCGCGCAAGCTGGTCGAGACCTACGGGCTGGACCAGATCCGCTATTTCCTGCTGCGGGAGAAGCCGTTTGGCGCCGACGGCTCCATGAGCCATCCGGCCATCGTGACGCGCATCAATGTAGAGCTGGCGAACGACCTGGGGAACCTGGCGCAGCGCTCGCTCTCCATGATCGCGCGCAACCTGGGCGGCGCGCTGCCGCCACACGGGTCAGCCACCGAGGACGATGCCGCGCTGCTGGACGCCGCGAATGCGCTGCCGGACCTGGTGCGCGCCTGCATGGACCGGCAGACCTTCCACGAGGCGCTGGAGGAAATCTGGAAGGTCGTCCGTGCCGCCAACGGCTATATCGACCGGCAGGCACCCTGGGCGTTGGCCAGGACGGACAAGGCGCGGATGGGCGCGGTGCTGCGGGTGCTGGCGGACACGCTGCGGGTGCTGGCGACGCTGCTGCAACCCTTCATGCCCGGCAGCATGGCGCGGATGCTGGATCAGCTTGGGGTGCCGGACGACGCCCGCACCCTGGCCGCGCTGGCAACCCCACTGCCCGACGGCGCCGCGCTGCCGCCGCCGCAAGGCGTCTTCCCGCGCTATGTGGAGCCGGCAGCGTGACGGTAGGATCCTGCGCCCCGGGTGATGCGGCGCCTGTTCGTCCCGGGAAAGCGTTTCCGGCGGCGTTCGCCCTTGCGCAGGGCGGGCGCGGTCATGACATGCCCGGGGCCTGCCCATGCTGATCGATTCGCATTGCCATCTCGACTACTACACGCCCATGGAGCTGCCCGAGGTTCTGCGCCGCGCCGCCGAGGCCGGGGTCGGCGAGATGGTGACCATCGGGACCTCGATGGAGCAGTCGGCGAAGTTGCCGGCGATGACCGAGGCCGACCCGCATCTCTGGTGCACCGTGGGCGTGCACCCGCACAACGCCGCCAAGGCCCCGATACCGACGCCCGAAGCGCTGGCCGCGCTGGCGGCCCATCCCAAGGTGATCGGGATCGGCGAGTCCGGGCTCGACTATTTCTACGACAAGGCCCCGCGCGACGTGCAGGCGGAGAATTTCCGCGCTCACATCCGTGGCGCCCGGCTGGCCGGCGTGCCGCTGTGCATCCATGCGCGCGACGCCGACGACGACATCGCCGCGATCCTGCGGCAGGAGCGGGACCGGGGAGGGGACTTCGCCTTCCTGTTGCATTGTTTCAGCTCCTCCCGCGCATTGGGCGAGGCGGCGCTGGCGATGGGGGGCTATCTCAGCTTCTCGGGGATCCTGACCTTCCCGCGTTCGGCCGAATTGCGGGAGATCGCCCGCGATGCGCCGCCGGAGCGGCTGCTGGTCGAGACCGACGCGCCCTATCTGGCGCCCGTCCCGTTCCGCGGCAAACGCAATGAGCCAAGCTGGGTGGTGCATACGGCGAAGGTGCTGGCCGAGGTCAAGGGCATGAGCCCGGAGGCCGTGGCGGACCTGACCACCGCCAATTTCCGTCGCCTGTTCCGCAAGACCGCATGAAAGTCACGCTGCTCGGCACGGGTGGATCGACCGGCGTTCCGTCGATTGGCGGGCCGGACGGTGCCGGCGACTGGGGCGACTGCGATCCGGCGGAGCCGCGGAACCGCCGGACCCGCAGCTCCATCGTGGTCGAGAGCGACGAGGGCGGGCGGCTGCTGGTCGATACGTCGCCGGATTTGCGCAGCCAGTTGCTGGCCTGCCGCGTTCCGGCGGTGCATGCCGTGCTGTTCACCCATGCGCATGCCGACCATATCAGCGGGATCGACGATGTCCGGGTGTTGAACCGGATTGTCGACCGCCCGCTGCAAGCCTTTGCCATGCAAAGGACTTTGGATGAAATGATGCGGCGGTTCGGATACGCGTTCGCGCCGTGGCAGGGACCGGGTTTCTATCGTCCGGTCCTGCTGCCGGAGCCGGTCGAGCCCGGCCAGACGGTGCGCATCAACGGCCTGGCCGTGCGCCTGTTTCGTCAGGGTCATGGGCGCGTCGATACGCTGGGACTGCGGATCGGGCCGTTCGGCTACTCGACCGACGTCATCGACCTGGACGACGCTGCGTTCGAGGCGCTGGCCGGCATCGACACCTGGGTGGTGGACTGTTTCCTGCGGGAGGGCCGGCACTGGACGCACGCCAATCTGGACACGGTGCTGGACTGGGTCGTGCAGCTCCGCCCGCGGCGGACCGTCTTGACGCATATGGGCCCCGGGATGGACTGGGCCTGGATGCGCGCCAACCTGCCCGCCGGCATCGAGGCAGGATTCGACGGCATGGTTCTGGAATTCAAGGATTAAACGGGCGTCTTCCAGGGCCGCCAGGTCGGGATCACGATGACCACCGGGGTCCAGAGCAGGCTGAACGACCGGTTGACCCGGATATCCATCGACAGCGGCGTGCCGGCGGCATCGTAGTGCAGCAAGGCGCCGCGGCCTTCATCGGTGGCGTCGGCCATGACCTGTTCGATTTCAACGAACTGCTCCCGCCGCTTGCCGTACCACAGCAGCTTCCACTGGCCCACGCGGGTATAGGCGCCCGACAGGTTCGAATAGTCGAAGCTGCGTTCCTTGTCGTCGATCTGGACGGTGCCGACGCCGGCGGCGACGCCGCGGGTGGACCCGCCGGAGAGTTTCCCCTTGAGACCGAGCTCGATCCAGGGGGTGCGGCGGCGCGGCAGCATCGTGAGGATGAGTCGCGCGTCCTCGGCCATGAAGGTGGTGTCGCTGTCGTAGATGAGTCGGTCCACGGCAGCGGCCAGTACGAAGCGGTCGACGCGCGGGCTTGTCTCGACGGCCATAGGGCCTCGGTGCCATGACGGGGTGGTGGGTGGCAACATCTGTTTGGTTATTTGTTGGTGGTAGCGCGGCTTCTATTTAACATAATATTCCTTCTACGGCTTAAAAATATAAGCCACAGCCTTCCCTGTGGTCGTGGGCTGATATCGCAAATAGGCTTGGCCGATGCTGTAGTGTGACGATGTCGAAACCCGCCGCCCGCCCTACCCTGTCTCCCTAGAAGAACACGAACGACCGAACCACGACGTTCTTGCGGCATCTCGCGTTCGGCGGCGCGGTCGGATCGATGCACGCCGTATGGAACGACCAGCGCGAGACGGAGCCGTCGGTCACCGAGTCATAGCATTTGAGCATCGAGACCTCGTTGGGCTTCTGCTGGGGAAACCAGTACCACTCGTGATCGGGACGATAGGTGAAGCGCGTGGTCTCACCGACGCGGTCGTCATAGACCCGGTAGTTGGTGATGTAGGGCTGGTCGGCGAAGGACGGCCAGGCACAGAGCACGAACGGATACTGCTCCACCGTCTCGATCGGCTTGGCGAGATTGATCGACATGAACCGGCGCGACATCTTCGCGTCGGCTTCTTCCTCGGTGTAGTTCTGCGTCCGCCCGAAATTCCGCAGGTTCCGGGTGAGCAGCTCGCGGCAGCGCACACGGCCACTGTTGTCGTTCAGGTCGTTGTGCACAAGCATGGCGTAATTGGCGTTCACGCCCGGGTTCTTGGCGTCCTGGTCTTCCGTGCGATCGCCCGCGTAGTCTTTGTCGAAGACGTCGTGATTATAGACCAGCGCGTCGGTCGCATCCGGGAAGAACTCGAGCAGCAGCTTCTCGATCTCCGGGTAGAACACGCGCTCCACCTCCGCTGAATCATAGATGTTGGTGCACTTGGATTCGAGATACGCCAGCGAAAGGCCGAGCTTGTCCATGCATTCGGGGCTGGTGGGCGACAGGCCGGGATAGTACTCGCCAATGCGCCGCGCGTCGCGCAGCACCTGCGGGAAAAACAGGTTGCGCCGCCGGCTGTCCTGCTCGTTCTTGCGCAGGATCGCCGCAACGTCCGCACGCGCCGGATCACGCCAGATGGCGTTGGACGGAACGATGGAGTAGCTCGGCCTTTCATAGACCGTATAAGGCAGCGGCAGCGCCACCCCGCCTTCGGGGGCTTTGAGGCTGTTCGAGCTGCGGATGTAGGCTACGCACTCGTCGTAGTCGCGGAACGCGAGGCCCCATTTGGTCTTGATCGGCCCCGGCGGTGCCTTGTCGATCATGTCGATCACGCGCTGGCCTTCGCCCTCTGCGATTTCGGCAAGCGCGTCTTCGATTGCCGTGGCGGTTCCCGCATCGCCGTCGCGGTCGAACGCCATGTAGGACAGGCCGCCATGCGCTGCGATTGGCGGTGGCTGCCCGTCTGTGCGCTGCAGCGGTGGCACACAGGCCGATGAAGCTTTCTGCGTCTCCATCGCGACGTTATTGCCGGCGAGATCGAGCTGGCTCATGGCGCACCTCCGGTTTTCAGGATCTCACCGTGGCACATGGCGCCCGCGTTTTCCAGACATCCGCTTTCCGCAGCGCGGGATGGCAGCAGCCGGCTGCCGGTGGTTCTCCTTGCTCAGCCGCACCTTGCGCCGGCCCGGCTGACCCGCCTATTGCCTTTTCCATGAGCGCAGAAGCCGAACTCCGCCGCCTGATCGACATCATGGCCACGTTGCGTGACCCGAACCACGGATGCCCGTGGGACAAGGTCCAGACCTTCGACACCATCGCTCCCTATACGATCGAGGAGGCCTACGAGGTCGCCGACGCCATTTCCCGCCGCGATTTCGCAGCCCTGGCGGACGAGCTCGGCGACCTGCTGTTCCAGGTCGTCTACCACGCCCGCATGGCCGAAGAGGAAGGTCACTTCGCGATCGCTGATGTTGCAAAAGCCATCAGTGACAAGATGATCCGGCGTCATCCGCATGTGTTCGGTGATGCTGCGGCACGTGACGCCGCCGCCCAGACCGCGGCCTGGGAGGCCCAGAAGTCGGTCGAACGCGTCGCTCGGCAGGAAATCGGCACGCTGGCCGGGGTACCGGCCGCCCTGCCCGCCCTGACCCGCGCCGTGAAGCTGACCGCCCGGGCGTCCCGCGTCGGCTTCGACTGGCCGACGGCCGAGGCGGTGCTGGAAAAACTGGATGAGGAGATCCGCGAGCTGCGCGATGAGCTGCCCGGCGCGGACCCGGCGCGGTTGCAGGACGAGGTCGGCGACCTGCTGTTCGTCCTGGCCAACCTCGCCCGCAAGCTGAAGCTGGACCCCGAGGCCTGCCTGCGCCACGCCAACGACAAATTCACCCGCCGGTTCAATGCAGTGGAAGCATATTTTGAGACTAAAGGTGAGTCTTTGCCGGAGACCTCGCTGGAAGCGATGGAGGCTGCGTGGCAAGCTGTCAAGAAGACTGAGAAATTGCCGTGAAGATACTGTTTAATCATGTGTTTTAGGGGGATCTGCCCCTCGTGTCACGATCGGCTTCGTCCGCCCCGTGTCACGGTCAGCGCCGCCCCTTTGTATCACGGTCGGCGGAGGCAGACCGTCCACGACTTGTCCTGACACAGACGCCGTAAGTCATGGATGGTCGGCGTTCGCCGACCATGACATGCGGGGCCGACCATGACATGCGGGGCCGACCATGACATGCGGGGCCGACCGTGACACGCAGGGGGAGGCGCCCACCATGATACCGGGGACAGCGCCAACCGTGACACGCAGGAACGACACCAGACCACCGACCCGGGACGCAGACCCCGCTTGACCCACACGCCACAACACGCAGGATGCGCCATCCGCCAAGGAGACGCTTCGATGAGCACAGGCCCCCTCGCCCGCTTCAAGGTCATCGACCTGACCCGCGTTCGCGCCGGACCGACCTGCGTCCGCCAGCTCGCCGACTGGGGCGCCGATGTCATCAAGATCGAAGCACCGGAAGGCGATGCCGGCCTGGGCGGCGAGCGTCACGGTCCCGACTTCCAGAACCTGCACCGCAACAAGCGCAGCCTGACCCTGAACCTGAAGGCGCCGGAGGGGCTGGAGATCCTCAAGCGTCTGGCAGCACAGGCCGATGTCGTGGTCGAGAACTACCGGCCCGACGTGAAGTTCCGCCTCGGCGTCGACTACGAAAGCCTGAAGCACGTCAACAAGCGCATCGTCTACGCCTCGATCTCCGGTTTCGGTCAGGACGGCCCCTATCGCGATCGGCCGGGCTTCGACCAGATCGCCCAGGGCATGGGCGGGCTGATGTCGATCACCGGCCTGCCCGGTCAGGGCCCGGTGCGGGTCGGCATCCCGGTGGCGGACCTGACCGCCGGCATCTTCGCCGCCATGGGCATCCTGATCGCACTGCTGGAGCGGGAGCAGTCCGGCGAAGGCCAATGGGTCCAGTCATCCCTTCTCGGCGCCCAGATCGCCATGCTGGATTTCCAGGCCGCGCGCTGGACCATCGGCGGGGAAGTGCCGGAGCAGGCGGGCAACAACCACCCTACCTCGATCCCCACCGGCGTGTTCCAGACTACGAACGGCTACATCAACATCGCCGCGGCCGGGAACGAGATCTATCAGCGCTGCTGCAAGGCGCTGGACGCCCCGCACCTGGCCACCGATCCACGCTATGCCACCGGCAAGGGCCGCTCCGACAACCGGGACGCGCTGAACGAGGCGATCGAGGCGATCACCCGCACCCGCACCTCGGCCGAATGGATCGAGCGTCTGAACGCAGCCGGCGTTCCCGCCGGACCGATCTACAAGATGAACGAGGTGTTCGACGACCCGCAGGTCAAGCACCTGCAGATCACCCGGAAAGTGCCGCACAAGGTGCTGGGCGATGTCGAGGTGATCGGCCAAGCCATCGAGCTCAGCCGCACGCCATGGTCGGTGCGCTCGCCCACGCCGGAACCCGGTGAGCACACCGACGCAGTGCTGGCCGAGCTCGGCTATTCGGCGGATGAGATCGCGGGGCTGCGCAGCCGGAAGGTGGTCTGAACGCCTGAAGCCAGGAACGTCGCCGTCGGGCGGGTCCCCGCAGCCGCCGGCCGGCGCGTTATGGCCGGCTTGTGTAGCGGGCCGTGGCGGTGGGGGCCGCCGCGGCCGTGGTGATCACCACCGGTTCCGCTGGCTCGCGCCGTGGCTCCCCCTGCCCCTCCCACAGCCAATAGATGTTGTCGCCGGCGCCGTTGACCGCGACCACCTTGTGGTTGCCCTGCCGGTCGATCGCATGGATGGTCACCCGGCTGATCAGCCCGCCCTTCAGCGCCCGCATGTCCTCGACCGCCTCGTAGACGGCGTCGGCAACGGTTGCGCCTTTTTTCATGTAGAGAACGATCGAGCGCGCGGTGCAGCAGCGGATCGTCATCTCGCCAGCACCGGTGCAGGCCGCCGCGCCATACCGCGTATCGGCATAGGAACCGGCGCCGACGATCGGGCTGTCGCCCAGCCGGCCGGGATATTTCCATCCCCAGCCGGATGTGCTGGTGCCCGAACCGATCGACCCGGCGCGGTCATGCGCCAGGAACACCGTCGTGTCCCGTCCCACTTCCGGATCGATCGCGTGGCGGCACAGCTCCGCCAGCGCCGTATCCGGCCACGCCGCTTTCTGCGCCGGCGTCAGCTCGGCTTCGAACCAGGCGTGCCAGG
>WBZO01006615.1_pt1 | contig 11143 bp, 4 predicted proteins | sample 5204261 | NCBI WGS metagenome assembly WBZO01 (sample SAMN12412400, study PRJNA552823) | activated sludge metagenome | isolation source: activated sludge from anammox sidestream of wastewater treatment plant... | place: USA: North Carolina | collected 2017-09 | reverse complement strand
TTTCTCGGCAGCAATACAAACTCTTTGCGGGTGGAAAGGTCTTTTCCCACCATCCAAACAGATGGAATAACTTCGTCCGGAATTTGGATTCGTGCTCGAACCCTGACAACAGAACCACCCGGAACGACGGCTGGTTCCGTGACTACCTGTTGGAAAATGCCTACCTCACGCGGCGCTGAAGAAATGGTGGCGCTCTCATCGCTGGCTAACTTCACGGGATCGCCGATAGCCACCGTTACGGGCTTGTCATCGCCGCTTTGTACTCTGTCCAGCATATATATGCCCACAGAGCCACTATAATCTTTATGACCTGGCTTACAAACACGAACCATAACCTGGCCGCTGAGACTCTTTGGGACGCTCTTGCCGTTTTCTTGCTCGGGTTTTTCATCACCAATCATTTGCCCGGCGGCATATCTGCCCACCGTGTTTGCGGCCGATCCAGCAGCAGCAATCGCAACAGGGCCTGCCCCGGCAGCGGCAGCCACCCCGACCCCGGCCATGGCCACCCCGCCTGCAGTACGTGCGGCGCTCTTAACAGCCGCTCCTGCTGGTGGCGCTACAACCTTTACTACTGTCCTAACTGGCCAGGTAATGACCCCTAGAATTGAAGAGAAAAGACCGCCCCCTCCCGAAGGTTTCTTTAAGTGGCAGTCATCCCAGGCGGCTGGTATGGCCCATTCGCCTGCATCATTGGTTACACTCGTGCCGACCACTTCTCCTTTAGGATTGAATACAACAACTGTTGCGCCTTCAACTGGGGATTTACTTACGGCATCCGTAACCAACCCTGTCGCCACCAGGCTTTCCGCTTTAACGCCGCAGATAGACACAGCCGCAAGTGCCACAACGATGCAGCAAACTCTCTTAAATAAAAACGCCATCGGTCAAAGAGCCTCCTATATGCTCTTTAGACCGATGGCGCTGTCAATCCTTCACGCTTTAAAAACGTTGGGAGTTACTTTTTTATGCTGCCTTCGCCGGTTTCTTATCGGGCATATTTGTACCCCACGACAACACTTCAGCACACTCTCCCACACGCTCTCGAAGCTCGTCTCCAAGGGTTTCTACGGCATTCTCGTCCAGTCCGCTAGCCGCACTGATGTCGCTGAGTGTAATCTGAGGTTTATGATCTGTAAGGTACCCGCCATAGATAAACTTTGACATCAGGTTACCTCCGCGCACGGCCTTCACCAGGTCTTCTGTTTTTTCTGATGGTGTATCGGTGTGGTGATGCGTAATGGGGGTAGCAAGGGCTTCTGGTATGCGCCACTGCTGGGCTAGTAGCCCCCCGATGGTCGCATGGTCCGTACCTAAAATCTCCACTTCAGCCGTGGAGAAATCTCCATCTAATTCTATTGCGCGCTCTACAATTTTACCGAACTCATCGGCCGCATTGCGCGCAACGACTAGTTTTCCAACATCATGAAGCAAACCTGCCACAAACGCAGATTCCCCCCCCCGCTTGCAGGTTGACAACCTTCGTGCAATAAGCTCCGCGGACGCCCCGGTGGCAACACAATGCTCCCAAAAAGATCGCCAGCTCATCCCAGGAAATGCCTCTTCCGGGATAATGTGGTCCACAACCGATGCAGCCAATGCAACTGTCCTGACAGCTCGAAACCCAAGTGTTACTACAGCCTGAGTGATTGTCTCCGCTTTGGTAAGGCGTCCAGAACGCCGAATTCGCCATGCGCAGCACCTTGGTGGACAGTGCGGGATCAAGCATAATTGCCTGAGCCACATCTTCTGCAGTTGCCGATTCGGAACTGGCTACGGAAACAATCCCGGCCATGCCGGCCGGCAGGCTAGGGATGTCAAGCGTTTTAGTTATTGCTGCTGTTTGGTTGGAGTGGTTTTCCAAAATCTCCTCCACGTTTCTATTATTAAAAAGCGCGAATGTCGCTGTGGTTGTTGGACATCTGGGTTTGTCGCTGACAACCGAAAAAATGGCGGATACTCAAGCGTATCGCCTGTGTGACGCCCTTTTTGTGCTTGTCTCAAGGGCATCCTTTGGATACACATTGCACGTCGGGCTCAAACTTCTGGCGAGGCCCACTGTATCAACACAGTATTTGGGGTTGACGCTTAACCACACAGCGCACGAACCCATGAGTATATTCCACAAGTTGGGCAAGAGCTTCAAGTGCGAAGAGTATCATTTTTTTTATGAATCGGTGACACTGACATTATTGGCAGAAATGCGAGCAGTGCTTATAAAAAAACGCGTCTCTTATTGTGGGAAGACTGTAAAGGCTCGCTGATGTCACGGGTTATGTCTCCGACGGGCAAGATACGCCTGGTTGGGATAGACTCTGTTAGAAACTATAAAGTAAATTAGGGGAAAAGAATGTTTGGAAAGAAAAATCCACCAGTTGAACAAAACGAACTGACGCCGGAGCGTGTTCTGAAGGCGCTCAAAGATGTACAAGACCCCGAATTACGAAAACCCCTGGTTGACCTGGGGATGATTAAGGATGTGCGAGTGTGTGGAGGGCTTGTATCGTTTGAGGTGCAGCTCACCACTCCCGCTTGCCCATTAAAGGCCACTATCGAGGAAGATTGTAAAGCAGCAGTCAACACGCTGCCCGGCGTGGAACGGGTGGAAATCTCTTGGTCTAGTATGATCCCGGAGGGGCGTAGACGGGAAAGGCAGGGACTTCCTCGAGTAAAGCACATCATTGCTGTAGCAAGCGGTAAGGGTGGTGTAGGCAAATCCACAGTGGCTGTCAATCTGGCAGCTGCATTAGCAGCCACCGGAGCAAGGACAGGACTGTTGGATGCCGATATTTATGGGCCAAGCCTACCCTTGATGCTTCAGGTTGAGGAACCTCCGCTTCTTGAAGAAATGATCGATGAGGCCACGGGGCAAATGGCAAAAAAAATGGTGCCGTCGGAAAAGTTCGGTTTGAAGCTGATGTCTTTGGGCTTCCTTGCGGTAGGAGATTCCCCCGTGATGTGGCGCGGGCCTATGGTGGCAACTGCTGTTCGCCAGATGCTGTTCGATACGAACTGGGGAGACCTGGATTATCTTGTGGTTGACCTTCCCCCTGGTACAGGTGATGCGCAGATAAGTCTGGCTCAACTTGTTCCATTGACCGGCGTGGTTATTGTTATGACACCACAGGATGTGGCTTTGACAATCGCCACGAAAGCGCTTCGAATGTTTCAGCACCTTAACTGCCCGGTTTTGGGAATTGTTGAGAATATGGCTACATTTGTTTGCCCAAACTGCTCGCATGAGTCGGATATTTTTGGTCATACTGGGGCGGGAGAACGTGCCGCGTCCGATCTGGGGGTCAGGTTCTTGGGACGGGTGCCATTAGACCCTCGTATAGTAATGGATTCCGATAGTGGGGTTCCAACCATCATTTCAGCCCCTGAGTCAAGACCTGCCCAGGAGTATATCGATATCGCCTCTCAGGTGGCTGCTGAGGTGAGCGTGAAGTCCCTCTCTGGCTCCAGCGCATAAACTTATGACTAATAAAGGGCGCAGAGAACCGCGCCCTTTAGGTAATACGCGAATATACTGAGGCCCCGTCGGCTAAAACCCCTGCCAGCCACCCGGATTGATGGCCCGGACCATCGGCATGTAAGGATACCCGCTAGGTTTCCAGCCAGAGCTGATTCCCGTTACGATAACATCCGTCATTACCGATGGAACACTGCCCGTAGTAACGACCCTTAAGCCGATTCTCCCCGATGTATCATTTAGTTTAGACCCATCGTCAATATAAAACACACCACTGGGTGTATCGGAATAAGTGACCTTCCCCCAAACAGTAATGAACAAGCCGGTGTTCTGCAGTCCTGGTGGATACCCGATCGCCGGTGTGTAGTAACCAATGGCTGCTCCTCCCACCCGGTTTGTCGCTAGTTTAAGCGCGAGAGGAGCGCCGATAAAGGCCCCCGGCTTCACATCGGCACTGGTAACAGCGCGTTCACCGCCGGATGTGGTTGTAAGTTTACCACCTACCACCGCGCCAGTACCCACCCCTGGGCCGGCCGCCTGCACCAGAATACCCGAACTGCGGTCAACCTCACTGATGTAACACTCCGCACCAAAATTAGCTGATACGGGCTTGGCCGACGTCAGCACGAACTCTGTGTTGTTCGGCATGGTCTTGAGAGCGCCAATAGTGGCTACCCCCTGGACAACCTTAATACCGTTTGAGGAGCCAACGGTACTGGTCTGCAGCACATTGTTGGTTGCACGCACCTGGAAGGTATAGGTCTTACCCTGCGTCAACGAAAGCCCGGTCGCATTTACGTTGACCGCCGCACCGACATCCGTCCAGTCTCGGATCACTATCGAATTCTGGTCAACAATACGATATTCGCTCTTTGCCACCCCGCTCTCTGGGTCGGATGTAACCCAGGATGCTTGCAGAGTGCTCAGACTTGACGTGTAGTTCCCGTCATCGGTCACCACAGGCTGTGTGGGTGGCGTAGTCTCGTAGTGATATGGCCCCAGATTTGCTGTTCCGTTGGCAACTCCCGCTGAATTGTAGCCCTTCAGATGAAGGAAATATCCTCCCGAGGTGCTTGGCGACACAAGCAGTATTCCGCTTGCCCACTCAGACTCACTCTCCGTGAACGTGTAGGAGGGGTTGGCATCCCAGGCATACTTATACTTTGCAACGGTCCCTGTTCCAAACCCGCCAACAGCGGTGAACCGGAACCCGCCGCTGGTGTACCAGGTGCTGGTATCCCGGTCGCAAGTGATATTGGCGCCTGTCGGAGGGTCGGACAGTGTGACGCCCGTAACTGGGCCTGACAGGACGGATTCGTTGCCCGCCGCGTCAAAGGCCGAGACCTTAAACGTTGCGCTCGTGTTGGGTGCAAGCCCCACCAGGTCAAAATAAAGTTCTGTGGTGGTGGTAGCGTAAAGGATGTCGTTTCGATACAGGTTGTATCCTGTTACGGCAACGTTGTCAGTGGCGGCGTTCCAGGAAACATGCATGTCCGACGTCGTTCCGTTTACGGACACCGCCAGCCCGGTTGGTGTCGAGGGAGCCTGGGTATCCCCCGCCACGTTTCCACGGAAAACGAATTTGACCGCGTCCGACATAACTCTTGACCCAACAAGAAAGCTGGAGGCGTTTCCATCGATCATAACGCTTGCATTGGAGGCGCTTTGTCCCGAATTGAAGGTAAACTGCCCCAGCAGGTTCCAGTTGTTTTCGTACGGTTGGTCCTGGTTCTGGTTCCAATTCTGGTTATAGACAACACTTCCGCCCGCAGTTACTTTGAAGTTGGCAAACGATCCACTACTAGACGCACCCCACGTTGCGTAGACGTCATAAGGGCCGGCGTAAATGATATTGGGCACAAATGTCGCGGTCTTTGCATAATTCGATGATGTGAGGTAGCGTGATCCCTGTGTGGCGCTGCCCGATAACGGCGGGGCCGAGCTTTTCGCCGTGCTGCTTAACCAGGCGGGATTTTCAACGTATTCGGGCGCAGGTGTAACCGCACCTGCCAAGTTTCGGGACTCAATGATAATATCGGGAACGGATACTCCCTGCTGTGTCTTGAAAGTAAAATCGTCGGAGTAAGTCCTGCACCCCCCGGGTGGTTGTGACGATACACGATAATGATAAGTGGTGTTATTACTTAATCCGCTGAGTGGCACCGAATGACTTGTTACATTGGAGGCATCATTGACAGTGCTGCCATACGAGATCGTCGTGCCATACTCCACCCGACTGTCCGAGGCAATGTTTGTCTGCCACACAATGGTGGCGGCTGCAGCCGTTATACCCTGCGCGGAAACCCCCGAAATTACCGGGTACGAACAACCGGCCCCAGGCAGCACCACGTTCTTTGTGGCCATGGCCCCGACGGTAACCGCCTGACTCACAATCTGCGTGGTGTACCCTGTTTTCGAGACAGTGATGGTATATGTGCCAGCGGGGAGATCGATGAACGCGTAAAACCCGGTTCCATCAGTGAGCATGCTGCGTGCTGTAGGGCCAGTGATGCTCACGGTGGCGCCGTCCGCCCATTCGCCATTGGATGCATAGGTGACCGTGCCCATGAGGTGTCCCTTTGTTGGTGTGGTCTTCCATGACATCGCGGGGATATTTGCCTGAGTGGGCGTGACTTGTGATGTAAACGTTGGAGCAAACCCAGACCATGTGCCCCCGTCAAAGGGTACCCGGTAGGAGTAACCGCAAAAACCCTGGGCATAATTCCCTGAAGGAGATTGGTCTCGGGTCCTTAGTAATTGGTAAATGGAATTATTAAGGGTATTAAGATAATTCCCCGGAGTAATCGCGACATGCCTATTGGCCTTGCGGTCCTTCTCGAAATTTATCCACTTTGTAAAATCTGTTGGGTAGCTTGCCTGATCAAAATACGTCATGGGGAAGGCAATGTCTACGATCCCTTCCTGCATCCAGCTATCCCAGTCTGAGTAATATTGGTAATAAGGCCGGGTATTGTAAAATGCGTTTCGGGTGGATGAGGACGGCCCGGGAGCCCCGGTAATGAAACTACCGGATATTTTGACATTTGGTTTGGAGGCCTGGGTCTTGGCGTATACCTTACGCACCAATGCGGTCACCTGGTCTCGCCTCCACTGTTGGAAGTCCGGGTTGTTGGTTGGTACCGCAGGATAAGGAACCGAAGGATACCTGGCGTGGAACCTTGCAAGGCTGGTCGGGTTGTAGCCCTCGTTGCTGGCAAGGAACCGAATGTAGTCGAAATTGAAACCATCAATATCGTAATTATTGATTATGTCCATACAGACGTTTACCAAATATTCTTCACACTTGGGATGTCCGGGATCCATTGCCTTGTCAGAGTCTTCACTTCCGCTGTCAGTCAGGGTTACCCAATAATTGTCCGGGTCAGCGGGATTATTATGCTGGTAGTAGAGTTGGCTCGTTGAAGAAGGGAATGTAACAATCCAGGCAAAAACATCAACGCGCTGTTTGCCGCCCGTTGTATCATGGGCTGCGTTAATTACTGCCTGTAGGGCGTTGAAATTGGATGGCGAAAGCCCAGACATGTAGGGCTCACCCATGCTTGATGGATAACAGACATCAGCCCTGCGCCGTACTTGAACAACTACCGTGTTACAGTTGGCGTCTCGTATCTGTCCTTTTTGATTTGTTCCAACGGCACCAAGAAGGGTATTCACCTGGCTCTGGTTCAAAATACCAGCCCCCCAGGCGTCGATACACCAAGCCCTGATCTCGTTGGCGCTTACCGGTTTGGCACAGGTAATCATTGTTAAAAAAACCAGTGCCCACAGTAGAATATTTAGCCTCCACCATCTGCTATAAGCCATATACTTCCTCTTCCATAATTGACTTTTTATATTCTTAAGTGTGCTCTCGCATGAAAAGGCAACAGAGCACAACGGACTTGCTGGGGCGGATATAAAACCCGCCCCTGTATCAGGTCTTTGTTTATTTCTAAATATCAGTCTTAGTACAGCGGCTGTACATCCACTGCCAGGATCACTGGCCATACGTCAGAGCCGTCAGGCTCACAGGAGCTGATCCCCTTCACCCACACCGGGTCTCCAATAGAATGAACCGTGGATGTGATGACCTTAACGCCCGTGTTACCCGTGGCATTCGCGCGATGTGAACCGTCGTCCAGGTAAAAACCGCCTGCTGTCAAGGATGCAACTTTTCCCTCCACCCATACAAACAGACCAATGTTGTTTAATCCTGTGCCGCCTGTCACACCGGGAGTGTAGCTATTGAAAGCGCCCCCTCCCACTTTCGATATTGGCATGCGTACTAACAAATTAGCGGTAGAGAGCGTTCCTTCCGGCGAGATCATGCAGTCTGTCAAGGCACGCTCACAGCCATTCAACAGCGTTAATCGTCCCGATACCTGTTTCATCTGGCCGAGGGCCACTGTCTGAGCATCCAGGACGCGTATTCCCGATGAGCGGTTCACCTCGCTTAAATAGAAGAAGCCGTTAAAGATAGCCGAAACAGGCTTGAAAGCCAGAGCGATGGGGGTATTATCCGCATAGCCCTTTGCATGGCCGATACTGTCAACAGGGTACGCAACTGTTACGCCTGACGAAGAAAGCACAGAACCCGTGCTGCCGGCATTATTCACGCCTCGGACGTTTATAAAATAAGTGCTGCCAGCATCAAGGCTTAACCCAGAGATGACGGCAGTGTCAGAAGTGCCGTTGGCTGTCCATCCCTTTTTGTCGATTGCCCCTTGAGTGGTGCCTACGGAATACTCCCATTGCTGGATTCCTGATTCCTGGTCATCGCCAACCCACGAGACGTTCAGCGCATTGGTGGAAGTTGTGTACTTATCACCCGTTACGCTCGTCAGGGTTGGAGCGGAACCATCAAAACGGTACGGCCCAAGATGAGCTTCACCGTTTGCAACCGCTTCAGAGTTATAACCCTTTACATGTAGATAGAACGATCCATCCGAAGGAGCTTGCAGTGTTAAGTTTCCGGAAGACCATACCATCTCTGAACCATTGAATGTATGCGTCGGCGACGAATCCCAGGCGTAGCGGTAGGCGTAAACAGTACCTGAAGTAAACCCGCCAACAGCCGTGAAAGTGAACCCGTTAGCAGGATACCAGACACCGGCACTCCTCCCGCAAGTTACGTTTGATGAGGTTGGCGGTATAGATAATGTAGCCTTTGTTATACCAGTGCCCTTGGCGCTTTCATTTGGAATCGCATCATATGCCGACACCTGATAGCTATAAGTGGTGCTGGCTGCAAGCCCGGTGCTGTCCAGGAAGCTTGCTGTAGTGGATGTGCCTATCTGAATGCCGTTTCGGTATATCTTATATCCAGCAACTGCGGTATTATCCGTCGATGGCGTCCAATTAAGCTGAATGGATGTTGTGGATACCGCGGAACCAACAAGGTTTGTTGGTACTGAAGGAGGTGTGTTATCTCCGCTTTTATAAACAAATTTCGCAGCGTCCGCGCTGACAAGGGCCGTGTCGGACGTGTTGTTGGATAACTGGACATATCCGCTAGTCCCTACTGCAAATGGCAAGTCCTGACCGATCAGGAACCAACCACCCTGGTTCGGCGTGCTGGAATACTGGTTCTGGATACTTGTTACCGTTCCGCCGCTGTAAACCACCTTGTAGGGAGCACTTCCAGTCCGGTTAGCCCCAATCTGATAATACACATATACATCATACAGCCCTGCTGCCTCGATGTTTGGTGTCCAAGTACATTTTCTGGTGGCAGCATCCTCGCTGGTATCACCGATACCAGCTGTGTACAGGTAGTTTGTGTTTATTTTCGGCACACTTGCGGAGCTTCCTACCGTCCATGCGCCGCTGGGAGAAGTGTTGGCCCACTCCGGATCCAGATTATCGATCACAATCTCGCTCACAAAGGCGATTGTTGTGAATGTATTGTCCCCAGAGTATGTGGTGCCGGCACCGTTTGCTGATCTTACACGGAAATGGTAGGGCGTGCTCGGCGACAGGCCGGAAACCAGCACGCTGTGAGATGTTACCTGGTTGGAGTCAAGGGTGGTAGTGTTTCCATAGCTTGTGTCCGTGCCGTATTCCACCTGGCTGTCTGCCGGAACATCGGTTGTCCAGGTGATGGTTGCAGTTGTTGAACCAACATTGGAAGACGCCACCGCCGAAATTACTGGAGGTCCAGCGGTCTTAAACGTATAGTCGTTGGATGAAACTGTCCCGCTCAGGTCTGCCGACATCGCCTGGTAATGATAAGTTGTGTTCGGTGACAAGCCGGATACCAAAACACTGTGGGACAATACCTGTGCGGGATCAAGCGTTGTCTGGAGGCCATAACCACTAGTCAAACCGTAACGCACCTGACTGCTGGCTGCCAAATTGGTTGACCATGTGATGGTGGCGCTGGTGGCGGTTACGTTTGATGACTGCACGTTGGTAATCGTTAGTGGCCCAGTGGTGGTAAACGTGTAATTCGCCGAATCTGTCGATCCACCGCCGTTAGCCGATGTAACTTTGAAGTTGTAAAGCGTGCTTGGTAACAACCCTGTCAGCGTTACAGAGTGTGATGTAACATTCCCCGCGACCGATTGTGTGCTCCCATAGGAAGTAGTTTGCCCGTAATGTACCACTGAAGACGCAGCCTGATCGGTAGTCCATGTAATGGTGGCGGTGTTATTAGTTATGGAGGTAGCCTGGACATTGGTGATTATCGGCCCGCCCAGAGCCATGTCTCTTATGTACATGTTTCCTGTAACGACGCCAACCGCTACGGCTGCTGAACTCGTGACGCTGGGATAACCGCTTTTGCTGGCTGTTATGTTGTATGTGCCGGGAGTCAAATCTATGAACGAATAGAAACCTGTTCCGTCACAGATCTGGCTGCGGCTTTCAGGCCCTGTAATAGAAACTGTGGCGCCGTCTGCCCATGCTCCGCTGGATGCATACGTTACGGTTCCTGAGATATGTCCCTTGGTGGGTGATGTTTTCCAGGGCATTGCCGGAATAGTTGCCTGGGTTGGAGTTACCTGCGCCAACAGGGAAGGCGCGAATCCAGCCCATGATCCACCCGAGTAAGGCGTCCTGTAAGAATAGCCGCAAAACCCCTGTGCATAATTGCCTGCTGGGGAAGGATCACGAGTCTGCTGCAGCTCAAGGATAGCATTGCTGAGGGAGTTGAGATAAATACCCGGCCCGATATACATGTGTCGGTTGCCATGGCGATCCTTCTCAAAATTCATCCACTTCGTGTAGTCAGAAGGAAGAGATGCCCAATTGTAATACGTCATTGGGATCGCCGCGTCCACGATGCCTTCCTGAAGCCAACTGTCCCAGTCGGAGTAGACATCATAATAAGGGCGGGTGTTCTGGAAGGCTGCCCGGGTGGAAGCAGTTGGTGAAGGATTCCAGGTAACAAACGACCCAGACTGCTTTACCCATGGTTTGCTGGACTGAATCTTCGCATAAACTTTCCTTACGACCGCTGTCACTTGGTCGCGCCTCCACTGCTTGAACTGCTCTGATGTGGAAGCCGGTTGGCCGGAAAGACCGTAGCGAGCATTGTAACGCGCTATGCTGGTGGGATTATAGCCCTGGTTGTTAGCTGTGAAACGAATATAATCGTAGTGGATACCGTCAATATCAAAGTTGTTGACCAGATCCATCGCTACGTTGACAGTATATTCCTCCACCAACGGG
>WBZO01006613.1_pt1 | contig 11143 bp, 7 predicted proteins | sample 5204261 | NCBI WGS metagenome assembly WBZO01 (sample SAMN12412400, study PRJNA552823) | activated sludge metagenome | isolation source: activated sludge from anammox sidestream of wastewater treatment plant... | place: USA: North Carolina | collected 2017-09 | reverse complement strand
TCCGCAGGGGACGCGGGGCCCACGACGACCGTGTCCGCGGGGGCGATCCCCTTCTCCCGGGCGATCGAGGCGACGAGCGCGCGCCGGCCCGCGTCATCCCGGGCGAGCTGCTCGACCTTGCCGGTCAGCCTCCCACGGTCCGTCAGGAGCCGGTCGCTGTAGACGCCGTCGATGCACTGGTGGCCGCGAAGCGGATCGAGGAAGAGATCGAGGCCGTTTACGAGCAGGGCCACGACCCACCCCATCCCCTTCAGGGCGTGGAGAAGGTCGTCCCCCTCGGAGTTGCAGCGGAGCCCCCCGGTGATCCTGGCGATCGTTTCGACCTTCATCCCCGCGAGCGCCGCGGCGTTCCGCTTTCCGCCGCCGGCCGCCTTCCCCGCCCCGGCCGCCAGCTCGTTCCGCAGCGCCTCCTCCAGGAGGTTTCGCGCCGGGGCGAGGACGAGCAGGCGGGGCCGCCTGCGGTAGAAGTCGTCGCGCTGGAAGAAGCAGCGTATGCCGGCCTTTCTCATCTCCGCCGCGACGCCCCGCTCGATAAGGGGGCCGGGGCACGGCGACGCGCCCCAGTCGAGCTCCATCTCCATGGCGAAGAGCTCGCCGCGCGAGATCATCTTCGCCCCCTCGATATTCACGCCGTTGTTGGCGAGGATGAACGTCGCGCATGATACGATGCCGGGCCGGTCCTTGCCGAGGAGGAGAAGGCGCATCAGGCGGCGCTCCCTCGGGCGCGGGAGGAGGCGCTGCTTCTCCGCGATGATCTGGAGGCCGGACTGGTTGGCGACCGCCTGCATCTTCGCGATGAACTGGAGGCCGCTGGTCGCCGCGCCGGTGAGGTCGACGGTGAAAAAGATCGAGAAGAGGCCGTGGAATACATTCTCCTCGAGGTCGATGATGTTCGCCCGCGCGTCGGATATGATCGCGGTGACCAGCGAGACGAGGCCCGTGACGTCGCGCCCCATGCCGCTCACCACGTAGATCTCGCGCCCGCCGTCCATGCGCACCCCCCGTGAGGGCCACATTCTAGCAGCCGGCTTGACGCCGCGTCAAACCCCTTCGAGTCCCGCCCCCCCCGCCCTTGGGCCCGGGCCGCCACCCGGCACTGGAGCCGCGCCCCTCCGCCGTGCTATCATCATCCGCAGTCGGGGAGGGGGCGGAATGCGGATCGGGATCGACATTCAAACCGCCATCGTCCGGCCCACGGGGGTGGGGCGGTACGTCTCGGGGCTCGTCGGAGGCCTCGCCGCGCTCCCCGGGGAGGAGGAGTACAGCCTCTTCTACTTCGACTTCATGCGGCGCGGCCGCGCCCCCGGCGTCGCCGATCCCCGCTTCACGCCGCGCCCGATCCGGTTCTTGCCGGGGGGCGTCTACCACGCCCTCGCGGAAAACCTTTCACTCCCCGACATCTCCCTCCTCGCCGGGCGGAACGACCTCTGGCACTTCCCCAACTTCGTCATCCCGCCGTGCCGCCGGGGAAAGACGGTCGTCACCGTGCACGACCTCTCCTTCGTCCGCTTTCCGCATTACGCGGAGGCGGGGAATCTGAAGCGCCTCGAGGGGCGTTTCGCGGAATCGCTCCGGAGGGCGGACGCCATCATCGCCGTCTCGGAGTTCTCGAGGGCCGAGCTCGCCGAGATCTACGGCGTGCCCCCGGGGCGGGTCACGGTGACAAGCCACGGCGTGACCATGCGGCCGCGCCCTGGGCCGCGGAGACCGCCCCCTTTCCCGTACTTCCTCTTCGTGGGGACGATCGAGCCGAGGAAGAACCTCGAGACGCTCCTCGAGGCGTGGCGCATCCTCAAGGGGAGGAGCGGGGCGCGGTGGGAACACCGGCTCTTCGTGGTAGGCCATCACGGCTGGAGATGCAAACCGGCGAAAGAGCAGGCGCGGGAGAAGGGGGTGGAGGAGCAAGTGCTTGTCCTCGACTACGTTCGCGACGAGGAGCTCCCCGACCTCTACGGCGCGGCCGAGGCCCTCGTCTACCCCTCCGTCTACGAGGGATTCGGTTTCCCTCCCCTCGAGGCGATGGCGTGCGGGACGCCCGTTATCGCCTCGAACGCCCCCGCGATCCCGGAGGTCGTCGGCGACGCGGCGATCCTCTGCGATCCGCTCGACGCGGAGGGATTCGCGAAGGCGATGCTCCGTGTCCGAGACGACGCCGGCCTGCGCGGGCGGCTCGCGGAGAAGGGGCGCGCCCGCGCGGCGCTCTTTACGTGGGAGAAGGCCGCCGCCGGGACGCTCGCGCTCTACCGGCGGCTCCTCGCCTGACGCGTACGCGAACGATTACGCCGTTCCGGGGGAGGAGCCGGGCGGCGGACGGGAAGGCGGAAGACCGACGTTTCGCCACGGTGGCCGCGCGGCGCAAGGAATGGCGGGGGCGTGGCGGCGCATCCGCGCAAATGAAAAGGCCCCCGGCCATCCCATCCCCGAGGCGGGGCCAGTGGGGGCGGAGACGGGATTCGCCGGCGCGGGCACATGACATGAGAATCTGCATAGACGCGCGCTGGATCGGGGCGAGGATCGCCGGGATCGGCCGCTACACCGTCTACCTGATGCGCTACCTCGCCGAGCTCGGCGGCGGGAACAGTTATATCGCGCTCTTCCACGACGCGGCGGTCCGCGACGCGGTCTGCGCCGAGCTCGGCCTCGCCGGGCGCGGGGGATGGGAGGTGCGTACCGTCCCCTACGACGTCTTCTCCCCGCGCGGCCAGCTCCTCCTCCCCCGGCTCCTCCGGCGCGAGGGGGTGGGGCTCTTCCACTCCACGAACTTCATGGCCCCCCTTCTCCCGTTCGGCGGGAAGCTCGTCCTCACAGTCCACGACATCATCCCCCTGAAGCACCCGGAGTTCGCCCCGCGCTCGAAGAAGTCGCGCGCATACCCGGTTTACCTCCTGCTGATGCGCCGGCTCGTCCGCCGCGCGGACCTGATCATCGCCGACTCCGACCACTCGCGCCGCGACATCCTCTCCCTCCTCGGCCCCCCGCCGGGGAAGGTCAGAACCATCCACCTCGGCGTGGACCCGAAGTACAAGCCCCTTCCCACCGCGATCCGCGATGAGGCGCGCCGGAGACTCGGCGTCCGCGGCCGCCTCGCCCTCTTCGCAGGCCGCGCCGACCCTTACAAGAACGTGATCACGCTCGTGAAGGCGGCCGAGATCCTCAACCGCAAGGGCGGGCCCCGCTGCACGGTCGTCATCGCCGGAGCGGAGGACCCGCGCTACCCCGAGGTTGGGACTTACGTGCGCGGCGCCGGTATGGAGGGGGACGTGATCTTCGCCGGGAGCCTGGGCGAGGACGATCTCATCCCGCTCTACAACGCCGCCGACGTACTCGTCCTCCCCTCCCTATACGAGGGGTTCGGCCTGCCCCCCCTCGAGGCGATGGCGTGCGGGACGCCCGTGATCTGCTCCAACCGGACCTCCCTCCCCGAGGTGGTCGGGGGCGCGGGGATCCTCATCGACCCGCTGGACACGCAGGCCCTCGCGTCGGCCATGGAGCGCGTCTTCACCGACGCCGCCCTGCGCGACCGCCTCTCCCGCGCCGGCCTCGAGCGCGCCAAGCTCTTCCCATGGCGAAAGACGGCCGGGGAGACGCTCGCGGCGTACGCTGAACTGCTCCGCCCCTGACGCCGCCCGAACGCCGAACGGACGCGCGGAGGCGATTTCCCAACGCGCCCGGCAGAAGGCGGGGCCCGAATCCGCGCGCCGGTCCCGCGGGCCGTCCAGCCGGAACACCCCACGCGATATGCCCGGAGCGCCATGACAATGCCATCCCGGCCCCGGCGCCAGCCGCCGGCCCATACCCCCGCGGCGACATCCCGCCCCCCGAACGCGGAATCACCCGAACGCGGAATCATGGACAGAACCAGCAGCGCCATATATGCTTTACGAGCGGGCATGGGAAGGTCCGGGGGAACAACCTGTACGCGGACAACTGTTCCCGCCGGCGCCGCCCGATGTCGGAAGGGAGGCGTCCGCCGTTATGACCGCTCAAAATCCCCCGGGCGGCACGGTCCATGAGCTCCCAGCCGATTTTCGAAAAGCCATCCGGCTTGACGCCGCCGCGGGGCGCCTCTGGGCCGATATAACCCCGCCGGCACGCAACGAGTGGATCTGCTGGGTCACGTCGGCCAAGAGAGGGGCCGCCAGGAAGCGCCGGATCGAGGCCGGCATCGACAAGATGAGGGGGGGCATGCGCAGGCAGTGCTGTTGGCCGGGATGCCCGCACCGGTGATGCCCGGCGGTCACGCCTTCCGCTCACCCGCGGGGCGGGAACGTCCCACTGCGGCCGGGGCGAAAAGGAAAACGATCCGAACGGCGGCCGCCCCGGGACGCATGGAAAGGCCTTGAGAGGATCAACCGGCACGGGTTCCCGCCCGCCGACAGAATCCTCCTGTGCGCGGGCGGGGCCCCGGGGGGAAGGAGGAAACCCCCGGCACGGGGGGAGGCGGGCACGGGAGGGGCTTCATGCGGATCGCCCTCGTCCACGACTGGCTGAACGGGATGCGCGGCGGGGAGAAGATACTCGAGGTGCTCTGCGAGCTCTTTCCTGGCGCCGTCGTGCACACCCTCCTGCTCGACCGCTCCCGCCTCTCCCCCGCGATCGCCCGGATGGAGATACGGACCTCGCCCCTCCAGCGCCTCCCGCTCTCCCGCACGCACTACCGCTACTACCTTCCCCTTTTCCCGAAGCTCGTCGAACGGTTCGACCTGCGCGGCTTCGACCTTGTCTTCTCCACGAGCCACTGCGTGGCTAAGGGGGCGCGGGCGCCCCGCGGGGCGCGCTCCCTCTGCTACTGCCTCACCCCCATGCGCTACGTCTGGTATTTCGGGGACGAGTATTTCGGTTCCTGGGGCCGGTGGCGTGCCCTCGCCGAACCGGTGTTCGCCTACCTCAGGCGGTGGGACGTCTCGTCGGCGGGGCGCGTGGACAGCTGGCTCGCCATCTCGGAGACGGTTGCCGCGCGGATCCAAAAGGTCTATCATAAGGACGCGGACGTGCTCCACCCGCCGGTGGACGCGGGCTTCTACACGGCGGGGGGCGGCGGGGCGGGCGGCTACCACCTCGCGGTCTCCGCCCTTGTCCCCTACAAGCGGCTCGACATCGCCGTCCGCGCCTTCAACGAGCTCCGGATGCCGCTGAAGATCGTGGGCGAGGGGCCCGAGCGGGGGCGGCTCGCCGCCCTCGCCGGCCCGAGCGTCGAGCTCCTCGGCTGGCGGACGAACGAGGAGATACGCGAGCTTTACCGCGGCTGCCGGGCGTTCGTCTTCCCGGGCGAGGAGGATTTCGGGATAACCCCCCTCGAGGCGCAGGCGTGCGGGAGGCCGGTGATCGCCTTCGGGAGGGGCGGGGCGCGGGAGACGGTCCTGGACGGGGAGACGGGGGTCTTCTTCGACGCGCAGGAGCCGTCGGCGCTCGCCGACGCCGTGCTGAGGGCGGGGCGGATGCGCTTCGACCCCGCCCGCGCCCGGTCGAACGCGGAGCGGTTCGACCGCCCGGTCTTCAAGGAGCGGCTGCGGGGGTGGATCGTGGGGGCGATGGAAGGGCCGGGGCGGATGAAAGAACCGTTCCGTCCGCCGGGCCGCATGGGGGATCCGACGTGCCGAAACGGAGCCTGACGACTGAGATCGCGACCGCGGTGCGGGTCGGCCTCGACGTAGCGCTCTTGAACGCCGCCTTCTGCGCCGCCTACTGGGTGCGCTTCCGCTCCCCCCTCACCTCCCTCGTGCCCGTGCTGAAGGGCGTGCCGCCGTTCCGCCTCTATCTCTCGGCGTTCCCCGTGGCGACGATCGCCTTCCTCTGGTTCTACAAGCTCCTCGGCTCCTACACGCGGCGCTGGCGGTACGACGCCGTGAACGAGTTCTTCCTCGTGACGCGCGGCACCGCCGCCGGCATGATCGCGCTCATGGCGCTCACCTTCCTCCTCCCGGCGAGCCACACCGCGGCGGGGGTCAAGTACTCCCGGATCACCTTCCTTCTCCTCTTCCCCCTCGTCGAGTGCTTCGTCTGGGCGGGGAGGGTCGCGGCGAACGCGGCGGAGAAGCGGCTCTACCGGAGGTCCACGGGGAAGCGGAAGCTCCTCCTCGTCGGCACCGGCGAGACCGCCGCCCGGCTCGCGCGGCACGTGCGGAGGAACCCGAACCTCGAGTGCGAGATCGCCGGCTTCGTCAGGTGCCCCGGGGAGAAGGGCTCCTCCTCGCGGATCATCTCGCCGGTCGCCGGCGAACTGGACCGGCTCCCGGCGCTTCTCGAGGGGGGTGGGATCGACGAGCTCGTCCTCACGAACCCCGGGCTCGACCACGCGCGCGTCATACGGATCGTCGCGGAGTGCGAGAAGCACCTCGTGGAGTTCAAGCACGTCCCCGACATGTTCGAGATCATGACGCGCAAGGTGGACGTGGTGAGCTTCGACGGCGTCCCCCTCGTCGGGATACGCCACATCCCGCTCCACTACCCGTGGAACCGCTTCTTGAAGCGCGCGTTCGACATCGCGGGCTCGGTTGCCGGGCTCATCCTCTTCGCCCCCCTCATCGCGGCCTGCGCCGCGGCCGTCAGAGTGGATTCGCGCGGAAAGGCGTTCTTCGCTCAGGAGCGGTGCGGGGAGGACGGAAAGACGTTCCGCCTCTGGAAGCTCCGCACCATGGTCGCCGACGCGGAGCGGCACACCGGCCCGGTCTGGGCGCGGGCGAACGACCCCCGCTGCACGCGGGTTGGGTCTTTCCTGAGGCGGTGGAACCTGGACGAGCTCCCGCAGCTCTGGAACGTCTTCAAGGGCGACATGAGCCTGGTCGGCCCGCGGCCGGAGCGGCCGCACTTCGTAAACCGCTTCCGCGAGGACAACCCGCGCTACATGGCCAGGCACTCGGTGAAGTCCGGGATCACCGGCTGGGCGCAGGTGAACGGCCTGCGCGGCAACACCTCCGTCAGGGCGCGCCTCCGCTACGACATGTACTACCTCGAGAATTGGTCGCCCGCCTTCGACCTGAAGATCCTCGTCATGACCCTCTTCGCCCGCCGGAACGCCTATTGAGGGCGGCCGCGGTGGCGGGCCCCGTCTCCCCGGGCCGGGTATTATCAGCATGTGGTATTATTAATCCATCTGACTATTTGACATTTGTCCTATCTTCGAGTACCCTTTTCCCGTGCCCCGTGGGGGCCCGATGGGCGGAGGCCATCCGATGACCGGCCAGAACGAGTTCCTGAAGCTCCTGCGCCAGGTGCATATGCACTACAAGGAGTTCTACTCCCGGAGGCTCTCGGACCTGCGGCTCACGCCGCCCCAGTACATGACGCTCATGATCCTCATGGAGGAGGGCGAGAGGCAGATGCACGATCTGGCCGAATCCCTGCAGGTCTCCACGTCGGCGGTGACGAACCTGGTGGACAAGATCGAGGCGGCGGGGTACGCGAGGCGCTCCCCCCACCCCACCGACCGGCGCGCCCTCGTCATCGCCCTCACGCCGGAGGGGAGGCGCGTCCTCGCCGCCCTGCAGAAGGAGGGGCTCGCGCTCCTCGGGGACGTCTTCGGCACGATGCCGGCGGCGGAGAGGCAGGTGATCGAGCGCTTCTACCGCAACCTCCTTTCGCGCCTCGACGCGGATATGGCGTTCCACGCCTCCCGCCCCAACCCGCGGAGGGGGCCGCGATGAGAGTCCTCTTCGCCGCGCTTCTCTTCGCCGGGGCGTGTCCGGCCGGCGCCTCGCCGGCAACCGACGCGCAGCCCGCCGCGACCGCGGGGGCGTTCATCCTCCCCCTGGACGCCGGACCGGAGGGCCCCCTCGAGCCCCCCCCGACGGTCACGCGCGAGGCGTTCCTCAGGTCCGCCGCCCGCCGCACTGTGCTGCGGATCGGGATGGTCGACACGATCGCCTACGCCCTCCGGAAGAACTCCGAGATCAAGATCGCGCGCATCGAGCCCAAGCTCAGGGCGGACGACGTGCGCGTCGCCCGCTCCGCCTTCGAGCCGACGCTCAAGGCCGACTACCTGCTCCACGACAACACCCAGGAGAGCTCGAGCGCCTTCTACCCGGGCGCGCAGAAGAGCCGCGAGATGACGTACGATGCGGGGGTCGAAGGGAAGCTCGTCACGGGAACCCGGTACCGGCTCGACTTCCTCAACGAGCGGTACCGCTCCAACTCCGGCATTCAGGAGATAAACCCTTATTTCACGACCGAACCGCTCGTCACCGTCACCCAGCCGCTGCTGCGCGGTTTCGGCGTAACCGTCAACCGCGCCGACATCATCATCGCCCGCAACAACACACGCCGTTCCGTGGAGGCGTTCAAGGCGGAGGCGATGGACGCCATCAGCCAGGCGAAGGGCGCCTACTTCAACTACGCCTACGCGATCGAGGCCAACGTGATAGCCAGGCGCTTCCTCGACTTCGCCCGGGAGCTCGTCGAGATCAACAGCGCCCGCTTCGCAAAGGGCCTCGCGAGCTCCGTGGACCTCCTCGAGTCCGAGGCGGCCGTGGCGGAGCGGGAGAAGCTCCTCCTCGACGCGGAGTACGGCCTCAAGACCGCCGAGGACAAGCTCAAGTACGTCACCAACCTCGTGGACGACCCGGAGGCGTGGAACGCCGAGATCGAGCTCCTGGACACGCCCTCCTTCGCCGTGCGGGAGACGGACCTGGTGCAGTCCATCATGGACGCCTTCGAGAACCGCCCCGACTACCGCGCGAAGCTCATCGACCTCAAGAGCAGGGATATCGCCATCGCGGTGAAGAAGAACGCCCTCTTCCCCACGCTGGACGCCGTCGCCAGCTTCGGCCTGAACGGCCTCGGGGAGCAGTGGGGCGGGGCGATCCAGGGCGCCCACTGGACGTACAGGGACTGGTCCGTGGGGGGGACGATGACGATCCCATGGGGGATGGGGGACAGGGCGCGCTACGACCAGTCGAAGCTGGAAAAGGCGCGCGCCATCCTCGAGCTCGAACGGATGGAGGAACGGATCATCCTGGCGGTGCGGGAGAAGGTGCGCGCGGTGGACCTTCAATTCCGCCAGGAGCACGCCTCGCGGGTGGCCCGCGATAAGGAGGCGGAGAACTACGCCGCGCAGAAGGAGCGCCTCGCCGCCGGGCAGGTCAGCACGCACGACATGCTCGACTACCAGACACGCTACTCCAAGGCGGAGCTCGACCTGACGCAGTCTATGATCAACTACAACATCGCGCTCGTCGACCTCGACAGGGAGGTCGGGCTGACGCTCGCGCGCAACAACGTAAAACTGGAGGAGTGACCATGCGCCGATACAGGGCGCTTTCGATACTTCTGCTCGCCGCCTGCGCGCTCCCGTCCTGCGGGAAGAGGCCGGAGAAGAAGAGGGAGATGATCCCGATCAGGGCCATGCGCGTCCCCCTCGCGACCATCTCGCGGACGCTCGACTACGCCGGCACGATCGAGGCCTGGGACAGGGCCGACGTCTTCCCCAAGGTCAGCGGCAAGATCCTCGAGAAGCTCAAGGAGGACGGCGCCCCGGTCGCCAAGGGCGAGACCATCGCCACCATCGACCGCGACGAGGTGGGGTTCAAGTTCGAGAAGGCGCCGGTGGAGAGCCCCCTCACCGGCCTCATCGGGCGCGTCTACGTGGACAAGGGGACGAACGTCAGCGCGCAGACCGTCATCGCCGTCGTGGTGGACATCGACAGGGTCAAGGTGCGCCTCGACGTCCCGGAGAGATACCTCCCGAGGGTCTCCGTCGGCCAGACGGCCGGCATCGGCGTCGAGGCCTACCCGGGGGAGGCGTTCATCGGAACCGTTTCCCTGATAAGCCCCGTCGTGGAGACCGAGACGCGCGCCGCGTCGGTCGAGATCGCGATCCCCAACCCCGATCACCGCCTCAAGCCGGGGATGTTCGCCGGCGTCCGGCTCGTCCTCGAGAGCCACGTGGGCGTCCCCGCCGTGATGCAGGAGGCGATCATCGGGCGGGAGCCCGGCGCCTGCGTGTTCGTCGTCAACGGCGGCGTCGCCCATCTGAGGGACGTGGATCTCGGCCTGCGCGAGAACGACCTCGTCGAGGTGACGAAGGGGTTGAAGGGGGGCGACCTGGTCGCCGTCATGGGGCAGGAGCGGCTCCGGGACGGATCCGCCATAAGCGTGGAAGTCGACGAGGCGGCGCCCTCCCCCGCGGCGCGGGGGGGGCCGGCCCGGCCGAAGGAATGACGGCATGAGCCTTCCGGAATTCGGCGTGCGCCGCCCGGTCACGAACCTGATGATCTTCTCGGGGATCATCGTCATCGCCCTCTACTCGCTGATGAACCTGGGCGTCGACCTCATGCCCGAGATCGAGCCCCCGGCCATCACCGTCATCTCCGCCTACCACGGCGCCAACCCGGAGGACGTCGAATCGAAGGTGACGGAGCCGCTCGAGAACCAGCTCGCCACGACCCCGGGCCTCGACAAGATCTACGCCCGATGCCTCGAGGGGCTCTCCCTCATCACGCTGAAATTCAACTGGGGGACGAACCTCGACGAGGCCTCCAACGACATCCGCGACCGGATCGACCGCGCCAAGAAATACCTCCCCGACATCCCGGACGAGATGGACAACCCGTTCATCTTCAAGTTCAACACCGCGATGATCCCGATCCTCTTCATCGGTTTCAGCGCCGACCGCTCCTACCCGGACCTGTACGACATGATCGACAAGCGGATCGTGGACGAGCTGAAGCAGATCCCGGGCGTCGGGACCGTCACCCTCCAGGGCGGGCTTGCGCGCCAGATAAACATCTGGATCGACCGGAAGCGCCTGGAGGCGTACGGCTTCTCGATCCTCGAGGTCGAGGAGACCCTCAAGAAGGAGAACTTCACCCAGCCGGCGGGAAGCGTCAAGTACGGCTACACCGACTACCTCGTCCGCGTCCCCGGGGAGTTCGCCACGCCCGCCGAGATCAACACCGTAATCCTCGGGACGCGCAAGGACAAGCTGATCTACCTCAAGGACGTCGCGCGCGTGGAGGACGGTTTCAAAGAGGTGACGAGCGACGTCAGGATCAACCGCCACCCCGGGTTGATGATGATCGTCCAGAAACAGATCGGCTCCAACAGCGTCCAGGTCGCCGGGCGGGCCAAGAAGAGGCTCGCGGCCCTCGCGGACAACCTTCCCGAGGACGTGCGGATGACCATTATCATGGACACCTCGCACGACATC
>WBZO01006610.1_pt1 | contig 11147 bp, 10 predicted proteins | sample 5204261 | NCBI WGS metagenome assembly WBZO01 (sample SAMN12412400, study PRJNA552823) | activated sludge metagenome | isolation source: activated sludge from anammox sidestream of wastewater treatment plant... | place: USA: North Carolina | collected 2017-09 | reverse complement strand
CTTCCAGATTGCTTTGTGTGCCACCCGCTCCTCTGGACAGGCCCCGCTTCCATCTCCGGTCCGATTGTTCTCTCCATCTCGGAGGGAGGCGTTGTGCTGGCGGGCCGACCCGCCACCGCAGAGGAAGCCGCGCGTCTAGGCAAACAGACTGCTGCTGTCCTCCGCGTGAACGAAACCGCGCTGGGGAAGAATGCGCGGCGAATCGCCGTGAAGCGAAACGGTCAGTGGGTCATCGGCAGCAATGGCGAAAACTGGCTGAGCCTCTGGCTCTATTGATCGGCTACAACGCGGACGCAATCGCCGCCGCAACGCGAGCGTTATTTTCGAGCAGCGCCAGATTTGCGCTCTGGCTCCGCCGCTCCGTCAGTGCGCTGACGCGGGCGAGCAGGAATGGAGTCACTTCCTTGCCGCGCACTCCGGCCGCTTCCGCAGCGCGCAGCGCTTCTGCGATGGCCCCTTCAATCGAACTCGCAGGTACTTCGTGCTCGACCGGAATCGGCGCGCACACCAGCAGCCCCGCGTCCAATCCCAACTCGTCGCGAGCGCGCATCAGCGCCGCCACCTCCTCGGGACGGTCGCACCGCGTATCAACCGGCAAGCCCGACGAATGCGAGTAGAACGCCGGGAAATCATCTGTGCCATAGCCCACCACGCAAACACCCCGCGTCTCCAACGCCTCAAGCGTCAAGGGCAAATCGAGAATCGCCTTCGCACCGGCACACACCACCGCCACGGGCGTCCGCCCGAGTTCCTCCAAATCCGCGCTGATATCGAAAGGGTGCCCGCGATGCACACCGCCGATGCCGCCCGTCGCAAACACTCGAATCCCCGCTCGATGCGCGAGAAACATCGTCGCCGCCACCGTCGTCGCGCCGTGCTCGCCCTTCGCCACGGCAATGGGCAGATCGCGGCGGCTGCACTTGCGCGCATCGGACGCCCCCGCCAGCGCCTCCAACTCCCCGGCCTCCAGACCGATGTGCACTTCCCCCCGCAACAGCGCAATCGTGGCAGGAGTCGCACCCGCGTCGCGAACCACAGTTTCCAATCGCCGCGCCGTCTCCAAGTTCACCGGATGCGGCAACCCGTGCGTGATCAACGTGCTTTCCAGCGCCACCACCGGCCGCCTCTTCGCCAACGCCACCTTTGTCTCGCTGCTGAAATGGAAGTTCATCTTCTTTGCACTCCGACGCTTAATGCCGTATCAGTTTGACATGTTCGCTCCATCAAACAAGCCCAGCTCCATCCCCCTGCGCGAGCTTCTCGCCCGCGGCTTCCGCGCGATTCTCGCCCCTGCATCCGGCGGGTGTAGCCGCTATATTTTCAGCGCAGAGGTCGAACTCCAACTCGACGGCGCTGGGATCCTCTCCATCAAGGCCCCCGAGCGCTCGACCAGCCAACTCGCCATTCTCCAAGTAACCACCCAGAGCCTCCACATCCCCCTCGAAATGGACGAAGACGGGATCACCCGCACCTATCTCGTCCTCACCGGACGCCTACAGCCACCGGCCGGAACCGATCCCAGCGAATGGCAGCCATTCACCGTCATCTCCGCACACATCAGCGACATTTCCGGCACTGTCCAGAGCGTTAATCTGCCCGCCCTCGGGCTGGCAAGCACAACCCGCTGACACCGCGCCAGTTGCGCACAATCTATAAAAACAAGACCTCGCCAAGCCATTTTCTATCCTACTGCACGACAGGGAATTACAAACTCCATCCAGCCACAAGGCGCATTCCCTATTGAAGGCGGGGGCACATTGGTGCAGCATGGTCCTCGCGCGTTTCTAAACGCAGTTTGACTATGCGAATACTCATCATAGGCGCGGGCAGTGCCGGACGGCACCTTGCCGAGAAGCTTAGTGAGGAGCGACACGACATCGTGATCATTGATCGCGACGAAGCCGCACTCAGCGAAGTGGCCGCCCAACTCGACATCCAAACCATCGAAGGCGAAGGCTCCAGCCCCCGCATCCTCGAAAAAGCCGGTTTGATGAAAACAGACCTCGTCGTCGCAGTCACCGACCGCGACGAAGTCAACATCCTGGCCTGCGCATTCGCTTTCGCCGCCGGAGTGCCCTACAAAGTGGCTCGCGTCTCGAACCCCGACTTCCTCCACGCCAACCCAAAGTTTGATCTGAAAAAGATGGGGATGGATCTGGTGATCAGCCAAAAAGAGGAATGCGCCGATGAAATCTTCACCATCCTCCGCATGCCCGGCACCTTGGAAGCCGTGGACATGTTCGAGGGCCGCGTACTCGCCGTGGGTGTCAAAGTCCACATGGATAGCCCCCTCGTCCTCCAGACCCTCAAGGCCTTCCCCCGACCGGAACTGCTCCAGCGAATCCGCTTCATCGGGGTGATGCGGGCCGAAGAACTCCTGATTCCCAAGGGCGACACCCAGTTGATGATTGGCGACGACATCTATTTCTGCGGCGAACCCGCCGACGTCACCGCATTCCTCGAGTGGGCCAGCCCAGAACACGAAAACTTCGAGAAAGTCCTCATCGCAGGTGGCGGAGACCTCGGCCTCCAGCTCGCGCTGCGGATGGAAAAAACGGATACCCCCGTTGTCCTCATCGAACAAAACAAGGAGCGCGCCGAAGCCTGCTCCAAAGAGTTGGACAAAACCCTAATCATCAACGGAGATGCGCTCGATTCCAAAACCCTCGAGAACGTGGGCGTTATCCACGGCTGCGCATTCGTCGCCACCACTGGCAATGATGAAAACAACATCATGATCTGCCTGCTGGCCGAAAAGGCAGGAGCCACCTTCACCCTCGCGCAGGTGACCAAGCCAGAATACGTGCCCATCATCAACAGCCTCAGCCTGCTCGACCGCGCCGTCAGCTCCCACATGTCCATGGTCAACGCCATCCTTCACTTCGTCCGAGGAAAAAATGTGAAAGCAGCCGCCCTGCTCCACAAACTCCCCGGCGAACTGCTGGATGTCGCGCTCGCGCCCAATCATCGCTGGACCGACAAACCCATTCGTAGTCTCCGCATTCCAGACGGCATCATCATCGCGACCGTCCTGCGCGACCAAATCGTCGTGCCGCCAACAGGCGACCTCGTCCTGCGCCCGGGCGACCGCCTCGTCCTTTTTGCCACGCCTGCCTCAGTCACGCGGGTGGAAGAACTCTTCCGGGGTTGACGCCATCGTGAATTTCCGCGCCGTCTTTCATCTGATCTCGTTCCTGCCCATCGTACTCGGCCTGAACATGCTGCTCTGCTGGGGCGTCGGGGCATACTACGGCGACTCCTGGTTTGTCCAACGCGGCTTCGCCCTCTCGGCCTCCGCATCCCTCTTTCTAGGCGGCATACTCTGGACCTCCACCCGAGGCACCGTAGACCTTAATCGCCGCGACGGCGTCGGCATCGTCACCTTCGGCTGGCTCATCACCACGCTCATCGGCGCGATCCCATTCCTCCTAACCGGCGCCATTCCACAGCTCGCAGGCGCATGGTTTGAATCCGTCTCCGGCTTCACCACCACCGGCGCATCCGTGATGGTCAACCTCGAACAGATGCCGCGCAGCATCCTCCTTTGGCGCGCCCTTACCCACTTTATGGGCGGCATGGGCATTCTCGTTCTCTGCGTCGCCATTCTCCCCCTGCTCGGCTCAGGTGGCATGCAAATCTACCGCGCCGAAGCCGCTGGCCCGTCCAAAGACCGCCTCACACCGCGCATCGCCAGCACAGCCAAATTGCTTTGGGGCCTCTATCTCGGCATCAATGCCCTCAACATCATCGCCCTGCGCATCTGCGGCATGTCCTGGTTCGACTCCGTCTGCCACGGCCTCGCCACCATCGCAACCGGCGGATTCTCCACCCGCTCCTCCAGCATCGCAGCCTACAACAGCCCCGCCATCGAATGGGTCCTCATATTCTTCATGCTGGTCGGCGGAACCAATTTTGCCCTCCACTGGCATCTCCTGCGCGGAAAGTTCAGCGCCTATACCCGAGACTCCGAATTTCGCCTCTACATCGCCATCATCTTCGTCGCCACCCTCATCATCGCCCTGAACGCTGCCCCCGCGCTCTATCACGGCACGGGTACAGGCGTCCGGGGCGCACTCTTCGCCGTAGTCTCCGTCATCACCACCACCGGCTATGGCACGGATGACTTCGCCCTCTGGCCCGCTCTCTCGCAATATATCCTGCTCCTCCTGATGCTCATCGGCGCCTGCGCAGGATCTACCGCGGGCGGGCTCAAAGTCGTCCGCGTGCTCATCCTTTGCAAACAAGTCCTCCGCGAACTTCGCCTCTTCATCCAGCCACAGGCCATCTACCGAGTCAAAATGGGCAAGCAACTCGTGGACACCGAAATCGTCTCCATGATCGGCTCCTTCTTCATCATCTTCATCCTCGTCTTCGCCTCCGCCGGCGCCGCCATGCTCCTCTTCACCCCCGACGCCACAACCGCATTCTCCTCCGTCGCCTCCGCACTCGGCAACGTCGGACCCGGCCTCGGCGCCGTCGGCCCCCAAGGCAGCTACGCCACTATCCCCGCCGTCGGCCGTGTCATTCTATCCATCTGCATGCTGCTCGGACGACTCGAACTCTACACCGTCCTCGTCGTCCTCATGCCCAGCTTCTGGCGTCGCTAATCCCAGACAAAGCCCTCCACAGACTCAGAGGGATTCAGCCCAATACGCCTCTCTTAAAAAGGCTGCGCAACCGCGCGAAAGTTTCTACACTGAAGCGAGAGGTGACTTATGAAACGCATCTTGGTTCCCATTGACTTCTCGCCCATCACCGAAAGCGTGCTGGACACCGCCAAAACCCTCGCGCGCGCGCTGCAAGCCGAAATCGTGCTTCTTCACGTCACGCAGCCCGAACCCGAATTCATCACCTACGAGCCCGGCCCCGAGTCGGTGCGCCAGGCCGTCGCGCGTGAAATGACAGAAAACCATCGCAAGGTGCAAGCGCTCCATCGGCAACTCGAAACCGAGAACATCCCCGCCACCTCCCTCGTCGTGCAAGGCTACATCGTCGAAAAGATTCTACAGGAAATAGAGCGCCTCAACATAGACCTCGTCGTCATGGGCTCGCACGGACGAAGCGCTCTCTATCACATGCTTCTCGGAAGCGTATCCGAAGGCGTACTCAAAAAATCAAAACGCCCCGTCCTCATCGTTCCCGCCCAAAAATCCTAGGCCACTGCCCGCTACTTCACCATCAGCTTTACAGCGAGGCGATCACGCCCTATTTGCGCCACACCACGATCACCGTTCCCATTACGTTCCGCATGGATTTGAAGGACGGCGTTCCTTCGTACAGATCATTCAGGGAACGGGTCAGATCCTTCCAATAGGGTGAACCATAGTCGTGCCACATGATCAGCCCGCCTTCCGGCTTCAACAGCCTCAACGCAACCGCCGTATCGTTCTTGACGTAGTCATACGAGTGCGCGCCGTCTACAAACACGACGTCCATTTTTCCCTCATACGGAGAAAAATCAAATGTCGCCGAGTCTCCGTATAACTGAGTGATATTTTTTGCCCAGGGTGATCCGGAGAACCGCGCACCTGACGACTCTTTCTTAATGAATTGTTCATCGCCGGTGGCAATCTTCAGTTCCGTCTTATCGACCTCTTCTTGCGGCAGATCCAGCGTGTACACATGACAATCAGCTCCGGCATTCGCCGCCATGTTTAGCGTCGTTCGGCCGTCAAACGTTCCAATTTCAAAGCACGCCTTCGGCTTCAGATCGGCAATCAATTGTGAAATGACCAGCAGCTCATATCCGCTAACATTTCCATCCGCCACATCCTGCTCGAGGAGACTCACCAAAGGCGGCGCAGAGAAAAGCGCCTTTGCTTCCGTGACCGGAATCAGCAATGTCGGCCCCGATGGCGGTGGAACCGGACGTTTCCTCAAACCTAGCCGGAAGGTGATCTCATGAAGAATCTCACGATGGTCGCGGCGCAGCACACCAACCGTTAGCAGGTATAAACAGCCAGCCAAGCTCAAGAGATATCGCTTAATGAATGTGAATGCCTTTGTCATAACGCCATGATTACACCACTTACCATCGCGAAAACCGAGAGCATTGTCCCGATGCCATGCAAGACCGGTGTGTCACCTTTCCTGTAAATCAGATTGCTCCTCCGAAGAGAGATCCCAAGGGAATGTTCAGCGCTTCTTGTCCATCACCACGACAGAAGGAAATGAAAGAAGCAACACTCACGGTCGTCAGAATAATCGCACGGACCTTGTCATGGGAATCCTAAACGAGAAACAGATCGAGAAAGCGTCTGTATGGTCCCCGTCCCAAACTCCATGCCCCAGCTCGTCACTTCACCATCAGCGTCACAATGAGGCGACCGTCGCCCTGCGGCACGCCACCCAAAATCGTTGGCTTGTTTCGCTGCAGCCCCACCGACGTGCTCAGCAACCGCTCCTCGCCGCGCTGCCAACTCACCTCCACATGGCCCTTCTTGCCCATGCGCAAATACAACACATGCCCATCCCCAAGCGCCAGTGAGGTCGAACCGCCCGCGCCCAGCAAAACGCTGCCCTGCCCCAGCAACCGATAGGTCTCAAAACGCAAAACAGGGCGCAACAAATAGTCCACGCGCTCTAACCGGCGATCCAACGGCGCGGGCTCGTTCGATGCGAGAATGAGCATCGCCTCCACCTCCATCGGCTGCTGCGCCAACGCAGGAGTCGCAAAGCCCACACACACGGCCGCCAACACAATGCCGATCCACATCTTCATAGCTGCTCCTCGCCCGACGGCCCCTCGTCCGGGGTCATCAACCAAATCACCACCGCGCCACTCGCCTCATCCTCATACACCATCGCACTCGACCCCGGCAACTCCGCCTCCACCCATTCCACTCGCGGCATCGCCGCCTCCGCCGAGGGCGCCAGCCAAATCCGGACCCCGAAAAGTCCCACACCCACCATAAATAGAACCGCCAACGCGGCAACAGCCCAGTTCCAGCGCCCACCCGCGCCCACTGCAACCGCCGGTTCCGCCTGCGCCACGCGAATCGCGCGGCGCACATCGTTCCACATCGCCTCCGGCGTCGGCGCAGGAACCGGCTGTGCGCGCAAGTGCTCACCCAACGCCTCCCACGCCTGCTCAGCCTCCCCGCCCAGCGCAGCGCGCGCCGCCTCCACACGCGCCCGCTCGTTCGGCGGCAATTCGCCATCCCGCCAACGGCTCAGCAGTTCCAATTGTTTCTCCCGCTTCATCGCACGTCCTTCATCCGATCCTGTACATACCGCCGCGCATAAAAAATCCGCGACATCACCGTCCCCACCCGACATCGCATCGCCTGCGCAATCTCTCGATAGGACAACCCTTCCACCTCGCGCAAAATCAGCGCCATCCGGTGCTCCGCCGTCAACCCATCCAATGCCGCCTCAAAAGCCTTCCGCACTTCCTCCCGCTCCAACTGCCGATCGGGACGCCCCTCGTCCGGTGCCTGCCACTCCACCGCCGCCTGCGGCTCCCGACCCGGCTCCTCGTCCAGCGACACCTCCCGCCGCCGCGTCGCGCGCCGCCCCTGATCCAGCGCCGTATTCACCGCAATGCGATACACCCACGTGAAAAACTGCGCATCGCCCTTGAACGTGCCCAAACGCTGCCACGCTTTCACCCACGTCTGCTGCGCCAGCTCCCGCGCATCCTCCGCATTGCTCACCATTCGATAAATCACCCCGAACACCCTTCCGTGAAACGCCTTCACCAACTCGCCAAACGCATCCTCATCACCCGCCTGCGCACGCGCCACAATCTGCGCCAACACCTCCGGCGCAATGCCTTCATCAGTATTCGACGATTCTTGGCCCAAATTATTCACACCCACCCCAACTTCCAATCCTTGGAAGCCCTCGCAACTCATAATTCCAATCGTTGGAAGAATCCCTCACGGACGGCGCGCATCCCAGCCCATATCCACATAGTCCCAGTCCACGCGATCCCGACGCAGCGTCAACACGCCAAAACCCTCCTCCGTTCCATACCACGGCCCGCGCCACCACTTCGCGCACACCGCCCCACCCGTGATGAACGTCGTCCCGCGCCAGCGCAGCATCTCGTTGACGTGCAAATGCCCCTGCAGCACCACCTGTAGCCGATGCCCCGCAAAGGCCTCCAGCACCTCGCGATTGTTCACCACCGCGCGATTGCGCGGCGCAGGTGCCTCGGCCCCCTGCGTGGCCATATAAAATCCCGTCAGCAGCGGCATGTGCATCGCCAACACAATCGGCGTCTCCGGATTCACACCCGACAAATCCGATCGAATCCACGCCATCTGCTCTTCGTCAATGAAGCCGCGATATTTCAGCTCATCGCGCGTGATCTGCACGCTATCGAGCAGCATCACGTGATAGCCCCCCACATCGAGAGAGCGATAGATGCGATCAATCCCCAGCTCCTCGCGAAATGTCGCGCGCGGATCCGCCTCCGGCTCGCTCCCATCCTCCGGCATCGCGCCGACCAGATCGTGATTCCCCATCGCCGTCACCGCCGCCGGTTCGAGAAGGTCGTGCAGATTCGCGCGATAGGCCTTCCAGCGGTGCGCCACCGCCGCGCGGCTCGACTGAAATCCATCCGTGATGCAATCGCCCCCGCACAACACCAGATCCGCGCGCTGCTCGTTGATCTTTCGCGCCGCAAGGCGAAGCGCCTCCTGCGTCTCCCACTCCACGCGAGTGTGAATGTCCGTGAAAAAGGCGAGGCGCACCGAATCGCGCGGCGCATCCGGCGCCGCCGCCCACGCGGCCTTCTTCGGCCAGCCCAGCGACCAACCCGCCGCGCCCGCCGCCGCCATCTGAATAAATTGCCGTCGGTCCATCATGGCAACCCCTTCCGTTCGCGCCGCTTTCGACGCGCCACATCATACCGCCCCACCGCCACCACCACAAGAATCAGCGCGCCCACCACCCCTTGCGCCTCTCGGCGCGTGAAGCGCGTGATCAACTCGCGACTCACCGGACTGTCATAAACACCCGGCGCCGCCGCAGCCGCCATTTGGGCGCGCACCTCGGGCGTCACGTCGCGCTCCGCCGCGCGCAAACTGTTGCCAAACCAGTTCTCCAGCAATCGCTGTTCACCAAATGCAATCGTTGCATACTTGCGGAAGAGCGCCGGATCCGCTCGATTCGCCCGGGCATCTCGCCAGTTCCGATCTCGCCGGAAGAGCCGCACGCGAAACTCCATCGCAAATGGATCGCTCGCAGCAGTGTAGCGCTGCAAGAACGCATCATAGTTCCCATCGCTCCCGCGCCGCTGCATGATGGACGCAATCTCGCCCGCGCGCCGGTCATCGTTGAAACGCAACTGCTCCCGCGTCATGCGCGACTTGAACGACCCAACATCCGGATCGCGATGCCGATGACCATACTCGACCATCGTCTTCTTGAAGACGAACACATCCGGCCGATACGAATAGAGCGGACGCCAAAACTCCGGCGTGTTGGACAGGCACGCAAACAACAACAGCAGAATCAGCCGAATCTGACGCCACGCCGTGCGCGCCGATCGAACCTGAAAAGGCCGACTCCACAACTGCGGGGCCAACCCGGCCGCCAACCCCACCTGAATCGCCAACACCGCCAACACATTGATCGCCACATCGCGAAAATCGAAAAAGCGCGCCGGCGTCACCCACTGAATCACCTCATCCACAATCCCCAGCAACGCGCCGAGCAGGAACGAAACCACATACGCCCCGCGATCCCGATAGCGGCGACTAAACGCGCGGTAGAGCAGCAGCGACAACACCCCATACTCAACCAGATGCAGCGCCTCCTCCGGATTCGCGCGCAAGTGCCACGCTCCCCACGCGAACGCTCCCACCAGCGCACCCAGCGCCCCCCACTGCCGGAGCCCCAGCGCGCGCGACCGCGCGCGATAGGCCAGCACCGTCGCAACGCTCCCCACCGCAATCGCCAAATAGACCGCCCACTCAAACGCATCCCGCGACGCATACTCCGTCACGAAATACTGAATCCGCCGCGCCAGCGGAATCGCGCAATAGATCAGCGCCATCCAGAGCAACACCGGCACCCAATCGCGCGGCGCATCCATCGGCAACTCGCCCTCGCGCGGCGGCCCCGCGCGGCCCTCCGCGCCCCACTGCAAATAGAACAACAAATCAAAAAACAGCGCCGCCAACACAATGAGCCAGATGCCCCGCATCCAAATGCGATGAAAGAGATGCCGACTCACCTCGCTCGTGAACCGGCGATCCAGAAATGCCTGCGGCGCCAACGCCTCCTTCAGCTCCGGCGTCCACACCTGCTGCGCGTGCGCGAGGCTATTCGAAAAATAGCGGTTCAAAATCTGATTCTCGCGAACGGCCACATTTGCGTGAAACCGATAGGCATTCGTCTCAAAGCGATACTTCGGCAGCACAGCGAAGTAGTGATTTCGCTGAGAGAGATGAATCATCGCCTCGTGCGTGAACGGGTCGCGGACCGGTGTGTAGTAGCGCAAGAACGAGCGCAGCGAAGGTTCCTGCGCGTAGGTGGCCAGAATCGCGCCCACTTCCGCGCCGCGCGTTCGATCCAAACGCGCCAAATCGGCGCGACTGAAGCGCGAATAGAACCGGAGCTGATCCGGATCCTCGTGCCGCCAGCCATACTCAATCATCGCATTGTCGTTATTGAGCAGAAAGCAAAGCGACGGAAACCGCATCGCCGCGCGCAAACTCGCCGAGGGCGTATTCGTTGCGCAAAGCCCCAACAATACCGCCTGCACGGCAATCAAGATGGCCGCGCACCGGGCGCTCCCTCTCCGGATTCGGCTCTGAATGAATGGCGGCGCGAAACCCACGGCCAGCCCCAACTGCACCAAGCCGACCGCCAACGCATTGTGCTGCAAATCGCGAATGTCCCAATAGCGACCCGGCGTGAGCCACTGCAGAATCTCATCGCTCGTGCTCACCAACGCGCCGATCAAAACGACGTTCAGAAAAATGAGTGGGTCGCGCTGGCGATGCGCCAGCGCGCGAAAGAGAAGAAGCCCGAGAATGCCATACTCGATGAAGTGCACCGCCTCCGAGGGCGTCTCCATCAGCTCCAGCGAAAAGTAGATGAACGTCGCCGCGATTCCCAGAATCACCGCAATCCGATAGCGCGAGAGGGTCTTCAGCTCGCGGAGAAGCCGTGCGATAACAAACAGCGTGGTC
>WBZO01006609.1_pt1 | contig 11147 bp, 7 predicted proteins | sample 5204261 | NCBI WGS metagenome assembly WBZO01 (sample SAMN12412400, study PRJNA552823) | activated sludge metagenome | isolation source: activated sludge from anammox sidestream of wastewater treatment plant... | place: USA: North Carolina | collected 2017-09 | reverse complement strand
AGAGGAAGAAAATGAAAAAACTCTTTACCCTTGCAATGGTCACGGCGTTGTTGATGTTGACCATGTGGCACAGCGCGCGGGCTTTTGCCCAAACCGCGCTCGTTTGCGCTACGGTTGAAACTGTAGCGGCGGGCGATTCACTCTCGCAATTCGCCGCCAAAGCATACGGCGACGTCAAAGCGTACGCGCCAATTGTTTCGGCGACCAACGCGCAAGCTGAAACCGATCCCTCCTTTCATAAAATAGACAATCCCGATCTCATCGAGGTCGGCTGGAAAATTTGTATTCCCGCGAAAGCGGATGGCGCGACCGCTACAACCGCGCAACCCGCCGCCGCGCCCGCGCAAACATTGACCGGCACGGTGTGGAAATGGACCGGCTCGCTCTTTAGCGACGACAAACAGGTCACGCCTGACGAACCGAACAATTACCTGCTCTCGTTTTTGCCCGCGGGACGCGTTTCCATTCAAGCCGATTGCAATCAAGTCAACGGCACGTACACCACCGACGGCAATCAATTGACCATTACGCCCGGACCCTCCACGCTCGTCGCGTGTCCAGAGGGTTCGTTGGGCGATGAGTTTGTTCGTCAACTGACCAATGTGAGTTCGTATTTTTTCAAGGACGGCAAGCTCATTCTTGAATTCAAATTCGACAGCGGTTCGATGACGTTTGTCCCGAGCGCGCCCGGGGGCCTCGCCGGCACAAAATGGGAGGTCGTCAATTACAACAACGGCAAGCAAGCCGTCGTCTCGCTGATTCCCGACACCGCGATTACATTGAATTTTGGAACGGATGGCTCTGTGAACGGCAACGCGAGCTGCAACAATTACATGGGGCCCTTTGATACGTTCGGCGACATTTTGCATGTCGGCGGCTTGGCGACGACGTTCAAATTGTGCCACAAACCCGACGGCGTTATGGCGCAAGAAATGCGATACCTCACCGCGCTGCAAAGCGCGCAGACTTTTGAAATCGCGGGCGACACGCTCACCATCCGCGACAATAGCGGCGCGATGCAAGTGGTTGCGAAAATGGTTGCGCCGACGACCCTCGCGGGCAGCGCGTGGGATGTGACGGGTTACAACAATGGCAAACAAGCGGTGGTGTCGCTCTTGAACGGTACCGCGATTACTTTGAATTTTGGCGACGACAATCGCGTGTCTGGAAATTCGGGCTGCAATAGCTATGGCGGCGGATTTACCAGCGCTGATACCACGCTCCACGTTTCGCAATTGATTACGACGCTGATGGCGTGTGGCGAACCGGAAGGCGTCATGGCGCAGGAACAGCAATATCTCGCCGCGCTGCAAAATTCCGCGACGTATGAAATTTCCGGCGATATGCTGACGATCCGCGATGCAAGCGGCGCGATGCAAATCACCGCAACAAAACGCGCGCCGGCGACGCTGGCGGGAAATTGGAATGTTACCAGCGTGAACAATGGCAAGCAAGCCGTCGTTACGCTCAGCGCCGACACCAAAATCACTTTGAACTTTGGCGCGGATGGAATGGTCAGCGGCAATGCCGGCTGCAACAACTATAACGGCAGTTACCAAGTGGACGGCGCGACGCTTCAAGTCGGACCGCTTGGCAGCACGCGGATGTTTTGCGAAATGCCCCAAGGCGTGATGGACCAAGAAGCGCAATTCCTCGCGGCGCTGGAACATGCGGCGACGTATGAAATTTCCGGCGATACGCTGACTATCCGCGATGCAGATGGCGCAATGCAGGTGATTGCGACGCGTTAACGCGGTTCTTTTGCCGCGCTCTGGCAGCTCGCTTGACGTTGCGCCAGCGCCGCAAGCGCAAACAGCGCAATAACTTGAAAAAAGCGGTTGCATCGCCAATCCCTTTACCGCAAAAGTCCGGTCAAACTTGAAATTTTGAAAGTTTGACCGCCGCTGGATAAGGGGTCTGGCGATTACCCACCACGCGTAGAAAGCGTTGCGCGTAATCATCGGAAGGGGTGGATTGCAATGTCCGATTGTGGCGATGCAACCGCAGTCAGATGTTTCGGAATCAAATCGCGTTGCGCCATGGCGGCGCACGCGTTTTTGCATATTCTAATTTTCGTATCCGCACAAAGACGAATGGATAAAACCGCATGAGCGCCAAAACCGCTTCCAAGCCAATTCAAACGCTGGCAGAACACGCCTCGTGGTTTGCCCTCATCATCATCGTTCTCGCGCAGTTGCAGATGGTGTTTAACGTCAATGCCTTGCCCGTCTCGATTGGTCCCATCTCCGCGACGCTCGACGTGCCGGCTACTGCGGTGGGAACGGCGCTCGTCATCTATTCCTTGTTCGTCGCCGCGTTCGTCATGCTCGGCGCAAAAATCGGCAAGCTCTTGGGCGAACGTCTGATTTTCCAAATCGGCGTCATCGGACATGGCGCCTCGATGGCGCTCATGGCGTTTGCGACCGACGCGACGATGATGAATCTCGCGCAAGGAATTTCCGGCATCGCCGCCGCGCTCCTCGTGCCGACGCTGGTCGTTCTGATTGCGTCAAACTATCGCGACAAACAGCAAGCGCAAGCGTTGGGCATCTTGGCGGCGATGCCCGCCATCGGCAGCGGCGTCGCGTTCGTCATTGCCGGGTTTATCGCCACGTATCTGAGTTGGCGTTATTCGTTCGGCATGATTGCGCTCTTGTCCGTCATTGTGTTGGCGTTGAGTTTTCGCCTCGCGCCGGTGCCGCGTCAATCCGGAATCAAAGTTGACTTGGTTGGCGTTGCGCTTTCGGCGGCGGCGATTGCGTCCATTCTGTTTGCGTTCAACAACATCAACGAATGGGGTTTGTTCTGGGCGAATCCCGAAGCGCCGTTTTCGCTCCTTGGTCTTTCGCTCACGCCCATTTTGCTCCTCGTGGGTCTCGCGTTGGGCTGGGGCTTTTTCGCCTGGACGCATAAACGCGTGGCGCAAAAGAAAACGCCTTTGCTGGCGCCCGAAGTGTTGGACAGTCCCACCGAAAAAAATACCGTCCTCGCCTTTCTCGTCGCGGGCGCGTTAGGCACTGCCGTAAGTTTTCTCATCCCCATCTATATTCAATTCGTCCAAGACCGTACGCCGCTTTATACCGCGATTGCGATTGTGCCGTATACGCTTGCGGTGGCGGTTGCCGCGATTTTCACAGTGCGGCTCTATGACCGCGTGACGCCGCGTCAACTCGGCATTATTTGTTTCGCGCTGATTGCGGCGGGCGCGGCGTTCGTCGGTTACAGCATCTTGAATGATTGGGGTACGCTGTTTGTCATTCTGGGCCTCGCGATTCTCGGTCTCGGCGAAGGCACGATGCTGACGCTGCTGTTTAATGTGTTGGTAACGGAATCGCCCAAAAAATTCGCGGGCGACGTGGGCGCGCTGCGCGGCGTGGCAAACAACATGTCGTCCGCGTTGGGCGCGGCGTTTGCGAGCGTCGTCGCGGTCGGGCTGCTCGGCATGTATCTTGTGTCCGGGTTTAACGCCTCGGGTTTGCCGCCCGCGCTGGCGTCGGAAATCAATTTCAACCAAGTAGATTTTGTCGGCAATGACCAACTGCGCGAATTTCTAGGTAAAACCAATGCGACGCCCGCGCAAATCGAGGCGGGCGTGCGTATCAATGAAGAGGCGCGGCTTAATTCGCTCAAGACCACGTTTTTGATTATCGCAGTCATTTCGTTGCTGGCGATTATTCCGGCGTTGGGCTTGCCCAAATACGCGCCGGGTTCCCTTTCGAGCCAAGAGATTATTCAAGAAGAAAAAACAGATTACGAGGCGTAGGACAAAACATTGACGAGAACGTACGCGTCAATTGGAACAGCTGTAAATGTCAATGCTTTGCCCCAACAGAATCGGAAAATAATACATGCCAACTTTAAGCGACGCGGCGCGCGAATACGCGCGCGCACACAACGACCAATTTGTGAATGAACTGTGCGAAATGCTGCGGATTCCCAGCTTGAGCGGCGACCCCGCGCACAAGGGCGACATTCAACGCATGGCGGAATGGCTTGAACAACATCTGCGCGCGTTGGGTTTGCAAAACGTCGCCATCATGCCGACGGCGGGACATCCTGTGGTGTATGGCGAATGGCTCGGCGCGGGCGCGGACAAACCAACCGTTTTGGTGTATGGTCATTACGACGTTGTGCCGGCGCTGATGGAAGATGGCTGGAACACCAATCCGTTCGAGCCGACCATCAAGGACGGGAGAATTTTTGCGCGCGGCGCGACGGACGACAAGGGACAATTGTTTATTCACGTCAAAGCGCTCGAATCGTATTTGAAAACGAACGGCAGCGCGCCGGTGAATGTGAAAGTTTTTCTCGAAGGCGAAGAAGAAATTTCGTCGCCGAATCTTGTGCCATTCATCAAGGAACATCTCGATTTGTTGCGCGCGGAGGTTTGCATTATTAGCGATACCTCGATGCGCGCGATAGACGAACCGGCGATTTTGCACAGTTTGCGCGGCATGACGTATCTCGAAATTCACGTTGACGGTCCCAAAGAAGATTTGCACAGCGGCTTGTGGGGCGGCGCGGTGCACAATCCCGCGCTCGCGCTCGTCGAAATTCTCGGCAAGTTGTACAACGCCGACAATACGATTGCGGTACCCGGCTTTTATGATGATGTCGTGCCGCTGACCGACGAGGAACGCGCCATGATTGCCAAGACCGATTTGGCGCCCGAACAATTCAAACAGTCCACCGGCATTTCCGAAATTTGGGGCGATTTGGAATATCTCATCCGTGAACGCATTTCGGCGCGACCGACGTTAGACATTAACGGCTTGTGGAGCGGCTGGGCGGGTCCCGGACCCAAAACAATTATTCCCGCCAAAGCGGGCGCCAAAGTTTCTTCGCGTCTCGTCGGCAATCAAGACCCGCACAAAATTTTTGAACAAATTAAAACGTTCATCGAATCCATCACGCCGTCAACCGTTCAGGTCAACGTCGAACTGCTTACGACGGGCAATCCCGCGCTCTTTCCGATTGACAGCCCGGCGATGCAAGCCGCGTCGCGCGCGTACGAAAAGGGTTGGGGCGTGAAACCGATTTTCACGCGCGGCGGCGGTAGTATTCCCGTCGTCGCCGAAATCGCCAAGATGATGAACATTCCCGTCGTCTTGATGGGTTTTGGTTTGGACGACGACGGGCTTCATTCGCCCAACGAAAAGTACAGCATCGAAATGTTTCAGCGCGGCATCCAAACCGCGATTGTGTATCTGGAGGAATTGGCAAATCTATGAAATCTCAATTCGACCAAGAACTCGAAGAGCGTTTGCTCCGCTATGTAAAAATTGATACGCAAGCGGATGAAGCGTCCAAAACCTCGCCGAGTACGGCAAAGCAATTTGATTTGCTCAAGCCATTGCAGGAAGAATTAAAAGCGCTCGGCGCGCAGGATGTGAAATTGACAGAGTATGGCGCGGTCATTGCGACCATTCCCGCCACCGTCAAAAACGACGCGCCGGTGATTGCGTTTCTCGCGCACGTGGACACCGCGCCCGCGTTCAACGGCACGGACGTCAAACCCGTCGTGCATCGCAACTATCAAGGCGACGTTATCCAATTTCCCGACGCGTCCGACCTGACGCTTTCGCCGGACAATTCGCCGTATCTCGCCACAAAAATCGGCGATGACATTGTGACCGCGAGCGGCAAAACTTTGCTCGGCGCGGACGACAAGGCAGGCGTCGCCATTGTGATGGTTCTCGCCCGCCATCTTTTGCAAAATAAAAATATCGCGCACGGCGCCATTCGTATTTGCTTTACGCCCGATGAAGAAATCGGACGCGGCGTGCATAAAAATTTGCCCGACGATTTGCAAGCCGTTTTTGCCTATACGCTCGACGGCAGCGCGTTGGGCGATATCGTGTACGAAACTTTTTCGGCGGACAAGGCGACGGTGCAGATTCAAGGCGTCTCGATTCATCCGAGCATCGCCAAAGATAAATTAGTGAACGCGCTGCATCTCGCCGCGAAAATTACCGACACCTTGCCGCATATCACGTTGACGCCCGAAACGACGAGCGACCGTCAAGGATTCATTCATCTGTATCACATGGCGGGAACGGCGGCGCAAGTAGAGATGCACTTTATTTTGCGCGATTTCGAAATGGATCATTTGAACGCGCAAGGCGCATTGATTCATCAAGTGTGCGCGACGATTCAAGCGACCGAACCGCGCGCCAAAATTACGTGCGAGGTCACGCCGCAATATCGCAACATGCGCTACTGGTTGGAAAACGATATGCGTCCCGTCGAATTGGCGCGGCAAGCGTGCGAAAAATTGGGCATCGAGCATTTTTCCTTGCCGGTGCGCGGCGGCACCGATGGCTCGCGCTTGACCGAAATGGGCGTGCCGACGCCGAATCTTTTTACGGGCATGCAAAACATTCACGGCCCATTGGAATATGTGAGCATCCAAGACATGGCGCGCGCGACAGAAATGTGTATCCAACTGGCGGAATTGTGGGGCAACGCCGCGCCCGAAGCGCCGCACGCGCGCCAAGAACCGCGCGCCGAAACAATCCAAGATTTGGTCGGTTAAGGTTGGGGCAAAGCGGTACGCCAAATTTCAAGTTTGTTATACATTTTCAAAGGAGAAAAAAATGGATCTTTACGTAAAAACAGGCGATGTTCTGAGCGCGTCATCCGAACTGGCAATGCTCGCGAGTTTTGAGGATTCGGCGTTGCCCGCCAACGTGGCGGCGTTGCTTGAACCGAATGATTTTCGCGGACGCGCCAAAGAAACCCTCTTGTTGTATCCACGCGGCGCGCTGGCGCCGCGCCGTCTGTTGTTGGTCGGTTTGGGCAAACGCGAAGCGTTCACGCCGGAAACGCTTCGGCAGGCAGGCGCGCTCGCCGTCCAAAAAGCGCGCGAGCTGCAAGCGCCCGACGTCGCCGTCGGCGTACAGGACGAATTGCCCCTGCCGGCGGATGCGGCGGCGCAAGCGTTCGCCGAAGGCATCGAACTCGGCGCGTATCGGTATTGGCGTTATCGCACCGAACTGCCGGCGGAACAGACCTTCCAAGTCAAGCGCGTCACCGTGTTTAGCAAGGCGCAAGAAAAACAGGCGCGCGCGGGCATCGAAACCGGTCAGGTCATTGCGCGCGGCGTAACGTTTGCGCGCGACCTCGTGAATGGTCCCGGTTTTGAAGTGACGCCGGCGAAACTCGGCGAAGAGGCGTTGGCGCTCGGCAAACGGCTCGGGCTCAAGGTGACGGTTCTCGACAAAGCGCAATTGACCAAGCAAGGGTTCGGCGGCATTTTGGCGGTGGGTAAGGGTTCTGCCAACGACCCGCGCTTTATCGTGATGGAATACGGCGCGGCGAAAAAAGACACGCCGACTATTTGTCTCGTCGGCAAAGGGTTGACGTTTGACAGCGGCGGGCTCTCGCTCAAACCGGCGGATGCGATGGAAACCATGAAATCCGACATGGGCGGCGCGGGCGCAGTGTACGGCGCAATGCAAATCGTCGCCGAATTGAATCTGCCGTTGCACGTGGTGGGTCTCGTTTCCTCCGCCGAAAATATGCCGAGCAGCACGGCGTATCGGCCCGGCGATGTGGTGACTACGCTCAGCGGCAAGACGATCGAAGTGTTGAACACCGACGCCGAAGGACGCATCGTATTGGCGGACGCGCTGTTTTACGCACAGCGCTATAAACCCGCCGCGATTGTCGAACTCTCGACCTTGACCGGCGCGGTCATTATTGCGCTCGGCGCGCACGCCATCGGTATGACGGGCACGAATCAAGCTTTGGCGGACCAATTGAACCGCGCAGGCAATGCGAGCGGCGAGCGCGTGTGGCAATTGCCGTTGTGGGACGAATATCGTGAGATGATTAAAAGCGAAATCGCCGACCTGAAAAATGTTGGCGGGCGCGCGGCTGGCTCGATTACCGCCGGCGCGTTCCTTGCCGCATTTGTGGGCGACTATCCCTTTGCGCATCTCGATATTGCGGGAACGGCGTGGGCGGACAAACCCGCCAAATCTTATAACGCGCCCGGGGCGACGGGCGTGGGCGTGCGCTTACTCGCTGAATTTCTTCGGCATTACGAATAGGGTTCGCAATACAATACCTTATTAACTCACCTTACGCAGTCCCGCGAAAAGATAGTGTGAAAACGTACGGCAAATTTGAAATTTGCCCTACCCATGCGTAACATGAGTTATTAAACTTTCGGAATTTCCGGGCATTTCGCAAGTTTAGCCAAGAAAATATCATTTTTCCCAAGGAGGCAGAAATGAGCGCTCAACCTGCAGCAACGCAGAGCGGTATTCTCGGTCTAATCGAAAAAGTCGGCAACAAAGTGCCGCATCCGGTGATGATGTTTCTCTATCTCATCATCGGCGTCATCGTCCTTTCCGCAATTCTCAATCTTTTGGGCGTGAGCGTCACCGAAGAGGTCGCCGTCCCGATACCGGTGGATTCTATCGTCAACTTGTACGAAGATAGCGCGGCGCCGGGCTATTACAATCCGACACAACCCTACGATGAACAATTTACGGTCCAAAAAGAGACGATTTCTATTCGCAGTCTCTTGAGCATCGAAGGGATTCGTTTTATCTTTACCTCCTTCGTCCCGAACTTTTCCGGTTTTGCCGTCATTGGCATCACCTTTATCGCCCTCATGGGCGCAGGCGTAGCCGAAGAAGCCGGGTTGATGAACGCGCTCATCCGCAAGCTCGTCGCCGTCGCTCCGGCGGGCGCGCTCAGTTTCATCATTATCTTTGTCGGCGTGCTTTCGTCCGTCGCGTCGGATGCCGGATATTTGATTCTGATACCTTTGGCTGCCGCCGCCTTTCTCAGCGTAGGGCGTCATCCTCTCGTTGGGTTGGCGGCGGCGTTTGCCGGGGTCGCCTCCGTCTTTACCGTCAATCTCATCCCCACCCCGATTGACGCGATGCTCACCGAAATCACAAATGAATCCATCGCGTTGGCGGGCGGGCAGCCGATTACGATTGCGGCGAATCTATTCTTTGGCATCGGTTCCTCCATCGTTCTCGCGCTCGTCGCCGCCATCGTCACCGAGAAAATCATTGCGCCGCGTCTCGGCGAATACAAGGGCCCCAAAGCCCATGCCGAAGGCGACAAAGAAGAAATTTCGCCGGAAGCGGAAGGTCGCGGTTTGCGCGCCGCGTTGTTTGGATTCTTGGCGATGCTCGTCGTCATTTTGATCCTCACCGTTCCGCCGGGCGCGCCCCTGCGCCGACCGGATGGACAAATCGAAGGCAATTCGCCGTTGATGGACAGCTTGCTGTTTGTCATCATGCTCTTTTTCTTGATTTCCGGCATCGCGTTTGGCAAAGCAGCCGGGACGCTCAAGGGCAGCGGCGACATTATCAAAGCCGTCACTAAAACGTTTGCCGGTCTCGCCGGACTGGTGTTCATGCTCTTGATGATTAGCCAGTTCATTGCCTTTTTTAATTACAGCAACCTGCCGCGCGTGATTGCGGTGGTCTTGGCGGGCATTCTCGAACAAGCCAATGTGGGCGCGCTGCCGCTCTTGATTCTGATGATCCTCGTCATCGTGCTGCTTGACTTTATCATGCCGGGTTCGGTGCCGAAATGGGCAATCTTTGCGCCCATCTTTGTGCCGCTGTTTATCCGCTTGGGCGTCGCGCCCGAATCGGTGCTGGCGGCATATCGCATCGGCGACGCGCCGGTGAATTCGATTACGCCGTTGATGGTGTACCTGCCGTTCATTCTCACCATCGCGCAGCGTTATCAAAAAGAGGCGGGCATCGGCACAATCATTTCCCTGATGATTCCGTACGTGATTGTGATTCTCGTCGCGTGGCTCATTCTCTTTGGCTTGTGGTTCGTATTGAATATCCCACTCGGCCCCGGCTATTTGCCGCAGCTTGCGCCGTGAACCTCGCAAGACCCAAGCGTTTTCAAAAACGCTTGGGTCTTGTCCGACATGATTTTCAAACGCCAAGCTAATGTTTGACGCTAGACAAGAAAACCGCTTTGGACAGCGCCGCGCGCGCGTATGGGAGTGAGCGTTAGGATGTCGAGCGAACCCGTTACAACCAGCAACCGCTTTCTCGACCGTCTTATTTCAGAGGAACGACGCGCCGAAATTTTTCACAAGCGCATCGAAATCGCGTCCACCGTTTTACTCGCGTTGGCGACGATTGCGACGGCGTGGGGCGGTTATCAATCCGCCAAGTGGGGCGGCGAGCAGACCAGCCATTCAGCCAAGTCGGCGACGGCCATCGTCAAAAGCGGACACTTTGCCAATTTGGCGGAGCAGCGTCTTACGCTTCAGGTGACCGTGTTCAGCCAATACGTCGAAGCCGTCAGCAAGGGAAACCTCACATTCGCCGATTTTCTGGCTCAGCGCTTTCCCGAACCGCTCAAAACGGCAGCCGTCGCGTGGAAAAAAACGGACCCTTGGAACAATCCCGACGCGCCCGCCACGCCGTTTCAATTGCCCGAATTTGTTTTGGCGGAAACGGTTCAAGCCGAACATTGGGAGCAAGTCGCAACCATTGAAGCGGTGGCGGCGGAGGTCGCCAGTGAAATTTCGGATCGCTATCTGATGTTCACGATTATTTTTGCGTCGGTATTGTTTTTCGGCGGCGTGAGCGGCAAGTTTGGCTGGCAGCCGCTGGATATAGCGGTGTTGCTGATTGGCGGCATCGCGTTTCTGATTGGCTTGATAGTTATGTTCACTACGCCTATCATTTAGGTTTTATGCCAATGCAATATTGGGTCCGCCCATTTGAGAAATTGGCGCGGCTGTGCAAGTCGGGTTGTTGAACGATGTGGAATTTGCGGCAGCCCAAGTCAAATTGTCGGGGTAGAAAAAAACTGACAGTACGTCGAAAATAGAAAACGCGGCGCGGTTTGATTGCGCGCCGCGTTTTTCATTTTGATAGAGCGCGGGCGCGTTCTCTACAAATTCTCAGGTTCTTTTTAGCGTTTTCTCAGAAATATCCTGTATGCTCCCACCCTAACAAGCAGTTTTGGCGTTTTGCCTGCTGACTCACAAGAGAGGTTTGTATGATTCGCAATCTTTTATCCATCGCCATGATGGCGTTAGCCGTTTCAATTTTTATCGCGGGCTGTTCCGGTACGTCCGCGCCCACCGCCGCGCCGCCTACCGCCGCGCCGACGAATATGCCTGCGCCCACGAATGTGCCTGC
>WBZO01006606.1_pt1 | contig 11150 bp, 11 predicted proteins | sample 5204261 | NCBI WGS metagenome assembly WBZO01 (sample SAMN12412400, study PRJNA552823) | activated sludge metagenome | isolation source: activated sludge from anammox sidestream of wastewater treatment plant... | place: USA: North Carolina | collected 2017-09 | reverse complement strand
GGTCAGCTCCCAATGGTGGCCTTTTTCGGCAGGAGCGCGGCTGCGGACCTTGGCGATGATGCCGGCGCTTTCGAGTTGGCGTAGCCGTTCGGCCAAGAGCGCGCGCGACATCAGCGGCACGCCGCGCATCAAGTCGTTGAAGCGGTGGCTGCCGCACAGGAGCTCGCGGATCACCAGCAGCGTCCAGCGCTCGCCGAAGACCTCGAGCGCCTGCGCGACAGGACAGAACTGCCCGTAACCCTTCCCCTTCATGCCGCCATGGTAGCTCGGTTCGAAAACCGAACTAGTTCCGGCGTGCGGCGCTTCGCATGATGAGCGCATGTCGAACACCACCGATTGGGCAGCGAAGGCTCGGGGGCTCGGACCGGCGCTCTCGGAGGCCGCGGCGCGGCGCGACCTCGAAGGCACGTTCGTCAGCGAGAGCTACGCGCTCCTCACGGAACATCGCTTCTTCTCGATGGGCGTCCCTCGGGAGCTCGGCGGCGGCGGCGCCCTGCACCGCGAGATCTGCGACACGATCCGCGAGATCGCCCATCACTGCGGGTCGACCGCGCTCGCCTTCTCGATGCACTCGCACCTCGTCGCGGCCACGGTGTGGAAGCACCTCCACGGCCAGCCGGGCGAGGCCCTGCTCCGCAAGATCGCCTCCGGCGAGAGCGTCCTCCTCAGCACTGGAGCGTCCGACTGGGTCGACTCCAACGGGACGATGAAGAAGGTCGACGGCGGCTTCACGGTCACCGCACGGAAGATCTTCGGCAGCGGCGGGCCTGCGGCCGACATCATCATCGCGAGCGCGCAGTACGACGACCCGGAGGCGGGCCCGCAGGTGCTGCACTTCTCGCTGCCGACGTCGGCCGAGGGCGTGAGCTTCGCCGACGACTGGAACACGCTCGGCATGCGCGGCACCGGCTCGAGCACCGTGATCCTGAAGGACGTCTTCGTGCCCGAGCAGGCCATCGCGGTCCGCCGTCCGCGCGGCCAGTGGCATCCGGCGTGGAGCGTGACGCTGACGGTCGCGGCGCCGATCTACATGTCCGCCTACGTCGGGATCGCCGAGGCCGCGAGCGAGATCGCGCTCGCGGCCGCCGCGAAGAAGGCCGACGTCTCGTACATGCCGCAGCTCGCCGGTGAGCTCGAGAACTCGCTGATGCAGACGCGGCTCGCGTGGAAGGCGATGGTCGACAACGCCGCCGACTACGATTTTTCGCCCGCGCTCGGGCTCGCCAACACGGCGCTCATCGGCAAGACGCTCTGCTCGAACGCCGCGATGGAGACGGTGCGCAAGGCGATGGAGGTCGCCGGAGGCCCCGGCTTCTTCCGCGGTCCGCTCGAGCGCATGCTCCGCGACGTCAGCGCGTCGCCGTATCACCCGCTGCCGGAGAAGCGTCAGCTCCACTTCAGCGGGATGATCGCGCTCGGGCGCGACCCGATCACCGGGCAGCCGCTCACCACGGGCCCGTCCGCGCGACCGACCGCGAGGTGAACTATGCTCGCAACGTGAGCGGGCGACGCGACTACCTCTGCTACACGGACGGCTCGTGCAAAGCGGGCGAAGGCGCCCCCGGCGGCTGGGGCTTCCACATCCGCCCGCCCGACGGTCCGCCGATCGAGCGCTACGGCAAGGCGAAGGAGACGCTCGCCAAGATCATGGAGTACCGAGCGGTCGCCGAGGCGCTCGAGGCGCTCCCGGCGAACGCCAGCGCGGTCGTCTTCTCCGACAACCAGTCGCTCGTCGAGAACCTGAGCAAGAGCCTCGAGGACTGGCGCCGGAGCGGCTTTGCGAACGTCGATCCGCTCATCGTCGAGAGCGCGCGCCGCGTCGGCGCCTGCATCACCGAGAAGCAGCTCGAGGTGCGCTGGCAGTGGGTGCGCTCGCACAACGGCAACGTCGGGAACGAGCGGGCCGACGCCCTCGCCGCGCAGGGTGCGCGCGAGGCGAAGGCGGAGCTCCGGAGCAAGCGATGAGCGCGCCGGTACACGAGCGACGCCTCCGAGCGTCGGTGGTGTGCGAGGCCGAGGGACGCCTCCTCCTCGTCCGCCTGCGCGATCCGGTGAGCGGCGTCGAGGCGCTCTATCCGCCGGGCGGCGCGATCGAGCCGGGCGAAGCGCCGGCCGAGACCGCACGGCGCGAGACGCTCGAGGAGACCGGCGTCCGGGTGCGCGTCCATCCGGACCTCGTGATCGTCGACACGTATCCCTTCCGCTGGGCCGGCGTCGACCGCCTCGTCACCACGCACTACTTCGCCGCGTCGCTCGAGGGCCCGTTCGATCCGGCGCTGCCCGCCGTGATCGATGCATCCTACAACCTCGGGGCGGTCTGGCTCCCGGTGGGCGAGGCGACGGCCGGCCTGTCGGTCCATCCCGCCATCGCCTCCGCCGTCGCGCGCGTCCGCGATCTCGCGAGGCGCGCCGGCGGAGGCTGACGGCCCCGCGCTCAGCGGAACCGCATGCAGCGCCCGCCGATGTACGCGGCCTTCGCTTCGGGGCGCTGGATGCGGAGGATCGTCTCGCCCTTCATCAGCGTCGTGTTGAGGTCGGAGCGCGAGCTGCCGTAGCCGATCCCTCGGTACTTCAGCGCGAAGCGGCCGCTGAAGGTCCCGTCCGACATCTCGAACGCTGCCTCGTTGAGGTTGCCGTGCAGGTCCATCCACGGCTCGTCGCCGGGGTTGATGCGGATCGCGTCGATCGCCTGTCCGTTCGCGGCGGTGGCCAGGCTCGCGCGTCCTGGCGCCGAGATCTGCCACGACTTGTCGTGCGTCACGTCCCCCAGGTCCGGATAGACGTAGTTGTGGACGTTGAGCGGGCTGTCCGGCACCGGCAGCGTGTCGCCCGAGTCGAAGGTGGCGTTCACCTGCGTGACCGGCGCGCAGCGCCCGCCGCTCTGCACGGTGCCCGTGAACACGTTGTTCAAGAGCTCGCCGTGGTTGTCGTACTGCGTGCCGCAGCCCGACACGCTGCCGAGCGACCCGGGCGTGGCCGTCACGTAGTCGAGGACCTCGTCGGTCGCGAGCTGACCGCCGTCCCACGCGCAGAACGCGGCGAGCATCTCGTTGGTGATGCAGTTCATCGACTTGACGTCGAGGAGCTCCTTCGCCGGGATCGTCTTGCCGTCGTAGCCGACGCCGTTCGCGCGCGGGAGCTGGGTGTCGCGCGCGAGGATGTCGGGCGGATAGTAGTAGGTCGGGAAGCCCCACGCGCCGTCGAACGTCCCGCAGTTGTTCCCGTGGAGGTCGACGTAGACCGTGGAGTTGAACTGATAGTTGACGCCGAGGTTCCGCGGCTCGTCGGTCGGCGGAGGCAGGATCACGCCCGAGCCGACGCCCCAGCCGAAGTCCTCGGGACGCGGATCGCCGAGCAGGCGCCGGTTGATCACCTTCGACGGGCCTTCCCAGTCGGTCGGGAGGAACTCGTCCCACGCCTCGTCCCAGATCTCCGGGCGGTGCGCGGCGATCCAGGCCTTCACGTTCGGCGCGCCGCCGTTCTCCTTCGCGAGCGCCTCGATCCAGGCGCGGACGCGTCCCGCCGTGATCTCGTACTTGTCGAGGTACACGGTCTTGCCCGGGTGAGCGGGATCGCTGTAGCCGGGCACCGGCAGCGAGCGGCAACAGCTCTCGTGCTCGAGGCCGCCCTCCTCGACCTCGCCCAGGCCGCAGGTGTCGCCGCCGAGGTGCGGCTTGCAGCTCGGGATCGGGATGCACTTCTTCGCGTAGCTGCAGACGACCTCGCAGTCGCTGTCGACCTCGCAGCTCTTCCCTTCGCCGCACTTGGGCGCGTTCGGGCCGCCGCAGTCGACGTCCGTCTCGCTGCCGTCCTTCACGCCGTTGATCCCGCCGCTCGACGGTGTGCCGGAGGAGCCGCCGCTCGACGACGAGGTGCTGCTCGAGCTCGACCCTTCGCACGGCGTCCCGCACCCACCGCCGCAGTCGACGCCCGTCTCGTCGCCGTCGCGGAGGCCGTTCGTGCACGTCGGCTTGGTCTCGGGTGCGGCCGAGGACGTGCCTCCGCCGTCTCCGTTCGAAGAGCACGCGGACGCGGCGATGACGCTCGCGAGGGCGAGGATCCGAGCAACGACGACTTTGGTGCGAACCACGATGTCCTCCGTCTTGCAATCGAGCCGCCGCGAGCGATCGCACCCGCGGGCGACGTTCGCGAGCACGCCCGACCTCTACGCACGTTCGGTGCTCACGCTCGACCTGGGGACAGCGCGAAGCGCGACCATTCGCCCGGCCTCGGACATTCCCGTGTCTCGCGCGAGAAATGGTGCATCGCCGTTCAGGCGAGCGGGCGCCGGGGCTTGTGGCGAGTGGAGACACGCACGCACTTCTGCGCGGCACACCCGCACGCGCTCGCGCGCGAGGGCGCGGCATGCGGCCGCGAACGAGCCGCCGGCGACTCAGATGGGACAGCTCTCGTCGTCGCTGGCGCCGAGCGACGCGTCGCTCGCCTCGGCCGTGACCGCCGGACGCTTCGCCCAGACGCGATCGAGCACGCTCCGCAGGACGTCCACCGACTGCGCACCCGAGACGCCGAAGGTGCCGTCGAAGACGTAGAACGGAACACCGGTCACGCCGAGCGATCGCGCCTGTGCCTCGTCGGCGTGCACCGCCGGCGCAAGCCGCCGCTCGTCGAGCGCCGCCTGGACCTCCACCGCGTCGAGGCCGACCTCGACCGCGAGCCGAACGAGCTCCGCGCGGTCGCCGACGCGCACACCGTCACGGAAGTGCGCCTCGAAGAGCCGGTCGACCATCGCCCTCTGCTTTCCTCGCTCGTGCGCGAGGTGAATCACCTGGTGGGCGTCGAACGTGTTCGACGTGCGCACGCGATCGAAGCGGAAGTCGATCCCGATCTCGAGCCCCATGTCGCGGATCCGCTCGTGCATCGCGTCGATCTGCGCGCGAGGGAACCCGTACTTCTTCGCCAGCATCTCGTTGGCCGAGATGTCGAGATCTTCCGGCGTGCGCGGATCGAGCTCGAAGCTGTGGAAGACGACCTCGACCTCGTCGCGCCGCGGGTGCTCGGCGAGCGCCTTCTCGAGGCGGGCCTTGCCGAGCCAGCACCAGGGGCACATCACGTCGGACCAGACGTCGATCCTCATGTTCTTCGCGCGCTCGAAGGGGACGCGAACCTTTCTGCCCCCTCGCTGGCTCTCCCGCAAGAGGTCTCGCATGTGCCACTGCATCACGCCGCAAGCTCTGCTGTCGGCGCTCGTCGGCCGCGCCGAGCGCGAGGGGTACGAGCCGACCCTCGCCGAGCTCGATGCCGTCCTGAAGGTCGGGTGCACCCGCGACGAGGTGCTCGCGCGCTTCGATCACGTCGGCGAGGCGGCTGGCTCGCACGTCCGCGCGGTGCTCGAGCGGATCCCGAACGCCTAGCGCCGCGGGAACCAGCTGCGCAGGAGCGCGGGCAGGCGCGCGGCCCACGCCGCCTCGTCGTGCGCGGCGCCGGGGCTCCACGTGTACGCGAGGTCCTTGCCCAGGGCCCAGCCGAGCCCGACGAGCGTGTCACGCATCGCGAGCGTCTCGCAGTACTGGTCGTGATGGAGCTCCGACTCGAGCGCGCTCAGCGCGGCGCACCCTCCGCCGTCGTCGCCCCCGCTGTCCAGGTAGACCGAGAGCCCGAAGGGAGGCTTCGCCACATACAGGTCCCGGATCGTCGGGTTCGCCGCGCCGATGCTCCCCCAGCTCATCGTGCCGGACATCGACCCGGCGTAGCCGAACAGCGCCGGGCGACGGAGCCCGATGTAGAGGCTCACGAGGCCGCCGAGCGAGGAGCCGAGGACCGCGGTCTGGCTCGGCTCGCCCCGGATCGCGTAGCGCCCGCGGACGAAGGGAACGATGCCGTCGGCGACGAACTTCACGTACGCGTCCGCGCTGCCGCCGGCGGTGCCGACGTCGGGGATCGTGTCGGTGACGTGCGTGTACTCGGCGAAGCGCTGCGTGGTGTTCGGGATCGCCACGATGACGAAGGGCCGGACCTCGCCCGCGAGGACCGCGGCCTCCGCCGTCGCGTCGGCGTGCCAGCTGCCGTACGGCCCGCCGGGACCGAGCACGTTCTGTGCGTCGTGCATCACGAGCAGCGGGTATCCGGGCGCGGTCTTCGGGTCGTACGTCGGAGGGACCCAGACGGCCAGCGTCCTCGCCTCGAGGGTGCCGCGCGCCTCGCCGAACGCGGGCCAGCGCTCGAGGTGCCCCCGATCGCGGCCGGCCTCGACCAGCGAGTACTCGCCGTTCTCGTCGTAGCCGTAGCGACGCGCGAGCGGATCGGGCAGCCACGTCGAGGCGCCGCGCACGAGCTTGTAGAGCGAGCGCCCGCTCGGCGCCGGGTCGTCCTCGATCCGTACGAAGAAGGGGAAGCCCGGGGCGGGCGCCGTCAACGGCGAGGCCGTCGTGCTCCAGCCGTTGAAGTCTCCCGCGGCGGCGACCGGATCGACGCGTCGGTCTCGGTCCCACCACACGAACGCGATCTTGCCCCGCGCGCGGATGGGGAAGCCGCCCTCGCCGTACGAGACGGCGTGGACGAAGGCCTCGACGAGCGCGACCTTCGCCGCGTCGTCCGACGCCTTGCCCAGGGCGGCGAGGAGGGCTTCGAGGCGATCGAGATCGTCGGGCACGGACGCCTCCGGTTCCGGCGCCGCGGCGTCGACCGCGCCGGCATCGGCGTCCGGCGCGACCGGGGGCGCCGTCTCCGTGCTCGGTCCCTCGCGCTCGCACGCGGCGGCGAGGATCATCACGAGCGTCGACAGGACGCGGAGGCGCACGAGCCCACGTTAGCGCTAAGCTCGCCCTCGTGCTCGGCGCTTCGGTCCCGATCGTCATCCCGCGCGCGATCTTCGCGGGCGTTGCCGAGCGCGGCGTCGATCCGGACGCGCTCGCGGCGGCCGCGAGCTTCGATCCCTCGCTGCTCGAGAACGTCGACGCCCGAGCCCCCGCGCCCGCCGTCGTCCGCCTCTGGGACGAGGCCGCGCGCCTCACGAAGGACGAGGCGTTCGGGCTACGCCTCGGCTGGAGCTCGCCCACGACCGCGATGCCGCTCGTCGGACGTCTCATCGTCGCGAGCGAGACGCTCGGCCAGGGCCTCGCACGCGTGATCGCCTACTACCGGGTCTTCAACGACGTGCACCCTCTCGAGCTCGCGCACGACGGCGACGACGTGGTCGTCCGCGTCCTCTCGCGAGGGGCGCCGCTGAAGGTCCCGAGTCAGGGGATCGAGTTCGCGTTCGCATGGTTCCTCGCCGTCGCCGGTCACGCCGCGAAGGCGCGCGCGACCTTCGAGGCGGTGTCGTTCGAGCATCCCGCGCCTGAAGACCCTTCGATCCACGAGAGCATCCTCGGCTGCACGCCGACGTTCGCCGCCGGCGAGACGTCGTTCCGCGCGGCACGCTCCCTCTTCGAGCGACGGCACGCGGCGCCCGATCCGCACCTCGTCGAGCTGCTCGAGAGCCACGCGAGCGCGCTGCTCGCGACGCTGCCGCCGCGCGCCCCGACGTCCGCGCGCGTGCGAGCGCTCCTCGGCGAGCTCCTCCCACGCGGCGACGCGAACATCGAGCTCGCCGCCGAGGCCCTCCGGCTGACGCCGCGTACGCTCCAGCGAAAGCTCAAGGACGAGGGGACGTCGTTCACCGACCTCGTCGACGAGCTCCGTTGCGCGCTCGCGAAGGAGCACCTGCGCGCGCAGGCGCTCTCGATCGCCGAGATCGCGCTCCTCGTCGGTTTCTCGGACCAGAGCACGTTCCATCGCGCGTTCGTCCGCTGGACGGGCGCGACGCCGGGTGAATTCCGCCGGCGCGGCTGATCGGTCAGTCGGCGGAGGACCACCCGCACGAGCGGCAGCGCGGCTCGCTCGCCCGACGTGCGAGCGGTCCGATCGCGCTCGCGCACGCCAGCCACGCGGGCACGAGGACCAGATTGAGCGGCAGGAGGAGCGCGGAGCACGCGCCGAGGAGGAGGAAGATCACCCAGGCGAGCCCCGCCACGACCCACCATCCACGGCCCGGGGACCGCATCGTCCCCACGCCGTTGCAGGCGCGGCAGCGCGCGGGCGCGCTCGAAGCGATCACCGGAACGGAACCGACTGCGTCCATCGAAGCCTCCTGCCCCGAAAGCTAGGGCGCAGGGCAGCGGGCCGGCTTGGCCGGCGGCGCCAGCGGCTTTGCCGGACGCGACAAATCGCGTGGCGCTCAGCGATAGGCCTGCGGCTCCGGGGCGATGCCGATGTACGTGTAGAGCGAGGACTGATCGCCGCCGTACGAGGAGACGACGCAGCTGGTGACGCGCCCCTCGGTCATGCCTGCGAGGTGATACCCGCTGTTCGGCTGGAACGAGAGCGGGTTCGGCACGAGGTGCCGGCACATGACGCTCGACCCGTAGATGATCCCGGTGTCGACGTCCACGACGACGGGGTCGGACGCGTCCTGCCAGGAGCCCGGGCCGCCGAACAGCGGCGTGCTCCAGTGCTGGACGCGCAGCACCCGCACGCGGTGGCCCACCGGGATCGGGGCGACGAACTCGACGACGACGAGCTGCTCGGGCATCCCCCGAGTAGACACGATCCCCGTGCGCCGGGTCAGCCGATCCACGCGAGCGGCTGCGTGGCGAGCCAGCCGAGCGCGCCCAAGAGCGCCACACACCCGATGACGAGCATCGCGCGACGCGCGTGCCGACGGCGCAGACGTGCGCCGAGGCTCGCCAGGAGGATGATGGTCGCGAAGAGGACCGTGCCGAGCACGTACGTGTCGGAACGCTTGTTCGCGATCCTCCCCTCGTCGATGGCGTCGTCCGCCTGCTGGCCGAGCGTCGCCGCGCGCTCGTGCGCCTCCACCCGGTACTCGGGCATGACCAGCGGGTGTGGAGGAGCGTCCTTGGACTCGAGCGGCTTCGTCGCGAGCCACGCATCCATCGCCTTCTTCAAGCGTGGGGGGAACCGGTCGTACAGGAACTGCGCGAACCGCGTGTCGTGCTCGCCGTACGCCTTCGCGTACGCGACGAAGAGCCCGGCATCGAGGTGCTGCTGCTGATCGCCCTCGAGGCGGGCCTCCGACGCCAGCTGGCGCAGCTTGGTCGCGTGCGCGAGCGCGAACGTCTGCCTTCCGCTCCAGGTCGCGGCCTCGAACGCCGACCACGCCGTCGCCACGGCCGCGAGCGACGTCACTGCGACCGACAGCGTCTCTTCGCGGTCCTGCCGCTCGCGCTCTGCCGCTTCGGCGGAGGCTCGCGCGGCCCCCGCATGCTCGAGGTCGTGCGTGACGACGTGCGCGCTCACGCCGTGCCATGGGAGCAACGTTCGTACCTCTCGCCGCCGGACACGCGGTCGCGGCGACGACGCCTCACCTCAGCCGCATGCAGCGCGCGCCGCCCTTGCCGTACTTGTCGAGGAAGTACGGCGTCGAGTTCCCCGCCTTGCCGTAGTTGTGCCCCTCGAACGAAGAGCCCGTCCAGCCGCGCCACGTCCCGGACTTCCAGGAGAACTCGATCATGTTCCCGCCGAGATCCATCCACGACTCCATCGCGGGGCGCACCTCGCTCGCGATGTCGCCCGGGAAGCGCCCGGGCGCTGCGATGATCGGGGTGAAGTCGTCGGCGAACGTGCCGTAGTTCACGACCGGGAAGAGATAGCGGGGATCGTTCGTCGCGCCGAAGTTGCCGGTGCCTGCGTTGAAGTTGGCGATCTTGGCGGTGTTGTCCGTCACGCTCGGCGTGGCGCCCCAGGGCCACGCCTTGGTGCCCCAGGCGGCCCAGATGGCATCGGTGAACGCGAGGTAGCCGCCGTCCCATGCGCAGAAGGCCGCGAACATGATCGGCGCGAGGCAGTTCATCGACTTCTCGTCGAGGACGTCCTTGTACGCGGCCGCGCGGTTGATCTCGCCGAAGTACGTCGACCACGCCGTGTCGAACCAGTACGTGCGATGACCGTACGAGCCCGTGTACATGCCACAGCCGCTCGTGCCGTTGACCTGCACGTCACGGTAGTACGACGTCGGCCCGATCTGATCCTCGAGCCCCATGTCGAGCGTGACCGTGCCGCCGCCCTTGTACGGGAAGACCTTCTCCTGTCCCTGGCCGGAGCCCTTCGCGGGCAGGTAGTCGGCCTGGTCGCTGGGATACATCGCGGCGAGGATCGGGTCGGTGGCCATCCGGGTCTTGATCCACCCCTGGATGTTCGGGACGCCGCCGTTCTCCGCCTTGATCGCCGTGACCCACTGGCGGATGCGGCCCGCGGTGATCTCGTACTTGTCGAGGTACACCTGTTTGCTGGCGCCACCTTGCATCATCGTCATGCCCGGCACGGGCAGCGACTTGCAGCAGCTCTCGTGCATGGCGCCGGCGGCGCCGTACTCGCCGGTGCCGCACGTCGAGCCGCCGTGGATCGGACGGCAGCTCGGCGCCTCGACGCAGCGCTTGGTGTCCGCGCAGACCGAGGCCTCGCAGTCCGCGTCCTTGTCGCAAGCGCTCGCCGCAGCGCACCTCGGCGCGGCCGCGACCTTGACGCCGTCGAACGTCAGCTCGTCGCCGCCGCAGTCGACGTCGGTCTCGCTCCCGTTGCGGATCCCGTCCGTCGCGGACGGCGTCGCGCACTTGTTCGACTGGCAGAAGCGGAGCCCGCAGTCCGAGTCCGCGCTGCACGCCTTGCCCACGGCGCACTTCTTCGCCGTCGGGCCTCCGCAGTCGACGTCGGTCTCCTCGAGGTTCTTCTTGCCGTCGGTGTCTCCAGGCGGCCCGCAGATCCCCGCGGTGCACGCGCCCTCGCAGTCCGCCGCGACCTTGCACTTCTGACCTTCCTTGCAGGCGACCGCCGAGGCGCCCCCGCAATCGACGTCGGTCTCGCCGGCGTTGCGACGGCCGTCGGTGTGCGCGCTCGCGGGCGGCGCCTCGCAGGTGCCGCTCGCCCCGCAGAAGTCGGTCGCGCAGTCGCCGTCCTGCCGGCAAGCGCCGTCGGCGGGCGTCGTGCCGCTGCTACCGCTGCTGCTGCTGCTGCTGCCGCCGTCTCCTGCGGTCGCGTCGCTCGGAGGAGGCGCTTCACCCTCGGGCGAGGGGGACGAAGAGGAGCAGGCGGCGACGAGGACCAGGATCGGGAGCGTGACGACGGAGGCCGATCTCTTCGCGAGCATGACCTCGAAGAATACCGCGCTCCGACACCTCGCGCGAGCCTCAGTG
>WBZO01006603.1_pt1 | contig 11153 bp, 10 predicted proteins | sample 5204261 | NCBI WGS metagenome assembly WBZO01 (sample SAMN12412400, study PRJNA552823) | activated sludge metagenome | isolation source: activated sludge from anammox sidestream of wastewater treatment plant... | place: USA: North Carolina | collected 2017-09 | reverse complement strand
CCGGTACCGGACGCGGGCCGCTCGTCAGCCGGGCGGCGCTGCTGCCGACCAGCGTCTTCCTCGCGCTGACGGTGACCTTCAGCGTGCTGCCCGCCTTTCTGGCGTTGTATGTCAAACAAGACGGCCTGGGGAGCGCAGGAGTGTTCTTCTTCCTGCTGGGGGTGGCGCTGGTGCCGGCGCGCTGGCTGGGTGGCACGGTGGCCGACCGGCTGGGCCGGGCCGCGGTGATCTATCCCGGGCTGGCGCTGGCAGCGGTGGGGATGGCGCTGCTGGCGCTGGCGGGCAGCGCCCCGCCGCTCTACGCCGCCGCGTTGGTCTTTGGCGCGGGATTCGGCCTGGGCCACACCGGGCTGACGATCCTCACGGTAGACCGGGCGCGGCCGGAGGAGCGGGGCGCGGCGATGGCCACCTTCGCGCTGGCGTGGGATGCCGGCACGCTGGGCTCGTTTGCCCTTGGCTTTGTCGGCGATGCCACCGGCCTGGCAGCGCTGTTCGGCGCGGCGGCGGTGCTGCCGCTGCTCGCCCTGGCCGGCTTCTGGGCCGCGGGTAGGGGGCGCCCCATCGGATCATAAGCGCGCGGGAGCCGGTCCTTGTTCCCGTTACGCGCCCGCTTCCTGCTCCGTGTCCGCCCGCGTCGCCGCGTCCAGCACCTCCGGCGGCAGCAGGCGCAGGGTGGCCCAGATCAGCGCGGGCAGCAGCACCAGCTTCTCCATGCGCTGCAGCGGGCCGAGCCGTGCCGGGCTGAGGCGCAGCGGCAGCAGGGCATAGGCGGCGCTGAAGAACAGCAGGAACCGGGCGGCGTCCGGCGTGCGCGTGTCGCGCAGTACCCGCCAGGTCACCTGGAGCCGGCCCGGTAGCGACAGCGCCAGCACGCGGCGGACGGCGTCGCGCTGCTCCGGCGGCACCGCCACATCGGCCGCCCGCTCTGCCTGGCCCACCAGCCGGCCGGCCAGCCGCGCCAGCGTCTCTGCGGTGCTGGTCATCCTGCCACGCTCCTTTCCCCACCGGCGGGTGGCGCCTCGCGTCCCGGACGGGCGCTGGTGGCCGGCGCCAGGTCCAGGCCGATCAGCTCCATCAATTTGAGCGCGTTGGTGGAGGTGGCGATGCCGGGGCGCAGGGTGTAATCGAACGTCATCGCCGCGCGGCCACCACCTGCCCCGCGCGAGATCGTCTCGGCGAAGTGCACGGGGATGGCGCTGGCGGCCAGCGGTCCTTCATCGGCCAGCGCCAGATCGTGGCTGGAAACGGCGCCTAACGCACCCTGTGTCACCAGGTGGGCGATGATCCGGCGGGCGGCGATCTGGCGTTCGGCGGTGTTCGTCCCTTGCAGGATCTCGTCGAGCAGATAGAGGAAGCGGCGGCCGTCATGGATGCGGCGCGCCTCCCGCGCAGCCTCCACCACCGCCTTCAGCCGCTCCAGCTCGGCCATGAAGTAGGACACGCCATGCTCCAGGGAGTCCTGGACGCGCATACTCGTCCACAGCGTCAGCGGCGGCATCTGCAGGCTGAGGGCGCACACCGGCCCGCCTGCACCGGCCAGCACGGCATTGACGCCGATGGCGCGCAGCAGGGTGCTCTTGCCGCTCATGTTGGAGCCGGTGACCAGCAGGAATGTCCCCGCCGGGCCAACCGTCACATCGTTGTCGACCCGCAGGCGGTCCGGCAGCAGCGGGTGGCCGAGACCGCGGGCGGTAAGCGCTTCGGTGTGCTCATCAATATCGGGGAAGGCCCAGGCCGGGTGGTCATGCGTCAGGCGGGCGAGGGCGGCCAGCGCCTCTACCTCACCCAGCAGCGTCAGCCAGCGCCGCGCCCGCCGCCCGACACTGCGCTGCCAGCGCTCCAGCAGCCACAGCACGTGGATATCCCACAAGGTGGTGAGCTGCATCACGGCGTACAGCATGGCTGACGAGGGGATGGACAGCGCCGCCAGCCGGTGCAGCCGCCGCACCTGGTCGGCGGCGCTGTGACCTTCGACCGTCAGCTCGCCTTGCAGCGTCGTCAGCGGCGGGGAGGTGAAGGGCTGCTCCTGAATCAGCCGCAGCAGCAGGCTGTAATCGAGGAAGGCCTCCTGCTGGTCGTTGACGTGGGTGAGGATGTCGTGCGCCCGGCTGCCGGCAAGCTTCCACAGCACGCCATTCGCCAGCAGGAACAGCAGCCATACGGGATAGTGGATGACGTCCATCACCTGGAGCAGGGCGAACATCATCGCCAGGATGGGGCTGAGCCGCGCCGACCATACCAGGCTGCCCTGACCGGCGAGAAAGCGTTCCCCCTCCGCCCAGCGCAGGAACGGGTCGGGGTCGGGGCGGGCGTCGCCGACGCGGGCGCCGCGCAGCTGCAGCTCATCGCGCGGCTCCACCAGCGGCGCCAGCTCGGCCACCGCCTGCTGGCGGGCGCGCACCGTCTCCGCGCTGGCGGGAGCGGCCAGCCACTCCGCTAGCGCCCGCTCGCCCATGCTGGTGCGCACCGTCTCCAGCAGGTGGAACAGTGAGGCGCGGCCGAAGATATCGAGGTCGGCGGCGTAGGGGTGGCCGGGCGCGGCACGGTAGCGATGGCGCAGGGTGATACCGTCCCAGGTGCGGGACAGGCGGGCGAGCGCTTCTTCGTTGATGCGCAGCAGCTCAACGCTGCGCCACCGCCGCCGGCCAAGGGCGCCGTGGCGCACCGCCAGCACGACGAAGGCCAGCCCGCCGGCCGGCGCCATCGCTACCAGCAGCGCCGAGGACAGCGCCAGCCCTGCCACCAGCGCCAGCACCGCCCCCACAAACACGAACAGGCGCAGATTGGCCACCCGGCTCCACTGCTCCGTCAGCCGGTCGCGCTCGGCGGCGAAGTGCGCGCAGCGGGCGCGATACAGCGCCTCGGGCGAGGCGGCCGTCACCGGGGGCTCGGACAGCGGCTCGGGAGTGCGGGCGGTCGTGGCTGCCACCGGGCGGCGCTCCCTTCGGTCGCGTGGCAGCCGGCGGCCGGGGCGCGGGCTGGACCATTGCGCGCTGTCCGCGGACAGCGTACCAGCCCGGCCCTCTCGCCGTCGCGCCGCTTGCGGGGAAGTGCACGGGCCAGGAGGTCGGAGAAGCCTGGAGGTATGGCAGACGCCCCCTCCCGGCAATGGAGAGGGGGCCGGGGGAGAGGTCTCCTAGCTGACGGCGATCTCCGCGCCGGTCTTGGGGTCGCGCTCGAACGGGCCTTTCAGGTCCAGGCTGCCGGCGATCTCGCGCACGGCCGGGATGACCTCCTCGCCCATCAGCCGCAGCGAGCGCATGGCGTCGTCGTGGGTCATGGCGCCGTCGCCATCCCAGAAGAAGATGGAGCCGGGGCGCAGATACTCCAGCACGTGCCGCACCTTCGGGATGACCGTCTTGGGCGTGCCCGTGATGATGCTCATCTTCTCGACCTGGTTCTCGTAGGTGCCGTTGTAGTCGGCCGGCATCTGCGCGGCCCGCCCGCGCGAGGCAGCGGCAGCGAACACCTGCGAGGTGGGCAGCAGCGCGTCGCGCTGGGTCAGTCCCGGCAGGTTCTGGATGAACGGCCGGATGATGCCCTGATTGCCCTCCAGGAAGGGGTTGCTCGGCCCCTCAACGTACTTGCGCGCCGTGGCGTTGGCCAGCTCCTCTGTCTCGTCCACATGCACCTTGAACAGGTAGCCGGTGTGCTGCGTGCCGGCCTCGTAGCCGTTCTCGCGCGCCTGCTGGCGATAGTAGTCGTACGACTCGCGGGTCGGCTCCAGCTCGGTGGCGAGCATCAGGTAGGGATAGCGGTGCTTGGCCGCCCAGGCGACGGTGTTGCGGCTCATCACGCCGGGAATCCAGATGGGCGGGTGGGGCTGCTGATAGGGCCGCGCCCAGGGATTGACGTAGCGGTACTGGTAATGCTCGCCCTCCCAGCGGAAGGGGCCGGGCGTCGTCCAGGTCTTGACGATGAAGTCGTGCGCCTCCTGGAAGCGCTCCCAGTTGAAGGGCGGCTGGGCGTTGTGCGCCACGGACTCGCGCCCCGTGCCGCGCACCCAGCCGGTGACCAGCCGCCCGCGCGAGATCATGTCGATCATCGCCAGCTCCTCCGCCAGGAAGAGCGGGTCATCCCAGATGGGCAGCACGTTGCCCAGCAGCACGATCTTGGCGCGGGTGGTGATGCGCGCCAGGATGGCGGCCTCGACGTTCATCACGCCGCCCATGCAGAAGGGGGTGCTGTGATGCTCGTTCAGCATCAGGCCGTCGAAGCCCATCTGCTCGGCGTACAGCTTCTCGTCGAAGTAGCGGTGATACAGCTCGGCCCCCAGCTTGGGGTCGTAGCTGGCGTTGCTCATGCCCAGGTCTTCGATGGGCTTGCCGGTCCGGCCGAAGTAGCCGGAGTCGGGGTCCTGATAGGGGCGTTCGGTGAAATAGCCGATGAACAACGGAACCTCCTGGGCTGGCGCCCGGTCAACAGGGGACGTGGCCCCGGTGTGGCAAGGTTAGGAAGCGGCGAAGGCGCGGATGCGCTCGGCCACCAGCTCGGGCTGCTCCAGCTCCGCCCACTGGCCGGCGTGCTCCACCGTGTCCAGCCGGGCATTGGCCAGCGCCCGCGCGTAGGCCTCGCCGCAGACGATGGGCACGATGGCGTTGCGCTCGCCCCACAGCACGAGGGTGGGTATCTTCACCCCGCCCAACAGGTGCGGCAGCTGCTGCGAGAACATATACGGCTTCCAGGAGAGCCGCGCCGTCATCTCGCGGGCGTAGTCCCACTGCATCCGCTGGGCCGCGCTCACTTCGTCGCCGTACAGGGCGGCGAACGCCTCGGGCGAGGCGCAGCCGTCGGCGGCGTAGTGGTGCAGGTCGATCATCATCTGGTCGACGATCTCGCCCTCGGAGGGCTTGATACCCATGGCGTTGAGCAGCACCAGCCGCCGGAAGCGGCGCTGGCCCATGACGGCCATCTCCGCCGCCACCCAGCCGCCGAAGCCCAGGCCAACCAGCACGGTCTGCTCGATTGCCAGCTCATCCAGGAACAGCTGGAGCAGCATCGCCAGGTCACGCGGGTGGCGCGCCCAGGCTGGGCGGTCGGATTTGCCGTAGCCCGGCAGCTCCGGCACGATCACGCGAAAACTGCCGGCCAGCCGCTCGTAGACCGGCTCCCAGCCCCGATTGCCGATGTCATGGTGGACCACCAGGAGCGGTTCCCCGGTTCCGCCCTCCCAGTAGCGCACCCGCAGGCCGGCGACGGTGACGTCGCGCTCCTGCCCGGTGGTGACCGCGCTCATGAACCCTCTCCTCCCCTGCCGTATCCTGGCGCCTCCGGGCAACCCGAATACGGCCCATCGCCCGGCGATAGTGCGGCAGCCAGGGGCGTGCCGTCAAGGGGACGGCGGAAGGGCGGGCGGTGACCGGCGCTGAGCTACCCGTAGCTGCGGCCCAGGCCGGCGCGGGCGTCGGACTGGATGCCGTACTGGGGGATAGGGTAGCGCAGGCCGTTGGCGGCCAGGCGGGCCATACCGGCGACCGCCTTGGGGATAAAGCGCGGCGGCAGTGCCATCAACAGCTCATCGTCGAGCACGCCGCCATAGCGCCGCTCGGCGAAGCAGGGAATAGACAGGCTGGGTTCGCCCGTCGCGAGCGCCCGGCCCCAGGAGTCGGCGCAGGAGGATTCGCCCACCACGCTGAACTGAAACTTGCGATAGCCGCTCCACTGCAAGCCGTTGATGAAGATGATCATCTGCCCCGGCGTGCCGTAGATCAGGCACACATCCGGCCGGGGTAGCCGCCCGCTGGTCAGGGGTGAGGCGACGATCGCTTCGTACCGGCCGTGCTCGGCCAGGTCCATCGCTGCCTGGTGCGCCGCCGAATCCTCCAGCGTCTCGAACCACACCCCGGCCATCCGCTTACCGGAGAGCCAGTCCTCGTCGCGCGGGGTGAGGCCGATGACGGCGGTGCACTGCGTGCCGGACAGGTCTTTGGCCGTTGCCCCCACCGTCCAGCCCAGCCGCGCTGCCTGCGCCACAATCTGGTCAAAGGTGTGGACCGCCGTCGGGCGGCGCAGCCGGGGGATGGCCGCCATCTCCTCCTCGGTGCGGAACCGTTGCAGGCCGATGGGCGTTACCCGCAGCCGCAGTAACTGGTTGAGGTCGTTGACGATACTGTTCCAGTCATACGCCTCCGGCTCAGCCGGAGTATCCGCGATGGCATCCAGGGGGATGACAGGCTCGGGCATGTGGGGCTCCCTTCCTGGTCGTGGTCAGCCGTCAGCAGGCCGTAACGCTACACTATCTCGTGCGGTTCCAGACAGCATACAGGCGGCATCTGGGGATGAGCACGCACCGAGATGAACAGGGTGGACAGCAGCGGCGAGGACACGGACGGGCATCCGGTCTCCCCGGTTCATCCAGGTGGGTTCCGTCCTCCGCTGACCGCTGATGGAGGTAGAGCATGTCCATCGCCGATCGACTGCAACAGCTCAACATCACCCTGCCGCCCGCGCCCAAGCCGGTGGCGGCGTATGTGCCGGCGGTGCGCACCGGCAACCTGCTGTTCATCTCCGGGCAGCTGCCCAGTGCCGATGGCCGGCTGCGGTACGCCGGCAAGCTCGGTGCAGACGTCTCGCCGGAGGATGGCTACGCGGCGGCGCGGCTGGCAGCGATCAACGCGCTGGCGGTGGCGCAGGGGGAGCTGGGCAGCCTGGACCGGGTGACGCGCGTCGTCCGGGTGATGGGCCATGTGGCCAGCGCCCCCGGCTTTACCGGCCAGCCCGGCGTGATCAACGGCGCCTCGGAGTTGCTGGTAGAGATCTTCGGTGAGCAGGGCCGCCACTCCCGTGCTGCCCTGGGCGCTGCCGAGCTGCCGCTCGGCGCGGCGGTCGAGGTGGAGATGATCTTGGAGGTCGAGTAGCGCATCTGTTCGAGAAAGTGCCGTTTGGCTCTCGGCGCGGCGGCGGTCGTGTGCTAGCGTAATGTCAGCGCAAGCTCCATAACCGCGCGCCGAGCCAAGCGGCGGTCTTCCGGCTCCGGCGGCGTTATTCCCTCTTTTCACAAGCGAGCGGCAGGTCGCAGGGCTATGGCTCAGCTATCAAACTCAATGTGCGATGGGCGAAAACGCGAGCCTGCGTGACCCTCGATTCCCCGCCTCGGCGCGATCCGATACCTCCGGCTATAAACACGGATGCTCCGGCCGTACCGCTACCGCACCGATAATTCTCTTCTGCAAATCAGCCATAACGTATATACAGATTCACCGGTTGTGCCCCTACGTCAAGGTGCTCGGTCCTGGTTGACTTGCGCTGCGCAGACGTAATGCGTCCGCCATCCGTTGCTCGCTTGGACCTCGGGCGATGCCTCTATCGCCCCCAAACCAGCCGGGGCTTCTGTATCACGTTGACGGGCCTCCTTCCGGCGCGGCAATCTTGGAACAGATGTTCATTATGCGCGCTGGGAGAGAGCCGTGAGCACTGTCGACGAGTTCCAGCATTACCGCGATGACGGCTGCGAGATTGCCCCCAAATGCCTTGCCTGCCCGCTGCCGGCCTGCCGGTATGACCTGCCTCCCAAGCGCGCCGGCGCACTGCTGCGCGAGGCGCAGTTGCGTACGCTGCTGTCTGAGGGCCTCAGCGCCGATGAGGCCGCCGTCGCGATGGGCGTCTCCCGCCGCACCGTCTTCCGCCTCAAGCGCTACGCCGCCACCGCCTCCGTCATGCCGCTGGAGGTGCGGTAGCAGCCGGGCAGCTTTCAGCCCTGGTCCCATGCCTGCTGCGCGTTGCGTCCGGCACACGGTGAGCCTGTCTTCTGCTGACCACTGAAAGCTACTCCCAGCCAATGTCCTGGTTGCGGGCCGGGGCCGAGCAATGGACCTGGACGATCTTCCAGTCATTGGTGCGGTGCAGCACGAGCGTCAGCCGTAGCGGGACATCGCCCTCTGGTACGCGCAGCACCGGCCGGTCTCCGATCCAGCCAACGGAACCTTCCTCCCAGGCCTGGGCATCGCCACCGTAGAACGGAAAGCCGCCCGCTGCCTGGAGTTGCGCCGCCACATCGCGCAGGTGGCTGTCGTTGTCGGTCCACCATTCCTCTGCGGCGGTGCCGATGCACAGCACACCCTCACCAGGCTCGTACATCGCTGTCACCGCCTCCGCATCGCCCGCCCGGTACGCGGCGTAAAATCGCTCCAGGAACCCCAACAGCTCAGGTGCCGGACGCATAGAGGCGCTCCGCTTCTGTTGTTCGTCTGTGTGTACGGAGCAGGCGCCGGAGAGGATCAGACTACGTTTGCTTGCGGTCCAGCCACTTGGGCACGGCGGGCGGGACATAGGCGGCGAAGCGGGCCAGCAGCCGCTCGGGGTCGGTATCGGCCAGCACCATGGCGCGGTGCTCGGCGCGCAGGAAGCGCTGCTCCACCATCCGGTCCAGAAAGGCGATCAGCGGGTCATAGTAGCCGCCGATATCGAGCAGGCCGCAGGGCTTGGGATGCAGCCCGAGTTGCGCCCACGTCCATACCTCGGCGAACTCCTCCAGCGTGCCCGCGCCGCCGGGCAGGGCGATGAATGCATCTGCCAGTTCCGCCATCAGCGCCTTGCGCTCGTGCATGCTCTCGACGATGCGCAGATCGCTCAGGCCGCGGTGGCCCACCTCCCGCTCCCACAGCGTCCGCGGGATCACGCCGGTGACGCGCCCGCCCGCCGCCAACGCCGCATCCGCCACGACGCCCATCAGCCCCACGCTGCCGCCGCCGTACACCACCTCTATCCCGCGCGCCGCCAGCAGCCGCCCAAGCCCCTCCGCCCCCGCCCGATAGCGCGGGTCCGCCCCTTCACTGGAGCCACAGAAGACACAGATACGGTGCATGAGCGCTCAGCTTTCACCAGTCAGCCGTCAGCACCGGGGAGGAGGGTCGCCCCGCTCTCCGTCACCCCGCCACCCGCCGGGCCACCTCGGCGCGCGGGATACTCACCTGGGTGTTGGCCTCCATGTTCTTCAGGGCGACCGTGCCCGCGGATAGTTCGTCTTCACCGAGGATGGCGACGAAGCGGGCGCCGGAGCGGGAGGCGTGGCGGAGCTGGGCCTTGAGGCTGCCGCCGCCGGCGGCGGATTGCACGGCGACCCCGGCCCGGCGCAACGCATCAGCCAGGGCGAAGGCGGGAGCGGCAGCGGCGGGCGTGCCGGTAGCGATGAACACCTGCGGGCTGGGCAGAGGCGGCGGGGTGATCGCGTTCCGCTTGAGGTTGAGGATGATGCGCTCCACGCCGGTGGCAAAGCCTACCGCCGGGGTTGGCCGGCCACCCAGGAGCTCAATCAGCCCGTCATAGCGGCCACCGCCGCCAATCGTCCCCTGTGCGCCCGCGTCCGGCGGCACAATCTCAAACACCGTATGCGTGTAGTAATCGAAGCCGCGCACCAACCGCGGCTCGATCTGATACGGGATATCCGCCGCGGTCAGGTACGCCTGTAGCCTGGCAAAGTGGTCGCGGCTCCCCTGTGGCAGCGCCTCCTGGAGGTCGGGCGCGCCGTCAAGCAGCTCGCGCGTGCGGGCATCTTTGCTATCCAGCAGGCGCAGGGGGTTCTTGGCATAGCGCATCTGGTCATCGGCGCTCAGCCGCTCCAGGTGCGGGCGGAAGTACGTGCGCAGCGCCTCCAGGTAGGGCGCGCGCGCCTCTTTGGTGCCGATGGAGTTGACCAGCACCGTCAGGTTGCGCAGCCCGAGTTCCTCGTACAGCCGCCAGGCATAGCCGATGATCTCCGCGTCCAGCAGCGGGTCATCGGAGCCGATGGCCTCCAGATTGACCTGGGTGAACTGGCGCAGCCGGCCGGCCTGGGGGCGCTCGTAACGGAAGTTGGGACCGGCCCAGTACAGCCGCACCGGGGCGGGCAGGCTGGACATGCCCCGCTCGACATAGGCGCGGCACAGGCCGGCGGTGGCCTCCGGACGCAGGGCAAAGCGCCGCGCTTCCTCCGTGCGCGACTGGAGCAGGAACATCTCCTTCTCGACGATGTCTGTGCCCTCGCCGATGCCGCGCTCGAAGACGCCCAGCTCCTCAAACATCGGTGTCTCGATGGGCAGGTAGCCGTACGCGGCGGCCAGCCGCTCGGCGGTGTCGCGCACCAGCCGCCAGTAGGGCTGATCGGCGGGCAGCACGTCGGTGGTGCCGCGTGGGGCGGTGTACATGGCAGATCTCCTCACGACGTCCCGGCGCAGGGCACGGGCGCGGATCGCTGGGCAGCCGGCAGGCAGAAAGAGGCTGGGTGTGCCCGTTAGCGGGCCGGCCGTGCGACCGCGACAACGCCGCCGCACGGCCAGGGATGCGCATGTCCGGCGCCGGTTGAGGGGATGCTACCTGCGTGCATGGTGCCTTGTATGGTACCGGCGCCGGCCTGCGGGCGGCAAGGTTACGGTAACCGTTCAGGTTTTCACGATGCGCGCGATACCTGTGTAAGGAGACTCCGGACCGGCGGGCACTCCTGTAGGTTGGCGCCAATGACCCCCCGAGACCGTCTGCTCGCACCCTTCCGCCTGCGCACCGTCGCCATTGGTGTGCAGGTTTCCCTGGCCACCGCGGCTATTATTCTGCTGTTCCATTTTCTGCCCGGTTTCCCGCACCATGCCGATCACCTGCTGACCCTGGTGCTGGTGGCGCTCACCGTGGCCGGCGGGCTGGCGGTGGCGGTACTGCCCTGGCAGCGGCTGCTGGCTGGCCGCGCCGGGCTGTGGGTGTTCTATACCTGGACCGCGGCCGATATCCTGCTGATCTCCATCTTCATCGGTGTCACCGGCGGTGGTTACTCCGAGGCGTTCTGGACGTACGGGCTCACCTCGATCTTCATCGCCATTGCTTACCCACCCCGTGGCCAAGCGGCGCTGTACGGCATCACGGCCGGGTCATATCTGCTGGTATGCCTGCTCACGGGCACCATGCCCGGGCCGGCCGTGCTCATCCTGCGCTTCGGCCTGATGGGCCTGATCTCGTACATGGCGGTGTTTCTGGCGCGGGAGCTGGTGCGGGAGATTGAAGGCCGCGCGGCCGCACATGCCGAGTCGGCGCGGCGCTCGGCGCTGCTGGCCACGGTGGCGGCGGCGGCGGGCGAATCAAACACGCTGGACAGCGGCGGTGCACTCGATGCCGTGCTCGGCGCAGCCTCCGGGTTAGGGTTTGACCTGGTGGCCATTACCCAGTTTGACGACAGCCACACCACCTACCGC
>WBZO01006602.1_pt1 | contig 11160 bp, 8 predicted proteins | sample 5204261 | NCBI WGS metagenome assembly WBZO01 (sample SAMN12412400, study PRJNA552823) | activated sludge metagenome | isolation source: activated sludge from anammox sidestream of wastewater treatment plant... | place: USA: North Carolina | collected 2017-09 | reverse complement strand
TCTCAATGGCGACGGCGTGCCCGAGATCTTCGTAAGCTGCTGGGTCCAGAAGGACCCGGTCGTGGTCTGGAAGATGATCAAGACCGACGGCAAGCCCGACCTCCAGCGGATCGTGATCGGCCAGGAAGGCGGCGGGCACGGCTACGCCTTCGGCGACATCAACGGCGACGGGCGCGAGGACCTGGCCACCGAGGCCGGCTGGTACGAGCGGCCCGAGGGGGACCCGCTCGCGCGGCCGTGGAAGTTCCACCCCGAAACGGCCCTGCCGCACCCGAGCTGCCCGTTCCTGGCCGTGGACGTCAACGGCGACGGGCGCACGGACCTCCTCTGGGGCAAAGGCCACGACTTCGGCCTCTTCTGGTGGGAGCAGGGCCAGCCCAAGCCCGACGGCGCCACCACCTGGACCGAGCACCTCATCGACAAGTCGTGGTCGCAGGCCCATGCCATCGTCTGGACCGACCTCGACGGCGACGGCAAACCGGAGGCCCTCACCGGCAAGCGGGTCCGCGGCCACGCCACGGGCGACCCGGGCAACGACGACCCGGCAGTGCTCTACTACTACAAGTGGAACCCTGAGGCCAAGAAGTTCGACCGCTTCACGGTGAGCCCGCCGGGCGCCGGCGTGGGCATCGGCATGCAGATCCGCGTGGCCGACCTGAACGCCGACGGCCGGCCCGACATCGCCGTGGCCGGCAAGTCCGGAACATGGGTGCTGCTGAACGAGGGCAGGAAGCAAGAGCCCGTTCGTCAGTAGCGCCTTTCCGGCCTTTCCGGGGGCACGAACCCGTTCTTTGCCACGAGGAGCGACTCGAGAAGGGGGACTGTCTCTTCATGTTCCCCAAGGGAAGCGAGTTGTCGTTCGCCCGCCCTAAGGCGGCCCAGGACCTGCCGCTGGCCATCGAAGTCTTGTCCAGCCCCAGGACCGTGGCGGAGAAGACCGATCTCGTGCAGCGCATGGACATCCTGCCGTGCGGTCTGAGCTATTCGGTCTCCGCCGGCACGTTGCCGTAGGACCAGCCGTCGCCCTGGAACGGCGCGTGCGGCGGGCGAGCGGGGACCTTGCCGGGCTTCATCTTCCGGGCCAGTTCCACGCCGGCCTCGGCCATCTTGCGCCCGGCCGCCGGCTCCAGGTTGCTGTAGCTGGTGAGCCGCGTCTCGTAGCCGCCGCCCGTCGCGCTCAGGGCCTCCTCGGTGGGCACGTAGCCCACGCACCCGTTGGCCAATTCCACCGGGAACGTGAGCGGGAAGGGGCTTGCGGCCTTGATGTCCAGCCCGAACTGGCAGAAATACTCGGCCGGGTCGCTGATGAACACGGCCGGGCCCACCTGGATCGCCTGGACCTCGGCCTTGCGGGTTGGCTCCTTGGCGAGGATCGCGTCCAAGAGCACGATCTCCTTGGCGAAGGTCCATTCCGTGTGCCCGACCTCCTTGGGGTCCTTTTGCACCATCGCCAGGCAGGCCTTCACCCGCTCGGGCTTGGGCACGCGGCGCTTGAACTCCAACACCGTCGAGGCGAAGTCCACGGGCACGTCGCTCCCCGGCTCGGCCGTGACCAGCACCTTGACCGCCTCGGCCCCCACGCGGGCCCCCACGAGGCGCGACCACTGCTCGGGCTTGGGATAGGACTCGGGGCTGCGGTTGTCCACCTGGGTGATGTCGCCGCAGGCCCCGTTGACGAACACCACCACCACGTGCGGGCCGAACGCCCCGCGGACCACCTGCTCCATGTAATAGATCCAGTTGGCCGAGATGCCGCCCGGGTTGCAGGTGGCGTGGCAGGCGAAGTTCACGATGCAGCCGGTCAGCTCGCCCTTCGAGTTCCAGGCCCCGACCACGCCCACCTCGGGATCGGCTGGGCCGGCCGGCTCGACCATGTCCGGGTTGCCCTGGCCGGGGTGCGTGTGCGAGCGGCCGTTCTTCATGCGGAAGCGGCGGTTGTAGGCGGCCTTGTCCTCGATGCCGCGGCCGAAGCTGCACTGCGACTCGGCCTTGCCCGCGTCGGCCGCGCACACCGCCTCGGCAATCGCCTTCTCCACCGTGGCCAGGTACTTGGCGTCCGCGCACGACGACTGCTCGTAGGCCAGCTTCTTCACCAGGTCCGAGGCGTGGTCGAACTCGCCGGGCAGGACCATGCAGGTCGGCCCGGAGGAATGGGAGTGCGAGGCGGCGATCATCACCGCCTCGGGCGGGATGCCGCAGCGCTCTTGGATGGCCTTGCGCGCGGCGGCCACGCTGGGCTCGCGGATCGCCAGGGCGTCGATCCCCACGATCGCCACCCGCTTGTGCCCATCGTCGAACACGGCCGCGCGGACCTTGCACGGATCGTGCAGCGTGCGGTGGAACGACTTGCCGTAACCGCCGGGCTGCTCCATGCCCAGCTCGGGCGTGATGTCGCGCTCGGCAAAACCGGCCTTGATCGTCGGGGCCGGGGCCTCGGCACAGGCCGACGCCGTCACCGCGAGAAAGCACCCAACGGCGAGGCACAAGGCAAGGACGCGGCACGCGGAAAACGCATTACCCATGTCAAGCTCTCCTGAAGGGGACAGGCGGGGGCGAAGGCAGGAAACACCCGAATGATAAGGCCCGCCCCAGGAGAATTCAACGCCCCAGGATCTGCAGGGCCTCGGCCGGCAGGACCGTGTTCAGGCTGCCCGAGCGGAAGCCCTCCAGGTCCACGGAGACGAACTTGAAGCCGATCTCCTTGAGCCGGGCCACGACCTGGCGGCGGAGGTCGTCGTTCAAGAGCCGCGCCACCCCCTCGGCCGGGACCTCGATCCGCGCCATGTCCCCCTTGTGATACCGCACCCGCAGCGGCTGGAACCCGAAACCGCGCAAAAACCGCTCCGCCTGGTCGATCATGGCCAGGCGCTCGGGCGTGACCTGCTCGCCGTAGGCGATGCGGCTGGACAGGCACGGCGTGGCCGGCTTGTCCCAGGTGGGAAGACCCCAATGGGCGGCCAATTGGCGGATTTCCGCCTTGCCCAGGCCCACCTCGGCCAGCGGGCTGCGGACCTTCTGCTCGCGCGCGGCCTGGAGCCCGGGCCGGTGCTCGCCGTGGTCGTCGCGGTTCGAGCCGTCGCAGACCACGGCCGCGTCGAAACGCCGGGCGATCGCGTCCAGCCGCGTGAACAGCTCGGTCTTGCAGTAGTAGCAGCGGTCGCCCGTGTTGCGCTGGTAATTGGGGTCCGAAAGCTCGTCGGTCTCGATCACCTCGTGGCGGATGCCGATCAGCCGGGCAAGCTCGACGCACTCGTCCAGCTCGCCCACGGCCAGGCTGGCGCTAATGCCCGTGACGGCCACGGCCCGATCGCCCAGGGCCAGTTGGGCCGCCTTGGCCAGCACCGTGCTGTCCAATCCGCCCGAAAACGCGACCGCCGCGCTCCCGAAGTCCCGGAGCAGGTCGAGCAATGCATCGCGTTTGGCGGCCAATTCGGCAGGCAGATCGGGCATCGTAGGGTGCGTGCTCGCACGCACGCGATATTGGTTTCGCTCCAAAAGAAAAAGGTCCTCCACCGCAATGCCGTGGCGATGGGTTTCAGGGAGCCCGCTGATGCATAAGGTGGTTGCCTGGACCCCGGGTTGTGTGATCCGCCGCCGGTGCGAAACCGGCCGACGGCTATACACGCGGCCAAGGTCGTTGATTCAGGCCCCCAGCGGGCACGTTTGCAGGGCTACCCAATATATGGCCATCGTCAGCACGAGCATGGTAGAAGACCATGGTCGCACGGCCACCCCCGCGCCCGCTGAGCGGACGCGACGGCCACCGACGACACCCTCAATCCTATCAGCCGGCCCGCCGTAGGGCAAGGCGTCGTCGCGGCCCGCCGCCGGGGGGCCGCAGGGCCGGTTGGCCCCGTGTGGCAGGCCGGAAGTCGATGTGGTAGAACCATGACGGCTCGGGCTTCCCCGCCGGACGAACGGCCGCGGCCCGCCTGAAATCCCTGAGGCTGACACCGATGCAACCGGACATAAACGCGGCCACGGCCGGGCGATCGTCGATGCCGCTCCTCGCGCGGCTCTCGCTGATGATGTTCCTCCAGTATTTCGTGCAAGGGAGCTACCTTCCGATCGCGTCGGTGTACGTCGAGCGGGCGTTGGGGTTCACGAGCATGGAGGTCGGCATCTTCTCGGCGGCCCTGGCCGTCGGCCCGATCCTGGCCCCGTTCTTCATCGGCCAGTTCGTCGACCGGATGTTCACGACCGAGCGGGTGATGGCCTTCTGCCACGTGGTGGGCGGCGTGTTGATGCTGGCCCTCAGCGTGCAGAAGCACGTCTGGCCCGTCATGGTGCTCGGCACCGTCTATTCGGTGCTCTACGTGCCCACCATGATGCTGTCGAACTCCCTGGCCTTCCGTCACCTCAGGAATAGCGACATGGAGTTTCCCTGGGTCCGGCTGTTCGGCACGCTGGGCTACATCGTGCCCGCCTACCTGATCGAGTTCTGGTGGCTCCGCGGCCTCACGGGCGACGAGCTGAACCAGGCCCGCGCGGCCGCCTTCGCGCTCTCCGGCATGGCCGGCATTGCGATGGGGCTGTACTGCCTCTTCCTGCCGTATACGCCGGCGCAGCCGCACGAGCGCCGCAAGTACGCCCCGGGCGTGGTGATCGGCATGTTGCGCGAGCGGCGGTTCCTCGTGCTGGCCGTGGTGAGTTTCTTCATCGCCATTGCCCACCAGTTTGTCATTGCCTGGTACAGCCCGTTCCTCCGCTCGATCCTCGACACGGGCGGCTGGGGCGCCTACGAGCAGAGCATCAGCTCGGTCGGCCAGGTCTGCGAGCTGGCGGTGCTGGCCTGCCTGGGGCTCCTGCTCAAGCACCTGGGGTTCAAATGGACCCTGGTGTTGGGCGCCGCGGCGTACTTGCTCCGCAGCCTCCTCTTCTCCCTCGTGTTCAGCCTCGATCCGCCGTTCGCCGGCAAGCTGGCGCTGGCTGCCTTGGGGCAGGCCCTGCACGGCTTCTGCTTCGGCTGCTTCCTGGCCGTGGCCTACATGTACGTGGACCGGATCGCGCCCAAGGACGTGCGCGGGAGCATGCAGACCTTCTACGGGACGTTCGTCGTGGCCTTGGGGTTTTTCGCGGGCGGGTTCGTCAGCGGCCAGGTCGGGGAGTGGTTCAGCACCGGGACGGGCGAGGCGGTGGCGCGCAACTGGACGGCCATGTGGCTGAGCTCGACGGCCCTGTGCGCCGCGTGCGTCGCGGTGCTCGCCGCGCTCTTCCCCAGCACCCCGCCCGCCGGACCCGAAGGACAATTATCGTGACCCGTTACGTGGCGCTGCCGCGCTTGCTACTCCAACAGGCGGCTCGGGGGGCTCAAAGTCGCACGGCGATTGCCACTCGGGGTGCGCGGCGAACCATTGCTTCGCGGCCTCGATGCCCCGGTCCCAGTCTGCGCGCTCGGCCGGGCCGGGCTTGCCCAGCAGGTCTTCGTCCAGGATCGACGTGAGCCGGGCCACGGCCACGTCGGCGTAGCGGTAGCCCGCGGCGCACGGCGCCGGCAGATCGCGACGGTCGTCGAGCAAGGGTCGGAGGTAGGCAGCCCGGTTGCGCGTAAAGCGGTTGGCTACGCCGTCCACCACCGCCCGATAACGGGCAGAGGGCTCGCCCCCGCTTGATGACTCCTCCTCAAGAAGCTCGAGCAGCCGGCCGCGGTCCTCCTTCGAGCCGAAGTCGGCCACCAGGGCCGCGCACATGGCCCGGCCGGCGGCGGGCGCGTCGTCCCGCGCGAGGCACTTCGCGGCCAGCCGCGTCGCCGCAGGCACGAGTGGGTCGTCCGCCGCGTCGATCAGCCGCGCGGCCAGGCATACGCCAAAGGGCCGCCCATCGGCGAGATACCGTTCCACCGCCCTGCCCACCGCCGGCCGGTCTCGGCTCGCGCGGAGTCGGCGGACCAACTCCTCATAGTCCGCGGGCGGCGGACCGCCCAGCGGGATGGCCAACGCACTTCGCAGGGCGTCCCACTCCCCCGCCTCGGGCCGAGGCCGGGGCACGTAGGTGCGGATGTTGAGCTCGTGGACCGCCCGCGGCGTGCCGAACCCGAACGAATACAGCTCTTCGAGCACGTCCCTGGGGTCCCAGCGGTCGTACTCCAGGCGGAACAGGGCGGCCATGGTGCCGGCCCGGTGCTTGCCTGCCCGGCAGTGGACCAGGACCGGCCAGTTGGCCGGTTCGTCGAACAATCGGCGGTACTGCTCAAAGTACCAAGGGCTGGGCCAGGGCCAGTCGGCCCGCTCGGGCTGGGGCCAATAGACAAAGCGGATGCCGAGGTCGTGGGCGCAGTCGGCCTCCATCATGCCCGAGGGATCGCCCGGATCCCAGAAGAGCCCGGCCTTCAGCCGGGGCGTCTCGTCGTGAAGGCAGACGACTGTTCTGAGGCCGTGCTCCTTGGCCAGGTGGCGGAGGCTGAACTCGCTGGGGAGCCCCATGCGATAGAGCACGCCCGGCCGCACCTCCTGAAACCGCTTGAAGTTGTTTCGGTAAACTCGGTAAGTTAAAAAGCTCGCAATGACTACACAGACTGAGAAGACTAAGGCAATTCTCCGCCAGCGGGGCATTCGTGCTGGGGATTTCTTCACTGCACCCACAGGTGGAGTGGATGCCGGCGTTGGGAGCGAGGCGGCGGCAAGACGGGAAGACGTGGCGGATTCCAGCATGGCCACGGACTATAGCCGCGAAGCCGCCGGCGGGTCAACGGCGCTTATCTTCTTATCGAAGAATGGGTTGCGCCGTGGGGCAGGTTTTCAACCTGCCAGATGAGAGAGGGTGTATGGCAGGTTGGAAACCTGCCCCACCGTTGGAAACCTGCCCCACACCGGCAGGTTGGAAACCTGCCCCACAAATGGCCCTTGCCGCGGGGCGCGGCTGGTTGTTACACTCCCCCGACCCACGTCCCGGCACGTCACGCGCGGCAAGGAGGTCGCCGTTGCTCACCCGTTGGCCGATTCGCGTCAAGCTTTGGATCGGGCTGGTGCTGTTGTTGGCCCTGGTGACGATCCTCGCCTCCAGCGGCCTGTACGCCACCTACGCCTACCGCGGCCTGGCCAAGAGCCTCAGCACCCGGGTCAAGGAGCTCCCCCTGGCCGCCGAGCTCAGCCGCCAAGTGGACGATCTGCGCATGACGCTTAGCGAGTTGCGGGGCCTGCGGGCGAGCACCTTCGCCAGCGTCGATCCGGGCAGCGTGCCCGTGCAGGTCCGCATGATCGGCGACCGTTTCCGCGGCGACCTGGCCGACGTCGAGCAGACCCTCGACCGCTACCGCGCCCAGTTGGAAGAGAAGCGTCTGGCCGGCTCGACGATCATCGACAACCAGCCCGAGTGGCGCACCGTCCACAAGATCGAATCGGCGCTGGAGCGGATCCGCGCCGTCCACCGCGACGCCGACTGGATGCTCGACGACGTCAAGGTCGGCCAGTTGGAGGCCGAGCTCGAGTACCTGGGATCGCTGGCCGGCGAGCTCCCCAGCCACTTGCACAGCAAGCTGGCCGGGTTCGCCGCCGAGGTCCGCGGCCAGTACCGGGCCCTGATCGTCGGCACGTGGATCGCCAGCCTGGTGGCCGGCCTGCTGCTGGCCCTGCTCATCCGCCTCTTCTACCGCTGGGTCTTCGTGCCCCTGCGGGTGCTGATCGCCGGGAGCCGCGAGGTGGCCTCGGGCAACTTCGGCCACCGCATCCACCTGCGCACCGACGACGAGATGGCCGACCTGGCCGGCGCCATGAACCAGATGACCGACCGCTTCGAGGCCATCCGCGACGACCTCGACCGCCAGGTCAAGGAGCGGACCAAGCAAGTGGTCCGCAATGAGCAGTTGGCCAGCGTCGGCTTCCTGGCCGCCGGCGTGGCCCACGAAATCAACAACCCCCTGGCCTCGATCGCCATGTGCGCCGAGTCGCTCGAGGAGCGGACCGGCGAGGTGCTCGACCCGGCCGACCCGCAGCACGCCGTGATCGCCAGCTACCTCAAGATGATCCAGAGCGAGGCCTTTCGCTGCAAGGACATCACCGAGAAGCTCCTCGACTTCTCGCGGATGGGCGAGGTCGAACGCCACGACGCCGACCTGGCCGACCTGGTCCAAGGGGTGATCGACATGGTGGGGCACCTGGGCCGCTACCAGGGCAAGCACATCGAGTTCACCCCGGCCGGCCCGCTGGTGGCCCCGGTCAACCCCCGCGAGATCAAGCAGGTCGTGCTCAACCTGTTGACCAACGCCCTGGACAGCCTGGACGAGGGCGGCACCGTGGCGATCGAGCTGGTGCGCCGCGACGGCGCGGCCGAGCTGACGTTCACCGACGACGGCTGCGGCATGACCCCCGAGGTGCTGGACCACGTCTTCGAGCCGTTCTTTACGCGGAAGCGCAACGGGCAGGGGACGGGCCTGGGGCTCTCCATCACCTGCCGCATCGTGGCCGACCACGGCGGCGAGATCGAGGCCCACAGCCCCGGTCCCGGCCGCGGCGCCACCTTCCGCGTCCGCTTGCCGCTGTCCTCGGCAGGCAAGCAGGGGACGGTCCCCTTTTTCGCCGGGCCCCGCGCGGGCCCTCCCGGCGAGCCGGCCGGCGAACATGGGGACTGTCCCCCTCAGCCGCCCCCCGAAGTCCGCCCTCGAAACCAAGCCGCGTGATCGCATGAAGCTACTGTTCGCCGACGACGAAAGATCGCTCCAGGAGTTGATGCGCCTCGAGCTGCCGCGCATGGGGCACGAGGCCACCATCTGTCCCGACGGCGCCACCGCCCTGGCCGCGCTGGAGCGAAACACCTACGACTGCATCCTCGTCGACCTGGACATGCCGGGGGCGAGCGGCATCGACGTCATCGCCCGGTCGAAACAGCTCGCGCCCGACACCGACGCCGTGGTGCTCACCGGCAAGTCGTCGCTGGCCACGGCCGTGGCCGCCCTGCGCCACGGCACGTTCGATTACCTGTCGAAGCCCTGCAAGCTGGCCGACCTGAAGAACGTGCTCGCCCGGGTGGCCGCCAAGCGCGAGCTGACCCGCAAGGTCCGGGCCCTGGAGAGCCGCCTTGCCCGCCTGGAGGGCAAATCGGACCTCATCGGCCAGACCGCGGCCATGGAGCGGGTCCGCACGCTCATCGGCAAGGTGGCCCCCACCGACTCGACGGTCCTCATCCGCGGCGAGACGGGCACCGGCAAGGAACTCGTTGCCCGGGCCCTGCACGACCAGAGCCTCCGCGCCGAAAAGCCCTTCGTGGCCATCAACTGCGGGGCCCTGCCCGAGCACTTGATCGAAAGCGAACTGTTCGGCCATCGCAAGGGGGCGTTCACGGGAGCGGACGAGCACCGCACGGGCCTGTTCGAGGTGGCCGGCGGCGGCACGCTCTTCCTCGACGAGATCGGCGAATTGCCCCGGGCCATGCAGGCCAAGCTCTTGCGCTTCCTCGAAAGCGGCGAGATTCGCCGCGTGGGCGAGAACCAGTCGTTCCAGTGCGACGTCCGCGTGGTCTGCGCCACGCACCGCGACCTGGAGGAGATGGTCGGCCGCGAGGAGTTCCGCGAGGACCTGCTGTTCCGCATCAACACGTTCGAGATACCGCTGCCGCCCTTGCGCGAGCGGGCGGAAGACATCCCCGTGCTCGCCCGGCACCTCGTCCGCCGCTTCCGCCCCGCCACGCCCGAGGATGCCGAGGTCTTCACCCCAGATGCCCTGGCGGTGCTCCTGGGCCACTGCTGGCCGGGCAACGTCCGCGAGCTGGCCAACGTGGTCGAGCACGCGCTGATCCTCTGCGAGGGGCTTCCGATCACGGCCGAGGACCTGCCGGGCAACTTCGCCTCGCGCCGCCTCCGCGCCGCGCCGCCGCCCGCGCCGTCCCTGCCCGCCCAAGCGCAGGCCCCGCCCGCCTACGCCGCGGCCGGGCAGACCCTGCGCGAGATCGAGATGCAAGCCATCTACGAGGCCCTCGACCGCCACCAGGGCAACAAGCCCAAGGCCGCCGACGAGCTGGGCATCAGCCTCAAGACGCTCTACAACAAGCTCAACCAGGCCGCCGGGCTGGAAAAGACGGCGTAGGGCCCCTGACAAGATGAGGACTGACCCCTTGCGGCCTGCCGCCGTCCACCGTCAATTCCGGGCTGGCGGACGCGTGAGCGGGGGTCTGTCCCCTTCTTGTCAGACGCACTGGCGAATACTGCATTTTTTGGCGGCACGTCACTCGGCCACCCCACGGGCGTGGAAGCCGATCTGGCGCCGCTTGGCCGTGGGCGGGGGCTCCATCAACTGGCGGATCGCGGCCACGAGCGTCTGGATCGCCTCGTCGTGCCCGCCGACCCGTTTCTCCAACTCCGCCAGCTTGCCGGCCAGCTCGCGATGGGCGGCCAGCAGCCCCCGCAGCTTGACGAAAGCCCTGACCACGTAAACGCTTACGTCGATCGCCCGGGGCGTGTTCAACACGCTCGCCGCCATCATGGCCCCGTGCTCGGTGAAGGCGTAGGGCATGTAGCGCCGCCCGCCGTGGCCCGCCGAACTTGAGGTCGCATTTTGCGACCTCAAGTTTGCGGTCGCATTTTGTGACCGCATTGCCTGGGCCTCCTCCGCGGTCAATTGGAGCATGAAGTCCGCCGGAAAACGGTCCTTGTTCCGCTTGACCTGCTCGTTGAGCCGCTTGGTGGTTGTGCCGTAGAGCAGCGCCAGGTCGGCATCTAGAATCACCCGCTGCCCGCGGAGCACGAGAATCCGCGGCTCGATCTGGTCCACGAGGACCACTTCGGCAGTTTTCTTCGCCGGGCTCACGTTGCGTCCTCCGCCAGTACCGCGCTGACTTACCCAATCGCTCGATGGCCCGCCGCTGCTTGCCGAGCACGTCGCCCGCGCCCCGCTCGACCGCAAACCGGAGGAGATCGCCGATGGTATAGCGGTAGTGAGGGCGCGCGGCAAGTGGCGGAGCAATCGCCGCTCTTCGGTCCTTCGGCGTGCGGAGCGACCCGGCAGGCGTATCCGCCAACGGCGTCAGCGACGAGACGAGCAGCCCGGTTCAGAGATCAGGATGCCTGCGTTTGGCCCAAGTCTTGGCCCGTGGTCCGAATCTCGTCAATCAGTCGGTTCAGCTCCTGGACCGTGTAGACCTTGTAGTTGCATAAAACGCGCGAGTCGCGGGGGTGTTTTGGCGGCCATTCTCGGCAATTCCGCTCCGTTTGCGGCTTGGCTGCTCGTGCCG
>WBZO01006600.1_pt1 | contig 11163 bp, 10 predicted proteins | sample 5204261 | NCBI WGS metagenome assembly WBZO01 (sample SAMN12412400, study PRJNA552823) | activated sludge metagenome | isolation source: activated sludge from anammox sidestream of wastewater treatment plant... | place: USA: North Carolina | collected 2017-09 | reverse complement strand
CCGACTTCCCGCTCGCGCGCCACATCCGAACGCGCTCCAGCCACTGCTGCTCCGTCTCGCTCATGCCCCGACGATGCAGCGGCGCGCGTCAGCTCGGAAGACGGGGCTCGTGCAGGGGATACCCATTCCTCCGCCCATGGGGAGGTGGACCCAGACCCCGAGCACGGGCCGGTTGTTGACCCGTGCAACGGCCGTTGCGTAGGCAGCCATCTGCGGAAGGTACTCTTTCACCCGTGCGCGCCAAGCCGACTCGTTCGCCGCGGGGAAGGTCTTGTGATCGATCACGACCCGGCCGACGTGGGTCTCGAGGAGGAGGTCGATCACGCCGGACACGCGGCGCTCGCCATGCGCGGAGGGAATGGGGAGCTCGAGGGGCACCTCCCGGCGCCAGACGGCCTCGGGCCACCGCGCGAGGGCCCACGTGCGCAGCGCGTCTCCGGCCTCGAGCAGGGATTGGGCGCTGAGCACGTGAGCGAACCCGGCCGCAGCGAGCAGACGCGCCGCACGCGCGAGGCGCTCGCTGTTCGAGAGTCCCTCCGCGTCCGCGGCGAGGAACGCGTGGACCGTCTTGCCGAGCGCGTCGTGCTCGATGCCCCGCTGGTCGATGGGGATCGCGGGCGCGATTCGTTCGACGGCGCCGATCTTGGCGCGAGGAAGCTCGGTCCAATCTTCGGCGGCGCGCGACGGCGCGATCCAGTAGGGCGGCGGATCGTGCACGCTCGGCTTGCGGCCGAACCAGCGCGCGGGGCTGCGGGCCGCGGTGGCGGGCACGGGCTCTTCGTGGCCGAGACGCCAAACGCGTGTCGGAACGTCCAGCATGCGGCCGTCCCCACATCGCACGTGCGTCTGGGCGATCGTCCCGTCGTCCGCATCAAAAGGAAGGTCGACGAGCGGCTCATCGCTGGCGCTTGCCAAGGTGTCGAGCCACGTGGTCCTGGCCTTGCCCTTCGAGACGCGCGCGGCAACGACGAGGTGGTCGCGCGCGCGCGTGAAGCCGACGTAGAGGAGGCGGATGCGCTCCCTGGACTCCCGGGCGATGACACGCTGGCCCTCGGGAGATCGCTCGGCTGCCTCCGCGAGGGGCGCCTTGTCGAGACCGCCGAGCGGCCACGGCCAGTAGCGGATCCAGCGATCCGCGAGCGGCGCAGTCGGATCGAATTCGCCCTCGGCACAGTCGGACTCCGGGCGGACCTCGAACGCATGCCTTCGCTCCGCCCTGTCGAGCGAGGCGAGGACCACCACCGGCCACTCGAGGCCCTTGGACTTGTGATAGGTGCAGATTGCGACTGCCCCGTCGTCCGTCGGGATGTGCTGATCGTCGGACGCGCGCAGCTCGTCGCGGCGCAGTCGTTCGGTCCGGAGGTCGTCGAAGTACCGGAGAAGGCCTGCCACGGTGGCCGCCTCGCGTCGCTGCGCGGCGCGCTCTTCATACGCGGTGGCGAGGCCACGTAGCGCCTCGAGGTTCGCCAGGCGCTGGGGGGCGTCCGGCCACCGCGCGGCGAGGTGGACCACGTCGAGCGCCGTCAACGCCTCCTCGAGCGCCTCGCGTGGCGACAGCACGGCGAGGGAGCCACGTACACGCGCGAGCGCGGCTCGCCAGTTCCGATCGGATCGACCTCGAACGAGGCGCGGTAGAAGGCGTCCGGGTCGTCGAGCGTCCGGATGCGCCCTGCATACTGCGGAACGCGCGCGCTGCGGGGGATCGATACGTCCGGGACTGCGAGCCGTAGCTCCAGATCCCGCAGGAGCGCAGTCGGTCCCCATGCCGGCTCGCCGAGCCTTGCCGAGGCGGCTGAGGGGAGCGTCGCGAAGGACGGCCCGTCGAGCCCGAGCCCGACGAGCAGCCTCATGGAGCGGTCCTGCCGACGAACGCCATGAGACGAGCGGAGCATGGAGCGGCCGGGGCCCGCATCCCCCGCAGGGCGTATCGGCGGCGCGTCCTACTTCCGCCGCAGGCGCACCAGCCCGGCCTCGACGTCCGTCGTCTTCACGCGCGCGGTCTCGATCGCGTAGCTGCCGGGCGCGAGCGTGATCTTCAGCACCTCGTCCTCGTCGGCGTCCTCGTATGCGTAGGCCGAGTCGAAGAGCGCGAGCTTGCCCTTCTCGCCGATCGGCAGGACGTGCTTCGTCGTCTTCCACTTCCCGGAGGCGATCGCCTCGTCGACCGCAGCGATCACGTCCTCGTCCTCGTCGCCGAAGACCCGCTGGACGAACACGCCGCCGTCCTTGGTCGGCCGGAACGCGGTCACCTCCGCCTCGCCCAGGATCAGGGCCTTCCCCTCGCCGACGTCGAGCACCCCCACCGTCGAGAGGAGCTCCTCCGCGCGCTCGTAGTCGCTCTCCTCGTCCTCGTCGTCTCCGACGCCCTTCCAGGCCTTCTTCAGCTCGAGGGGCAGGAGGATGAACGGACCGCCTTCGGTCTCGACGTACGTGAGGTCGTCCTTGCTCATGCCGAGGATCAGCCCACGCGCCCGGCGGCATGACGAGCACGTTCTTGTTTACGCCGTCGGTAAACGACAGAACGCTCGTTGCATTTTTAGAACGAGCGTTATAATTGGTGAGCCTTCGATGCCAGGAGGGGCGCCATGACGGACTTCGACGTGATCGTGATCGGCTCCGGAGCGGGTGGGCTCGCGGCCGCGCTCGCCTGCGCGCAGGCCGGCAAGAAGGTGCTCGTGCTCGAGCAGCACTACCTGCCGGGCGGCTGGTGCCACTCCTTCCACCTCGAGGGCTATCGCTTCAGCCCGGGCGTGCACTACCTCGGCGAGCTCCAGGAGGGCGGCCGCCTCCGCGCGATCTACGAGGGGCTGGGCGTCGCCGGCGATCTCGTCTTCTGCGAGCTGAACCCGGACGGCTTCGATCACGTCGTGCTCGGCAAGGAGCGCTTCGACATCCCGAAGGGGCGCGAGGCGCTGTCCGCGCGGATGTGCGAGCGCTTCCCGCACGAGGCGAAGGGCATCCGCGGCTACCTCGACACGGTGCAGAAGCTCTCGGACGAGCTGAACCAGACGATGCAGATCGAGAGCCTGCGGGACGTGGCGAAGCTTCCCTTCAAGTCGCCGGCCATCACGCGCTGGGGCCTCGCGACGACGAAGTCGATGCTCGATCGGTTCGTGCGCGACCCGGTCGTTCGCGGGATCCTCACCGCGCAGGCGGGCGACCACGGGCTGCCGCCGTCGCTCGCGCCGGCGCCCGTGCACGCGGCGGTCACCGGGCACTACTTCGAGGGCGGCTACTACCCGCAGGGCGGAGGCGGCGCGATCCCGCGTGCGTTCATCCGCGCCCTCAGGCGCGCCGGCGGATCGATCAAGGTGCGCACGCCGGTCGAGAAGATCCTCGTCGAGGGCCGCCGTGCGATCGGCGTGCGGCTCGAGGGCGGCGAGGAGATCCGCGCGAGGCACGTCATCAGCAACGCCGACCCCGACGTCACGCTGCGCAAGCTCGTCGGCGTGGAGCATCTCTCGCCCATCGGGCGCGCCCGCCTCGCGCATGCACGCTACAGCGTCTCGGCGCTGAGCCTCTTCCTCGCGGCGGACGTCGATCCGCGCAGCATCGGCCTCGACTCGGGCAACTACTGGTTCTACCCGAACGGCGACGTCGAGCGCTCGTACCGTCACGGGTTGACCGGGTGGACGCCGGACGATCCCGAGGTGCCCGGCATGTTCCTCACGTGCACCACGTGCAAGGACCCGACGAAGGACCAGGGCGGCCACCACACGATGGAGGCCTTCTCGTTCATCGGCTACGACGCCTTCAGGAAGTGGGCGTCGAGCCGCTTCGAGCACCGGCCCGAGGCGTACAAGGAGATGAAGGAGCGGCTGAAGGCGCGGATGCTGGACGAGCTGACGAAGCTCGTCCCCGGGCTCGCGGGCCACATCGTGTTCGCCGATCTCGGCACGCCGCTCACGAACGTGCACTACTGCGCGTCGACGGAGGGCAACCTCTACGGCACGGAGAAGAGCCGGCTGCAGATCGGACCGTTCGCGCAGCCGGTGAGGACCGAGATCGACGGCCTTCTCATGTGCGGCGCGAGCACCCTCTCGCACGGCGTGATGGGCGCGACGGTCTCCGGGCTCGTCGCCGCGAAGGAGGCGCTCCGCTGCCGCGTGCGCGATCTGATGCGACCCGAGGAGCACGCCGGGCGGATCCGCGTCTTCCCGTCGGACGATCTGTCGAAGTGGCCGGCTGCGCTGCGGAAGAAGAAGCGCCCCGCCGAGGCGACGGTGGAGGAGGCGCTCGCTCCTTGAAGCGCCGCGCGCAGAAGACACCCGATACGGTGCGCGATCTGCGCCGCGTGCAGATCGTGTCGGCCGCGCGCGAGATCGTCGCCGGCGAGGGGCTCGAGGCGCTCACCATCGGCGCGCTCGAGGACAAGCTCGGATTTTCGCGCGGCGTGATCACGTATCACTTCGACAGCAAGGACGAGATCGTCGGCGAGGTGTTCGCGAGCGCGGTGGCCGAGATCGACGCGGCGACCCTCGCCGAGCTCGAGACGAGCGGCTCGTTCGAGGACAAGGTCCGCGCGGTCGTCCACGCGAACGTGCGCGGGTTCGTCGACAGCCCGGAGGCCTCGCGCATCCTCCTCTCGTTCCTCGGGCGCGGGCTCGGCGACGCGAAGGTGCGCGCCGTCGTCGCCGGGCTCTATGCGACGTATCGACGGCGGTGCGCGCGCTTGATCCGCGAGGGCAGGGAGGCCGGAGCGTTCATCGAGGTCGACGCGGAGGTCGCGGGGTCGATCCTCGTCGGCGTCGTCATCGGCATCGCGATGCAGGTCTATGCGGACCCGCGGGCGATCGACGTCGACGCCGCGATCGAGGAGGCGGCGACGACGTTCGTGGCCCGGCTCCGCGCCAAGCGGAAGCCGTAGCCGATCACGTGAAGATGATCTGCGCGCCGTCGGCGAGATCGTAGAAGTCGCCGGCGGTGATGACGTCCTTGACCACGGGGAGCAGGTCCTCCCGGGTACGCTTGAACATCTTCATCGCGAGCTCACAGGCGTAGAGCTCCGCGCCGGACTCGACGAGGATCTTCAGCATCTCGCGGACGCCCGGGAGATCGAGCTCCTCCATCTGCTTCTTCATCATCGACGCGGCCAGGCCTTCCATGCCCGGCAGGCCGGCGAGGACCGTGGGCATGCCGGAGGTCGGGTTGCCCGCGAGGTTGACGTGGAGGTGATCGACCTTCTTCTCGGTGATCGCGTCGAGGCCCCAGAAGGTGAAGAAGACGAAGGCCTCGATGCCCGACTGGCGGGCGGCGTTGGCGAGGATCAGCGAGGGGTAGACCTCGTCGAGCCCGCCGTGCGAGCAGATGATGGCGACCTTGCGCTGAGGCGCGGCGACCGGGGACATGGCAACGGCGTTCATGACTCTTCTTCTCCGTCTCTTCTCGTCTGGCTCTAGAGGCAGCCTGCGGGCTTGGGGAGGCCGGCGATCTTCGCGATCGTGCGCGCCGGCGCCTTGGGGAACAGCGCGTAGAGGTCCTTCGTCGCGAGCGACGCGACCTGGGTGAGGCGGCGGATGTTCGGCGTCACGCCGGTCTCGGCGTAGTCCTTCCGCGCGAGCTCGATCATCTTCCAGCGCGCGTCGTCGAGCGCGATACGCTCCATGGCGGCGATGTTCTTGGCCAGCTCGGGCGTCCAGGCCTTGGGATCGGCCAGGTGCCCGTCGGCGCCGAACGCGACGCCCTCGATGACGACCGCGCGCTGCGGTGCGGGCGCCGGCGCCGCGAGAGGTGCCGGCACGGGCGCGCGCACCGGCGCGGGGGCGGTGCGCTCGATGCCGAGCGCCTTCTTGCGGCGCGGGCCGAGCGCCTCGGCGAGCTTCTGGCGGCGCTGCTCGGCGGGCGATCCCGCGCGGCGGGCCGCGACGCTCTTCGACGCGCGGCCGACGTGACGGAGCAGCTCGAGCATGACCGCCATGCCCTTCTGGACGTCCTCGTTGCCCGTGCTGCGGACCATGCCGACGATGCCGAGCGGCTCGACCTTGTCCGCCTCCTCGAGCACCTTGCCGGCCTCGTTCATCGTCGCGAGGACCTCCGGCTGCGTGAGCGTGCGCACCGTGTCGAGGATGCCGACGATGGCGTCGCCGAACGCGTGCACGTCGTCGGGGGTGTAGCTCTCGAGGACGCGCTGCCCGACGCGGAGCGCCTCGCGCCCGAAGGCGAAGTAGCCGCGCTTCTCGAGGTCGTCGAGTCGGCCCGTCGCGGTCGCCATGACCTCCTTGAGGATCGGCGACATCTCGGCGAACAGCTCCTCCTGCTTCTTCTGCCGCTCGACGAGGTAGGTCACCTGCGCCGTGAGCGCGTCGACCTTCGCCGCGAGCAGCGCGGCGTCGTGCGAGGCTGCGGGGCGCGGCACCGGCGGGTGGACGGACCCGTTCTTCTCCTGCGTCTGCATGATCAGCTCCACTTTCCTGCGAGGAGCATGCGGTGATCGATGGGCATCTCCTTGCCCTCGAGCAGCACGTTCCAGTAGACCCACTTGAATCCGAGCTTCCCCCAGTGGTTCGTCGCGCTCTCTTCGAGCAGCGTGAACGGCCCGACGCCGGGCAAGGGGAAGCGTCCGGGGAGCGGCTCGGTCGTGTAGTTGAAGTCGATGAGCATCGCCTTGCCGTCGCCGGTCTCGATGAAGCAGTTGGCGTGCCCGTCGAAGCCGGGCTCGAGGGGGCGCCCGTCGATCCAGCGGAGGATGTTGTCGAAGAGCACCTCGCCCTGGAAGTGCGCCACCGAGCCGGCCTTCGAGGAGGGCAGATCGGTCGCGTCGCCGAGCGCGAAGACGTTCGAGTAGGCCTTGCTCTGGAGCGTGTGCTTGTCGGTGATGACCCAGCCGGAGTCGTCCGCGAGGCCGCTCTTGGCGACCACCTCGGCGCCGCCGTGCATCGGGACGGTGACGAGCAGGTCGTAGCTCGTCTCGCGTCCGTCGTAGGCCTTCATCACGCGGCGCGTGCCGTCGACCTCCGCGAGCGAGAAGTCGCCGAGCACCTCGATGCCGCGCGCGCCGAGCATCCCGCCGAGGGCGGCGGAGGCGCGCGGCTTGGTGAAGGCGCCTTCGAGCGGCGTCGCGTAGACCATCTCGACCTTGTCGCGGATCCCGCGCTTCCTGAAGTACGACTCGGCGAGGAAGGCCATCTCGAGGGGGGCGACGGGGCATTTGATCGGCAGCTCGACGATGTTGACGACGAAGCGGCCGCCCTCGAAGCGGTCGAGCGCTCGGCCGAGCGCGCGCGCGCCCTCGAGCGTGTAGAACTCGTGCGCCGTCTCGCGCCAGCCCGGACCGGTGAGACCCGGCGTGGCCTCGGGCAGGATCCGGCTCCCGGTCGCGACGACGAGGAGCTCGTAGGGGAGCCCCTCGCCCGTCGCGAGAGCGACCTTGTTCTCCGCGGGGGTGATCGCGGTGACGCCCGCGATCTTCAGCTCGACGCGCGGATCGAGATGGCGCTCGCGCGGGCGGACGATCTCGTCCTCGCGATAGCCGCCGAACGGCACGAAGAGGAGACCGGGCTGGTAGACGTGGACGTCGTCGCGATCGACGACGGTGATGCGCCACTGCTCGCTCGACAGCGCGCGCACCAGCTTGTTCGCGAGGAGCGTTCCCGCCGTGCCGCCGCCGAGGATGACGATTCGTTTCATGCGCCCGGGTCGAGCGAGAAGCGCGCCATGCGCCACCCGCGCGGATTGCGCGGTCTCCCCGGCTTTTCGGGGGCCCGCGGGGCGCAAGCCTTGCGCCCGGGTGCAACGGAGACGGGACCGCAGCTGGAAAGTGAGCACATTACGTTTCCGTAACCGCACCTTCGCTCGCCGAGGAGTATGCATGCGGCACTCGAGGCGATGGCCGAGGCGGTCGTGAGATGAAGCTGACGGTGGCCGACGCGGCCGAGATGCTCGGCGTCGACGAGTCCGTCGTGTACCGATGGATCCGCGAGAGGGCGATCCCGGCCCACCACGTCGACGATCACTACCGGTTCCACGCCTCGGAGCTGCTCGAGTGGGCGAACGCGCGCGGCATGCGCATCGCCTCCGAGGAGTTCCGCGACCCCGACGCGCACGCGAGCGCGATGCCGACGATCGCCGAGGCGCTCGAGGCCGGCGGCGTGCATCACGGCGTGTCCGGGACGGATCGCGCGAGCGTGATCCGCGCGGTGGTCGAGCTCATGCCGGTCGACGACGCCGACCGCGGCGAGCTCGAGGACTTCCTCCTCGCGCGTGAGGAGCTCGGCTCGACGGCGATCGGCGAGGGGATCGCCATCCCCCACGTCCGGCGCCCGATCATCCTGGACGTCCCGCGCGGGACGATCACGCTCTGCTTCCTCGAGCACCCGGTCGACTTCGGCGCGCCCGACGGAAAGCCGGTCGACACGGTCTTCACCCTGGTGACGACCACCGTGCGCGCGCACCTCTACCTGCTCTCGCAGCTCTCGGCGGCGCTCCACGATCCCGCGTTCAAGGAGCTCGTCGCGCGCAAGGCGACCTTCCACGACATACTGACCGCTGCGCGAGGCGTTGCGTGAGCGACGCCCTCCTGCTCGTGTCGGTCGCCGTTGCGCTCACGAGCGGGGTCCCTGGGCTGTTCCTCGCGCGTCGAGGCAGCGCCGGAGAGCGCATCGCCGCGTTCGCCATCGTCGTGTCGGCCGCGCTCGGGCTCGCGGGGCTCGCCGTCCGCGGCGCGGCGGAGGGGCCGCCGGTCGTCCCCTGGACGCTCGCGCGCGAGCCGCTCGCGCTCCGCGTCGACGGGCTGTCGGCGATGTTCCTCGCCCAGATCTTCCTGCTCGCCCCGCTCGGCTCGATCTACGGCCTCGGCTACTGGCCGGCGGCGGAGCACCCCGAGGGCGGCCGGAAGCTCCGCTTCGCGTACGGCCTCGTCGCCGGCGGGATGACGCTGCTCGTCTGCGCGAAGAGCGCCATCGTCTTCCTCTTCGGCTGGGAGGTGATGGCGGTCGCCGCGTTCTTCGCCATCACCACCGACGATCGCGACGAGGCGGTCCGCGACGCGGGGCTCGTGTACCTCGTCGCCACGCGCGTCGGCGCGCTCTTCCTCTACGCGATGTTCGTGGCGCTCCATGCCGGCGCCGGCTCGTGGGCGTTCGCCGCGCCGGACCATCCGCTCTCGCCGGCCCTCGCGAACGTCATCTTCCTCCTCGCGGTCCTCGGGTTCGGCCTCAAGGCCGGCGTGATGCCGATGCACGTCTGGCTCCCCGGCGCGCATGCGAACGCGCCGAGCCACGTCTCGGCGATCATGTCGGGCGTCCTCATCAAGATGGGGATCTACGGTCTGCTCCGCACGGTCTCCTTCTTCGAGCACCCGCCGCTCTTCTGGGGGCTCGCGCTGCTCGCGATGGGGATCGTCTCGGGCGTGCTCGGCATCGCGTTCGCGATCGGGCAGCGCGATCTCAAGCGCGTGCTCGCGTACAGCAGCGTCGAGAACATCGGGATCATCTTCACCGGGATCGGCATCTTCCTGGTCGGACGCTCCGTCGGAGACACGAGGCTCGTGGTCCTCGGGCTCGGCGGGGCGCTCCTGCACGTCTGGAACCACGGGCTGTTCAAGGGGCTCCTCTTCCTCACGGCCGGCGCGGTCATCCACGGGACGCACACGCGCGACATCGAGCTCCTCGGCGGGCTCGCGCGCAAGATGCCACGGACGTCGATCGCGTTCTTCGCCGGCGCGATCGCGATCTGCGGGCTGCCTCCGCTCAACGGCTTCGTGAGCGAGCTCCTCGTCTACCTCGCGCTGTTCCGCGTGACGATGCTCGACTCGCGCGTGTTCGTCGCCGGTGCCTTCGGCGCGGCGGGTCTCGCGCTCGTCGGCGCGCTCGCCGTCGCGTGCTTCGTCCGCGTCTGGGGCGTGGTCTTCCTCGGCGCGCCGCGATCCGACCACGGAAAGGACGCGCACGATCCCGGCGGCGCGATGACCCTCCCGCTCGTCGTGCTCGGCTGCGCCTGCGCGGCCATCGGCCTGGGCGCCCCGATCGTCGCGCCCGTGCTCGATCGCGCGGTGCTCGCCGGCGCCCCGGAGCTCGCCGGCCGGACCGAGCCGGTGGCGTCGCTCGCGCCGCTCGGTCACCTGCCCGCGGCCGGCGCAGCCCTCGTGCTCCTCGTCGCCCTCGGCGGATGGTTCGTCCGGTCCCGCGCGCGGCGGCCGGACACCACCACCTCGGTCACGTGGGACTGCGGCTACGCCGCGCCGACGAGCCGCATGCAGTACACGGCGTCGTCCTTCGGCGACATGCTCGTGACGCTCTTCTCGTGGGCGCTCCGCCCCGAGCGATCGACGGCGCGGCCGGCGGGGCTGTTCCCCGAGACCGAGCGCTTCGACACGCACGTCCCCGCCGTCGTCCTCGACCGCCTCGTCCGTCCGGCGACGCGCCGCCTCGGCCGCGCGCTCGCGTGGTGGCGATGGATCCAGCACGGCAACGTGCACCTCTACATCCTCTACATCCTCGTCGCTCTCCTGCTCGCGGTGTTCTTCCGGTGATCGTCCACGCGCTCGTCCACGTCGTCGTCCTCCTCCTCCTGCCGCCGCTCCTGATCGGCGTCATCGGGAAGACGAAGGCCGCATTCGCCGGACGGGTCGGCGCGCCGCTGCTCCAGCCCTATCGCGACATCTGGAAGGGCCTGCACAAGGGCTCCGTCTTCAGCACCACGACCACGTGGATCTTCCGCGTGAGCCCCGTCGTCGCCGTCGCGACCGCGCTCCTCTCCGCGCTCGTCGTGCCCTTCGGCGCGCACGCCGCCCCGATCTCCTTCGCGGGCGACCTCGTCCTCTTCGCGTACCTGTTCGGCGTCGCGCGCTTCTTCACCATCGCCGCCGCGCTCGACACCGGCTCGCCGTTCGAGGGGATGGGCGCCGCGCGGGAGGCGACCTTCTCGTGCCTCGCCGAGCCCGCGCTGTTCCTCGGCCTCTTCGTGCTCGTCCGCGGATCGGCCTCGCTCTCGCTCGGGACGATGCTCGGCGCCGGCCTCGGGGCGGAGTGGGCGCGCGCCGGTGCGTCGCTGGTCCTCGTCGTGGTGAGCCTCTTCATCGTGCTCCTCGCGGAGACGTCACGGATCCCGTTCGACGATCCGAACACGCACCTCGAACTCACGATGATCCACGAGGTCATGGTGCTCGATCACAGCGGGCCGGGATGGGCCCTCATCCAGTACGGCGCGTCGCTCAAGCTCTTCGTC
>WBZO01006359.1_pt2 | contig 11164 bp, 4 predicted proteins | sample 5204261 | NCBI WGS metagenome assembly WBZO01 (sample SAMN12412400, study PRJNA552823) | activated sludge metagenome | isolation source: activated sludge from anammox sidestream of wastewater treatment plant... | place: USA: North Carolina | collected 2017-09 | reverse complement strand
AAGCTCAAACCATTGCCCTGGTGCTCCAGCAATCGACACATAACTTCAAATGTCGGCAGATGTTCCGTGTCGGCATCTTCCTTAAGCTGCAGCAAGTCCAAACGACGTCCTGGGTTGACGCTTGCGGTTTCGTCCACTTCACCCGAATACTCCAGGTCGAAGATATCCGCTTTGGGGGTGGCATTCAGGTGGAACAAACCGCCTGAAATGGGTAGGTCAAGCGCGCTGTAGAGCTTGTCCATCCCGTAAATCAAGCGCGTCTCGAGGTTCACCCAAGCAGGATATTGTTTTCCATCATAGGTAATGACAATTTCCTGCAGTAGTGGCTCGGCCGCAAAGAAACCAGGTGCGGTCTGCGCTAATGGGAATGTCCCAGCCTGTTTGTGATGATATTTCAGAACGCAATCAATCGCAGTCGCGTGTTTGGTTGGGCGCTCTTGAACATCCTCATCTCCCACGTCTTGCACCAATGGATCATGCACTTCCTTGGCGAGCGCGCTTTCCAGCCCTCCCAACTCCATCTCGATGTCAAAATGTTCTCCATCGGGTGTAGTGAAATCATACTCGGGGATGATTAAAGATTCCGGTATCTTTAACACTTCATCCGGTACCATCCCCACAGGGCGCAGACGGCCAGCACCAAGCCAGGTAAGGCGAATGTCATGTTTGAGATGCCCCATCAAAGCCTGCTCCGTTGGCTCGTAGGCGTGCTCATCAGGCTCGATTTCAAATACTTGAAGGATCACGTCGGAAATGACAGTGGTTTCCGCATGCTTTTCGACAATCTTTACGATGTCTTCGATATCGGTTTCTGTCACGACAGGCGGCTCGTCCTCGGTTTGCTCTTCTTCTTCCGGCTCTTCGGCAATGATCGATGCCAACGCGCTCAAGCCTTCCAAAACTGTTTTTTCAATACCCTTCTTGAAGAGTTCCTGTGAAGAGAGAATGCCGATTTCTTCATCATTCAACATCGTTTCGTAAAGCTCGTCGCAGTCGAGGTAGCTGCCCAAATGTTCCCAGGCAAAAAAAGCAACCACCTTAAACGGTATGGGCTGCGGACTCTCCAGTACCATCCGTACCGCTGACCCTGTCGGATCGGTTTCCCATTCCAGCCCCTCTGCTTGTTTGCGAAACACTTCAACGTCGCTGGCTTCCATAAAATTGTAGTAAAGTACGTCGTCTGCGTTCTCGCGTGAAGTATCCAGCATCCATTGTGTCAAACAGATCCGCTCATCGCTCAGTATTGTAAACCAGGGAGACCCCACAACGTATGTATGAAGCATTTCACTCATAGCTTCCGGTTCTCTGCCGATAATCTTGGCAATCTCTGGGATCAACTCATTCAGCGTTATCGGATGCCCGGCTGCCGACAGGAATTCAGCCACTAGTTCTGCAAATGGCCGCTCAGGTGTCTCCCATCTGGGTGCTATGTCCCATTTTCGCTGAACGAGAGTAAACCGCGCCGATGCTCGAAGTGCATGCTTTGCTATATGCAGATTAACAGCAGGGTGGCTTATGGCCGCAACGAGTTCTCCTGTCTTTTTAGGACCGGATTGCAGAAGTGTGTCGTACATTTTATCCTGCAGCAATGTCAGGGAAAGCGTATCACTAAAAGTGTTTGTCGCTTTTGTAGTTTTCGGTGCCAAATTATTCGTCCTCCGAAGGTGTCAAGTAAACAATCTCTCAACCGTTTCCGGTCATAGAAGAAAATTATCTTTCATGTCAAATTATTATATGCCTGCACTCATGGCCAAAGTGTCTGTTTTATGGCCGGCAGCGGGAACCGCGATCAGATCATGCACGGAGCTGTCTGTAACTGTGGCCTGGACAATATCGCCAAGCTTGGCTTCATTTGTCAAAAGTGTCACGGAGCCATCCACTTCGGGAGCATCTCGCTCTGACCGCGCCAGCCATTTCCCCGTGCCCAGTTTATTTTCCACCAGCACATTTATCTTCAGCCCCACCAATCTCGCAAGGCGATCCTTAGATATTTCAGCCTGTATGCGCATCATCTCAGCTGCCCTTTCCTCGGCTGTTTCCCGCGGGACGGTATCTGTCATTTCAAAAGCGCTAGTTGTATCCTCTGGAGAGTATACAAAGACACCTGCATGATCCAACTGTGCAGCTTTTACAAATTCGCATAAACGTTCGAATTCCGATTGCGTCTCACCAGGAAAGCCTACCAAAAACGTGCTCCGTATTGCTATCCTTGGGACCTGCCGCCGAAGCAAAGACACAATCTCTAGATACCGCTCTGCGCTACCTGCTCTTTTCATACGCTTCAGAACTGCATCATCTCCGTGTTGAAAGGGCACATCTATGTAAGCGGCAAGGTTGTCTACTTTCCCAAACAAGTCTACAATCTCATTACTCACGCGACCTGGGTGGGCGTACATAATTCTCTGCCAACGAAGCCCATCAATTTTACCCAGCTCGCGCACCAGGCGCGGCAGCCCCCAATTCTCCCCCGGGCTTTCTCGCAGATCCACGCCGTACAGGGTAGTATCCTGCCCAATCAGGATGGCTTCCTTTAATCCTTGGTTAGTGAGCTTTTTTACCTCGTCTATCAGAAGCTCAGGGGGTCTGCTCCGCCAGTTTCCTCTGATAAGCGGGATAGCGCAAAAAGAACATTTATGCGAACACCCTTCGCCAATTTTTAGATACGCTGTCCAGGGCGGCGTGGTCATCAGTCTGCCGCCGATCTCCTGCCATTCGGGTGGAGGAGGGGTGGAAATCACTGGCCGCTCACCTTCAAAAGTAGAACGTACATAGTTGGGCAGCTCAGCGGTGTGCCCCAAACCAATTACCGCGTCAACGCCAGGAAACTCATCCGCCAGATCAAGTGCGTACCTCTGCGCCAGGCACCCAGCCACCACCACTTTCCTGCAGCGTCCGCGTTTCTTTTTCCTCACAGCATCACGGATGGCTTGGATGGATTCTTCTTTGGCTGCATCTATGAACCCGCACGTGTTGATCACTAAAACATCGGCGTCGTCCGGATTACCCACCAGCGTCCAACCATCCAAGGCGAGCACTGCCAGCATTTCTTCTGAATCCACCTGGTTCTTGGGGCACCCAAGATGAATCAATCCCAATGTTTGTGGCTGAGCGCCCTTAAAAATCTTCTTCATCCGATTCGCGATCTGCTGCGGAAGAGCCCACGGGCAGCCCGAACAGTTCATCCACCTGGTCGGCTGAGATCAACACTTCTCGTGGGTTTGCCCCATCCGGTGGTCCAACAAGCCCCTGTTGTTCCATCGCATCCACCAATCGGGCGGCGCGTGTGTAACCTATCCTGAATCGCCGTTGGATCATCGAAGTGGAAGCTCGTCCGGTTTGAACAATCAATCTGACAGCGGGCTCATAATATTCGTCTGTAGAAGCTACGTCTTCATCGCCGCCCCCACCGCCAATCGCAGCTCCTTCAAGCGGCATAAGGCTATAGTTCGGAGAGCGCTGTTCACGGAGAAAGGCAACCAGCTTCTTAACTTCTTGTTCGGAGACGAACGCTCCTTGTATGCGGACAGGCTTCGGAGCATCCATTGGGCGGAACAACATATCGCCCCTTCCAATCAGCCTCTCCGCGCCATTCTGATCCAAAACCGTCCTGCTGTCCACCTGGGAAGACACTGCAAATGAAATGCGGCTGGCTATGTTTGCTTTAATTGTCCCGGTTACGACATCCACACTTGGACGTTGTGTGGCGATCACCAGATGAATCCCCACCGCCCTTGCAAGCTGGGCAATCCGGCAGATGCTCCCTTCCACCTCGGCAGCCGCCTGCATCATTAAATCTGCAAGCTCGTCCACAACGATTACAATATATGGCATTCGCTCATTGGGTTCCACCTGCTGATTGAAACCCTGAATGTTACGTGTCCCCGCATTGGCCAGCACGTCGTACCGTCGTTCCATCTCCTTGACTGCCGTTCTGAAAATTCCCGCCGCTGCGCGAGTGTCCCGAATAACAGGGCTGATCAGGTGCGGCATGCCGTCAAACATACTCAATTCTACACGCTTGGGATCAATTAAAATAAACCGAAGCTCCTCCGGCCTTGCCCGAAATGTCAAGCTGCTGATAAGCGCATTCAGCATTACGCTCTTGCCCATGTTGGTAGCGCCAGCCACCAGCAGATGCGGCATGCTCGCAAGGTCAGCCACAACAGGGGATCCTGCTACGTCTAATCCTAGAGGAAACGCAAGTTTCGATGGATGGCTTAGCAATTCCGGATACTGCAGGATATCTTTAAGCCCCACCAGACCCCGCAGACGGTTCGGTACCTCCACGCCAATAGCTGACTTACCAGGGATAGGTGCTTCCACGCGGACGTTAATTGCGGCTAGAGACATCGCGATATTGTCCGCCAGGTTCACGATTTTATTTACACGGATGCCTGGCGCAAGCTGAATCTCGTAACGTGTAACGGTGGGGCCATGCGCTATTTCCACCACGTTTGCCGCAATCTTGAACTCTTGCAGGGTACGCTCGATAATTTCAACGTTTTGACCAAGTTCATCAGCGCTTCGCTCAGGCATTGGAGGTGGTTCATCCAGCAGGGTTACAGACGGGAGCACGAAATCACCGGACGCCTCAAGCTGATCATCTTTCCCTGTGACTGGCAGATCATTTGATTGCACAGGACGAGCGAGTACCTCTTTAGCGTCAGCAGCGATCTGCTCCCTTACCTGATTTTCCATTGCCTTCCGACGGTTATGTATGGCGTTGGCGATAATGCTCTCTCTATCGATATGCGGGTCGGTGGCAGGTTCTTCAGGCTTGGTTTTAGGTGCGGCCAGCTTCGGTTTAGCTGTCGGGATAGGGGGGCGAGGGGTGCAAAGAAGCGAGGCAAGCCGGGTAAACAATGGAAGGTCAGCAGTTATAATCAACGCCGCCAGTCCAAGAGCGCCAAGAATTACCAGCGTGGAAGTTCGGCCCAGGGCAACCATAAGAAAGTAAGACAGCCCCGCGCCGATATATCCACCGCCCAGACGCATAACTTCAGGAGCAAAAAATTTATCGGGAGACAATGGTTGTGGCGCCCGTAAAACATGCAGCCAGCTTATCATCACCAACCACAAACCCACCGCAGCAACCGCGCGCGATGTCAATTGCATCCTGAGTTTGCCGAACAAAAGCAGGGCCGAAACTACAAAAGCAAGCCCCGGAATAATAAATGCCCCCGATCCTGAAAGAAGTCTCAGCAGTTGTTCAATATCGCGTCCGATCTCGCCTGAGTCCGTTGGAGATGCCAGGCTGACAAGCCCAACCACGCCTAAAGCCGCGATTGCAATTCCTGCTACATCGTAAGCAAGAGGGGAAACGGACGCTGATGGACGTTTTGATTGTATTGAGGTTTTACGCATTCTCCCAACCGCCAAAGTATACCACAATTGACAGCCTCAGGGCCTGATTGTTGGGGGAGATGGATAGGGAGAGGATGCTGTGGCGGTTTCGTTTGGGTGCACATGTCTTGGTATTGTGGTCGGTGAAGGCAGGCGCTTCGTGAAGCGAGGCGCTTCGTGAAGCGCATGCCTGTCATTGTCATAATATCGGCGAATGCAAGCAGTTTTCCCACGGTGATCTGACTCAAGAGAAAAACCATCATCAACTGTGCCACACAAACCCCTCGCCCTGAACTCGTGATCGCTTAGAGCTATGATGAAGAGGGCTCCAGGATAAGGATAGAAGGTGCATACCGCTGTGGGTCATCGCGCTGCCAGATACCATCCAGGATATGAAATTGAAGTTAAACAGGGGAAAGCGGGCCGCGCACTCACACAGCCCGCTTGAGAAAATTGGATAGTCTATTTCATTCCGGGAATGGGCCGTCCACCACTAACTCCTGGCTTCATCGGGGTGGAAGCTGGAATGGTGCGTCGCAAGTTCTTTGCCCATGCTTCCGCCAATTTCTTGGTTGTGGTTGAGTTCATTCTTGCCGACTCGGCGTCAGCCGTTATTACCAGAATATCCTTCACAAATACCGCCCATTCGCGCCTGATGTACTTAACAGTTACATTCTCTGGATATACGAGGCCTGTGCCAAGCGTGTCTACAATACGCTCGGTCACTGCGTCAGCACGCTGCTGACAGTCCTTGCCGCCCGCTGGCGAATGGATCCGCAGTATTACTTCACCCGCTAAAGAGACAACCCCAGGCTTATCGCATGCGCTGGGCGGAACGGTTACACCTGCGGTTGTATTGGCAGTTGTACCGGCTGCCGGAGCTATCTTTAAGGCCACTTTCTGATTGCTTGCATTACTCGATTGCACAGCCGAAGCTGTAAGGCAAATCCCCAAGGAGCAGACCGCTAGAAAAAACCTCATGTTAGAAATAACCTCCTGTTTTGTATGGAAAACAACACTTGAGCCATAGTAAAGCATTCCAGCCTTTAACGCCTCCTGCCATTCACGGTAAACTTCAGCCACTCAGAAGTCAGAGGTTGTAAGGCCAGTAAAAAATGTTTCACTCTTGTAATCAGAGCGATGTTTACCCTAAAGCGTTTCTCTGTTTATAGGGAAAATTCCTGCGTGCCCTACTTACACCATAAGTATTTCAGGAGCTTACCTCGGCCAATCCTTTTGATCTGACTAAAGAGCGCCCAACCAGGCGCAAGAATTCGCTTACTATCTCCATAGCATTCTCGTTCGGGATGTTTAAGCGCACGCGTCCGGTTTCCCACCAGTGCTCAGGAAACGTACGCGAAAGCTGCCGCAGCGCCGTGGGGTCGATTGAAAACCCAGGTTTGAATATAACCGACAGCCGGCCCTGGTCGTCAGTAATGGATTTTATACCGATACGGTCGGCTTGCACCTTCAGTCGAAGCACTGCAAGTGCATTGCGTACAGGTTCGGGAGGCGGCCCAAAACGATCATCCAGTTCTTCCTCAAGCTTAGAGACTTCCTCTTCAGAGTATTGGACTGCCATCTTCCTGTATATGGCGATACGTGTGGTCTCACTGGGGATGTAATCCTCGGGGATATAGGCCGCGACTGGCAGGTCTACGGGAGGAAGAGCTTTCTCTTCTGTTGTCGGTATGCCTTGAAGCTCTTTCACAGCCTGTGCCAGCAAATGGCAGTACATGTCGAACCCCACCGAAATCATTTGACCGTGCTGTTCTGGCCCCAATAGATTACCCGCCCCGCGGATCTCCATATCTCTCATGGCGATTTTGAAGCCCGAGCCAAGATCGGCAAATTCGCGGATGGCTCCCAGCCGCCTTTCGGCAACCTCAGTTAGAATCTCGTCGGATTTATAAAGCAGGTAAGCGTATGCCTGACGGTTACTGCGTCCAACGCGTCCCCTAAGCTGGTAAAGCTGGGACAGCCCCATTTTGTCAGCGTTATTGATGATAATAGTGTTCACGTTGGGGATGTCCAACCCGCTCTCGATAATCGTTGTGCATACAAGCACATCAAATTTGTTATGGTAAAAATCGAACATGACGTTTTCAAGCTCATGCTCCCCCATCTGCCCATGTGCGACAGCCGTTCGAGCGTAAGGCACCAGCCTGGCTACGTTCTCGGCAATTCGATTAATGGATTCCACGCGGTTGTGAACGTAATATACTTGTCCATCCCTGTCAAGTTCGCGCACGATTGCTTCACGCACCAGGTCGTCTTGATACTCGCGCACATAAGTGCGGATCGGGTTACGGCCCTCTGGGGCCTGGTCAATAACGCTCATATCCCTCAAGCCCGCCAGCGACATGTGCAGCGTACGCGGGATTGGCGTGGCTGTAAGCGTAAGAACATCGACCGAGACGCGCATCTGTTTCAAGCGTTCTTTGTGCGTCACGCCGAAGCGTTGCTCTTCGTCCACCACCACCAGCCCCAAGTCCTTAAACTCAACATCCTTCGACAATAGCCTGTGGGTGCCGATGATAATATCCACGTTACCAGCCTTTAGTTCCGTTAAAATTGCCTTCTGTTCGCGAGCAGAGCGGAACCTCGATAACATTTCAACCTTTACCGGGAATGCCGCCAGGCGCTCGGCAAAAGTGTTGTAGTGCTGCTGCGCCAATACGGTAGTGGGACAGAGAACAGTAACCTGTTTCCCTTCCAGCACTACCTTGAATGCAGCTCGGATGGCAACCTCGGTTTTCCCGAAGCCCACATCCCCGCAAACAAGCCTGTCCATTGGTTTCGGTTCTTCCAGGTCATGTTTGACTTCGTCGATTGCGCGTGCCTGGTCGGGGGTCTCTGTATATGGAAATGCTTGCTCCATCTCGGATTGCCATGGGGTGTCGGCGGGGAATGGGAATCCGCCCAGGGCTTCTCGCGCTGCATACACTTGCAACAGTTCTCTGGCCATCTCTTTTACTGATGCCTTTACCTTCTTCTTTGTCCGAGCCCAGTCGCTGCCCCCTAGACGATGGATGCATGGAGGTCCAGCGTCGGCGCCTGAGTAGCGCTGTACCCTATCCATCTGGTCAGCGGGAACATATAGTTTATCGCCGCCCGCATATTCTAAAAATAAGAAATCCTTTGTGCCGTGCTCGTTCGAAAGTTGCATCAGGCCCCGATAGATGCCTATGCCGTGATGAGAATGGACAATGTAATCGCCCTCCTTGATATCCATCACTGATGCTATTGGGCGGGATTCACGGCGGCTGGACCTGGGACGTCGAACCGTCATTACCCCGAATATGTCAGTTTCGGATACCACCATAAGCAGCATGTCCGGTAATCGGAATCCGTTGGCGATTGCGCCTTCCAGAACCCAGACTCCTGGCGTCAGTTCAAATCGAAGCTCTCCATGGATTGGGCGCACATCAAGCTCCCGCAGCATTTCCCCAAGGCGCAGCACCTGCGGAGTGACTACTACGACTGCGTACCCGTGGTCTACCCAGTTTTTCACGTTTTCCGCGAACACACTCACCTGTGACCCAAAGGTTTCCATGCCACCAGAACTGAAGGCAATGCGGTGAGGAGTGTGCATCCAGGTGCTTTGATGGGGTAGGCTGGAAAGGATAATCGTGCGGCGTTTTAGCAGGTTCTCACGACCTTTGTCAAATGAAATGTGATGTTCGCGGTCTATGGCCAGCGCCTGCCCATTATGAGCCCTGTTAACATGAACTTCCGCGAGTTCCTCCTTCAACCTGTCCCAGTTCGACTTTGACAGGTTGGGCTCGTCCCAGATAATGACGGAACCTGTCGGAAGCCAATCCAACAGGCATGATTCCTCACGGACGAGATAGGGGAGATAATATTCAACGCCGTCAAAAGTCATCCCCTGGCGCAGTGAGGAGATATGTTCGCTGACTCTAAGCTCTAGCGCATCAGCATCGGGGGTGCGTCCTTGAGCTGTAAGCGCGTCAATCTGTTCTTTAAGATGTGCCTGTAGAATACCTGCGGCTGCGGCCCCCGCCTCACCCACCATTATCTCGCGGGCTGGACACAGCACGATACTGTCCAGCCCATTCGTTGACCTTTGCGATTCGGGATCGAACAAGCGGATGGACTCGATGTCATCCCCAAAAAGTTCAATGCGTACCGGAGCGTGCTCTGTCGACGGCCAGATGTCCAACAGCCCTCCCCGTATGCTGAACTGGCCCTGTTCGCTCACAAGATCAGCTCGCTTGTAACCCCGCTCTACTAATCCTGCGCCGATTTCCGCCAGGTCTAGCGACTGGCCGACGGTAACCTCTTGAAAGGCTTTTGCAAATTCAATCTTGGAAGCCGTGCGAAGCAAGGCGGCGGATATGGGCATGACGAGAATGCACGGTTTCCCCAAAGCGAGCTGGGACAAGGCGCGGATGCGTGCGCCTGTGATGTTGTTATCCGGTGGGCCATCATCAATGAGCAGGCTTTCGGCAGAGGGAACCAGGATTGCCTGATCTTCCGGAACGCCGTACGCGATCAGTCCTTCCCATAGACGTTCGGCTTCTTCTTCGGAGTAGGCGACTATCGCCAGCACGCAATCGAGGTTCTCGGCAAGACAGGCGGAAAAGATGGATTTAGCTTCGGGCGCGATCTCTTCGACAGAGATCAGCCGCGCCGACCCTGCAAGTAGTTGATGTATGGAGGGGAAGGGGTCATGTTGGGAGATGAGTTTCTTAAGAATCTGCAGGGACATCAGGCCTCTCAAGGTATGTACACAGCAACAAGGCCCGTAAGCGCCGAACAGCAGACCTCGAGCCTGTCTAAAGCGCCTCAACAATGGGGCGCCTCTTTGATTCTAGCATGACATTATCAATAGCGCAGATGTATCGGGGGCTTGTTCAAGCTAACAGTATACCTTGGTCGGGCGGCCCTTGGGGTAGTTCCAGCAAATGTTAAAATTTCACACCGAGCATTCAATAAGCGCCAAAGATGGGAGACCCATGGCAAGAGGACTTTTGTCCCTCCCCAATGTCTCCTGATTGAAGAGGTCTTCGATTGGCGGAAACAGTCTCACGGATCGTATGGCGGTAAGGGCGCAAGCCAGCTCGATTGAGAACGCCTGTGGGTAACTCCACTACGTTTGGGATGACATTGCGCTATCTCCTCATCTCCCGTAAATAACTTTGATTAGCTGGGTTAATAACCCCCTTCCGCGAACAGACAGATTGGCAATGGGAAAAAGCAATGGCTATTTCAGCACCCTGTTGACCAGCCTCTACATGCGTGTTACTCTGTTCCATATGGTGGGAAATGAATTCGTATCTACGTATATTTATATTCATACTTCTTCTGGTATGGAGTAACGGTAATGCGAGGGCCGCGGCAATCGCTGAAGCCAAACAGCTTCCGGACGGCCAGCCTGTGGCACTCGAACAGAAAATTATTACCTATGCCGGGCATGATTTTTTCTATGTGGAAGAAGATGATCGCAATATGGGCATTAGAGTGGAAAAGGCTGCGCACGGCCTGACTGTTGGTATGAGGGCGGATATTACAGGCATACTGCAGACCAACACCGGCGGTGAAAAATATGTCCTGGCATCAAGTACTGTCCAGTCGTCCATACCCAACGCATACGGTGCTGTCCTTCCCCTGGGTATGCGGAACTCGACTGTAGGTGGAGCGGGCTTCTTTTATAGTCCGACTACAGGTGCTGGCCAAAGGGGCATGAGTGTGGGTGTCGGACTCAATAATGTGGGGTTACTGGTTAAAGTCCGAGGCCTCGTAATGCAAGGAGCGCCAGGAGACACTGAGCCGCTTTACATTGTCGATGGTACTGGGG
>WBZO01006049.1_pt2 | contig 11168 bp, 7 predicted proteins | sample 5204261 | NCBI WGS metagenome assembly WBZO01 (sample SAMN12412400, study PRJNA552823) | activated sludge metagenome | isolation source: activated sludge from anammox sidestream of wastewater treatment plant... | place: USA: North Carolina | collected 2017-09 | reverse complement strand
TCCGGATGCGCCCGGACGGATCCCTCGAGAAATTTGTGGGCTCCGACGCCAATTATCTCACACTCTTCCCGGCGCGCGCTCTCGCCGCCACAGCGCTCCCTCCAAATTTTTTTGCGGTACAAATCAACCCCTACACGGGAACTCCGGTGGTTTATCAGCCGTGAGGAGCGAAAGGAAATCGTATGGCGCATAGGAATGTCGTGAGATGGGAGGGTCAGAGGGCTCTTGAGAGACTCTTTCCTTCCCCGTCCGGCAGGGACCGCGGAGGAGTCGCTCTTGTCATTGTGCTTGCCGTGCTGGCGATGATGTTGGTCTTGATCGTCGGATTTCTCGGACGGAGTGGAACGGAGCGCGCCTCAGCGGAGAGTTACCAGGCCGGAACGAATGTCCGTTTGCTGGCGAATGACGCAGTGAACCTTGTGCAGGCGCAGATTGACCACGCCGCCCGCGCGGGCGACGGCCTCACATGGACCTCCCAGCCCGGTCTCGTGCGGGTCTTTGACAGCGATGGGTCGGGGCGATCCGCCTACAAATTGTATTCCGCTGAGAGCATGAGCGCCACCAATCCGGAGAATCCCCTCGATGACCTCACGACCGACCTGCCAACAGAGGAGAATTGGGACCCTGCGACCTGGGTGGACATCAATCAGCCCGTGCGGGTGGGAGGGGAGGACGTCTTTCCAATCATGGACCCGCGCGTCATGGACGGCAATCAAACGACCCTGGGCGCCGTCGAGGGATTTCACGCCGCGAATCTCCCAGGAGCGACCGGACCCGGCGCAATGCCGGTCCGTTGGCTCTATGTCCTGCAGAATGGCGAATTGGTCCTTCCGGTCTCCTCGTCGGGAACGGAATTGCAATTCGATGCCGCCATGGTCACCTCGGCAAATCCCATCGTGGGCCGGATGGCTTTCTGGACGGATGACGATTCCTGCAAGGTCAACATCAATACGGCGGGGGAGGGGACCTATTGGGATGTGCCTCGCGCTTATAGCGTCCAGGAGCGGGATCTGGCCGACAAACAACCCGCCCAGGGCGAATATTCCCGCTACCCCGGACACCCCGCCACAGTGTCGCTTTCCTCCGTCTTTCCCGCGCTCACCGCCAGTCAGATCCTGAGTTCCGAGTTGCTGCCCCGCTATGAATGGGGAGGGTCCGAAGCCGGAACACGCGTTGCCAGCAATCCCGTCCCGCCCAAGACAGAGCGACTCCATGCCTCGGTTGCGGAGAGCCTCTACGACAAGGATCGCGCCCCCCTGCAACTGCCGCCAGGCTCCGGAGCGCTCGATGAATCGGAGATCGTCCGCCGCAATTTTTTCCTCACGGCCCACAGCCGCGCTCCGGAAACCAATCTCTTCAATCTCCCCCGCGTGGCCATCTGGCCGTTGTCCAGTAATGAAACGGCCAGCTATCGCACACCCTTTGATCAGCAGATCGCCCGCTGCGCCACGATCAATGGCCAACCCTATTATTTCCAGCGGGAGAATGCCGCCAGCCCGACCTACGATTTCACCATTCCCCGGAATTTGGAAATCTACAATTACCTGCTCCGGCTTGCCGGAACGGAGGTCCCGGCGTTCGGGGGGAATTTTACGGCGAAATATCCGAATGATATGCCGCAGATTCTGACTGAGATTTTTGATTATATCCGTTGCGCCAATCTCGTGGACCCGTTGCTCGAGCAGACCCCCTCGGGGATCGTCTTCACGGCCAAGGCGGATCTTTCCTCCAACACCCCGCACAATATGACTCCCGGCTACGGCACGGCCGCTCCCATCCGGCATCCTTCGAATGGCACAATGGGCCTTGGGCGTTTCTACACCCTGGCGGAATTTGCCCTGCATTTCATTTGTACGGCGGATGCGGGACCAGCCGAATCCGGCGATCCGATCCAGCCAAAATATCCCGATGGCCTCGCGGACAGCAATATCCCGCCAGGCTCCGGGAATGGATCCATCAATCGCACCCTTGACGCCAAATTGAATCCCAATCAGCGGCGCATTCAGGCCATGGTCCATCTGCGCTTTTTTTCCCCCGCTCAGGGCTGGGTGACCATGCATCCGCAAATGACGATTGAAATCAGCGGATTGGATGCCTTTCGTCTCAACGACCAGCAGCTCTTTCCCGCGTCGGCGAACGGGAGCATGGAAGTTGGGCGGTGGGCGCCGGATCAAGGGTCCAATGCTACAGCGTATGGAGGGAACGCAGGGCTTTTCTACCCCCTGTTTTCCAAGCGCGCACCGGCTCGGGGCAACATGCCCGCGGACCCGCCTGGAACCAACGCCGAGGATGTGTATCCTTTCATCAGTAATTTCCTGACGGTGAATGCGACGAGCGGCGGCAATGACACCATGAGCTTCCAAGGCGGGAATGTGACGGTTGAAATTTCTTCGGGAAATACCCTCGGCGGTCCGGCTCCACAAAGGGTTCAGACTCTCACCCTCCAGGTCCCCGGCGGGACCTTCCCCGTTCCGGATCTGCCGGAGACGGTGGATTCCTCGATTAATTCCACGCCCCAATACCTCTGGGCATTCGCTCAGAGTGGCGCGCAGCCCGACAAGGAAACGCGGGGTCGGCTGTATGGGGTGGCGAGGCGGAGCGGGGAAATAGGCTATGGATATGCCACCGGGCTCTTCCGCGCCCCCGAGGATGTGATTCGCTCCATGATCCTTCGACATGGAGATCTCCGTCTGACGGCGGCACAGGAGCAAGTGCCCGCCGGGGAATTCATCAAACACCCCGAGTGGGACGAGCCCACCGTCCATTTTGCCCACCATCTTTATCAGGGCCGCCCGGACATCAAGTGGCCCTATTGGTCTTCCGCTGCGAAACGGGGGAGCCACGTTGATCCTCTCAATCTGGTTGACGGGAAATATCTCACGGAAATCCCGTACGAAAGTCCGCGGGATTTCACCCGGCCGGTGGTGACGAACCGGGACTGGGACACCGGAACGGCCTATGCCATGGATGGCCCCTACATCAACAAGCCCGACGAGGGAAATACCTACCGCGACAGCGTCATTCCCTACATGTATGGCGGCAATATCGTGGGGGCGGCCGGCTTCACCTTTTTCTCTCCGAATCGCCAAATGCCGTCGCCGGGGATGTTTGGCTCACTGCCTGTGGGCGTCAAATCGGATGCCCCCTGGCGCACCCTCCTCTTCCGCCCGCAGGAGACCCACCCCGCTTGGAGCGTCGCGCCCAAGGACCACCTCCTCATGGATCTCTTCTGGATGCCGGTGGTCGAGCCCTACGTCATCAGCGAGCCCTTCTCCACGGCGGGAAAGGTGAATATGAATTACCAAATCCTTCCGTTCACCAACATCGAGCGCTCGACCGGGATGCGGGCTGTCCTCAAGGGAGAAAAATTGGCCGCCATTCCCATCACCAGCGCCGGAGCGTACAAAAAAGCCTCCGAGCTGACGGCAGACACCTTCCGCCTGCCAATTGACGCCGCCGAGACGCTCAAGCAATTCAGCGCCCGCTTCGCCAATGGCAATGTCTTCCGGTCCGCCAGCGAAATTTGCAACCTCTATATGATCCCTGCCGGAGAGACCGTCACTGCCGGTGGCGACTGGGACAATCGCAACACTTTCTGGGATGACCACCGCCTCACTGGCGACAATCTGCGCGAGCGCATCTACACCACCCTCTATCCCCGGCTCACCACCCGCTCAAATACCTTCACGGTCCATGTCTGGACCCAGACCCTCAAAATGCCTCCGGGGAAGGATTCCCACATTTGGGACGAGAGCCGAGGAACCATCACCGGCAGCTACCGGGGCGCCACCACCATCGAACGCTTCATTGACCCCAACAACCCAGACATCCCCGACTACGCGACCAAGGGCGGAGCGCTCTCTTTGGATCATTTCTACCGCTGGCGCGCCATCGGGAATACCCAATTTGCGCCGTGAAGAGAAAGTTTTATTGCGCACCCTCTCCTGCTCTCGGGATCGTCAGGATTGGGGTTCTGGCGCGCGCTCATAAAATTCTCGAAGCGACACAACGGCTGTGGTTGAGTGGTTTCCCTTGTGACTGCAAAACAATTCTACGACTGGCAAACAGCGGGTGGGACGGATGATGTGATGCGTCTGATTGATTGCCTGGAGCGTTCCGACATTTCGTGGTGCGCCATCGGGGGAATCGCCGTCAATCACTGGGCCGCGGAACCCATGGTGACACAGGATGTGGATTTTGTTGTAACGGCAGACGCAATCGAGAGGTCCGTCGCCGCCTTGGAAGCCGAGGGCTTTCAGACAACACGCTTTGAATGGTCCGTGAATTTTCAGGGAAAATCCCGCGTAAGCATCCAGCTCAGCACGGAAGATTTCTATCGCGATTTTGCCTCCCGGTCTGTGCCGGCTGATGTTCATGGCATCCTGCTGCGTGTGGCCTCATTGCCGGATACTCTTGCTGGAAAAATTAAGGCTTGGAGCGCACCCGAACGCAGGCAGAGCAAGCGCATCAAGGATCTGGGCGACATTTCACGGCTCGTGGAAGCTCATCCTGAACTCTGGAATTCGCTTCCGCCGGCATTGAAGGCACAGATTGATAAGCCCCAATCCCTGTCGGAGGGACGGCATCGCGCCGTTTGAGCCAGCCGCAACACCGGCCAGGAGAACCACCGGCCAACCCGCCCTGGACAATTTCTACTGCTGGCGCGCCATCGGGAATACCCAATTTACCCAATTCGCGCCGTAATGGGGGCTGACTTTCTGCTTTTTATCCTACGCGCTCAAATTCTAAAAGTGGTTGAAGATCGTCCACTCGTTGGTTAAATTTACGGTATGAAACGACGCTTTCTGATCCCACGTATTCTGGAGGCCCTGACGGATACCCCGGTGGTTTTCGTACAGGGGCCGCGTCAGTCTGGAAAGACGACACTGGTCCAAACTCTCCAGGCTTATGGCCATCAAGCGGAATATTTTACTATGGATGATGCCATTGTTTTGGCAGCGGCCCAGTCAGATGCTGATGGTTTTATTGCCGGGCTGCCGGAACGGGTGATCCTGGACGAGGTCCTGAAAGCGCCCGGTCTTTTTTCGGCCATCAAACGCCATGTTGATAAAAATCGCGCCCCTGGCCGCTTTCTTTTGACGGGATCTGCCAGCGCCCTTTTGCTTCCCAAAGTTTCTGAATCCCTGGCTGGGCGGATGGAGGTCCTCCGCCTCTGGCCTTTTTCCCAGGGTGAGATCGAGGGGTCTGAAGAGACATTTATCGAGACCTGTTTTTCCGCGGATTTCCAACCGGGAAAAATCCAGGGGTCTGACTGGCCTTCGCTCATTCCCAGAATGGTGGCAGGAGGGTTTCCCGAGGCGATCTCCCGTCGGAATGAGCGGCGGCGACAAGCATGGTTGGGGGCCTACGTGACGACCATTCTGGAGCGTGACGTGCGGGACATTGCCAACATCCAGGGGCTCCGCGAACTCCCCCGACTGCTTCGCATGGTGGCGGCCCGCAGCGCGAATATCCTCAATTTCAATGATCTGGCCCGCGATGCCGATCTCTCTCCCAGTACGGTCAAACGGTATTGGGCTCTCCTGGAGGCGGTTTTTATGGGTCAGACGATCGCTCCCTGGAGCGGCAATTTGACATCCCGTTTGAGCAAGGCTCCCAAGCTGGTTGTTTCAGACAGCGGTCTGCTCTGCTACCTGTTGGGTCTGGATTCTGGACGCCTCAGAGACGACGCTCTTATGACGGGAGCGGTTTTGGAAACGTTCGTTGGTCTGGAACTGAGTAAACAAATCAGTTGGTCTCCCCGCCAGGTTCGGCTTTTTCATTATCGAACCCACGGCCAACAGGAGGTGGACTACGTCCTCGAGGATTCTGCAGGGAATCTGGTCGGAATCGAAGTCAAAAAGAGCGCCAGCCCAAGCTCGGGGGATTTTAAGGGGCTGCGTCATCTGGCCGAGCAAAAGAAATTTCTCCGGGGAATTCTCCTGCATACAGGCGCCGAAAGCGTCTCGTTTGGTACCAATCTCCACGCAATCCCCATCGGCGCCATTTGGAGCGCCCTCTGATCCATTACATAATCGGAAGGCGGCGGGGTGGCGTAGGCGATGCGTTCGTGGCCGTGCTCGCGCTTCTTCCACATTCCCCAAGGCGTCTGCCATCGTCAGTCCGAGACCATTGTTCCGCTGTGGACGGGTCGCCACGACGAGATATTCCCGGATAACCTGAGTGCCAAGAACGGCCGCGACTGGGAAAGCGGCGTGGAATTGCCGCACGTCCGGAACGGCGACAACTCTCAAACCACCTTCGACTGTTTCGGAGGCGTTTATTATCTCGGCTGGCAGGAGAAAACACAGATCGCGGATTGCAAGCGAAGCGTCTTCAACATCGATGTTTCAGACGACGCGTTCACTGGCGGAGAAAATACCGCTTCGAATCGCCGAACTCATTTCAGTACCCAACCTTCCACGAGCATCAAGGAGCCATCTGGTTCACCGTCACGCAGAGCGACCACGGCGGCACCAGCGACCGCATTATGTTCAGGAAACTGCAGAAAATTTCTGTCCTGCGCGCGCAAAAATCTGACGCAAAAAAATTTCTGAAAAACGCATTTTTTCTATTGACATTCTCATAAAAACCGAATATCGAGTTTACCCATATGAAAAGAAATTTCTTTTCCGCCATCATCCTGCCTCTTTTCGCAATCGCGGCTCTCTGCGCATTTCCCTCCCGTGCCTCCGCGCTGATGATGGCGGATTTTGAGGTCGCGAGCGGGTATGCGTCGGGAAATCTCTTGTACGGTCAACAGGGATGGTCCGGATGCGCCTCTAATACCTCGCGGGTTACTCCAGACCCCATCAATACGGGCCAGACATTTGCCATTTCTGGTGACCAATCCGCAGTGATGACTGGATATTCCACCATGGTTCCTTTTCTTTCGTTTGCGTCCGCCAATGCCACTGCGGGTGACATGGGGTCATTGACTTGGCTGCAAGCTCTGCCAGGAACCCAAACGGCAGGAACAGGGGGATATTCAGGCATTTGGATTTACAAGGAATCGTCGGGTTCGACTCCAATGGGCCTGTTTATCTATAATGGCGGTAACGTGATCATGGAGGTCAATGGAGTGATCTATGACAGTGGAGAAAAAGCCACCATGGGCGGTGGTGGTGTGCCTACACTGAACAAGGTGTATCGCTTCACGATGGAGTTTAATTGGGATGAGCATGAAGTGACGGGCTATATGGCGGATGCAGATGGGAGCAACTCCATCAATTTGGGGACTTATACGTGGAATTCCGGTGTCCTCGATACAGCAAGCGATGCTGTTAATCCTTCCAACGGATGGGGTGTTGCGATGTGGACCCATACCAGTGGAGGCTATGGCGCTTTTGACGATATCGAATTGATCCCCGAGCCGACGGTGGTCGGATTGGCAGGATTTAGTCTCGCAGGACTGCTGCTCCGCCGACGCCGCCGTCGCAAGGTCTGAGCGACGGAAAATTTTCAGAAGAGCGGCATCGGCCTCGCGGTTGGTGCCGCCTTTTTATTGGGGAACCCCCATCAGGAGCGCAGAACTTCCGGGTGAGTAATCTCCGGATCTCCCAAGCGGCGGAAGGCGCGGAAGTGCGTGATGTTTAAGGTATAGAACCGAGCGGCTCCTCTTTTGCGGGCCGCGACAAGGTGCAAATAGTCGAAGATGGCACCTCCGCGTATGCCGCGTGTTTCAGCTTCCGCGAAGGAATGGTGAACCTCCCGGGAGGTCAGCGTTATCTCATCGAGAAGGGGCGCATAGTCCTCCTTGAGAATACGCGCTGTGACAGAGGCGGGAAGCCGGAAGCGACGTCCGCCGGTCAGCGTGCTGAAGGCTTCCGGAAAACCATGACTATAGAATGCGACCGTCCCGAAATCCAACAGCCGGGAGCATTCTTCATGGAACTCCTCTTCGGAAACCATTGCGGCAATGAGGATGGATGTGTCTATGGCCGAGATCACTGCCCAAAAACGGCCTCTGAGCGTTCGGCCTGCGCCTGACGCGCTTTGCGAACTGCCAGGCCTGCGTCAAATCCCTTCCAGCCGACAATAACACGACGCCTATCCCTGCGCTCAATTCGGGGTTCCACCGCCGCCTCGCTCAAATAGACGGCATCTCCGAGCACTTTCAGATCGAGCCGTGCCGCCGACGAAAGCCCCAGTTTTTCACGAACCTTCTTGGGAAGGACAAGTCGCCCGGAAGAGTCCATGGTTGTGGTAAAATTCATGGCTGTTATTCTGCCATGATTCCTGGCAGTGTCAAGGGCAAGGGCTGAGGGGCGGCAATTCTCATTTGTCATCCACCCGTGAAAACAACTTGCCGCCCCTTAAAAATCCGAATATGGAATTAACTATGCGCCGCGTATGTCTTCTGGTCTTGGTTCTGATGGGGATTGCCTTGTCGTGGGGAGCGCGGGCGGCGGACAATCTGGTCAAGAATCCGGGCTTCGAGAAATGGCCTCCCAGGCTGGGGGAGGGGGAGACGGTCTGGGGCGCTGAAGGTTTCTCGGTTGGCGTGGAGGGGCGCGAGGGAGCGCCGGATGGAACCGCCTGGCGGACGGGTCAGGGAGAAATGGACACCGAGCGCCACTCGGGGAAATACGCGCAATACATCGAGACTCACACCTATGGGCGCGGGGCGATCGCGAGCGGCATCCCGGTTCTGAAGGGCTACCGGTACCGGATTTCGGTGTGGGCCAAGATCATGACCGGTACATTTCGTCTCAACGCGTGTTTTGCGCATGCCCCATGGACGTATTTGGGTGAGTGGGTCGAGGGACAGGCGGATGGCGAGTGGAAGCAATACACCATGGAAGTGGATATTCCCGAGGAGTGTCAGGGCATTGCGGTGACGATGTTCATTCAGAATGGGTCGGGCTATCTCGATGATTTGGAGGTCGTCGAGGTGGGGCCTGTGGAGCAGGCCGAGGCTGAGGCAACCGCCGCTCTCACGGGGAAATTGGCGCGTCAGGTCACGCGCAAGCGGGTGGCCATTTTTGACCAGCCCGGTTTCCCGAGCGAGAGTCCGCGTTCCGTGGACTGGTATGTGGAGACCCTCAAGGGGGCGGGTTTTCAGGTCATGCGACTGGATCTCGCAAAGCTCCTGAATCCGAGGATGTTCAATCGTCGGCTCTACGACACGCTTATTATTCCGACGGGGGGCAACATGCCCGCTGATCTCGAAAAGCCGCTCGTTCAGTTTTTGGGGTCCGGTGGGACGGTTCTGATTGACGGAAACATGGTATTGCGTTCCGACAGCAAGCCGCCCGAGGAAGTCCGCACCCAGATGGAGAATTTGCGCGCGGCCTACGAAAAGGGGGGCGATGCCTTTGCCTACTGGGACTTTGTGGCCAAGAACGACACGCCGGAATACGCGAACGTCTTCGTATTCGATCAATCTCAGGGACAGTGGCGGCCCAAATTGGCAGCCCGGCAGAGTTATGAATACGTTCATTTTGAGGATTATCTGAGAGACCTTTTTCTCAGGCCCTGGCCGAATACAGGACAGACAATCTACGCGCGCCCCTTTGCGGAGGCTGTCCATCGCAATGAGGCTCTCGGCGGTCTCCTGGCGGATTTCCCGGAATCTTTCCCTGCGAATCCGTCGGCGCCTCCGGCCCTGCGCCTGGGAAAACCCGGGGGTCAGGGACACAATACGTCACAGTCCCCGGAGAGCGCCCTGGATCTTGTCCTGCCCCTTTACCTCTTCCCCGACGTTTCCCACGACGCGTACTGGTATTCCAGTTTTAGGGACTCGGGAAAGGACGCCAAGGATCGCGAGACGGATTTCTACATCGTCCGCTACAATAACCCCCTGCTTCGCGGTGGAACTCTCATCCACATGGGAAATCTCGGCAGTCGCATGTTGGCTTCGGATGAGGGAGCCCGGCTCCTCCTGGCGCTGCTTCGGCTGGCTGAGTCCGAGCTGCCTGGCGAACCTCCTGCGGCTTTTGTGGACCACGTCCTCGAGGCGAGGCGTCTGTTCAGCGATTACGCGGGCGCTTCGCTCCTCTACCGGGCCGTCATCCAGAAATTGGCCCGACTGGCCTTCTATAAGGAAGAGCAGGGGGGCGAGCAGGGCAATAAGAACGGCGCGCAGGGGGTGAAGGAGCTTGAAAGGCGATTCCTGGAAGAAAAGGCCGCCTTTGAATCCTTTGCCGAAAAATCCCAGGAACTGGAGGCTCTTCTCGTCAAGCCGGGAGAGGGAGCCCTCACCGGGGATGCGTCGCGGGTCGCTCTCATTGCCGACTTAAAAAAGGCTCTTGCGGATCTCGACCGCCAATTGCCCGCCCTCCAGAAACAACTGGCGGGCGCCGTAACATCCCCGCAGGAAGCCGGCATCACCCATCCCCTGGGCCGTATCTTCATTGGCCTCGGCAACGCAGTCACTTATCGCGGCGCATTTCGGTCGGCTGCCCTGCGCGAGCGGACTTCCCGCATGGGCTTGCCCTGGGAGGGATACGGCGTCTCCAGCTACCGCCACGAATACACCTTCAACAAACACCCTTTCAAAAGCGAATTCGAATCCGGCACGCTGGATCCGCGCACCGGCGTGGTCGAGCCCGTGAAATTTGAGTGGATGACCACGGACGAGGAGCGCGATTTGTGGAGCAAATCCTTCCGGTGGCAGCTCGAGCGCGCCGCCAAGGATCCCGACATCAACATTGTGTACGGCATGGACGAGCGCAATCTCGCGTTCTCGCTCTGGGGTCCGCGCGAGCGGTGCCTCTTTCTCGATCACCTGCAAAAAAAATATGGCGGGGACATTTCCCGGCTGAACGCGGAGTGGGGCTCGGATTACCGGGGCTTCGAGGAAATCACACTGCCTGTCAAACGACCGGAGACCCGTGTCGAGCATGCCCTGTGGGAGGATTGGACGCGCTATCGGGAAATTTACCGCTACGAGGATGAAATGATGCCCTCCATCACCACCGTGCAGCAGTACGCCCCCAATGAACTCTACCTCACCTGGTCCACGAATTACCTCAATGAGAAAAATCCCGCGTCAGGCCTGAATTTCTATGAGTACGGGAAGGCGCTCCATGATCATACGGTAAAATTCAAGATCAACGGGTTCGAACACGCCAATCGACCGGACAAGGAGTGGCTCACTTTTGACATTGTCAGCATGTTTTCCCGGAATTGCTGCGCGGAGTGGGGCGCATTTTATTTTCCGCCGC